>ERZ835762.95-NODE-95-length-116813-cov-16.887742_pt1 | contig 116813 bp, 102 predicted proteins | sample MGYA00519687_ERZ835762 | MGnify/ENA primary metagenome ERZ835762 (study PRJEB31850, sample SAMEA3708783) | human gut metagenome | biome: human gut; feature: human-associated habitat; material: faeces | place: China | collected 2014 ... | reverse complement strand
AGCTACCTTAACCCACCGTCTAAAGCCAGTGGGATTGCGGTAGCCTTTTTTCAAACGGCACTGTTTCCTCCAACGAATAATATCGTTTCCCAGGTCTGCAGAATCAAAGGAACTCTTTTTGAAATACTCCCGGCCTTACAGATTCACTCCGAGAGCAATTTATTCAACAAAATATGACGATTGTTAATAAACATTTCCGTCACCTTATAGCTCTCCGTATCTTCATAAGCACACTCATGTACCGCTCCTCCATCAAAGGATAAAATCTGCGCATCAGGTATTCCTAACAAAATAGGAGAATGGGTAACGATAATAAATTGTGATCCTGCTTTTGCACAGGAATCAATTTCCATAAGCAGGGTTAATTGCCTTTGAGGAGATAATGCCGCTTCTGGCTCGTCAAACAGGTACAGTCCATTGGGCCGCAGATAATTCTGCGTAATCGCAAGGAAGCTTTCCCCATGGGATTTTTCATGATATCGCTCTGAGGGATGTTCAAAATCCGCATACGCTTCTTCTTGCGTTGCCACATTATAAAAGCTTTCTGCTCTGAGAAAATACCCCCATTTTGCCTGACGAAATCCCTTTGAAAGCCGAAGTGCATGATACAGCGGAGAATGAGAATCATAGGTTGAAAAAGAATAATTTTTCGTGCCGCCTTCCGGATTAAATCCATAGGATACCGCAAGAGCTTCCAGCAGCGTTGATTTTCCGCTGCCATTTTCGCCCACAAAAAAAGTAATGGGTTTTTCAAAAACAACCTCTTCCAATTGATTGAGCGCTTCTATTTCTCGTAAATAACTGTCGTTGTCAATCTTATTCCAATCGATAGACAGGCTTTGTATAAATTGTCGATTCATTTTATCCGACCTCCCACAAATTCGATTATCACATCATTTTCACAATCCATTGATATACAGCGGTTATTCTGACTGGAACAACCGCCTGATAACTGATAATCTTAAAATTCGTTCCTGCCGCTTCTCTATTTTCAATATATCAAGATTTATTTTTACTGTAAATATCCAGAAACTGAATTCATGAAAACTTAAGTTCAGCGAAATAAAAATGTATAAACTCCAGCGGAATACTCCTGTAGTCAGAAAGGCTATTGACTTATGTACGAAATCGGATATAATATATAATGTACGAAATCAGACAAGAGGTGAAGCTATGCACTACCTGGAAAGAGAGCAATATACCTATTTAGCCGGAGAAATCAATGCTTTGTACCATGAAGCAGCTGTGAAAATGGGTATTTCAGACAGCGTTCAAAATATTTTATATGTACTCTGCGAGAAAGGCGGAAAATGCCTGCAAAGCGAGATAAGCAAGCTTACAGGTATCAGCCGCCAGACAATCAATTCTGCTGTCCGCAGATTAGAAAAAGAGGACATCGTATATCTGGAGCAGGGGAAAGGCAGAAATACCATTCTTTGCCTGACTGAAAAAGGCAAACAATTTTCATTAGAAAAAATACGTCCTCTCCATGAGATTGAAAACAGGATCTGGAATGAGTGGACACCAGAAGAACAGCAGCAATATTTAGCTCTTACAAAGAAATATCGCGACGGATTAAAAAAACATCTGGAAACTATCTTATAAATGTGAGGAGGAAAAACGTGATTCGAGAATTTCAGACAGAAGATACCGAGCAGGTTATGAAGCTGTGGCTTTCCGGGAATGAAGACGCGCATCCGTTTGTACCGGAGGGTTACTGGCGCTCTCATTTTCATGAGGTACAAAAGGCCTTGCTCCAGTCAAAGGTTTTTGTCTATGTTACAGACGAAAAGATACTGGGCTTTCTTGGCATGACAGACAACTATATTGCCGGAATTTTTGTAGCAAAAAGCTGCCGTTCCTGCGGAATCGGAAGGCAGCTTTTAACCCATGCGAAGCAGAAATATGATACGCTTTCTCTGAATGTTTATCAAAAAAACTCACGGGCAGCCGCATTCTATGGCAGAGAGGGTTTTTCCATCCTGTCAGAAGGAATGGATAAAGCTGCAGGGGAAAAAGAATATACGATGGTTTGGAAAAAATCCGGCTCAGTTCCCAATAAATAGGAACTGGCCGGATTTTTTATTCAAGAATATTTGCAGTTTTACAGGTGCAGCACCCGATCCCGGATTTCCTGGGTCCGTCCCTGGTTCCAGAACTGGGTTCCGATGTATCCGCAGGTTCTTCTGGCTACAGACATCTTGTCCTGATCCCGGTTTCCGCAGTTGGGACACTCCCAAACCAGCTTGCCGGACTCGTCCTCCACAATCTTAATCTCTCCGTCATAACCGCAGCACTCGCAGTAATCGCTCTTGGTGTTCAGCTCTGCATACATAATATTGTCATAGATAAACTTCATAACCGTAAGAACAGCCGGAATGTTGTTCTGCATATTGGGCACTTCTACGTAGCTGATAGCGCCGCCCGGTGACAGCTTCTGGAAATCAGACTCAAATTTCAGCTTCTCAAAAGCGTCGATCTCCTCAGCCACATGTACATGATAGCTGTTGGTAATGTAGTTTTTATCCGTTACTCCCGGAATAATGCCGAACCGCTTCTGCAGGGATTTGGCAAACTTGTAGGTAGTGGACTCCATGGGAGTTCCGTATACAGAATAGCTGATATTTTCTGCTGCCTTCCACTCTGCGCACTTGTCATTTAACTTCTGCATTACCTGCAGAGCAAAGGGCTTGCCCTCCGGTGAGGTATGGGACTTTCCGGTCATCCGGACGCACATCTCATAAAGGCCTGCATAGCCCAGAGAAATGGTGGAATAACCGTTAAACAGCAGGCGGTCAATGGTTTCGCCCTTTTTCAGTCTGGCCAGGGCGCCGTTCTGCCACAGAATCGGTGCCACATCAGAGATGGTGCCCAGAAGACGCTCGTGGCGGCAGCGAAGCGCCCGGTGACAAAGCTCCAGACGTTCCTCCAGAATCTCCCAGAACCGATCCATATCGCCCTCGGAAGAGCATGCCACATCTACCAGGTTAATGGTCACAACACCCTGATTGAAACGGCCGTAGAACTTGTGGCTTCCATCAGGATTGCGCTGGGAATCCTCCACAGTCAGGAAGGAACGGCATCCCATACAGGTATATACATTGCCTCTCTTTAACTGGCGCATGATCTTGGCGGAAATATAATCCGGAACCATTCTCTTAGCTGTACATTTGGCTGCCAGCTCTGTCAAATGCCAGTATTTGGAATCCTCGGTAATATTGTCCTCATCCAGCACATAAATCAGCTTCGGGAAGGCCGGTGTAATCCATACGCCCTTTTCGTTTTTCACGCCCTGCATTCTCTGAATCAGAACCTCTTCAATAATCATGGCAAGGTCGTCTCTTGTCTGACCCTCCGGAACCTCGTCCAGATACATAAATACGGTTACAAAGGGCGCCTGTCCGTTACAGGTCATCAGGGTAATCAGCTGGTACTGAATGGTCTGAATTCCGCTTTTTACCTCTTCCCGCAGACGGCGCTCTACTACTTTATTGATAATAGCCTCGTCCATGGATTCTCCGCATTCCTGGCGCTCTGCAATCACACTTCTTTTCAGCTTCTGACGGCTGACATCTACAAAGGGAGCCAGATGGGACAGGGTAAAGGACTGACCGCCGTACTGGTTGCTGGCCACCTGTGCCACGATCTGTGTGGTTACGTTGCAGGCAGTAAAGAAGCTGTGGGGCTTTTCAATCATGGTTTCGCTGATTACTGTACCGTTCTGAAGCATATCCTCCAGATTGATCAGATCACAGTTGTGCTCCTTCTGAGCATAATAGTCTGTATCATGGAAATGGATAATTCCTGCCTCATGAGCCTGTACAATCTCCTCTGGCAGAAGTACCCGGCGGCTTAAATCCTTGCTGACCTCACCAGCCATATAGTCTCTCTGTGTGGAGTTGATCACTGGGTTTTTATTGGAATTCTCCTGCTTTACTTCTTCATTGATATGCTCGATCAGAGACAGGATTCCATTATCTGTGGTATTGGACTTACGGGTCAGCTCCCGTTTATAGCGGTAGCGCACATACTTCTGGGCAACCTCGTAACCGCGCATTTCCATAATGCCGGTTTCTACCATATCCTGAATATCCTCTACATTCACAGCATGGGTGGACTCTTCTACCTGCTGGGCAATATTGTCTGCAACCGCCCGGATCTGGTAATCATTCATCTGATGAATCCGCTCTACATTCTGGTTTGCCTTCCGGATCGCATTCTCAATTTTGGAAATATCAAAAGACACTTCCTTGCCGTTTCTCTTAATTACGTTGGTCTTTACTTCCATTTTCCTGCAGCTCCCTTACTCTCTATATTATACTTCCATGTCAGTCCCTGCCTCTGCCCGGACTGACCGGCGTCTTTCCTGTTTTCCCTATCTGTCTGAAAAAAAGGAGAGATGCACACTAGATATTGTTTTTTATTTCACCAGTTTTATCTATATCTGGTGTCCTGTAATATCATACTACAAAACCCTCTGGATTGGAAGAGGAATTTTAATAATATTTTGTACCAATTTGTAGCGCAGAAAACCGGAAAAAGAAGGCTGAACTGTTACAACAAATGGCCGGCAGATTTTCTCTTGAATAATCCTCCTCAATACGGTATGATAAGATTGTGTGAATTTGATCAGAACTGGAGGTAGTTTTCCATTGAAACAAAAGATAAAGCAATTACTGTGCCTTTTGCTGGCCTGCCAGCTTTTTACCGGCACTGCCTGGGCCAGACCGGACTGGCCCGCTGATACAGGAATTCAGGCAGAGGCCGGAATCGTTATGGACGCCGATTCCGGAGCCATTCTCTTCGGACAGAATATCCATGTTCCATACCCGCCTGCCAGCATTACCAAAATTCTGACTGCTCTGATCGTTCTGGAACACGCGCAGCCGGATGAAATGGTTACTTTCACAGAAAACGCCTGCAACAGTGTAGAATCTGACAGCGGAAACAAACTGGGCGTTGTCCCCGGAGATACCCTTACTGTAGAGGACTGCCTCTACGGACTTCTTCTTGTTTCTGCCAATCAGGCAGCCAATGCCCTGGCTGAGCATGTAGCTGGTTCTATTCCGGCCTTTGTGGATATGATGAATGACAAGCTGGCCGAGCTGGGCTGTACGGAAAGCCATTTTGATAATCCTTCCGGATTGAACGGCGATACCCAGTATGTCACTGCCTACGATATGGCCCTGATTGCCCGGGCGGCCTACCAGAATGAAACCCTTCTGGAGATCAGCTCTGTGCGGACTCATAAGCTGGCTCCTACCATCAATTATCCAGGCGGTCTGACGGTCTCTCAGGAACACCGGCTCTTAAAAGAAGGCGATGATTTTTATTATTCCCCTGCAAAGGCGGGAAAAACCGGCTATCTTCAGGCCGCTGGAAATACTCTGGTCACCTATGCGGAAAAAGACGGAAGAAAACTGATTTCCGTTGTCTTAAAAGGTCAGCCCCGGCAGTATTTCACAGACAGCACCGAGCTTCTTTCCTTTGGCTTCCGCAACTTTCAGAATGCCGTGATTGCAGATTATGAAAGCCGCTATGTAACCGGAGACGAAATCATCAACCTGGATCGCGGTTCCTTTCGGGCATCGGATTTGATGGTTGACCCGGAAAGCGTAATCACGCTTCCTTTGGGCTCTACCTTCAGCGACGCAGAGCTTTCCCTGGATCCTCTTCCTGAGAATCACCCGGATCGTGCTGTTGCGCTTTTTACCTACACCTACAATGATCGTGTAATTGGAACTGCCTATCTGATGGCAAAGGACGGCGTTCTGATAGGCGATGAAGAACCGGAAACTGTACCGGAAGAGACGGAGGTATCCGAGACCGAGGAGGCAACGCCATCCAATCTGTCTGGTTCCTCCAAAGGAGGGCTTACCCCTGCTGCCCTGGGAATCATCATGAAAGGGGTCGGAATCGTTCTCGTCCTTGGTTTGATTGCAGCTGCAGCTGCCTGGATTGTTTACCGGCGCAGAAAAGAAGCCGAGGCCTTGGCCCGCCGCCGGGAAGCCCGCAGAAAACGTCTGATACAGTCCGGAGAGGAAGAAGAGTTTGAACGGCTGCTGGCCGAGTGGAAAGCCAGAGACGCCGCTTCCGGAAGAAAAAAATCCCACTCTGACAGAAAAGATCGCAGCTAAGTCCTGCTGAATGAATACAGACAAAGGAGCCCTGCTCCTGGCAAAAATCAGTGATATTCAGTGATTTCCATCCAGGAGCAGGGCTCCTTCTCTTTTCTCTCTTAACCCTTTACTGCACCCATGGTAATTCCCTGTGTAAAGTATTTCTGGAAACACAGGAACACAATAATAATGGGAACTGCCGCCAGGGCTGCTCCGGCCATAATCAGGCCGAAATCGTTGGACATCTCGCTCAACTTACTGGCAATACCAAGAGAAATGGTCTTTGCCTCATTCTGTGTCAGCATAACCAGCTGCAGCGGATACTCATTCCAGGAATTGATGAAGGTGAAAATAGCCAGAGCACCAAATCCCGGCTTGATAATGGGGAATGCAATTTCAGCAAAGGTACGGAACTCATTGGCTCCGTCAATTCTGGCTGCCTCCAGCAGGGAGCTGGGAATATTCTCTGAAAACTGCTTCATCAGGAATACGCCGAAGGGCCATCCTACAACCGGGAAAATCACGGCAAACATGGAACCCCAGACACTTTTTAACAGTCCCAGATTGGACATTTCTGTCATCAGAGGAATCAGGATAACCTGCTTCGGAAGAGCCATTGCACACACAAACAGACCAAAAATCAGGCCTTTTCCCCAGAAGCGCTTCTTTGCAAGGGCATATCCGGCCAGAGAAGAGGTGGCGCAGGTCAGTCCCATCGCAACAACGGAGATAAACACACTGTTAAACAGCCAGCGAATTGCCATGGGCATTCCGATGCCGAACAGCTTGGTTCCCGTCTTAAACAGTCTCTGGTAGTTATCCCAGGTAATCGTTGTGGGAATCCACTTGACCATTTCGCCGGATTTAATAATAATATCGCTTTTTTCCTTTACAGAACCTGTAATAATCCAGTACAGGGGGAAGAGGAAAAATACTGCAAGCACAGCCAGAATCACTGCGCAAATCACACGGTAGGGTGTTAAGGTATTCTTTTTCATGCTTTTTCCCTCCTCCTTATTCTGTAGTTCCGCCGTTCATCACCTTAAACTGCAGGGCGCTGAACAGAGCAATGACAATGGCCAGAACAACGCCCATGGCGTCTGCATAGCCGAATTCCTTCGTTGTCTTAAAGGCAATCTCATACAGCAGATACATAACCGTGCTGGTGCTGTAGTTGGGGCCGCCGGAGGTTAAAAGCTGAATCAGTGCAAAACACTGGAAGCTGTTGATGGTGGTAATTACTGCTACATACAGGGTTGTCGGCATAATGGACGGCCATTTGATTCTCCAGAAAACCTGAAGGTCATTGGCTCCGTCTACTCTTGCCGCCTCCTCTAAGGATACATCCACATTTCCCAGGGCAGCCACATAAAGTACAATCGGCTGGCCGATGGAGGTGGTCAGAAGAATCAGGATGATACACCCGAGAGCCATGGATTCTCCGGAAGTCCAGGGAAGGGGCTGTCCGCCGAAGGAGCGGATAATGTAGTTCAGCAGGCCATCGTATTTGTCGAACATCCATTTCCATACAACGGTTACTGCCACAGAACCGGTAACTACCGGCAGATAAAATACGCAGCGGTAAAAGGAACGGACACTGGATTTCATTTTGTAAATCGCAGAACCTACCCACAGAGAAAACGCGGTAACTACCGGCACAGAAACAACTACAATAATCACTGTATTGATTGCCGATTTGATAAAAATCTTATCCTGGAACAGACGGGCGTAATTTTTCAGGCCCACAAACTGTCCCTTGGGATTTGCAAAGCTTGCATCTGTAAAGCTGGTAAACACGCCCATAGCCATAGGGGTAATCACAAAGCCTACAAAAAAGAACAGTGCCGGAAGTAAAAACAGATAAGAAACGATGGTTTCCCGACGCTGCAGAACCAGACTGCGGGCAGGAGCCTTTTGCTTTTTTTTAGACATTTTCCTACTCTTCCTTTCTTCGAAAGCATAAGCCGCAGCCCCTTTTTTGAGGCCTTTGCGCTTATTAAGGTAAAAAATCCTTTCCTCCGCACTCAGCAGAGGAAAGGATTCCAAGTGCAAATATGATGCCGGTCAGAATGTCAGTTCAATCAGTTTGCATTGGCAGAGGTATTGAACTCATCAGCTGCTGCCTGCGGTTCTGTACCGTTAAATACCTGCTGAAGCATGTTGAACCACAGCGGACGCATTGCTGCAAAACCAGCCTTGGTATTGTAGTACGGTCCGTAGTACTGGCTCCAGGAAGCCAGAAGAGTCATGTGCTCATCACCTTCATACAGATCGCCAAAGGATTTGCGTACCGGGAATGCATTGGTCTTTACTACACTCTTGGGGCCCCACTCAGCATCATCACATACAAATTTGATGAATTCCTTGGAAGCCTCGGCACGAGCCTCGTCCTTGTTGTCAAATACGCAGAAACCGTTAACCAGGTATTCCAGAGACGGCTTTCCATCTTCAGACGGGAAGGGAACTGCAATCTGGGTGAAGTCTTCAGATGCATAGGTTACTTCGTTGGAGGTACCAAAGCAGAAGGTCATTGCACAGGTTTCCTGCTGGAACTTCTGAAGCTCATCTGCTGCTGCCATATCAAAGCCTGCATCCAGAGCCTTGCTGTCGTACATGCTCTTTAACAGAGACAGTGCCTTCACGCCGTTTTCATCTACGTTCCATTTGCCGTCCTCGCCAACGATGGAGGAGCTGTATAAGTTATTTACAAGAGCGCGGGTACCCTGGTCGCCGCCCTGGCCGCCGCAGTAAACAATTGCCGGAACCTGGGTGGGAGCTGCATCTCTCAGAGCCTCACACATCTTTACAAAATTATCGGTTGTCCAGGTGCGATCTCCCTCAAGATTTACATACTGGAGAGCATCTGCCTTTTCCAGAGCCTCTTTGTTCAGTCCCATGTAGAACGGGGAAGAAGAAATCGGATACATCCAGGCAGTTCCGTCAGCGCCTACGCAGGTATCAACCAGAGAATCGCTGGTTAAATCAGACTTTAACTCGTCTAACATGTCATCTAACGGTACCAGATAGCCTGCATTACCAAACTCAATGATACGTCCGGGAGCATCAAACAGAACGTCCGGTGCGGTGCCGGAGGTAAGAGCTGCTGTCAGCTTGTCCGGGCCGGAGGTAAAGTCAATGTACTCTACCTTAACCTTGTACTCCGGATGAGCTGCGGTAAACGCATCAGCCAGCTCCTGCTCATATCCGGTGTCAACGCCGAAGGTCGGGAATGCCCACCAGGTAATCTCGGTTGCCTCTGCTGCACTCTCTGAAGCCGCCGGAGCTTCTGTCTTGTCTGCTGCTGCCTCTGTCTTTGCCGGAGCAGCTGTTGTCTCCTCGGCTTTTCCGCCGCCGCAGCCTGCAAGGGTTGATGCTGCCAGTGCAGCTACCAGTGCTACTGATAAAATTTTTTTCATTACATTTCCTCCTTTAGGATATCTTTTTAATGCCGTATCAAACTTACTAACGTCATTATAGAATAGGAATTTTCTTTTGTCAATAATATATGAAAAAAATTTCTTTTCAATTTTCTTTTTGGAAACTTTTTTTATTAACACATTTTTTCTATGACTGAGCCGGAAGTTTTTTTGTTATTTTTGCTGCATTCGTCATAATAACGGCGGTAGTATTCCGTATACATTAAGTCAATCAAAAACAGCTGGCTGATCTCTGCAGAAGTAGAACCACCCTGAAGCGGCCCCTCGTTGGCGCCGGAAAGAAGGGTGATGTCAGAAAAAGAGGTCAGCGGTGATTTCACAAATCTGGTCAGGCAGATAATCTTCGCTCCCGCCTGTTTTGCCAGCTCTGCCACATGGATCGTATCCTTGGTTGCGCCGGAATAGGAAAATACCATGGCCACATCCCCCGGCCCCATCATGGAGGCCACCATCGCCTGCATATGGCTGTCCTGTACACAGTATACCTTCGGCTCAATCCTCAGGAATTTGTTCATTGCTTTTAATGCTGTCAGAAGGCTTGCTCCCACACCGAAAAAGTAAATGCGCTTTGCCTGATGAAGGGCATCAATGGCCTGAAAAAAGGAATCTTCATCCAGAAGGGAATAGGTCTCTGTCAGGGCATTCATATTCGTATTCAGCACCTTCCTTGCCACCTCTGTAAAGGAATCGTCAAGGCTGATGTCTCCCTCCATTCCCGGCTCCTCTTCACTTTCTCTGAGACTTAAAGAGAGCATCATTTTAAACTCCTGATACCCCTTCAGCTCCATGGTTTTGCAGAACCGGAATACACTGGTATCTCCCACACTGCAGGCCTCTGCCAGATCCGTAATGGACATAAACAGCACCTGCTTGGGATTCTGCATAATAAAGCTTGCAACCTTCTTCTCTGCTTTGGTCAGCTGATTATAGGCTGACCGGACCTTAATAAGGAAATCTCCTTCCATGGTTTCTATTCCCCTTTCCCTTCGCTCCTTATCCGGAGCCTGTCTCTTCCTGATGTCAAATTTTTGTTATTCTGCTTTCTGATTCTCTGAATCCAGAAGTCTCCATGCCAGACTGGCAGCTCCCAGCATTCCTGCCTGATTGCCCAGCTGCGCCTGGCAGATTTTCACATTGGAGAAGCTGTCCATAATCTCCTCGCGGGTCCTCTTCTCCACCTGCTCTGTCACATAAGGCTGCGCCATAACACCGCCGCCCAGAACAATGCAGGAGGGATTAAAGATATGAATCACGGTTATCAGCCCGTATACAATCTCATTGATCCAGGCATCGATCACTTCTCTCACCTGTTTTTCCTGAAATCTTGAAAATATTTTCCGCCCATTGTCCAGAGACGGATCCAGTCTTTTTGCCGCCTCCACCAGAGCCGTTGCGGAAGCGTATTTTTCATAACAGCCGCTGAAAGGACTGCCTGCTGCCCGCGCCTCCGGATGAACAAGAATTCCGCCAAACTCACCGGCAGAAAAAGCGCTTCCTGTATAGACGGAGCCGTTGATCACAATCGCGCCGCCCACTCCGGTTCCGTAGGTAATACAGAGAAAATCTTTTTCTTCTTTTCCTGCGCCGAAAGCCGCCTCACCGGCAGCTGCTGCATTTACATCATTTTCCACTGCTACAGGAACATGGAATTCCTCCTCCAGAATCCTCCGCACCTCCATCCCTGTATATCCGGGAATATTTTCATTCGCATACCGGATGCAGCCGCGCACCGAATCCACCTGACCTGCCGTACTGATTCCAATCGCGTCAAAGGGCTGATAGCTTTTCAGAATTTCAATGGCCCGTTCCATAACATAGGCGCCGCCGTTTTTTGCATTCGTATCCTGCTCTGCCGTCCGAAGAAGTCGTGTTCCATCCCAGAGACCGGATTTTATGGAGGTTCCCCCGATATCCAGTGCTGCCACTGTCTTTCCCATGGTATCCCCCTTTACTGAATCGCAGCTACAAACCGCTTGGTAATCTCCATTGGCCGCGTAATGGCGCCGCCGATTACTGCTGCATGCACTCCTGCATCCAAAGCCGCCTTCAGCTGATCCGGAAGCCAGATTCCGCCCTCTGCAATCACCGGCTTTCCGCAGTCTCTTGCCAGCTGTCCCATCAGTTCCAGATTAGGAAGCTGAACGCCCTTTGTATAGGAGGTGTATCCGTTCATGGTCGTTCCGATCAGATCAAATCCGATTTCTGCCGCATGCATTCCCTCTTCATAGCTGGAGCAGTCTGCCATAAAAAGCTGATCCGGATATTTCTCACGCACTTCTCCAAAAAATTCATCCAGAGATTTTCCATCCGGACGAGGGCGTCTGGAAGAATCTGTTGCATCCGCCGCAATAATAGAAACTCCGCATTCAACCAGGGCATCTACCTCTTTCATGGTCGGCGTAATATAAACATCACAGTCCCCGTACACTTCTTTGATAATTCCAATAACAGGAAGGCTTACCGTTTTCTTAATTTCCGTAATATCTGCAATGGTATTGGCCCGGATACCAACTGCGCCGCCCAGCATAGCTGCATAAGCCATTCTCGACATAATATAGGAACTGTACAGAGGTTCTTCTTTCAGCGCCTGACAGGAAACCACCAGCCCTCCTTTAATCCGGTCTAAGATTGCCTGATTTGCCTGATTCATAAAAAATCTTCCTCCTTTTTCAAAAATTCTATTAATATTTACCAATATATCTTAGGTTTAATATATCATGTTAAAAAAATATTTTCAACTAATTTCAAATATATAAAAATATTTTTTTATTTTATTGATTTCTCATTTCATTGGTGATATGATGTCCCTAGAAGCAAAACGTAACTGAAATATGATATCAAAAAGGTGGAGAAAAAAATGTCCAAATTTGATGTGAGCAAATTCAAACATGTAACTGTTGCCCTCAACACCCCCTTTGCTGCTGACGGCAGTGTAGACGTCAATGCTGTAAAGGCTGTATCCCGCTATTTCTGTGACAAAGGAATCAAGCAGATGTATGTCTGCGGAAGCACCGGCGAGGGATTCCTTCTGGATACAGAAGAGCGCAAACTGGTTGCCGAAACAGTTGTAAATGAAGTCGGTCAGGATATGAACATTATTGTTCATGTAGGATGCCCGGATACCCGTCATTCCTGCGAGCTGGCTGCCCATGCGGAAAAAATCGGAGCAGCTGCCACTTCTGCAGTTCCCTGTGTGTACTATCACCTTGGTGAGGAAAGCGTTTACCGTCACTGGACCGCTATTACCGAGGCTGCGGATCTTCCGTTCTTTATTTACAACATTCCCCAGCTGACCAGCTTCAATCTTTCCATGAACCTGTTCAACCGGATGCTGGAGAATCCCCGGGTTGCCGGTATCAAGTGCTCCTCCGATCCTGCTCAGGATATTCTTCGCTTTAAGCAGGCCGGCGGCAAGGACTTTATCGTATTTAACGGTCCCGACGAACAGTATGCAGCCGGAAGACTTCTTGGCGCTGATGCCGGAATCGGCGGAACCTACGGCGCAATGCCTGAGCTGTATATGAAAATTGATGAGCTGATTGCCCGCGGAGAATGGGAAAAGGCTGCCCAGGTTCAGAATCTGGTCACCCCTCTGATTTACCGTCTCTGCTCCTTCCCGTCCATGCACGGCGCTGTAAAGGGAATTATTTCTCTGGATGGCTGTCCCATGGGCGATCCCAGACTTCCCTTCCTTCCTGTTGCTCTGGATGATCCGAAGCTGGTTGAGCTGTATCAGGATATCAAGGCTGCTATTGAAACTGTAAAGAACTGGTAATCCAGTTACTCAAAGAAGAATCCCCTGTAAACGCCTGCGCTTCCTCTGCGCCGGATATTTACCGGAGATTCTTTTTCTTTTTCACACGTTCCGGGAACCGTTCAGTCTCTCCCCTTATCAGTCGATTACCCCAAGCCCCTTTGCCACAATGGTAATAAAATCCTGAACATTGGTCACAATAGTTGTTGCAGAAAGACTTCCTCTGTCAAGCAGCTTATTGACCACAAATTCATCTGCATCTACTGTGTACAGAAAGACCGGGCGAATCTCCCCGTCCGGCATTACCCGGAAAGAGGGGGTCATATTGCCTGTGGCAATGGTATGAAGCATCGTTGCCAGACAAATCACGGTTGTAGATTTCTTCACTACCTCCCGCATGGCTGCCGCTCCCTCATATACATCGCCGTAGACCTCCGGCAGATGGCCGTCATCGCAGAGCACCACGCTGGAATCCATGCGGCTCTCCTCTGCCAGAACCCATTTTCCGTCAATCTTAAAATATTCCGGATACATCGATGTACTGTGATAATATTCCGGAACCACTCCATCCTGCTCTGCAATTCCGGTTTTTACATCCGGCGCATTCACAAACTCCGGTTTTGTAAAGTCCGGATGATGATATTTCGGCATTTCAAATAACATATTCTCTTCTCCTGTTTTCATATGGATTGCCGCTATGAATAACCCGTTTTCATACTGACTGCTTCTATTGTAGCATATCTTTTCTTTCTGTTCAGACAAAAATGAAATAATTGCGTCCTATAAAGCCAAAAAAAGCCCGAGCGATTGCTCGGGACTTTGTCTGCAGTCCGAATCCTGTATTTCTGCAGAATTCTTCACACATCACAATGCATTCCTTAATTGAAAAATCCTCACCTGACTTTGTGCAGGATTCGTCTTATTTCCCGTAATTCACTGCATCGTACACATTGACCACTCCGCCGCACTGAATCTTTCCCTCCAGTCCCGGCAGCTTTCGGGAAGTCTCCATCAGGATCCTGCGTACATCTGTCAGGGCAATGTCTGTCCGGTAAGAATATAAAAATGCTGCTGAACCCGTTACCATAGGAGCTGCCATGGAGGTTCCTGTCATAAAGCCGTAGGAATTGTCCGCCGTTGTGCTGACAATATAGGTTCCGGGAGCTGCAATATCTACGTTATTTGCTCCGTAGTTTGAGGTCTGCTCCAGGTTCCCGTCAAAAATCAGATTGGCAACAGAAATCACATTATCCAGTCCAAAGCAGGACGGATAATCAGGATTTGCATCAATATCAATGCCGTTTCCATCTTTATCTCCGTTTCCGGCAGCCACAACAAACAGCATCTTTGACTCCCGCATGACTTTTTCCAGTTCCGGGTAGTAATGGGTCGTTCCAAAGCTGAGATTGCAGATCTCTGCTCCGTTGGCCTCTGCATACCGGATAGCATTGATCACATCCTCTTCTTCTCCCACACCAAATTCTGTGCCAAGAGCCTTCAAAACCATCAGCTTTACATACTGATTATCCGCAATTCCTGCAATTCCCGTTCCTTTTCTGCTTGCTGCAATGGTTCCTGCTGCATGAGTTCCGTGCGTATCCTCTTTCCCGGTGTAAATCTGATTGCTGTTGTCAAAAAAGTTCCAGCCGTTTACATCATCCACAAAGCCATTCTGGTCATTGTCAATGCCGTCATCCGGGATCTCATCTTCATTGACCCAGATGCTTCCCTGCAGATCCGGATGATTGATATCCACTCCTGTATCAATCACAGCTACCGTTACCGGACGGAGGGGCTCTGTACTGGCATCATACTGATTCCAGGCCGGAAGCACATTAATATCAACGCCTTTTCTCGCTGTGATTTTTGCCTGCTTATAAGCATCCGGTCCGGAAACCGGAGCCGGAAGTCCCAGCATATTCGCCATATCAATATGAGCCGCCAGTTCCGGATTGCTGTCCTCAAAACGGTTTTTAATCTCTACATACTGAAGCTCCCCGTCATTTTTCAGCGCCCACTGATAGCGGGCATAGGGATCCTTGACAGAAAGATTTTCCTCGCCAGGACCAAAGACGCGGACAGAAAAATCATACCTGTGAGCAGGTTCTGAAACAGCCAGGGGCAGTCCCACGGCAAGGGCGGCCAGAAGAAAACGCCGCACACCCGGCATCAATCTGTGTATTCTCATTCTCCTGATTCTCCATTCCGGAAAAATTCTTTTACACTGCCATACATTCTGAATGAATTGCGGCAGTGTAATTAAGTATACCACAGTTTGACGAGATATGGTTTGAAAAATCTGTGAAGTTTCCTTACAATTTTGTCACTATTCCAATACATTCCGCCCGCGTTGCAGGACTCCTTCTGTCCCTCAGAGATTGCGGAATCCAGCCGCGGCTTTCTGCCGTTTCCCAGCATGAGGCAAGATCCAGGAAGCGCCGCTCTTTCCCGGGAGTACCTGCTCTGACAACAAAACTGACTGCCTCCTCCCATGTAATCGGATCATCAGGGCGGAATCTGTTTTCCGTCACCGACTCCGGATCAATCAAATCTTCATCCAGTGCAGCCTGAATCTGCTCTGCATCAAACTCAAACGGACTTAAATCACAAAATTGTCCCTGCCAGAAGCGTTTTTTAGAAGGCTTTACCATTTTTAGCAAAAGGTACACAAACTGGGCCCGCGGCATTTCCTCATGAGGATGAAGGAAGCGGACACAGGGATCCAGAATCCCCATCTTCATCGCCTGCTTTAAAATCTTCAGCTCCTCCTCCGGCAGTTCCCGACAGTCTGCATAAGGAAGCTCCGGCAAATCTGTACTTAAATTAGGCCGCTCTTCGATACGGCTGCTTTCTTCCCTTCCCTCCGGACGAAGAGATAAATCCGGCTTCCACGCACTGACACTCCCGTCTCTCAGGTGACTGCACAAAGGCTCTGCTTTTATCCGGCGGATTTCCCCGGCAATCAACTCTGCCAGAAGAGCCCCGCCATAATCATTTACATGCGTCGTATCATTAAAATACTGCTGGCAGACATCTCTTCCCATACTGCAGAACAGGCGAAACGACAGGCTGTGAAGATCAATCACAGGAACCTTCATCTCTCTCCCGACCTGTCTGATACTGTCTGCCTGAGCTTCCAGCAGATCATACCACCCGTCTTCATTTTTCCCGGGAATGCGGCTCATTGGTGTAACTAATATCGGAATTGCTCCGGCCTGCCGCGTTTCCATAATATAGGCACGAAAATTTGCCGTAAACTGATCATACGGCTTTAAATTTCTTCTCTTCTGATCATTGTGACCAAAACCGAATAAAAATACGTCTCCCGGACGGAGTGCTTTCTTCACCAGTTCCCAATGACCATCTTCCCGAAAGCATTTACTGGTAAGTCCGCTGTGAGCCTGATTGCAAACCAGCATTCCGTTAAAATACTGCTGAAGATTCTGTCCCCAGCTTCCTCCGTTTGTCAGAGGATTATAAGGATAAATTCCCTCATAATCCCGCACAGTGGAATCTCCTCCAATGAAAAGAGCAGGCACTGAATCTTCCCGAACCTTTTCCACATAAATACGGCTGAGTCTGGCCTTTTCCCCAATAATGCTGATTCCAATCATGGGATCCAGAACCGCCTCATCTGCTCTGACTACCGGCCTGTATGGGTAAACTCCATAGAAAAAAGTTTTTCTGTAACGTGTTCCGGCCTGCACACGAAAACCTCTTTCCACAATATTGCGCCTTCCGGCACAAAGGGTCAGACTTCCTGTCCCATCGCTTCCGCCTTCAATTTCTACAGTTATCTTATATCTTCCTGCTGCAGCGTTTATCCCGAAACGAAGGGGATAAACACTGCTGTTTATTTCTGCACCATACTTACTGTCTCTCAGAAAAACAGGTTCTTCTTCCAAAGCTTTTTCTCCCGGAATCCAACCGGCTGTACCAGTATAAAAATCCTCACCGGCTGTCTCCCCGTCCGGTTCTAGAAAACCAGCCTCTGTTTCAGAAGAATACCGGTCAGAAGCAGAACAATACCGGATGTGTTCTCCGCTCTTTCCAGACTCTCCGCCTGTCTCTGTAAATCTGTATTCTCTCATCTGTCTTACCTGAACACTTAAATGCTCACTTCCATCAGCTTACTGCTATAGGGCTTCAGTTCCACTTCTTTATTCACCCCGCCTACAGTGACATGCAGGTTCTGTACCTGTCCGGAATTATTTACTGCCACTGCTTTTCCGGAACACGGGAAATATGCGGTTTCACAGCAGGGATTATCTCCCAGCTGCTGTACGGCAGACTCTTTTCCAGCGGCTTTCAGAAGCAGCTCCAGAAGGAAACGGCTGTTCTCCACCCCATATACAAAGTGGGACAAATAAATACCGCAGCCCTTTCCATAGGAATGAATCGTCAGCTTCGGTGTATGAACCTCCTCTCCAATCGGACTGTATGCCACAGTTTCTGCCAGAACCTCTGTAGCAGGATCTGTAAGATAAATACCGGCTGTTTCCTGAAAATCTCCTGCAATCTCCTTTGCAGTTTTTCCGGAACCGCTTTTTGCAAACACTTCCATGGAATCCAGGATTTTCTCCTGCTTCTCATAGGCGATTCTTCCGTGGCAGCACCGTTCTCCCATATCCTGATCCACGCCCAGCACATCAGCCAGCTGGAAATTGGTCGTAAATCCATCTGTCATAGACGGCTGATTTACCCCCAGAATACATCCCCCGTTCCAGGCATAAGAGCGCAGGGCTGTCACTGCTTTGCTGTCCTTCCAGTATTCAGCGCCGCTCCATGCACTTCCGGCAAATCCGGCATTAATAATTACATCATATCCGGACAGATCTTTGTTTTTCACATCCTCAAAATCAAGATAATCTACATTTACCGGCCAGCCTGACATTGCCTCATTGATATGAATCAGATCATTCTGCCAGGTTTCATGGAAATGTCCCGATAAGGTCCAGGAGCGGGTCTTTCCCCAGGCTGTCAAAACTCCAATCCGGAAGTTCAAGGTTTCCGGACTGCCCTCCTGGTGAAGCGCTTTCAGCGTGCGGAATTCATCAGCCACCTCTTCAATATAATCTACAAAATCCGGATATTCCTCCAGAAGGTGAAGATATCCGCCCAGTCCGATTCTGTCAATCTTTGCCCGAAGCATGGCCCTTCTGGCTGCCACCCAGTATTTCTGGGCATCCCGTTTCGGATCTCCTCCTTCCGAAAAAGTCGGCGCGCCGCCCAGACCTACCGGGAAGAGATATGGATGAAGGCGAACCTCATGAACCGGAGTGTCAACACCTGCGCATAATCTCACTTCATAACCGGAAAAAATACACTTGATAATACCGTCAAATCCAAACTCAGGAAACGTCGGAAAATACGGTTCCAGTCCTACCCAGCTGTCATCATAAAATACATATGCCTTTTTTCCATAAGAGTGAACCAGATCGACCAGCTGTTTTCCAAAAGAAATCACAAATTGATTGGTAAACTTCATGTAATCCAGCTGTTTTTTACCAGGCGCCATATGAGTGGCATGACGCTTGCCCTGGGAGATGAAATCCTCTGATGTCAGAGCATATCCGTACTCCTTTTCAAACTGCTTCAAGGCCAGGGGACTTACGGTAAAATCATAGGAGCCCCAGTCAGTAAAATGATTTCTGTGGCGCTCATTCTCGCCCCAAATCCATACAAAATTATAAAACAGAGAAGTAAAACGTACTACAGTGGTATCCGGATTCTCTTCACACCAGTTTTTCATCCAGGAAAGAAGATATTCTCTCGCCTCAGGATACCGGGGATCTACCGGCATCAAATGTTCTTTATTCCAGTGATTGGTCACATGGTTGTACATATTGATTTCTTCCCAAATCCGGTATGCCAGGAAATTAACCGTATACTGGTGAAATTCCTCTGTTCCTGTAATTGTCACAGCTCCGCTCTGTCTGCAGTAGGACCACTGTTCTTTAGAAATCTCCCTGTTTTCTGTACGATCAAAAACCTGCCAGAACTCCAGTGATTCTTCGGAGTCATTTATCTGAAACTGCTCCTTAAAATAACCATCCAGAGGGTGGATCTCCAGCTGCTCTCCCCGGGCCGTTGCGGGCTCTGACATAAGGAAGGTCTGCTGCAGCATATTTCTGTGCTTCTTTGCCCATTCATTATGATCTCTGATAATGCAGATTGTCGAATAAATTCCGTATCCTGCATTTATAATTTCGTCTGACAGCTTTGTTCCGTCAGAGTCGCGAATCACATCTGCTCCCCATTTTTCTGCCAGCTTTAAGGTAAGCTCCTCACACCCTGCCTCACCGGGAAGTGTAAAGCTCCCGCTGGTATGCGGATATTCTCTCATCTCTATCATTTCCTCCTGATTTTTCTGCTGCCGCTGTCTTTCCTTTTCCATCAGCTCTTTAACGGAACCTGTTTCTGACACAGCAGTTGATTCCTTCTTCTATTATCTCCTGTTTCCGGATCACCGCTTTCAGAGATTCGTCCACCTGAAAACGTCCTTCCACCTGAATATTTTCTCCGTTTCGAATATATACCTGCGGAATTTCATGCTCATACACATCCCGCTCTGACGGCTGCTCATCAAACACATCCGGCTTATGAGGTCCCTGCTGCACCCATGTAATATCCATATCCTCCAGATAAATGTCCCGGATCGGACTGTATGCTTCTCCTGCGATAAAAACAGCTGATTCCGCCTGAAAATGGAGATGATCCATGTAGATCCGGCTGATAGTACCTGGAATCCGGTCTACTCCCCGCCGTTTCGTTGCCGATAAAAAAATCGGCTCTCCTTTGCCCCACCATCTTGGGGCACAGTCTGTTCTCCACGGACAGTCTGCGTATCGTCTGGTATTTCCCAGAACATGGTGAATATAAATATCCGAAATGGTTCCTCCGTCTCTGGACCAGATACTTACCCCCCGGGAACAGTCCTTTACAATACAATCGCTTAAGGTTACATTCCGGATATTGCCGTAAGTTTCCGTTCCAATCTTGAGAGCAGAATCTCTGGAATGTATGGTGCATCCCTGAATTACAATATTTTCACAGTCTCCGTATTTTTGATACATGGGACCTGTTGCTTTTACAACAATAGAATCGTCTCCTGTTTCTAAAATACATCCCTGAATCACTACATTCTTGCAGCAGTCCGGATCAATTCCGTCATTATTGGGTCCTCTGTCATTGTTGAGAATCCTGATGTTTTTTATCATAACGTTTCTGCAGCCTGCCATGTGCAGGGTCCAGAAGGCCGCATCATAAAAAGTCACATCCTGAACCGTCAGGTTCTCAATATCTTCCAGAAAACTTGTCCTCGGACGAAACCCCGTTACAAGAAGGGGACATTCATGAAATCCATGATCTGCATTATCATCTGTGAAAACAAGACGTCCCTGTCCGTCGATCGTTCCGCTTCCTGAAATTTTTATGTTCTTTCCATGGCGTGCAAAAAGGAAGCAGCCTCCGTCCCATCCCACATCCTGATTATCATCCTCGAAGTCTTTTGCAAAATCAATCATGTCTTCTTTGTCCAGACTGGAAATCAAAACTGCCCCCTGCTCCAGATGCAGATCTACATTCGATTTCAAACGAAGAGAGCCTGACAGAAAACGTCCGGCAGGAATCAGCACCTGCCCGCCTGTTCTGGTACACTGATCAATCGCTGCCTGTATTGCTTCTGTACTTTTTCCAGTGCCGTCCGGCACTGCCCCGTAATCCAGAATATTATAAACCATATCGTTATTCTCCTGTTCTGTTTACTCCTCTGCATCCCCACCTGCTGAAAAAAGCGCCGGAAGAATTCTGAAATTCTCTCCTCCTGCCTTTTCCCTGTCAAAATGGCTTTCCGGATCCGCCTCTGTCCATCCGTCAATTACATCAGACTGTGCTTCCATCTGTCTGATATTCACCATATGTTTGGGCGTTTCAAAATAAGAAAACAGCTTTTCCGGATGCAAAAAAGCGATTCGTCCTATTCTGGTCTTATTTTCATTTGTTCTGGCCTTCTGCCATTGTTCTTCTGTCTGAGGAATCTGATGCCAGAAAACAGGGTACATTTCTGCCCACGGTGTTTTTCCCTGTTCTTCCGGCCACATTTCAAGAATCGCTTCCATGTCTGTCAGAAAATCTTCCGGCTTCAGCTCTTCCTCCAAAGCTTCATAATATAAGAAACACATTTCTTTATATTCGTAAAGAGAAGCAGTCAAAAGCCGCTTCCTTTCCTACAGCGCCCCGTCGCCTGTCAGTTTCTCATAATTCAAAACATATGCGAAAAATGCCATTGCCATTCCCTGTCCCCAGCCCTGGATCCAGCGTCTGGAAATATTTCTGTATCCTTCCCGATCCTTCATAACCGCTGTTCCTCCGGAAACATTCATCACCTTTCCATCCTCGGAAACATTTTTCAGGATTCCGTCAATCGCTTTATTTATGTACTTGATATGAAGAGGATTCCCTTTTAAAATCATTGCTGCTGCAATTCCTGCAGAAGCAGAAACCTCTTCATAGGATTCCGGATCGTCCAGAATGGTTCTCCAGAGTCCGTTTTCTGTCTGCAGTGTTTTTAATGCAGCCAGCTGCTCATTTAAGCTTCCCACAATTTCCAGATACTGGGGATACAGATAACACTGAGGAAGAATGTGTGCGACCTGCGACATGGTAAAGGCTGCCCAGCAGTTTGCCCTGCCCCAGTAAAATCCGCTCATGTGATCCTTAGCCAGATTGTCATATCCATGATACCAGAGTCCCGTTTTTTCATTCTGCAGATACTGAATATGCCAGTACCACTGATTCAATGCATCCTCCACCAGCTCCTGCCGTTCAAACATGACACCTGCTCTCATCATAAAAAAGGCAGCCATAAATAAAGTATCCGCCCAGCACTGTTCCGGAAAATCATTGTTTGCCGATACGGTGTGCTGAAGTACATGATCTCCAAAACGAAGCGCCTGACCGGTCAGATACTCCAGCTTTTGATCAATAATCTCTTTATAATCCTCTCTTCCTGTCTCCTTATAAAGAGTCAGAAGAACATGTCCCATTGCGCAGGAATTAACCGTAAAATCAGGAAGTCCAAGCTCTATCAGTTCATCCACTCTCTCTGTCAGCATATTCAGATACTTTTCATTTTTTGTAGCTTCATATACCTCGGCAATTCCATAATAAGCCACACCGCAGGGCCAGTCCCAGGTCATATCCATATTCATGGTTCTCTCAGCAATCTTATCGAGAACCTGTTCGATCTGTTCCTTATTGTAGTTCAGTTTCATTGTCATGTCCTTCCTTCCTGAATTATCCCTTCAAACCTGAGGTACTGATACCTTCTACTAAATACCGCTGGAAAAATATAAAAATCAGAACAGACGGCAAAATAGAAAGAGATGCCATTGCAAACATTGCGCCATAGTCTGAGGAGGAACCCGGATCGCAGAACAGTTTTAATGCCAGGCTGACCGGATACCGAATGGATTTATTTACATACAGCAATGCAGAAAGGAAATCATCCCATCTCCACATAAAGGAAAAAATACTGCTCGTTACCAGTGCCGGCTTAATCAACGGCAAAATAATCTTTGTAAAAATTGAAACATAGGAACAGCCGTCAATCTTTGCCGCCTCATCCAGATCCTTCGGAATTCCTGAAATAAAGTTAGAAATCAGGTATACGAAAAAGCCCTGGATTGCAAAACAGTAGGGGATAATTAACGGCTTGTAGCTTCCTACCCAGCCCAGCTTCTGGAACCAGAGATACTGAGGAATCATCAGAACCTGTGCCGGAAGCATCATGGAAAGAAGCATTGCAGAAAACAGCAGCTTCTTTCCCTTAAACTGAAATCTTGCAAATCCATATGCAACCACTGCGGAAGAAAGCACAGTTCCAATCGTGGCAACGATGGAAATGAAGAGGGAATTCTTTAAAAAGGCAGCAAAGGTAACCTTGGCAAATCCCTTCCATCCATTTATGTAATTTTCCAGAGTAAAGGTTTCCGGAATCAGACTTCCGGCAGTCTGGAAAATAGTATTGGTCGGCTTAAACGAACTCATTACCATCCATACCAGAGGATACAGCATAATCAGGCCTCCGAGGAAGACCAGCACATGATAAACTGCAGACTTTATCATTCTTTTTTCTTTCATCTCTTAACCCTCCTCGTAAACCCAGAATTTCTTGGTTGCAAATAAAATAAGTGTAATCGTGCCGATAATGGCAAGCATTACCCATGCAAGAGCTGCGCCATATCCTGTATTGTAAAATTCAAAGGACTGCTGATACATATAAACGGTGTAGAACAGTGTGGAATTCATGGGTTTTCCCTGTGTAATAATGTAGCTCTGTGTGAAAGCCAGAAAACCATTGATCATCTGCATTACCAGATTGAAGAAAATTGTAGGGGTCAGCAGCGGCAGCGTAATCCGGAAAAACTTCTGGATTCCATTGGCTCCGTCTACCTCTGCTGCTTCATACAATTCTCTTGAAATCTGCTTTAAAGCAGATAAAAATATCAGCATAGAGGAACCAAACTGCCAGACAGCCAGCAGGATCAGCACCCAGATAGCCGTTCTCGTATCTCCCAGCCATGCAAAATTCGTTTCAATTCCAATGACACCCAGCAGCCGGTTCAAAACACCGTCTGTGGCAAACATTCTTTTCCATAAAATAGATACTGCTACAGAACCTCCGATAATAGAAGGCAGATAATATGCAGCCCGGTAAAACCCGCTCATTTTAGAGTTTTTCAGCAGCAGCATTGCCACAAGCAGAGCAAAAACCAGTCTCAGCGGAACGGATACCAGAGCAAAATAAAAGGTTACTCCGATGGATTTAAAAAATGTCTCATCATGGAACATTTTCACGAAGTTATCCAGGCCTGTAAATACCGGCGGTGAAAGAATATCATATTTGCAAAAGGAATAATAAAGGGATAATCCCATGGGTACAATCATAAACAAAAGAAATCCAATAGTAAAAGGCAGTGTAAAAACAATCCCCGCCGTACTTTCTTTGTTCAGGGCTTTTTTAATTGGATTCATCGTATTTCCTCCTCTAAAAGTTTCTGCCTGCTCACATCATTTCAGCGCGGCAGGCAGAAGCTTAAGAAATCTATTGATCGGTTTTCTTATTTATTCAAAACATTGATTCTTATTTGGAAGCCATAATTTCATTTCCCTTTACGAAAAATTCCTCTGCTGCTTCCTCAGATGTCATTTGTCCGTATGCAACCTTCTCTTCCAGCTGAAGAAGAAGCTCTGTTACTTCACTGGAGCCATTCGGCATCGGAGGATCAATCTGAGAAGAGGACGGGGATACTACCTCATTAATAAATTTGATGCTGTCCTGAGTTGCCTCGTCCAGAGACGGCGACAGCTCTGCTGCTACTTTCTCAGACAGCGGCACACCGCGCTCTGCCAGCAGAATGCTGTTTGCATCCATACTGTTTGTCCAGTAGTCAATCAGTTTCACTGCTTCCTCCGGATTTGCGGAATTAGCAGATACAGAGAAGAACTGCGCCGGTTTCAGGAAATTAGATTTCTTCGGATCTGCAGAAGGCCATGTGGTTACGCCCATTTCCTTCATATCCTCAGGCATGTTGTTCTCATAAGTTCCGGTCTGATTGGACCAGGTGAATACACACCAGGATCTGGAATCCTTGCTTGCGCCGTAGATAAAGGGATCCTGTTCAATTGCACCAGGAGTGATTTCTGCGTAAATGCTGGGTTCTACATGCCATCCCTCTTTTACTCCATCTTCCAGGATCTTGAACATGGGAACTAACTCCTCAGCGCTCTCCAGATTCAGCTTTCCCTCTCCGTACATGGAATGTCCATTGGCACGAACCATGTACTGGATGATCTCCTGATTTACACCATAAGCCATATTCGTGCGGTAGCCTGTTTTCTCTTTGATCGTTTTGCAGATTTCTACAAACTCATCCAGAGTCATATTGTCTTTAATAGTAACACCGGCTGCATCGGTTACTGTTTTATTATAAAACAGGGATGGTGCGTTGATGCCAATCGGAACTGCATAAAGCTTATCATTTACCTTACCTGAATTTAATACGTCCTGGTTTGCATCATCCAGCTTTAAGGTTCCGTTCTCTACATACGGTGTCAGATCCAGGAGCAGATTATTCTTGGCATACTGATCCAAATATGCATAGTCCATCTGAATCACATCAGGAAGAGAATTTCCTGCTGATGAGGTTGCCAGCTTGTTCCAGTAATCGCCCCACTCAGAAAACTGTCCGTCCAGAGTTACACCTGGATTTAATTCCGCATATTTATCCAGAGCTGCCTGTGTTCTTTCATTGCGGACCTGATTGCCCCACCATGCAACCGTCAGATTTTTTTCTCCGCTCTCCGCTTCTGTTCCGGCTGCCTCTGTCTTCGCATTGCCTTCCGGCTTTGCATCTGAAGAAGCTCCGCCTGAACATCCTGCCAGACTGGCAGCTGTCATCATTCCCGCCATTACCAGCGCCAAGTTTCTTTTTTTCATTGTATTTACCCTCCTGTGAAAATTTGTGTTCTGTACCGCTTTCCGGTTTCTCAGTTCCTTTACTGTTGCCCTTATTATACCCTTCTTTTTTTCCCTTCCGTGATAGTCAAAACCGACATTCGTGTTCAAAAAACAGACCTCTTTTCTTTATCAATTGCATAACTTCTGATTTATATGTATACTGGAAGCTGTCAGGAAAATCTCTCCATTTTTGAGAAAGGAGCTATCTATGACCCGGAAATTTTATGCCTTTCTGCATTCTGTCAGCAGAAAAATACGGCACAGATTAAACGATATTCCCTTGTTTCAAAAGCTGCTTTTTATTGTTCTCAACAATGTTTTTCTTATTGTAATACTTCTGGTTTTAGGCCTCTTTATCTGCAGCTCTGCCTATAACCGGCTTCTTTACAAAACGACTGCCGGAAATCTGACCTATTCTTCCTATACCATTTCCGAGAGTCTGAAAAGTATTGAAGCTGTTTCCTCCTCCATTATCGCAGCCCCGGAAATCCAGTCTGCTTTAACGGATGTAGCAGAATCAAATGATATGCCTGCATGGACCAATGCCAACCGTATTATCAACAACTCTCTGCAGACTTATCATGCCTCTGTGAAAAACAACGGGGCATCGTTTTTGATGATACAAAACGAACATTTTTCCAATTCCACATACACTGTATGGAAAAAAAAGCTGTCTGAAAAGACATTTGAAACTGCCGTGGAGGCTGCCGATGAACGAAACGGAGCTGTCACCTGGACTCCCGCTGATCCGGGAAGCAATTCCCTGCTTATGAGCCGGAAAATCCGAAAAGTAAACAATCTGGAACTTTCCCATTTAGGCACTCTGGTCATTTATGTGGATTTAAATCAGATTATTGAAAAAGCCAACGCTGCAGCGAATCAATATTCTGACAGCCAGTATATTTTGTGCTCAGGAAACCAGATGATTTATGTCCCTGATATTTTTACAGATGAAGAAGTCCACGAGATTATATCATCCTCCAGGGACAAATATCAGACAATAACCCTGGATTCTCATACATATTTTACCGTTCATAACCGTATTCCCGGTTATAATATGGAATACTACAGCCTGGTTCCCTATGATGAGATTATTCGTACTCTGCGTACCTCTGCAGCCTTTTTTCTTGTTATTCTTTTGATTGGTGTCAGTGTAATTATTGTGGTTTCCTACCATCTGATTCGCTCGATTTTGAAGCATTTCAATATACTGATCCAAAAAATGGAACGATTCAGTCAGGATGAGGCAGCGCTTTTAAGCACCAAGTATGATTCTGATTACGCCTACCGCAAAGATGAAATCGGACGCCTCCATCAGGGCTTTGAACGGATGACAAAGCGGATTCAAAATCTCGTAAATACAAACTATGTAAATGAGCTTTTAACACGGGAGGCCCAGATTAAAGCCCTGGAATCCCAGATTAACCCGCATTTTTTGTATAACACTCTGGAGTCCATTAACTGGCGGGCAAAAGCAGTAAATAATCAGGAAATATCTCTGATGACAGAATCCCTTGGTTCCCTGCTGCGGGCAACCCTGAGCAACAAAAAATCTCTGGTTACCCTGTCCTATGAACTAAGCTTAATCAACTCCTATATTACCATACAACAGATCCGTTTTGAAGAACGGCTGGAGTTTGAAAGCCAGATACCGGAAAACCTGAAAAATGCTCTGCTTCCTCCTCTTACCCTGCAGCCTCTTGTGGAAAATGCCATCCACTATGCACTTGAAGAAATTATGGAAACCTGCTATATCACCATTCAGGCAGAGGAACTTCCCCAGGATCCGTCCGGCAGAGAAGCCTCTTTGAAAATTCTTGTAAAAAACAGCGGCTCTGCCTTTGAAGACAATCTGCTGGAGCTTTTGGATACACAGCAAAAAACGCCAAACCGCTCCGGAATTGGTCTTTTAAATATAAACAAACGCATTAAACTGCTTTTTGGCGATGCTTACGGTCTTTCCCTTTACAACGAAGGCGAATTTGCCGTTGCCGCCATTACTATTCCATATCGCACGGAGGAATCTGTATCATGTTAAAACTAGTGATTGCTGATGACGAACGCATTATCCGGGAAACAATTTCAACGATTATTGACTGGAAACAGTATGATATCGAGCTGGTAGGACTGTGCAAAAACGGTCTGGAGGCCTACGATATGATTCTGGACGAATCTCCGGATATTGTACTTACCGATATCCGTATGCCTGGAATGGACGGCTTAGAGTTGATCCAAAGAATTTCCCAGACGGATTTAAACACTCAGTTTATTATTCTTTCCGGATACGGAGAATTTGAATATGCAAAAACAGCAATGAAATACGGCGTGCGCCATTACCTGCTCAAGCCCTGCAGCGAGGTTCAGATTCTGGAAAGTATTCAGGATATTGCCCAGGACTGCTATTTAAAAACCAGTTCTGAGCACTCTTACCCTACCTTGAACAGCATAAGACACAATGTTATTTTCACCATCCTGAATAATGCAATCTGTCAGAATCGGCCTTATGACGAAATTATGCGGTCCTATGAGCCCTATATGGACTTTTATTTTTCTTCCTATCATCTTTTTTATGTGTATTTTCTGGAACAGAAAAACCTGGATGAATTTCTTCAGCAGCTGAAGCAATATGCGGAAAACCATTTCCCCGAGGTTACGATTCACGGCGTATATGTCAATTGCACTCTGCTGCTCTTTTTCAAGGAATTTTCCGGAAACTATCAGGAACTGTCACGTTTCTTTACCAGCATGGAGCTGTCCCATCACCGCGCTTCTCTGGAAACAGAGGATCTGTCCTTTAAAAATCTTCAAACCCTTTTGCAGACAGCATTAGACAAGGTAAAGCGTTTCAGTATGATTTATTACATTAATGACTTCCATATTTTATCCAGCTGTAATTACAGCTTTATTATGGATGAGGCGGAAAAGCTGCTTTCAGCAGCCCTCTCCAGCAGCAGTTCTGAGGATATTGACAATCTGATCTGTCTGCTGTCAACAGTAAATGATCTGTCCTTCCTGAAGCAGCTTTCAAATTCTCTCATGCTGAAAATTACAGCGGCTGACAACCGTCTCTCTACTGTAGACTTAACAGAATGGCTGTTAAATATAACACAGGAAACAAGTCTGGAACAGCTTAAACTTACTCTGGCTGAAAAATTTCGTGGACTTTTGATGATGAAGCCGCAGAAACTTACAACAATTACCATGATACGGCAGATTTACGATTATGTGGAACAGCATCTTTCGGATCCCAACCTTACTTTAAAGCGGATTTCCGAGCAGTATTTGTTTATGAACACCGATTATGTAAGCAAAAAATTTCAAAAGGAGACAGGAACCCGATTTTCAAACTATCTGACAGAGGTACGCATCGAAAAAGCCAAACAGCTTCTCATGTCATTGGGAAATGATAAAAATAAAATTCAGACAGTGGCAGAGCAGGTCGGCTGCGGCAACAATCCCCAGTATTTTTCTCAGCTTTTCAAGAAGAAAACCGGAATGACCCCCAGTGCCTATGTATCGAAACTGAACGGAGAAAGCTAAAATCCAAAAAGGGCTTCCCGCTTACGCGGAAAGCCCTTTTAAAATCTAGATTTTATAAAATTCAGTATATTCTATCTGAAATTATTCAACGATAGAAACTACACGGCCTGAACCAACGGTACGGCCACCCTCACGGATAGCGAAACGCAGACCCTGCTCCATAGCAACCGGATGAATCAGCTCTACGGTCATCTCTACGTTATCACCAGGCATGCACATCTCGGTGCCAGCCGGCAGCTCGCAAACGCCGGTAACGTCGGTAGTTCTGAAGTAGAACTGCGGACGATAGTTGTTGAAGAACGGAGTATGACGGCCACCCTCGTCTTTGGTCAGAACGTATACCTGAGCGGTAAACTTGTTGTGACACTTAACGGAAGCCGGCTTACACAGAACCTGACCACGCTCGATATCAGTTCTCTGAACACCACGAAGCAGTGCACCGATGTTATCACCAGCCTGAGCCTCGTCAAGCAGCTTACGGAACATCTCGATACCGGTTACAACGGTCTTTCTGGTCTCTTCCTTAATACCAACGATCTCAACCTCATCGTTCAGATGCAGAACACCACGCTCTACACGGCCGGTAGCTACAGTACCACGACCAGTAATGGTGAATACGTCCTCTACAGGCATCAGGAACGGCTTATCGGTCTCACGCTGCGGATCCGGAATCCAGCTGTCAACTGCATCCATCAGCTCCATAACCTTGTCGCCCCACGGACCGTGCGGATCTTCCAGAGCCTTCAGAGCAGAACCCTGAATGATCGGGGTGTCATCGCCCGGGAACTCGTACTCGTTCAGCAGGTCACGGATCTCCATGTCAACCAGCTCAAGCAGCTCAGCGTCGTCAACCATATCGCACTTGTTCATGAATACAACGATGTACGGTACGCCTACCTGACGGGACAGCAGGATGTGCTCACGGGTCTGAGCCATAACACCATCGGTAGCAGCTACAACCAGGATAGCGCCATCCATCTGAGCAGCACCAGTGATCATGTTCTTAACGTAGTCAGCATGTCCTGGGCAGTCAACGTGTGCATAGTGTCTGTGCTCGGTCTCGTACTCAACGTGAGAAGTAGAAATGGTGATACCACGCTCTCTCTCTTCCGGAGCCTTATCGATATTCTCGAAAGCGGTAGCGGTGTTACCAGCAACTCTCTCAGACAGAACTTTGGTGATAGCAGCGGTCAGAGTAGTTTTACCATGGTCAACGTGTCCGATGGTACCAATGTTACAATGCGCTTTGTTTCTTTCAAACTTTGCTTTTGCCATTTTATGACGTCCTCCTTAATCGGGCCCTTCTTGGGCTTAATTTATAGTTAGGCTGTTTTTTATTATATGCTATTTCTGCAATATTTTCAAGCCTATTTTGTACTGCCGGCAGACTGCCGGAGAAAGAATATTTTTCCTGCAGCTTCCTCCGGACTGCCGCTCAAAGCATTACAATCTATTAATTTTTATGCTCGCTGATGATCTTCTCCTGTACGGACTTCGGAACCGGCTCGTACTTCTCGAAGAACATGGAGTAGTTACCACGACCCTGAGTCTTGGAACGCAGGTCTGTGGAGTAACCGAACATTTCGGAAAGCGGAACCATCGCTCTTACGATCTTGCCGCCGCCTACATCATCCATACCCTCGATACGGCCACGGCGGGAGTTGATATCACCGATAACATCACCCATGTAGTCCTCAGGCATGGTTACTTCTACCTTCATGATCGGCTCAAGCAGAATAGCTCCAGCCTTCTGCATAGCTTCCTTGAATGCCATAGAACCGGCAATCTTAAATGCCATTTCGTTGGAGTCTACCTCGTGGTAGGAACCATCGTATACAGTAGCCTTGATACCCAGTACCGGGAATCCAGCAAGGATACCGGACTTGGAAGCCTCTTCGATACCAGCGCCGACAGCCGGGATGTACTCCTTCGGAATAGCACCGCCGACAACGGCAGACTCGAACTTGAACAGTTCTTCGCCGTTGGCATCCATGGGCTCAAAGTGTACTTTACAGTGACCATACTGACCACGTCCACCGGACTGCTTAGCATATTTGCTGTCTACGTCAACAGCCTTGGTGAAGGTCTCTTTGTATGCTACCTGCGGAGCACCAACGTTTGCTTCTACGTTGAACTCACGCAGCAGACGGTCTACGATAATTTCCAGATGCAGCTCACCCATACCGGAGATGATGGTCTGACCGGTTTCCTGGTTGGTGGATGCGCGGAAAGTCGGATCCTCCTCTGCCAGTTTTGCCAGTGCCTCTGCCATCTTGCCCTGACCGGCTTTGGTCTTCGGCTCGATAGCGATATCGATAACCGGCTCCGGGAATTCCATGGACTCCAGGATTACTGGATGCTGCTCGTCACAGAGGGTATCGCCGGTACCGGTGGTCTTGAAACCAACAGCTGCTGCGATATCTCCGGAATAAACCTTATCCAGCTCCTGTCTCTTGTTTGCATGCATCTGCAGAATACGTCCAACACGCTCTTTCTTACCCTTGGTAGAGTTCAGAACATAGGAACCGGAATTCATGGTACCGGAGTACACACGGAAGAATGCCAGCTTACCTACGAATGGGTCAGTCATAATCTTGAATGCCAGAGCGGAGAACGGCTCTTCATCAGAAGAGTGTCTCACGATCTCATTGCCATCCATATCAACACCCTTGATAGCCGGGATGTCTAACGGAGACGGCATAAACTCTACGATAGCATCCAGAAGCTTCTGAATGCCTTTGTTTCTGTATGCAGTACCGCAGCATACCGGAACGGCTGTACACTCGCAGGTTGCCTTACGCAGTACCTTCTTTAATTCTTCAACAGCCGGCTCCTCACCTTCCAGATACTGCATCATCAGGTCATCGTCCAGCTCGCAGATCTTCTCTACCAGCTCAGTGCGGTACAGCTCTGCATCATCCTTCATATCCTCCGGGATATCAATGATGGAGATATCATCGCCCTTATCATCGTTGTAGATGTAAGCCTTCATATCGAACAGGTCAATGATTCCCTTGAACTCGTCTTCCTTACCGATAGGCAGCTGAATGCAGATAGCATTCTTGCCCAGTCTGGTCTTGATCTGCTCTACAGCTCCATAGAAGTTTGCACCCAGGATATCCATCTTGTTGATGAATGCCATACGAGGTACATTGTAGGTATCAGCCTGACGCCATACGTTCTCAGACTGAGGCTCTACACCGCCCTTAGCACAGAAAACACCGACAGCGCCGTCCAGCACACGCAGAGAACGCTCAACCTCTACGGTGAAGTCTACGTGTCCAGGAGTATCGATGATGTTGATACGATGCTCCAGAGCGCCTTTTTTCGGCTTGCAGTTTTCCTGCAGAGTCCAGTGGCAGGTGGTAGCTGCAGAAGTAATGGTAATACCTCTCTCCTGCTCCTGTGCCATCCAGTCCATGGTAGCGGTACCTTCATGAGTATCACCGATCTTGTAGTTTACACCAGTGTAATACAGAATACGCTCGGTAGTGGTGGTCTTACCAGCATCGATATGAGCCATGATTCCGATATTTCTGGTTCTCTCTAACGGATATTCTCTTCCAGCCAAAGCTTTGTCCTCCTATTAGAATCTAAAATGGGAGAAGGCCTTGTTAGCCTCTGCCATCTTATGCATGTCTTCTTTACGTTTTACAGATGCGCCGGTATTGTTTGCTGCATCCATAATCTCGTTTGCCAGTCTCTCAACCTGGGTCTTCTCGCCTCTCTTACGGGAGAACATGGTGATCCAGCGCAGAGCCAGGGTCTGTCTTCTCTCCGGCTTAACCTCGATCGGCACCTGATAGGTAGCGCCGCCGATACGTTTTGCCTTAACTTCCAGAACCGGCATAATGTTGTTCATAGCCTCTTCAAAGACCTCAAGGGCCGGCTTGCCGCTCTTTTCTTCCACACGGGCAAATGCGCCGTATACAATCTTCTGGGCTACACCCTTCTTACCATCCAGCATGATGTTGTTGATCAGCTTGGTTACAACCTTGTTGTTGTATAAAGGATCTGCCAATACGTCTCTTTTCTGAATATGTCCTTTACGTGGCACGTTACTTCCCTCCTTAATCATAAATAATTGATTAGCTCATCGGTACTCACATGTTTCCATAAAATGTGTTCGTGCGGTAATTTTATATTTCCTGCAACCTACAGGTCAATATCAACTTCCAGCACATAACGGAACGCCAAAAGCCTTCCGCAATCACTTTTTACTTGCGTTAGTGGTACAATTCATTCCCTGTTTTCCGCCCGAAGGGGAAACGGGAACCTGCGTTCCTGCGCTTACGCTGCGCAGAAGCTTTGCAGCTTTTTATTACTTCTTAGCTGCTTTCGGTCTCTTAGCGCCGTATTTGGAACGAGCCTGCTTACGGTTTGCTACACCTGCGGTATCCAGGGTACCTCTGATGATGTGGTATCTGGTACCTGGTAAGTCTTTTACTCTTCCTCCGCGGATCAGAACTACGCTATGCTCCTGAAGGTTGTGACCCTCACCCGGAATATAGCTGGTTACCTCGATACCGTTGGAAAGACGTACTCTGGCGATTTTACGAAGTGCAGAGTTCGGCTTCTTCGGGGTAGCAGTCTTAACTGCGGTGCAGACGCCTCTCTTCTGAGGAGAAGAAGTATTGGTAGCACGCTTCTGTAAGGAGTTATAACCTTTCTGCAGAGCCGGTGCAGTAGACTTCTTTGCTGCTGACTGTCTTCCCTTTCTCACTAACTGGTTGAATGTTGGCATTCTTTTCACCTCCTGTGATATTGTCTGTTGGTTGCTGTTTCTTTCAGCTTTTACGCACAAAAATACAAGCGATTTTGCACGCCATATCATTATATCCGGATTATAAATGGCTGTCAAGATACTTTTTCATTTTTTTACAATATTAATGTAACAGTTCAGCCTTGCGGGGATTCAGGCAAACGCCTTGTGACTTCTTTCCCCGTCATAAACAGGGACATCCGGGAATAAAATCAAATAAATCTCCCGACAAGGAAGCTGCTTATATGAATTCTTCCAAAACAGGGGCGCTCATACGCTCCCTTCTTATTTCCTATGTAATCTCCGGTCTTTTGCTTCTGGCCCTTTCCTTTGCACTCTACCGGTTAAAGCTGAAGGAAGCGCAGATCAATCAGGCTGTTTTTGCCGTCTATGGCATCGCCTGCCTGGCCAGCGGTTTTGTCTGCGGAAAAATAACAGGCAAGCGCCGCTTCTTCTGGGGTCTTTTCAGCGGACTCCTTTATTTTGCCGTGCTCTTTCTCCTGTCCTGGGCAGTCAGCCGCGGAGCCTCCCCTGCCTCCGGCCGTACAGCAGCCGTGATGCTTCTCTGTGCCGCTGCAGGCGCCATAGGCGGAATCCTCAGCTGAACCGTTTTTACAGGGTCCTAGGTACATCTTCACATCGGAATACAGCTGTGGAATAAAAAAGAAGCCGGCGAGCTTCTCCGCCTGCGGCGGGTCGCTTCTGCGACAAAATTCTCTGCCGCCGCATGGCGATCCTCGCAGAGCGTTTTTGTTTCACAGGACGTAATTTCCTGTGAAACAAAAAACAGGCGGGGCTTTACGCCTCGCCTGCCGTGCCGTGGTCAACAGCCCATTCCGGCTGCCGTCTCTTTTCTTCACGATCTGACTCCTGCTGAATAAACAGCCGGATCTTATCAATTCTGTTTTTCTCTACGTGCTCTACCACAAGGCGGATATTCCCGCAGTCAACTGCTTCCCCTTCCTCCGGAAGGTGTTCAAGAAGTCCAATCACAAGACCGCCGATGGAATCATAATCCTCCGATTCCAGCTCCAGATCCAGGCGATCATTCAGATCATCCAGCTTGGCAGAACCGCTGACCAGGTATTCATTGGGAGCAATCTCCTTTACCTCGTCCTCCTCGTCCTCATCGTACTCATCCCGGATATCACCTACAATCTCCTCCAGCATATCCTCCAGAGTAATCAGACCTGCTGTAGCGCCGTATTCATCCAAAACAATAATAATATTGTTGGAGGTTTTCCTCATCTCAACCATCAGCTCCGCTGTCTTTTTATACTCATAAGTATAAAGGGGCTGCCTTAACAAATCCCGCAGGGAAAACTTCTGCGCATTGTCATACAGAAGAAAATCCTTTACATTAATAATACCAATCACGTTGTCCGTGGAATTCTCATAAACAGGAATTCTGGTAAAGCGCTCCTTCCGGAACAGCTCAATCAGCTCCTTGTAGGTGGCATTCACATCCACCATCACCATGTCAATCCGGGGAACCATCACATCTCTGGCCACGGCGTCTCCGAAATCGAACACGTTGTTAATCATCTTCTTTTCTTCGCTTTCAATCACGCCTTCCTCGTGGCTTACCTCCACAATGGTACGCAGCTCATCCTCGGTAATGGCATCCGGCTTCTTGTTCGGATCCACCCGCAGAAGAAACATGACTGCCGTAGACAGTTTGTTTACCAGAAAAATCACCGGCGTCAGCAGACGCATCAGCCAGTACACAATCCCTGCATAAGCCAGGGAAAGACGCTCAGCATTGAGCGTTGCCATGGTCTTCGGTGTAATCTCACCAAATACCAGAATCAGCAGAGTCAACACACCGGTTGCCACACCGACAGCTTTGCTGCCGAATAACTCCATAGTCAATGTGGTCATCATAGACGATGCCGAAAGGTTTACAATGTTGTTGCCTACCAGAATCATACTGAGCATTTTCCCGGGGTTCTCTATCACCTTCATCAGGGTAATGGCCTTCTTGTCTCCGGCCTCAGCCAGAGTGCGAATCCTCATCTTGCTGACGGTGGTAAGCGCCGTTTCCGCAGAAGAGAAAAATCCCGATAAACCTAACAAAAGAATCACAAGAACCAATCGTATGCCCACACTGTCGCCTGAGTCTAACATAAAATACTATCAATCTCCTTTTTTTGTAAATTGCCTATCATTGTACAATGTTTCCTATCTTCTGTCAACCAAAGAGCCTTCAGTTTCCTTGAATTCTCCTTGTTTTCACAAAAAATTTATGGTAACTATTCAGGACGGCGGGAGAGCTGGCAGAAAAATTCGTGTCAAGCTTGCTTGTAAACGGGTTTTCCTGCCAGTTCTCACATCGGAGGAATCTCCGATGCTTCTTGTTCGGCTTTGCCGGACAAGAAGATGCCCCGGCCTGAACAGTTACAATTTATGTTTATCAGGAAAGGCACCGTCTTGATTTCCCCGGCATTTTCTTTTTATTCCTGCCGGTCTCAAAAAGCTCCAGAACCATCAGAAGCACCGTTCCCGCCAGCACAAACAGATCTCCCAGATTAAATACTACTTTTTTCAAAAATCCAAAACGCAGATTGGCATAATCTACCACATACCGGCGAATGCATCTGTCATAAAGATTGCTCAGTCCCCCTCCCAGAACCAGGACAAGACCTGCCTTCTGACCCTTGTGTCCCCGGCTCTGCATCAGGCACAGCAAAAAACCTCCAAGACAGGAAATCACAGCCATCGGAATTCCTCTGACCAGTTCCCCGTGCTTTTCCATAAATCCAAAGGGAAAACCTCCGTTGTGATTACGGTACAGCCAGAGCCTGCCTCCCGTTTTCGCCGCCGGGCGCGGAAAATCCTCCGGCTTCTGATGTTCTATCCATTCCTTCACGATCAAATCTGCTGCCGCTAACAGCGCAATGATTGCCGCCAATGCCATACTGATGTCCCCCTGTTCTCTGTGATAATTTTTATTTTACTATGTTCTAAAATATCCGTCAATTTATTCTCATTTCCCGCTGTTCTTTCATAATAATAATACAAAGATAACTGTTCAGGTGAAAAAATGAAGCTCTGTGATTTTTATCCCGGGTCAGAGGATTTCGCGGATTTTATTGTCCGGTACTCTGCCCGTTCTCTCTGGTCTGCTCCTGATCAGAAAAACCACCGCTGTCTCAATTACGTCAGCCGTGATTTTGCCATTCTGCATCTTCCTCTGGAACAGGCGCTTCCCATAACGCTTTCCCGCTATTCCTACGAAAGCATTCCGAAACTTTACGGTCTTCAGGACACAACCGCTCTGGAAATCAGCGGAATCTCTCCTGTGTTTGAACAGCCTGCCTTAAATGCAGCCGGGCGCGGCGTTTTAATCGGTTTTATTGATACAGGCATTGATTATACCAATCCGCTGTTTCGCAACCCTGACGGCACCACCCGTATCTACAATATCTGGGATCAGTCTGTTTCCGGTGAATCGGCGCCGGAAGAGGTTCCCGGTTTTCAGCCCTTATACGGAACTGTCTACAGCAGAGAACAGATCAACCAGGCCCTTGCCTCGGAAGCTCCCTATGAGATTGTTCCCACCCGTGATACAGACGGTCACGGCACCTTTATGGCCGGCGTTGCAGCCGGAAACAGAATCAGTCTGCCGGAGCCCTTTTCCGGCGCTGCCCCGGAGGCCTCTCTTGCCATAGTAAAATTAAAGCCCGCAAAACAATATCTGCGGGACTTTTTTCTGATTTCTCCGGAAGTTCCGGCCTATCAGGAAAATGATATTATGGCGGCTGTCAGTTATCTTCTGGGACTGGCCAACCAGTATCAGATGCCTCTGGTTCTCTACCTGGGCGCCGGAACCTCTCAGGGCGCCCATGACGGAACCTCTCCTCTTTCCCTCCAGCTTCAGGATCTGATTGGAACCCAGGGGCTCTTTCTGTCAGCAGCCGCAGGAAATGAAGCCGGCTATCACCACCACTATTTCGGCGGACTTTCCGAAAATCAGGATTTCGATGATGCAGAAATCCGGGTTGGTTCCAGGGAAGCCGGTTTCTGTCTGGAGCTGTGGGCAAAAAATCCCGAGCTTTACACCGTGGGCTTTGTCTCTCCCTCCGGGGAAATTGTAGAACGGATTCCCCTGGTTCTTGGGCGGGATACGGTGATTCCCTTCCGACTGGATGCCTCACGGATTACCCTGTCCTACCTGCCCAACGAAACAAATTCCGGAAGCCAGCTGATTTTTATGCGGTTTGAAACACCTGCCCCGGGAATCTGGCATGTTCGTGTATATCCTGTTCTCTCCATACACGGACAATTCCATATGTGGCTCCCCATGCATGGTTTTCTCTCGGAAGAAACGCTCTTTCTCCGCCCGGATCCGGATACAACCATTACCGATCCCGGCAACAGTCTGATGCCCACCACCGTCAGCACCTTTGATCATCTGAATAACAGCATTTATATTCACAGCAGCCGCGGTTATACCAGAGACGGACAGATCAAACCGGATCTGGCCGCTCCCGGAGTTCGTGTTCAGGGTCCTGCCGTACAGCAGGAAAATAAAGCCGGAACCACCCTTCCGGTTCTTACCTGGCGTACCGGCTCCTCCGTTGCCGCCGCCATCACAGCCGGGGCTGCCGCTGTTCTCCTGTCCTGGGGAATTGCTTCCGGAAATGAAAAATCCCTGACCAGCACCTCTCTGAAGGCCACTCTGATCCGCGGCGCCGACAGAAACCCGGGATTCTCATGGCCAAACCGGCAGTGGGGCTTCGGAACCCTCAATCTCTACCAGAGCTTTCTGCAGATGCGGGAATAAATTATCCCCGCATCTGAATCAAAGGACCGCCGCTTTTTTCCAGATAGGGACGTGTAATCACCACAGAACCGATATTGGGATCCTTGGGGATTTCATACATAATATCCAGCATATATTCTTCCAGAATTGCCCGAAGCGCCCTGGCTCCTGTTTCCCTCTTCAGCGCCTCCGCAGCAATCCACCGCAAAGCCTCATCGTCAAATACCAGCTTCACCTCATCCATCTCCAGCAGACGGATATACTGTTTCAAAATCGCATTTTTCGGTTCCTTTAAAATACGAACCAGCATATCCTCTGTCAGCTTATCCAGAGTCACTACCACAGGCAGACGCCCTAAAAACTCCGGAATCATGCCAAATGCCCGCAAATCCTCGCTTGTCACCTGGCGCAGTACATTTTCCGCCCCGTCCACGCTGTCCTTGAGCTGAGCGCCAAAGCCCATGGAAGTCGCTTTTGACAGTCTTTCTTTGATGATTGTTTCCAGATCCGGGAATGCACCTCCGCAGATAAACAGAATGTTATCTGTATTTACCGTCGCCATAGGTGACAGGGCATTTTTCTGGTTGGAGCCTACCGGCACCTCAACGGTGCTTCCCTCCAGCAGCTTTAACAGCTCCTGCTGAACAGATTCTCCGCTGACATCTCTGGTGTTGGTTTCTTTCTTCTTGGCAATTTTATCAATCTCATCAATAAAAATAATTCCATGCTCTGCCCGCTGCACATCATTGCCTGCTGCAGCCAGAAGCTTTGACACAACGCTTTCAATATCATCTCCAATATAGCCCGCCTCTGTCAGAGAGGTTGCATCTGCAATAGCCAGGGGCACATCCAGAAGCCTTGCCAGAGTTTTTACCAGATAGGTTTTTCCGCTTCCTGTAGGACCTGCCATAAGGATATTGGACTTTTCAATTCTTACATCCTCATTTTCTGTCTCCTGATTTTTTCCGGAGCTTCTCAAATCCTCTGCATACACCCGCTTATAATGATTGTAAACGGCCACTGAAATCACTTTCTTTGCCCGCTCCTGTCCAATCACATACTCATCCAGCTTCTGCTTAATCACATGAGGCGCAGGAATATCCTTCAGAGAAAATTCCGGGCCTTCTTTTTTCTTCTTTTTCTTAATCTGCTGTCTGGGAGCAATCCCCGCATGCTCTGCATCCAGTCCTTCCGGGGGAACAGAAAAATTCATATTCATATAAGGCATTCCTGATATTTTAGATAAATCCACTTTGGACAAATCCATTCCCGGTATATTCATACCTCCGCCCATAATAGAGTCAAATGCCTTCTGCATACAATCATGGCACAGGCACATATTGCCCGGCATCACAATCATACTGCCAGCCTTACTTTCCGGCCGGCGGCAGATATAGCAGATTTTTTCATACTCCTGTCCATCCTTCTCATCAGCGCCGGAATCCGTTCCCTCTTCCGTTCCGGTACGCAGTTCCTTTTCTTCCATCCTCGCAATCCCTTTCCTTTTTTCTTATTTCACAGCAGCTTTGTCCTGTATTTCCTGTTCCCTGTAAACAGGCAGGAAAATACACTGCCTGACTGCCGCCTTATTTGTACGCAAATACTCAGGGTGTATAAAAACACTCTGAGTATCTGATGGTTCCTGCTGTTTTCCGCAGCCGGCACTTTTCTGTTTCCTTTAATTGGTTTCCGCAGCCGGCTTTGTTCCAAGTGTAATTTCCACAGTGCGCTCTACATACTCTCCGTTTTCCAGGGACTGTACTGTAAGATTTACTGTGTCGCCGCCCTCATAATAGGTCAGCATTTCTTTTAAATCCTCCATGGTTCGAACGGTCTGTCCGTCGAATTTGGTAATAATATCTTTTTCTCTCAGTGTTGAGCGGGATGCTGCGCTGTCCTCTGTAATTTTATATACATAGATACCACGCGGCATACCGTACATGGCTGCTGCCGTCTCGTCAATGTTCTGTCCCTGGATTCCCAGATATCCCTGTTTTCTTTCGTCTACAGCCACTCTGGTTTTCTTGTTCATCAGCTCATTGATAATATCCTGTGCCTGAGAAATGGGAATTGCATAGCCCATTCCCTCTACCTCTGTAGAAGAATACTTGGCAGCGTTAATACCGATAACCTCACCGTTCATATTCAACAGTGCGCCGCCGCTGTTTCCCGGGTTAATGGCTGCGTCTGTCTGAAGCAGATGTCTGGTTGTGTCATCTTCTGCATGAACCTCCCGGTCCAGAGCGCTCACATATCCCACAGTTACCGACTGGCCGTATCCCAGTGCATTGCCGATGGCAATTACGCCCTGGCCAACCTTCAGCGCATCGGAATCACCCATAACTGCTACTTTAATACGGCTCATAGTCTCAGCCGGAATATCACTGAGCTTTACTGCAATCACTGCCAGATCAGAATCAGAATCGGTTCCCTTAATGGCTGCTGTCACCGGCTCGTTATCGATAAAGGTAACCGTCAGCTCCCTGGAATCCTCAACCACATGGTTATTCGTAACAATCAGAAGCTCTTCATCATTCTGGCCTACGATGATTCCGGATCCGCTGCTTGGAACCTCAATGGTCTGGCTTGGTCCGAACCAGGTCTGATGCTGAAGAAGCATGGTGTTGTTAATGGCAACTACTGACGGCATTGCCTTTTCCACAATAGCAGAAACATCTGTCTGAATTGCCGCAGTCACCGGCACTCCGCCGTTTCCGCCTGAACCGGTATTGCCGCTGGTTTCTGCCTGCGCCACAGTCACCGGCTCTGATGTGCTTTCTGTTGTGTAACGGCCCTTGACCAGCTCGCCCACTGTATTCACGGCAAACATGGTACCTCCGGCTACGGTTCCAAACAAAAGCGCTGCCGCAGTTACTCCGGCCACTTTGACAGCCATAGAACCTTTCTTCTTCCCACGAACCTCTCTCTCCTGCGGAATATAGGAAGTATCCCGGTAATCCCGTCTTGTATACATATCCTGCTGGTCTGTATTCTGACCCTCTGACCTTGTATAGCCCTCCTGGCTTCCTGCCCGCACATAGCCGCTCTGGTCTGCACTCTGGCTTTCCGGTCTTGTATAGCTCTCCTGGCTTCCTGCTCCATTTTCATTTTCCCGATATTCATTTCTTTCATTATCAAACATCGTCACAATCTCCTTTCTGCGGTTCCCTATATGGAATAACAGCTCAGATGTCTTTCTCTTCCTGTATCGTCTCAGAACTGTTTTTTGTTTTCTTTTTTCTTATATGGAAACTATATCGTGATTTTGTGTCGAAAATGTGATGGAATTATAGTTTGTATGTGAATTCCTGCGGGTTTTTAAATTTTACGGCGGTCTCAGACAGATAACTGCCCGAACCGCCGCATGGGTCTGCTTTAAATGACGAATATTATTGTCCCGGTCCTGCCACTACACCGGTTCCCGCTGTAGGAACAACAGAAGATCCACTGCTGTTTCCGCCTCCCGATCCCGGAGAGACAATGGGATTTCCATTCTGGGAACTGCTTCCCGGCCCTCCTGTATTTCCTGAGTTACCGGAGGAAGAGCTTCCCGGTCCTCCATTTTCCGGAGAGCCTGTCGTTGCAATGGCTCCCGGAGCATCTGTCACATTGCCAGGTCTGGAACCAGAGGAGCTTTCCGGAGCTGTCGGTCTGATTGTCCCGGAACCGCTCTCTCCCGGGCGGGATGAGGTGCCGTTTCCGGAAGATGTTTCTCCCGGACGGGACGAGGTGCCGTTTCCGGAAGAACTTTCTCCCGGACGGGATGATGTGCCGCTTCCGGAAGAACTTTCTCCCGGACGAAGAGACGTGCCGCTTCCGGAGGAGCTTTCTCCCGGACGGGACGAGGTGCCGCTTCCGGAGGAACTTTCTCCCGGACGAAGAGACGTGCCGCTTCCGGAAGAACTTTCTCCCGGACGAAGAGTCTCACCCGGCCTTGTAATATAATTGCCGTCCGCATCTGTAGGATAAATAATATTGCCGTCTGCATCTGTCTCAGTCGGACGAATCCAGTCTCTTCCTGTAGATTCCTTCGGATTGCCGTTTTCATCCGTCTCTGCAGGCTCAAGAGACGGCGCCCGATCGTCTGTCAGATATCCGTCTGCATCCGTTTCCCACTTTACGTATTCTCCGTCTGCATTCGTCTCCATCTTTACCTTTTTGCGGACACGCTCTCCATTTGCATCCTTAACATAAACATACTGATAGCCTTCCTCTGCCGTTTCCTTTGTTTCTTTTGTTTCCTTTGCAGATTCCGTCTCCTGCTTCTGTGTTTCTGCAGGCTTCGTCTTCGGCGGCTGAATCACGCCTCCGTCTGTTCCCACTTTATCTACATACTGGCCTTCCTTGTAAATTCCTGTGTCAGAAGCAATTTTGGCGCTGATTTTCTTCACCGTCTCAGAAGGCGTATAGTCTGTGTTTCCATAGAGGAATTCATGAAGCTTCTTTACGTTACTTTCCAGAGTTGCCGGAACTACCACATCACCTTTCTTTTTGATATTGGCATTGCCCCGGGCCTGAGGGAATCCTGTGGTTTCTCCCAGATGGAATTTACTGATATTCTTTGCATTATTCACCAGATCATCTACCCAGATACTGGTAGAAACCTGAGGGAATACCGTTCCAATCAAAACATACAGAGTCTGGAAATCCGCCGTTTTCGCTTTTTCAAAAGCCTGCTGGATAATCTTTCTCTGACGTTCTGTACGGGCGAAGTCCGTATCCATCAGACGAAGACGTCCATAAGCCACGGCCTGAACACCGTCTAAATGATTCATGCCTGCATGAGTCAGCTGATGAGAGCCTATCCCCGTTGCTTTTACTGTCTCTGTAATAAAGGAGTTAATATAATAAAACTCCGCCTTGCTCAGTTCAATGTCCACACCGCCCAGAATATCAATGGCATTTGCCACTGCCTTCCAGTTGAAGGTCATATAATCATTGATTTCCAGATCCAGGTTCCTGTTCAAAGTCTCAATCGCCTGTTCCGGTCCTCCTACCGCATAAGCGTAGTTCAGCTTATTGTAGGTTCCCTCCTTGGAAACATTCAGATAAGTATCTCTGTATACAGAAACAAGCCTAATCTCACCTGTATCCCGGTTGATATTGCAGATCATGTTAACATCCGCATTGGTTCCCTTGGTCACAACATTGCCTCGGGAATCCACGCCGAAGAGGGCAATGGTCCAATAGCCCTTCATCTGCTCTGCCACATCCTCGGAAATCTCGTTGGTAGCAATGCTGTCCATATTGAAATTCTCCGGACGCTGAATCTTTGCCATGGTTCTGGCTACAAAGCCATAGCCGAAAATCAGAGCCAGCGCAATACATTCTGCAACAATCATAATCAGCAGACGGCGGCGTCTCTTTTTTTTCTGAATCTGAGCCTGAACTCTGGGAGACAGACCATCTGCGCCTGCCGCAGTCTGACGGGCGCTTTGTCTGGTCTGAGAGGACTGTTTCCTTCCCGTCTCCGGACGTGCGCCTCTGCCTCTGGAGGCTGCTGCCCTGCTTCTGCCCCGTCCCGTGCGCTCCTCGCTTCCGAAGCTGCGTTCTGCTCTTCCAGAAAAGGCTTCAGACTCACCTGCCTCCTCCTGATGCAGCTGGCGGCGTTTCCTTTCCTCCCACAGTTCCTGTTCACTGCGGTAATCCGCCCCTGCTGTTCCATATCCGGCTCTGTGGCTGCTGTGTCTTCTGGAATACTCGCCGTTTCCTGCTTCACCTCTGCGCCCGCCGGAATACTCTGCCCGGTCATCCGGGGTTCCTGACTCCCGTCTCCGGCCATCCTGCCTGCTGCGCCCTAACTCCTCATCAAAATCACGATTCATTGACGTACCTCTTTCTGTCTGGCTTGCTGCCTGTTTCCACCAGGAAATCAATAGGCATTTTTATTAATGAAACCCTTGAAAAATGTCAGAAATAAAATCTTAAAATCAAATCCCAGGGTCCAGTTCTCAATGTAATACAGGTCATGCTCAATCCGCTTCGCAATCGAAGTATCTCCGCGGTATCCATTGACCTGAGCCCATCCGGTCATTCCCGGACGAACCTGGTGCTTAATCATATAGCGGGGAATTTCCTCTTTAAACTTTTCCACAAAAAACGGCCGCTCCGGTCTTGGTCCCACCAGGCTCATATCCCCCATCAGCACATTAATCAGCTGCGGCATCTCATCGATGCTGGTTTTCCGGATAAACCGGCCTACCGGCGTCACTCTGGGGTCATGGGGCGTAGTCCATTTTCCCTTTTCCTTGTCAGGCTCCTGCACCTCCATGGAGCGGAACTTGTACATACTGAACGGACGATTGTGAAGTCCCACCCGTTCCTGCTTATAAATCAGCGGTCCGGGAGAAGTCAGTTTAATCAGCCCTGCCGTCACCAGCATAATGGGGGAAAACAAAATCAGGGCAACCACTGCACCGAAAATATCCACCATCCGCTTCACGGTGGCATTCAGCAAATCATTCAGCGGAACTCTCCGGATATTGATAACCGGAAGTCCCTGAAGATCCTCTGTATAAGGCTTTGTAGGAATGATTCCATTGTAGTCCGGAATAAATTTTGTATGAACACCGGACTTTTCGCACTCCGCCACCAGCTGCTCCAGGCAGCCGTAATCACCAATACTTAAAGTAATGGCAATTTCATCCATCATATTCAAATCCAGAATTGATTTCAGATTGCTGACAGGACCGATGATCCTGATTCCCCGGTACTCTTCATTCTTTTCCCGGTGATCATCCAGAATTCCTCGAATCTGATATCCCCACTCCGGATTCGACAAAACACGGTCAATGTATCCTTCCGCCGCCCGGCTGTAGCCAACCAGAAGCACATGCTTCTGATTGTAGCCCTTGGAGCGGATGGAGCGGAGCATATTCCGGATCAGATATCGTTCCAGAGTCTCTGCTGCAATATTGATCAGGAAAAAACCGCCTACCAGCCTTGCCGAAAAATGATGCAGGTAAGGATTTTCCCTTCCCAGATACAGAATTGTTCCAAATAGAAACAGGCCGATCAGGTTGGCCTTGAAAATATTGGCAAATTCCAGTCTTCTGCCCTGCACCCGCTTGGGGGTAAACAGTTTAAAAAAAGCATACAAAAGGAGATACACCGGCACGATAATAACCAGTGCACTCATATAAAACCAGGTAGGCAGGATTCCCGCCTTACCGAACATTCCGATTTTCAGGAAAATAAACCAGCTGAGAATATAGGCCGCGGCAATCACGAGCGCGTCCAGAAGAACGTGCAGGCGGTTAAACCTGGTCTGGTTATCTTTTATCATAGGATCCACCTTGTTTCCAGTTCCGGGGTCAGAGCTGCCCCGGTTCCAAACTGCATAGTAACTCAATGGTAACGATTATACACGATTTTAACACTGAACTCTATAAATTTTTTCTTAAATATCAGGGACGTTTCTTTCTTATTTCTTTTTTCCCGCTCTGAAACCCCCGTTCCCTGCATCCTGCGCTGTCATAACTTTTTCAGATGGCGTCTGGAAAACTCATAAACGTACAGCGCCGCACCGTATATCAATTCCCACTCAATCGCCAGATAATTTTTGAAATTTTCTTTTTTATAAGGAACCTTCTTTGTGTGCTTTACAGTCCGAAGCCCCTCGGCAATTCCGTCGAGATACTCCTTCGCAAATCCCCGTTTCTTAAAAAACAGATACTTTCCGGCCACTCCCATAAGAATGGGAACACTGTTTACCAGCAGCTGAGGCAGCGGCATATTTTTATAATTCAGATATACGGAATTGCGGGCCGCCAGCCGCACCTTAAAGGAATTGTATTTGGAACCGCTGGTTCCGCTTCCCACATGATACACAACAGCGCTAGGACAGTATCTGTTATAGTATCCCGCAATTTTTGCCCGGTATCCCACATCAATGTCTTCCAGATATGCAAAATGCATTTCATCAAAATATCCAATTTCCTCGAAAATCTCCCGGCGGTAAATCGCAGCACCGGCACAGGCAGAAAAAATATGGCAGGGACGTTCATAGCGCTCAATCTCCTGTCCTACTCCCCGCTGATATGCCCAGCCCATAATGCTGTACATATCTCCTCCGTCATCCATCCGGTCTCTGCGGTGCATCTGAATCATTCTGGGACTTACAGAAAATATGCGGGGCGACTGCTCTATTGCCTTCACCAGTTCTTCGATATAATCCGGTTCTGCCTCTGTGTCATTGTTTAAAAGAATCACATAAGGCGTCCGGGAAGCCCGGATTCCTGCATTAACAGCACCGGAAAACCCGGTATTCTCCTTCAGGAAAATACCGGGAATCTGATGCTCCTTCAGCCATTCTGCGCTTCCGTCTGCGGAGCCGTTGTCCACCACCAGCACCTCAAACTCCTGGCTGGTCTGCCTCTTCAGCGCTGCCATGCACGGTTCCATAAACTTCAGTCCGTTGTAATTGGGAATAATCACTGTTACTTTCTTTTCCATATTGTATCTCACTTTTCCAAAGCTATACTTCCAGCTTATAGGGCTCTCCAATCTTTTCCTTCAGCAGATCTCTCAGTGCAAAATTTGATTTGCGGAGCGTCAGGTTCGGATTGTAATAGGGATCTCCGTTTTTCAGAATATCCGGCCACCGGCGGGCAAAAATAGCTACCTCACGGTTAAATCTTGCCACCTTCTCCGGAGTATCCTCCAGTCCCCGTGATTTTGACTCATAGTGATGCATCACAGCATAAGGTGCATAAACCACCAGTTTTCCCAGAGCCCGCACCTTCATGCAGTAATCAATGTCATTGAAGGCAACCGCCAGCTCCTCGGTAAATCCGACGGCCTGACAGAACACCTCTTTCTTTGTCATCATGCAGGCTGCTGTCACCGCGCTGTAATCCTGAGCGCACATTGCTCTGTGGAAATAGCTGTTTTCCGCCTCGTGAAGCCCGATAAAGGTATGACCGGCAATTCCTCCAAAGCCAATCACCACCCCGGCATGCTGAATCGTATCATCCTGATAAAGCAGTCTCGCTCCCACAATGCCTACCTCCGGACGCTGGCAGAATCCCAGCATCTCCTCAAAAAGGCCGGGAGACACAATCTCTGTGTCATTATTTAAAAACAGCAGATAATCTCCCGCCGCAAACTGGGCGCCGAAATTATTGATGGCAGAATAATTAAATTCTCTTTCCCAGCACACAACCCGGACCTGCGGAAATTCCTTCTGCAGTTTTTCATAATAAGTAAATGTTTCGGATTCCGTACTGTTATTTTCAATCACCACAAATTCCAGATTCCTGTAAGTGGCTCTTTCTATAATCGAACGAATACACAGATCCAGATCTGCAGCGTGATCCTTATTGGGAATAATCACAGACACCAGCGGCTCTCCCGGAATCCGGAATTTTGTATGGTAAATCCCGTAATCCACGCCCTTTTCCACAGACTCCGCCGGAATTTTGCATCTCTCATAATGGGCCATAATCGCCCTAGCTCCCGCCTCAAAGGCGTACAGCTTGCTTTCCGGATTGCTGGCAGTGGAATCCTGGTGGCAGCGCCAGTGATACAAAACTCTGGGAATGTGATAAATCTCCTTTGCCGCCTCTGTACACCGGAAAATAAAATCATAATCCTGAGCTCCGTCGTACTCATTGCGAAATCCTCCCACCTGCTCTAACAGTGTTCGCTTTACCACAAACAGATGGCAGATATAGTTTACGCTGGTCAGAAGGTCCGGATTGAAGTCCGGCTTAAAATGCGGATCAAAAAGAGCGCCGCCGTCCATATCCAGCTTATCCTCATCTGAATAAATCACATCGCAGCCAGGATACTCATTGATGGCCGAAGCCACCTCAAACAGAGCCTGCTCCGGAATCGTATCATCATGATCCGCCAGCACCACAAAATCTCCCGCTGCCATCTCAATCGCCGCATTGGTATTGCCGGAAATACCCAGGTTTTCGCCCAGATTCTTATAATGAAACCGGCTGTCCCGGGCTGTGTACTCCGCCATTACCCGTTCCACAATCTTTCCTTCTCCGGCCGGACTTCCATTGACGAGACAGACCTCCCAGTTTTTGTAGGTCTGCACAAGAATAGAGTCCAGCATTTCACGAAGATATTTCTCCGGAGTCTTGTAAGCCGGTATCACCACAGAAAGAAGGGGTTCAAAGGGAAGCTTTGTCTCTCTCTGACGATTCAGCTCCTCTTCTGTGGGTTTTGTCAGATCATACCACTCGCCGTAATCATAATCATTGTCCAGTCCCTGAAGCTTATGCTTGGACTTTAAAAACAAGGCCTTCAGACCATGCTTTTTCCCGAAATCCACAGCTACCCGGACTGTCTCCATATTCATCAAATCCCGGATCTTCTCCATCCGCTTATGCGCCACACTGGCCCGCTTGGCAATCAGCTCCTCATTGAATTTGATCCGTGCCGTTTTCCCGTCACAGCGAATCAGAAGCCAGTAATCTGCGCCGCGAGTGTAGGGGAAGCGGATATCAAATCCATAATCCCGGTCATACACCTGCTTATAATAAATCTGACTTACATCATCCCGTCTGGTTGCCACATAACGAAATTCCACCGGCTCCCGGTTTCCGTCCTGAACCTGGAATTCCGCCCGGGACTGGGGTGTCTTTCCAATCACCCAGCCATTCAGCTCTATGGAATTTTCCCGGATTCTTACTACATCTATCTTATACTTCATCAGCTTTTTGTCCTTTTCCCTCTGTACTGTCCCAATTCAGACGCTCTTCCTCAATAACCAGGGGCCTGCGCATAACTCTCTGGTTGATTGCCAGCACATACTCGCCCACCATACCGATGAAAAACATCTGGACAGAGCCCAGAAACAGCATTCCAATCAAAAGCGGCGCCATGCCTGCTGCAAATCTGTCCCACCAGACCAGCTTCATAACCAGATAAACAAGAGCGACTCCCATGCTGATCACACCGCAGGCCGCTCCCAGAAAGGTTGCCAGCCGCAGTCCCACCTTCGTGTAGGAGGTAATGCTCAGCATGGCTGCATCATACAGCCGGTAGAAATTATTGTGGGTCTTTCCCGCCCTGCGTTTTGGCTGCTCGTAGGGAATTTCCTTTCTTTTATATCCCAGCTCCGCCACAATTCCCCGAAGGAAGGGCGTAGGATCATTTAAATTCCGCAGAACCTCAATAAAATCTCTGTCATAAAGCCCGGAACCGGTAAAATGCTCAATCTGCTCCACATCTGACAATTTTTTAATCGTCTTGTAATACAGAGAGCGAAGAGCATACATAATCCTGCTTTCCTTACTGCTGGTCTTAATTCCGATTACAATTTTATAGCCCTCTTCCCAGGCCTTCACATACTTGGGAATCATATCAACCGGATCCTGGAAATCCGCAACCATCTCAATCACACAGTCTCCCGTCACCTGCAGCATCCCGTAATAGGGGGAATTAAACTGCCCGAAATTTCTGGCATTAAAAATTGCCTTGATTTTCGGATTCTCCCGGCAAAGACGGCGAAGAATCGGTCGTGTATTGTCCCGGGAATCATTGTCAATAAATACAAGCTCATAATCATATTGGGGCAGATCCCTCTCCAGAGTCTCTATCACAGCCTGGCTGATTGGCTCCACATTTTCCTCTTCATTATAACAGGGAATCAGCACACTGATTTTTTTCATCTCAACCTCCGTATTCTCCCTCCAGCATCCGCCGGATTCCTTTTTCAAAGGGAACCTGCTCCTGCCAGGTTTCCTCTGTCAGCGCCTTCAGCTGCCGGACCACCGGACAGATTGACAAAGCGCCTTCCTTTGCCTGCACAAAGGTGCCGTACTCCAGACTTCCCTTTTCCCCGCAGATCCTGTGGATTTCCTCCACAAACTCCTTCAGGGGCCTTGTATCCTCTGAAGCCACATTCACCGTCCGGCTTTCGCCTTCGTGAAGATCCGAAAACCGGTACAGCTCTGTTACCGCACGGGCTGCATCTGAAATATCCATAAAATTCCACCTGTGACGGCAGGCGCTCAGGCTTACCTTGTGATTTTGGGGCAGCTCTCTTACCAGCGTGGAGATAATAGACCAGGGATGATCCCCTGTTCCATAAACACTGAAAAACCGCAGATGATAGAAGGTCATCTGATTCTGGCGGCAAAATGCTTCTGCCTTTTGGGCAAATTCCAGCTTGGCCTTTCCATAGGCATTGACCGGATGGCACTCCATGGATTCTTCCATGGTTCCGTCAGCGGTAATTCCGTATTCCACACGCGAACCCGCATCCATAAACACCTGACAGCCCAGCCTGCATGCCGCCTCCAGACATGCCAGAGAACCGTCCACATTAGACGCCTGAACCTCCGGCGAATCAATTTCCTGACGGTTCACCCCGCCCCAGGCAAAATGCAGAAATCCATCTGCGTGTCCAATCAGAGGAACACAGCTTTCCGCTTCCTCCATGGCAGCCTCAATCCAGGTTAAATGTTCATGAACCGGCAGGTTTCTTCGATTTCTGGACTCCGGACGCACCAGAGCAAACACCCTTGCGCCCTGTGCCAGCAGCTGCTCTGCCACATTTCTTCCGATAAATCCGGTCGCCCCGGTCATCACAATCCTCTGTCCTTCCAGATTTTTCATGCTTTCTCCTTCTGTCATCCGTCAATTTTCACGTAACAGTTACATTTTCACTGAAACATTACAGCCGTTCCACCCGGTTTGTCCGCATGGCGCAGATTTCCACATCGCTGCCAAACCGTTCTCTGATAATGCCTGCTATCTCATCGGTATATCCCGGCGCGGCAATAAGAACCACATCTACAGGATTGGCAAAAAACTCATCCGGAGCCACAATGGGAAGATGGGAAGCGGGAGCGAATTTTCCCTGCTTAAACGGCGCCGAGTCAATCATATACTCCGCCCGGCTTCCCAGGGGTGTTGTCGCCGCCAGGGTAAATCCCTGATGACTTGCCCCCCACAGGGCGAAGGTCTTGTCCTCCTGGTGAAGCCGTTCCATCAGTTTCGTGGCCTCATCCATCACAATCCGGTATCCGTCTGTCAAAGGCTCTACCGAAACCGTGGCCGCCCCTGAATTCCAGTCCGGATTTGAAGGGTTTTCCGAATTCTCCGCCGCCGCTTCGTCTTTCCGCTGCGCAGAAGACTCAAAGCTCCAGTGCGGCTTCTTTTTTACCACCATGGAAATCGTATCCCGGTTGATCATCTCCTCTTCCAGTACCGCAAAGCCGTATTTTTCCAGAAGAGCCCGCAAGGTTTCAAAGGAATAGTAAGCCAGGTGATCCCGAATCAGCTCATAGTAACTGCCCTGTTCCAGAATATACTCCAGAGCAGGCACTGTCACAAGCCCCATGCCGTCTTCGGAAAGATTGTGGTAAATGGCCTCAAGCATAACTCCCGGCTCCGGCTGATGCTCCAGAAAATTGAAGGATAAAAATACATCAAAGGGGCCGTTCTCAAACTGCTGGTCCGCAGTCTCCGGGAACTCCCGCCAAACCGAAAGACCGGATTTGACCGCCTCCTCCACTAACTCCTCCCGGTGCTCCATTCCATAAGCCTCCACCGGAAACTCTGTCAGCACCTTCAGAAATTCCCCTCGTCCGCATCCGACTTCAATAAACTTCTTTCCATCCAGATGCCAGGTATCAATCAGATGACGGTACTGATTTCTTCTCAGCTCTGTCATTGTGGTGGAGTATCCGCCGGCCCGGATCACATCCCTGTAATAGGAAACCGGCTGGCAGTCAAACTGTACCAGTCCGCAGCAGCTGCACTGATACAGAGGCAGATCCACCCCCTGATCCTCTTCCACCGTTTCCCTGTCAGGAATATCCTGAGCGGAAGCCGGCGCCTGTTTTAACGTAAACAGGGCAGTTTCCGGCAGACTATGCCCGCAGGCTATGCAATGTTTCATAGATTCCCTCCGCAAATGTGGTCACAGGTCTCCACCCGGTTTCCCGGCATATTTTCCCGATATCCGGCATCAGATCTGCCGGTCCTTCCGCATTCTGCGGCCGTTCTCCATATCGAAAGGTTCCCTTATTTCCACATATTTCATACATTTCTTCAATATAGGCCCGCAACGGGCGGGTGTTATTACCTGCAATATTATAGACACCTGCACGGCCTTCTGTCAACAGGCATACAAGAGCGGCAGCCGTATCTTCAATATAAAGGAAATTCCACATCTGGGTACATTCTCCCAGCTTCATCTCTCCGCCCCGGCAAAAGGTGTCCAGACAGGTCTGCACCAGGGACCAGGGATGATCCCCCGGCCCGTATACACTGAAAATTCTGGCATGGACATATTCCATATTCAGCATCCGGCACAGGCCCTCTGCCTGTCTGCCAAAATCCACCTTGGCAATTCCGTATTCCGACACAGGACGGCAGACCATATCCTCTCTCGTTTCCTGATGGTATACCCCGTATTCTGCCTGAGAACCGGTAAACAGAAACCGGCGGCATCCAAGAGCTGCCGCTGTCCGGACCGCTTCCAGAGAATTTTTCACATTCTCCTGCTGCACCTCGCGCTTCATCCTGTTGTCGCTTCCGGCGCCGTCCCAGCCAATGTGAAGCCAGACATCTGCTCCAGCTGCTTCCGGAGCCTGCTCCAGCTTTCTGATTTCCTTCATATCCAGCTCTGCCACTGCCAGCCGCTCTCTGGCTGTTTCCGGCACTGCCTCCCATAAACGGGAAAGATTTTTTGAGCCGGGCCGGACTACTCCGCAGACCTGATGTCCCTGCTGCAGAAGCAGACGCACTGCCGCAGTTCCGATAAAGCTGGTAGCTCCTGTTACAATTACTTTCATCATTCTGTCCTTTACTCTTTGATTCTCGGAATAATCATCATGGCATCCATCTCTTCCTCGGGAAGGAACGGAGACAAATCCTCCAGAGGCGGGGAAACCATGGTTCCGTCCGGAAGACGCTTTGCTGAGGATTTCGGCTCAAAATTCTGATCCCTTGTCACAAATACCTCGCAGATTGCCGGTCCCTCCAATGCCAGTGTCTTCTCCACCGCTTCGCCCAGCTCCCTGTTGCAGCAGGCTCTGACATAAGGATAACCGTAAGCGGCCGCCAGCTTTTCCATATCCGGGAAGCTTAAATCATGGCTGTCTTCGCCAATTCCCACTAACGGCTCCCCAAAGAAGTTTTTCTGAGTCTGACGGATGGAATGATAGCCGCCATTGTTAATCAGGAAAATCTTAATCGGCATTCTGTGATGAATAATCGTCTGCAGCTCCTGAAGATTCATCTGAATACTTCCGTCTCCGGTCAGCAGGATAATATCCTCTCTGGCTGACGGCTCTTCCTGATATTCCGGATCCCGGGAAGCCATACAGGCTCCGATAGCCGCCGGAAGATCATATCCCATAGAAGCAATGGCAGAATTGGTAATAAACCGCTGGCCCTTTTTTATAATATAGGCATGACCGCCGGCTACACAGGCAGAACCGTTTCCCACCACCGTAATCTGATTCTCCTTCAGGCGGCTGCTTAATTCCTCTACCAGCGCATAGACATTGGCCTCCTGTCCCGCCACCTCTTTCCTGTGCTTTGGAAGAACCACAGGATACCGCTCTTTCCACATCCGGCAGGTTTCATTCCAGTTCATTCCCGGAAGTCCCTCTCCGCCGTCAAATACAGGCAGATTTCCTTCTCCTGCTGCAGCTTCCTCCCGCAGCACCTCTGCCATGGTCTCCAGCAGATCCTTTGCATCTGCATGAACTGCCATATCCGTGTGAACGCTGGGCTTTTTCAGCTCCTCTGCGTCTGCGTCACAATAAATGATCCAGGCTTCCCTTGCCCAGGTTTTATAATTATATCCCACCTGGCGGATACTGAGACGGCTTCCCACAGAAAATACCAGGTCGCTGTTCTGAACAGCCAGATTGCCCGGGCGATCTCCCATATTGCCGGCTCTTCCTGTATACAGAGGATGTTCATCCGGAATGCAGTCCTGACTGTTCCAGCCGGTTACCACAGGAATCCCCAGCATATCTGCAACCTCCAGAAAGACCTGATGAGCCCCTGCAATGCGGATTCCGTTTCCTGCATTCAGTACAGGACGGCGGGCCTGACGAATCTTCTCCAGAATTGTCCGGACGGTCTCTTTGCTGACCTTCGGAGGCAGAACCTGACGGCGCTCTCCCTTCCCCGCAGCATCTTCTTCAATTCCATACCGAGCCTGTCCCTCTGCCAGGGCCCAGCCGGTTCCGCCGGCCTCGTAATCAGCAGGATCAAACCCGATCAGCTCCTCCGATTCCACAAACGCGCCCTGAACATTCAGCGGAATATCCAGCCATGCAGGTCCCGGACGTCCGGACTTGGCCAGATAAAGCGCCTTTTCCAGACAATAACGAATCCGCATCGGATCCACCACCATCTCACTGTATTTTGTCATGCAGTCAATGGATTTTGTAATATCAAATTCCTGATCCCCCATAGCCCGGATCCCCAGCCCGGTCCAACGGGCAGTGGTATCATAGCGAACCTGTCCTGATAAAACCAGCATGGGAATGGAATCCAGCCATCCGCCGACAACTCCGGTAATCGCATTGGTTCCCCCCGGTCCCGTAGTCACACACAAAGCCGCAATTTTATTGTGAATTCTGGCATAAGCCTCAGCCGCCATGGCGCAGGCCTGCTCGTGGTGCTGATAAAGACAATGAAGCCCCGGCTGATGTCCCAGAGCATCATTTAAATGCATGGCTCCTCCCCCGGTCACGGTAAAGACCTGGTTAATTCCGTTTTCCGTCAGTTTTTGTGCAATGTAATTGGATACCTTTACTTTCATCGGGAAGTCTCCTTTCTCCTTCTTCGTCTGCTCCTTTTCCGGCAGACTGTTCTGCGGCTAGTATACCATAGTTTCCCGTTTCTTGCACGAATTTATTGCCCCCCGGAACCGGCAGCCCCTCTCATCCTTATCTTCCACCCTGTACCAGCGCTTCCAGTAACCCTCACTTTTCAAACTGCGCTTTATCCGTTATACTGGCCAGGTAATGCAAACACGGATTTTCGGCCACACGAAAAAAGGAGAGTAAACAATTTATGAGAAAAGAATGCAAAATTCTGGCTGTATTATCCACCGCTGCAGTAATGACAGCGGTAACCCCTTCTGTCTTTGTTCCCGGTCTGGTTCAGACCGCCTTTGCCGCTTCCGCCGGATGGGTGGAGGAGGACGGTTCCCTTCGCTATAAGGACAGCGACGGCTACTATCTGACCGATTCCTGGAAAAAGAAAGACAATCAGTGGTACTATTTAGATGAAGACGGACACATTACCCGTTCCTCCCAGGTGGATGAATACTATGTGGACGAGGAAGGCAAGCGGGTTTCCAACCAGTGGGTCAGCGTAAGCAACGAGGACGAATGGGATGACGAAATGCCGGAAACCAGCTGGTATTACTATGGAAAAGACGGCAAATCCGTGGTCTCCAGATGGCAGACCATTGATGGCAAAGACTATTACTTTAATGAAGAAGGCCATATGCAGACCGGAAAGCTGGAATTAAACGGCTTTCACTATTACCTGGGCGATGAAAACGACGGCGTGATGAAAACCGGCTGGATTCAGCTGGAAAACGAGGACGAGTATGCCGATGAGGACATGGTATGGCACTACTTTGACAGCAACGGGCGCATGGTTATGAACCAGGTGGACCGGAAAATAGACGGAAACTACTATACCTTTGAAAACGGAATTCTCCAGACCGGCTGGTACCGGCTTCCGGCAGATGAGACAGCAACGGACTCCAACGCTTCCGGCCCGGCTATTGCCTCCTATCAGTATTATGAGGAAAATGGAAAACGTGCCGACGGCTGGTATCAGATTGAGGGCGCACCGGAAATCAGCGAAGAAGGGGAAATCTTTACCTTTTTCTTTAAAAAAGGCGTTCCCCATCATGCGTCTGCAGAAGGCGTAGAGGTATTTTCCGTTGACTCCAAACGCTATGGCTTCAATCACCGGGGCGAGCTGGTGACAGGGCTTCAGCAGGTCCGCACAGAAGACGGAATCTTCAATTTCTACTTTGGAGAGGAAGGCATTATGAGAACCGGAAAGCAGTCCATCTACGATGAGGATCTGGGTGAAAATCAGACCTGGTTCTTCTACACAGACGGAAGCAGCAAGGGCCGCGGCTATCACGGAATCCGCGACAACAGCGTTTACCGCCAGGGACTGCGCTTAAGCGCCGACCGTGACCTGAAATATGCACCTGTGGAGCTGGACGGAGTCTCCTATCTTGTCAATGCCTCCGGAACTATCCAGAGAGCATCTTCCTCCTCCAAATCCCACACAAGACCGGAGCTGGGAGCTGGCTACAAGGATATTTCCGACACCAATGACAAGGTCTGGACTGTTGACACCAACGGAATCATTCTTCCGTAACTGACCGCTTCTGCACTTTGGGACAGATACGTTTGCATCCCTGTTTTTATTATCCGTTCAAACAATCCTAGGACGTAATTTCCTATGGAACAAAAAAAGGGCTTTCCGCCCTTTTTTGCTGTTTTCAAAACTTTTTTCATTTATTTGTTACATATTCCGGTCTGATTCGTCATATATAAAGACTATAAGTAGGAGTGTATAAAAAATGAATAAGTTATCTGTATATTATTGTCCCAAATGCGGACGCTATGCCTATGTTCAGCAGGATTCCCTTATTTCCTGCTCCGCCTGCAGCCATGAAATGAAGCTGTTATCTGTTCCCTGCGCGGAATTCATGCGTCTTTCTCCGGAAAAACGCAATGTTCTGATTCTGGACCACATTCTGTCTGAAGCCAGACAGATTTCCTCCGACGCCGCTTCCGATCCGGACAGCCTTTGCCTCACCGGTTCCTGCACCTATCGCCATATGTTTTTCGCCATGAATATGCGCCTTCATGAGCTTCAGCAGGAAAATCAGCAGCTGAATCATACCGTTGACTGGATGCACCAGACTATCTGGAAGCTGCTCTCCCGCAATAAAGAGCTGGAAAAACGTCTGGAACACAACTGTTCCGGCAGCAGCTGAGCTTTTCCTGCTCCGGCACATCCCTGTCTGTTTTTTCTAATTTTTAACTCCTGTAACATATTCCTCTATCAGCCTGTTTAAGGTTCTGTTCATCTGAACCAGGGTATCCAGAAGAATTTCCCTGTCCTCCTTCAATTTCCTGTTCTCTTCTGTCAGCCTTTCCAATGTCATATTTCTGTCATCCATACTCCATCCGCCCCTTTTTCTGAATTTATGCATGTAAGAACCACTATACGTCCTTTTGTCGTATTTGAAAAGGAAAATCTGTCGCAAAAAGCGACAAAGTATTTCTGTTTTTAACGATTTTCTTACGATCCCGGTCAATTCCTTACAATCCTTCTCCGAGTATTGCCAGATAGGACCCCTGTTGCTATAATAAAATCAGAAACCGGTCAGACATATCAGTGTGATCGGATCCCCCAATCAGCATGAAACAAAGGAAGGTGAACTGTCATGAAAAAGAATACAGGAGCAGCGCTGGCCCTGGCCGTTGCCTGCAGCCTTCTCAGCGTATTCCCCGCATTAGCCGGAGAATGGCGCCAGACAGAAGATAAAGAGTGGCAATACATTCAGGATGATGGTACAAAAGCGACCGGATGGCTGGAGGTAGACGGCAACCGATACTATCTGGATGAGAATGGCAACCGAAAATCTGACTACTGGTACAAGGAAAACGGATCCTGGTACTATCTGGACGAAGATGGTGTGATGGCTAAGAATACCTGGATCGATAATTATTATGTGGACAGTACAGGGCGCTTCGAGAAGAAGCGTTAAGGAGACAGGGGCCGCAAGGTTCCTGTCTTTTTCGTAGGAATTTATATCCTGCGAAAAACACTCCGCAGAAAGTTCCATACGGCGGAGGCGAATTTTGCCGGAGAATTGTTCTGCTGCAGGAAAAAAAGCCCGCAATCAAGCTTCTTTCTTGCATTTTTATGAAGTTTCTATTATTAAAACGTCATACAATCTTCATATTTTATCTAGTTGTGCAGATTTTCTATTTATGATATGCTTTTAACATCGGTACAACAAATGAGATTATTACAGGAGGTATTATTATATGAAAAAGAAATTACTTGGCGTCACTGCAGCTGCATTTGTTTTAACCTTGTCTACCGGAATTACAGCATTTGCAGGTTCCTGGAAGGAAGATGCCCTTGGCCGCTACTACGAGAACGATGACGGAAGCCGTCCTGTATATGCCGGCTGGTTCACCGACCCGGCTGACGGTGCTGTATATGCTATGGATCCGGATGGCTACACCATGCCGAACTCCAACATGGGCTCCTTCCGCACAGACGACATGGGACGCCGTATTGATAAAACAGAAGAAGATCTGAAGAAAGAAAACGAGAGAAAGGCCGAGCTGGCAAAGCGTCCCAGCCCTGCAAAAAAGCAGGCTGCTGCTGATATCGCCGCTGATGCCGCTACTGCCGGAACCTCCCGCGCTGCTGTCGGAACTCTCCGTTCCACCTACCAGGCAGAGATGGAAGCTTTTATGAATAAGATTCTGATGCAGGTTCAGGATAAGCGTACAGAGAATACCATCCGCACAGCCGGTACAGAAAACAATACTGAGATCACCTATGGTTTCCAGAACCCGGACGGTTATGTATTTATCACTTCCTCTATCTGGAAAACCTCCAAGTCTACTGCTGCCAACTACAAGGAGCAGGCATTTGAGATGGCCTACCACTTTGATTCCGCAATCGCCGATATCGAAGCTTACAACGAGGCTTATAACCAGCTGATGGTTGCCGCTCTTGGCGAGACCACAGGACCGGCTGTTCTGGACTATATCCAGACTGAGAGAAACAGCGGTCATACCAGCTTTGACAAGACCGGAGCCACTGACAGCGGCAATACCTACACCGTAAAATATCGGGACGGACTGGTATCTCTGGCTGTTGTCTGCAGCGAGGTAGATCCTACCGCATCCAGCGCTCAGGAACAGGCTGCTGAAGAAGCTGCCCAGGAAGCACCGCAGGAGGAGACCCCCGTTTCTTCCGTTATCGTAGCAGGAACTCCCAAAGAGGAAAATGCACAGTAAGTTTTTCATACACAAAAACCGGGTTCAGTGACGGAGACGTCCTGCCCGGTTTTTGTGTATTGCATTTTCTTCCACTCTGTTACTGAATCTCAAACGTTACATATGTGTCTGCCGGAACTGTGGTTTCATACATCGGCTCCCCATCTGCATCATACTGGGACTCTTCATAAATCTTCAGATGAAGCTCTCTGTCCTGGAAATATCCTCCAAAGCTGTCCTCCTCTGCTGTTCCATAGGAAAAATCCTGCATGGCAACCTGATCATTGAATCCCTTCACAACCTGATCTGCATACCAGGCTGCATCCTCCGGAGAAGTTCCGTCTTTTACAACCACAGACATATCTACATAAGCCTCATCCTCATTAAGCTCAAATGCAAAGGCTGCTCCCATCGGGAATTCGCTTTCATCCAGCCAGACATCCTCCACATCTGCCTGAAGCTGCTCTTCATCCAGCTCAATATTATTGTACATATTGAAGTCCGGCTCAAATGAGCTTTCCTGCTCCGGCTGCACAATGTTGCTCTTCGTGCAGGCACTCAGTGCTGCCGCACAGCCAACTGCAATCATCAAAATTTTCATTTTTCTGCTAAACATTTTATTTCCTCCTCAATTTCAAACAGGCAGTTTGTATTATATACGATTCAATTCCTTTTGGATAGTGCTTTTTCGAATATGTCATAAAATATTCACAAATTTGCATGTTTTCCTTAATATGCAGCCTGAATCCGGCATCAGAAAGCCTTCTTTTATAGCAGAAACCCCTGCGCTGTGGTATACTGGATTCCATCAGACAACTGCCAAAGGAGAATATCATGGCCAGAAAAAACACACGAAACACGCGGGGGAAAATTGTCAGCGCCGCATGGAAGCTGTTTTATGAACAGGGCTACGAGTACACAACCGTAGAAGAAATTATTGATTTATCCGGCACCTCCAAGGGTTCCTTTTATCACTACTTTGACGGAAAGGATGCTCTGCTCAGCACCCTCAGCAATCTTTTTGATGACAAATACGAGGAGCTGATTCCTCTTCTGAAACCGGAAATGACTGCAATGGAACAGCTCCTGTTTCTTAATGACGAGCTTTTTGGAATGATCGAAAACAGCATTTCTCTGGAGCTTCTGACCCGCCTGTACTCCACTCAGCTGACAACCAGCGGAGAAAAACACCTGCTGGATCACAATCGCATTTACTACAGGCTGCTGCGAAAAATCATTTCTGACGGACAAACCGCCGGTCAGCTTACCACCCAGTCCACAGTCAGCGAAATGGTAAAACTCTATGCCCTCTGTGAACGGGCTCTCCTCTACGATTGGTGTCTCTGCGGCGGGGAATATTCCCTTCGCCAGTACAGCAAACGGGTGCTTCCCGGTTTCTTAAGCAGCTTCCTGCCCTGAGGAGGAGGCTGCGCGATTCCATAAGCAAGCCCTCTCTAAAATTCAAAAATTGACTTTCATCAAAAAAAATTTATAATTCGTATTTATCTTATTTATAAAATTCGTCTTGTTATTTTTCTTTAAAATAAAAGAAATATTTTAATATTTTTAAAATTCGTATAGTATTTAGTCTATACTCTATTCTGTATTGTAGTCTATTTTTCTTCGTGCTATAATCCCCAAATATATACAGCAGGGCTGCAAAGGTTACTTTCACTGCTGTCATCACAGGGAATGAGGAGGATTACCATTATGAAATCTGGACTTACAGGAATTATGATTTCCATTGTCGTTTATCTGGCGGCCATGGTATATGTGGGATGGTACTTCAGCAAAAAAGGAAGCGTTGATTCCACTGATGAATTCTATCTGGGCGGAAGAAAGCTGGGCCCCTTTGTAACTGCTATGAGCGCAGAGGCCTCTGACATGAGCAGCTGGCTTTTAATGGGGCTGCCGGGACTCGCCTATCTCACCGGAATTGCCGATGCCGGCTGGACTGCCCTTGGTCTTGCCGCAGGAACCTACCTGAACTGGCTTATTGTTGCCAAACGGCTGCGCCGATATTCCATTGCCTGCAATGCGATTACCATACCGGAATTCTTCTCCCGCCGGTATCGGGATGAGAAAAATATTCTGATGTGCATTTCCGCTGTCATTATCCTTATTTTCTTTATCCCCTATACTGCATCCGGCTTTAAAGCAGTCGGAACCCTGTTTAACAGTCTGTTTGGCTTCGACTATCATACAGCTATGATTATCGGCGCCATAGTCATTATCGGATATACCATTATGGGTGGATTTATGGCTGTTTCCACCACAGATTTGATTCAGAGCATTGTCATGAGTGTTGCTTTGATTATTATTGTTTTCTACGGAATTCACATTGCCGGCGGATGGAATGCCGTTATGGACAATGCCCGCTCTCTGGCCGGATACCTGTCCATGACTCAGATTCACGATCCCGCTTCCAATACCGCCGCTCCCTACAGCATGATTTCCATTTTTTCCATGATGGCCTGGGGACTGGGATACTTTGGAATGCCCCATATTCTTCTCCGCTTCATGGCAATCGAGGATGAAAACAAGCTTGCCTTCTCCCGCCGGATTGCTTCTGTATGGGTGGTCATCTCCATGTTTGTTGCCATCCTCATCGGTATCATCGGATACGGCGTTTCTGCCGCAGGGAAACTGGAAACCTTTACCACCAGCGCAGATTCCGAAACTATTGTTGTCCGTCTCTCCGGACTGCTGGGAAGCCACGGTTTCCTGCTTTCCATTATTGCCGGTGTTGTACTGGCCGGTATTCTTGCCAGCACAATGTCCACTGCAGACTCTCAGCTTTTAACAGCTGCCTCCAGCGTGTCTCAGAACCTGCTGCAGGATTTTCTGAAAATTAAAATGAATGCAAAAACCTCCATGACCGCTGCACGTATCACAGTTCTTGCCATTGCTCTGGTCGGAATCATCCTGGCATGGGATCCGAACAGCTCCGTATTTACGATTGTATCCTTTGCCTGGGCCGGCTTCGGCGCCGCATTTGGTCCCATTATGCTGTTTTCTCTTTTCTGGAAGAGAACCAATTTCTACGGTGCTCTGGCCGGTATGGTTTCCGGAGGAGTCATGGTCTTTGTATGGAAATACGGCGTCCGCCCCTTAGGAGGAGCCTGGAATATTTATGAACTGCTTCCGGCCTTTCTGGCTGCATCAGCTGCCATTCTCATCGTTTCTCTGGCAACTGCACCGCCCTCAGAGGATATCTGCCGCCAGTTTGATTCTGTAGGCAGATAAGAAAACGACCTGCACATACCACTCAATCCATGGTATGCTGCAGGTTGTTTTTTTAATAAATCAGAGACAAAGCCGTGATTACTCTCCGCTTCTCACTCCGGTCATAGTCTGCTTCACAATACTTTCCATCATATCAAAAGACAACATTCCCGGAACATATCCAAAGACATTTCCGTCCCGATCAATCATAAAGGTGGTAGGGTAAGAGGATACGCCATACTGGAGGAAGACAGTTCCGGAAGAATCCATAAGCACCGGATACGTGTATCCCTTATCCTCCAGAAATGCCTTAACCCCTTCTTCATCCTGCTCCTTCCACTGTCCCGGAGCCGCAACCCCCAGAACAATCAAAGCATCTTCCCCTTCCTGATCATAGGTTTCATACAGCTTCTGAATATCCGGCATCTCCGCCTTGCACGGAGGACACCAGGTTGCCCAGAAATTTAAAAACACTGTTTTTCCTTTGTAATCTGATAACCGGTGAGTATTGCCGTACTGATCCTTTAATTCGAAATCAATGGCCGGCGGAAGAGAGGAATTCTCTTTTGCCTCTTCTTCAGAAATCTCTGTCCCGGCATCTTCTGATACCGCTGCATCCTCTTTCGCTGCGCTGCCGGCTTCTGTTTCATCCTCTCCCGGTATTTTTTCTTCTGAGCCGTTTTGTACTGTGCCTTCCGTCACCTGAGACAGATATCCTGTAATATCATTCATCTTTCCAGTAAACATCATCAGTCCCATGGCAATCATAAGAAGCCCGCCGATTTTCACCGTATACTGTACCACACCCCGGTGTTTTTTGAAAAATTCCAGAAGCGTGGTAGTGAACAGACCTACCGCAAGAAACGGAAGAACAAATCCCAGAGTATACACACCTATCAGGACAAATCCCGTCATTCTGGAGGCAGCAGATGCCGCCATCAAAAGCACACTGGTTAAAGCAGGACCCACACAGGGCGTCCAGGCAAAACTGAAGGTAAAGCCCATCAAAAGAGCCGTTACCGGTGACATCGCCAGTTTATCCAGCTGAAACGGAAGCCGCCGTTCCTGTCCCAGAACCCGGGAAGTTCCAAAAACGCCCAGCTGATACAAACCAAAAAACACGATCAGCACACCGCCAATCCGGGCAAACATTGCCTGACTGGAATGGAAAAAGCTGCCCACTGCAGTCATTCCCAATCCCAGAAGAAAAAAGGCAAAGCTGACACCTGCTACAAAAAACAGGGTATTTGCCATCACCTTTCCCCGGTGGTAATGAATCTTCCCATCCTCACCTCTCACTCCTGTTCCGCCTGACAGGTAGCCAATATAAAGCGGAAGCAGGGGAAGCACGCAGGGAGAAAAAAAGCTGATCAGTCCCTGAAGAAACACGGTCACTGCCGGTATGCTTACATCCAATTGAAATCCCATAGGGTATCTATCTCCTCATCTTTTTGTCATTCGGTTGCCCGAATTTTTATTTTACGATTTTTCCTGAGCCTTTCCGCCATTTACCACATAGATTCCAAGGCTTACTAATATCAAAGCCGCCAGGGTATTCCAGGTAAGGGCCTGCCCGCTTTCTCCCAGAAATACGGCAGAAAGCAGAACGCCGAACATCGGATTCATAAATCCAAAAATTGTCACCCGGCTGACCGGATTGTATTTTAACAAAACGCCCCACAGGGTATATGCCACAGCCGAAAGAAAGCCCATATACAGAAGAAGGACGTAAGCAGAAGGGCCTGTCGCTCCTGCCAGAGTTCCTCCCAGACCCGCGCCAATCGCCATCAGCGCAAGTCCTCCCAGCATAAACTGATAGCCGGATAAAGTCACCACATCAAACTGCCCGGAATATTTTTTAACCAGAGCACTGGATACGGCATAAAAAATCTGCGCCAGAAGCACAAAGCCCTCTCCCGGGAAGGAAACATCGAATAATCCCTCCGAACCGGCGCCTGCCAGATTTACAATCACAATACCTGCAAAACCCAGAAGACAGCCTGCAATCTTTCTGACATTCAGCGTCTCATAGCGGAAAACAAGACTGGCAAACAAAATAGAAAAAAATACATTTGTTCCCGTAATAATCGCGCCATGAACGCCGGTCGCATGAGAAAGCCCTACATAGAAAAACACATACTGCAGGATGGTCTGACTCAAAGCCAGCTGTACAATCGCCAAAGCCGATCCCCTGGGCGGAAAAATCCATTTCCTGCTGGTCAGACTGTGCCAGGCAATGACCAGGATCCCTGCCAGAAAAAATCTTGTTCCCGCAAATAAAAGGATAGAACTGGTATCTGCTGAATCAATCTGAAACAGCCTGTACCCTGTCTTAATCGCAGGTGTTGCGCTGCCCCAGAGGAAACAGCACACACCTGCCAGAAACATCACAACTCGAATATCTGTCAGATTTATTTTCTTATTCATGCTTCATCACCGGTTTATGAATCATCACACTGCAGAGAAGAGCTGCTGCAGCCGCTCCAATCATCATCAAAAAAGTACTTAAAAAAGAACCGCTTCTGTCATATAAGATTCCCGCAATAGTACTTCCAAAAGAAGATACCAGAAGATTCATATTAATGATCGAGAAGTTTACCGGAAAATGCTTTCTGCCAAAATAATCACTGATAAAGGCAGAGTTTGTAGGATTGATTCCTCCGTAGGAAAATCCGGTACAGATAAATCCTGCCACAATAACAGCAAAGCTCTGCTGTAAAAGAGCAAGAACCAGAATTCCTACAGAAACCAGAAATGCCACCGTAATCACCGCCATTGTCCGGCTTCTTCCGGCCTTATCATACATACCGCCAAATATTACACGGCCTATGCCATTAAATATGGAAATCAGCCCCACTACCGTTGCAATCGTTCCCGGATCCACACCCTGTCCCACTTCAGCTGCAACGCCGCTGGCCTGGGAAATCAGCGCCAGTCCGGCGGCACTCAGCAGCACTGCCCAGGCAAAATACAGCCAGAATGCCCTTGTCTTTATCATCTCCATTGCTGTCATATCTGCAGATGCTTCTTTCTCAGCGCCTGCTTCCTGCTTTCCGCCGGAATGTGATTTTCCCGACGGCTCTCCACCCAGAATATTCTGGATATCCTCCTTTGTCGGCTTTACAAAGAAAAATCCACAGACAGCCATAACCGCCAGAATGATAATGCCAAACATAAAAAAGGAATTTCTCCATGCGTCAATTCCAACGCCGGAAGGCGTTACTGCCTGATAAATTTTTCCTACAACGAAGCTGCTGATTCCAAAGCCCATAAGAAGCAGTCCGGAAACCAGGCCCTGCTTATCCGGAAACCAGCCGGAAATCGTACTCATAACTGCATTGTACACCAGACCGGAGGCAAAGCCGCAGAGAACTCCATATCCCAGATAAAGCACGGCTGGACTCTGCGCCCTGGAGGCAATAAAAAATCCTGCAAAGAAAAGCACGCCGGAAGCCCATACATGAAACTTCACATTTATTTTTTTATTTGCCAGACCTCCCAGAAAACCTCCTACACAGAAAAATCCCATACAAATTGTAAAGGTCAGGGACAGCTGCGCTTTACTCCACTCCGGAAAATACGCCCCGATCGGTGACGACAGAACGCTCCACGCATAAACCATTCCTGCCAGCAGCAGAACGATAACGCCCACTGCCGCATAAATCCATCTTTTGCTCTTTGTACTCATTTGTTTTCCTCTCCATTTTTTTCTAAAAAGCTTAACTGCCGCTCAGGACAAAACTCTGCCCGCCCCCCAAATGACTACCGTTCGGACAGCCACTTCCGGAGCTGTCCGGCAGCTGAAGCTGCAAGCCGGTGGTCTTTTCCTGAAGCAGTAACTCCAATTACCAGGTTTTCTTTTCTTGCAATTCCTGGAAAATAAAAATCACACTGCGTTTTGTCGCTGCAGCTGTTTACCGGAATTCCCCGTTCCCGGCACAATTCTGCCACAAGACTGTTCACAGCTTCATCATCTGTAGCTGCAAGAACCAGAACAGCCCCTTCCAAATCCTCTTCCTGAAACCGGCGGCGGTTCCAGACCGCCGCCAGAGTTTCCATCTCCGGACGACCTTCCGGCGCAGTTACAATCAGCTCTGCTCCAAAAGGAGCCAGAGTTTCTGCCCTTCTCAGCGCAATGCTTCCAGCCCCCACAATAAGGATTTTCTTTCCGGAAAGATCCACAAACAATGGAAAATACGGATATTCTGTCATCGTGAAACATCCTCCAAAAGCGCTGCTGCAATTCCTGCTGCAGTATATTCTCTTGCTTCCAAATCAACCGGTATGCCCAAAGCTTCTGCTGTTTCCGCAGTAACCGGCCCAATAGCAATCACCCTGGCAGACTCCGGAAGTCTCCTGCTGAGCATCTGCTTCATTGCCTGAGCCGCAGAGCTGCTGGCCAGGACCACATAATCCACAGTCTCCGCCAGGCGATTCAGCTCCTCCTGACGCCGCCAGTCTGTCCAGGTTTCATACACAGACGCATCGGTAAAGGAAATTCCTGCCTTTTCCAGTTCCTGAGGAAGAACCGGGGAACCATTTTTAGCCCGAAGTATTAAAACCCGGTCTGTTTTTTTCAGTTTGGGGATCCACTCCTTCGCCAGACCTGAGCCAGAGAAATTTTCCGGCACAAAGTCACAAATAAATCCATGCTTTAAAAGCTCCTCTGCCGTTCCTCTTCCAATGGCTGCAAGCTTCGCATGCATCAGAATACGCAGATCCTGTCCTGTCTGCCTCATCATCCGGAAAAACAGATCAACTCCATTCCTGCTGGTAAATACAAGCCAGCTGTACTGATCGGCATTTTTCAAGGCAGCTGCCGTTTCTTTTGTCCAAATCGGACGGCTTTCAATCAGACTCACTGCCACACATTCTGCACCCAAAGGCTTCAATTCCGCCTCCAGTTCTGAAACCATATGGCGTGTTCCCGTTATCAAAATCCGTTTTCCTGACAATGCTCCGCTGCCGAACCAGTCCAGCCTGGACTCCATCCCCACTGCTGCGCCAATAATAATAAGTGCCGGTGTAGACAGTCCCTTTTCTTTCACTGCGGCTTCTATATGTGCCAGATCTGACACTGCCTTTTTCTGCTTTGCCGTGGTTCCGTTTTCAATCACTGCAGCCGGTGTAGCCGGATCCTTTCCGTATTTGATCAGCTGCTCTGCAATAAACCGAAGATGTCCAAGGCCCATAAGAAATACCAGTGTTCCCTCTTCCTTTGCCAGAATCCGGTAATCAACAGAGGCGGTCTGTTTTCCATCCCCCTCGTGCCCGGTTATTACATGAAAGGAGGATGCCACCTCTCTGTGTGTGACAGGAATTCCGCTGTAGGCCGGAACACTGTAGACCGATGACACTCCCGGTATCACCTCATACGGAATTCCCTGCTCTCTAAGCGCCAGAGCTTCCTCCCCGCCTCTTCCGAAAATGTAAGGATCACCGCCCTTCAGACGTACTACATTCTTTCCTTCCATTGCTTTTTCCACCAGAATTCTCTGGATCTGTTCCTGCCTCATAGAATGCTTTCCGGAACGTTTTCCCGCATAAATCAGCTCTGCATCCAGCCTTGCCTCATTTAACAGGGAACCGGAAATCAGATTGTCATACACCACCACATCTGCCTGACGCAGACATTCCAGCCCCTTTCTCGTGATCAGACCGCCGTCCCCCGGGCCCGCTCCAACCAGATAAACCGGCTTATACTGAAGACGGGCTGCAAGTCTCTCCGCCAGTCTTCCGGCAGTCTCCATAAGCCCTCCGGAAAACGGATCTTCCTCTTCCCGGGCCATCACCTTGTCAGCCTGACTTTGAGCCGTTTCTTCCCCGACAGCCAGTTTTTCTTCAAAAATCACCGGATGAATCCCGTCTCTTGCATACATAGCCGTCATCATCATCGTTTTCTCCTGAATCCGGCACCAGGCGCCGCAGGGCGCATTGCAGCCGCCCTCCAGAATCCGGAGAAACTCCCGTTCTGCAAAAAGCTCTGCAGCTGCAGTTCCTGAATGAATGCTTTTCAGAATTTCTTCCAGCCTGCCGCCCTCTTCCATATCCTCCCGGCGCACCTCTGCCGCCAGGATTCCCTGACCAGCGGCCGGAACAAAGCTGTGCTTATCCAGATACTCCAGATGAAGCCCCTCCTCCCGGTCTAGTCCCAAACGTGCAAGTCCTGCCGCGGCCAAAATAATTCCGTCATACTCTCCCCGGCGCAGCTTCTCTATCCTGGTCTGTACATTTCCTCTCAGAAGCTTAATCTCCACCCCCGGATTCAGTGAGTGAATCTGAAGCTGTCTGCGAAGGCTGCTGGTTCCAATCATACTGCCGGCCGAAAGCTTTTCTGCCGGTGTGCCGTCTAAAGTAACAAGCACATCTGCCGCCTCTTCTCTCTCAAGCACAGCGCCGATACAGAGACCTTCCGGAAATTCCATAGGCATATCCTTGGCGCTGTGAACCGCCATATCAATCTCTCCATCCAGAAGCGCCGTCTCCAGTTCTCCTGTAAAAACGCCTTTCCCTCCAAAGCTTGTAAGAGAACGATCTAAAATTAAATCTCCTTTGGTACTCATTGGTACCAGCTCGATCTCAGTATCCGGAAATTTCTTCAAAACAGCATCACGCACAATCTCCGTCTGTATCATTGCAAGCTTACTTTTTCTGGTTCCAATCCGCAGTTTCATTTTCCAATCTGTCAACCTTTCTGCTGTTTTTCCTGTTAGATGGCAAAAACAGCCGTTTCTTTCGTCACGGCTGTTTTCTCATCTCTCCTGTTTCCGCTCCGGCATATCTGCCTTTGATTGTCCCTGCCTCAGAAGTGAACCGCATTCCCTTCCGCAGGTGTCTGCGACTATTCCAGCAGTCCCAGCTTCTCCATGGCATACCAGATACCATCCTGTTCTACTGTCTTTGTAAAAAAGCTGGCATAGGGCTCTAACTCCCGACTGTGGTGTCCCATAACAACGGCATTGGGCACATGCTCAAACATTGCCAGGTCATTGGTACTGTCTCCGAATACATAGGCATCCGTCAGCTTCAGTCCATATTCCTTCAGAATTATATCAATCGCAGAGGCCTTGCTGTGTCCCTCCGGAACACACTCATAGAACCCGTCTCCCCGGTCAATCACCTGAATATCCAGGCCCAGGCTCCGGAAAAAACCGGCCTTATCGCTTTTTTCATCTGCCAGTACACAGAATTTTTCTACTGTTCCGCACTCCTGATTCCAGTCCAGGGAACGAATATACGCCTTCATAGACTGGCGGAGTCTGCGTCCCTCCGGGAAACGGCTTTCCGCGCTTCCCAGATAACAGCCGTCCCGTCCTTCCAGAATTCCGTCCACATCAGCAGCCTCCATTGCTTTGCAGATTTTTTTCACCTGCTCCTGAGGCATTGCCCGATGGTACAGTTCTCTTCCCTGAGCCTCAATATAAGTACCGCAGCCGCAAAGCCAGCCGTCCACCTCCAGCATATCCTTAATCGGCCCCAGAGAGCCATAGGAACGTCCTGTGTTTACAAATACCAGATGTCCCAGAGAACGGGCAATCCGCAAAGCTTCTTTCGTGCTTTCCGGAACCTGTCTGGTAATTTCACTCAGCAAAGTGCCGTCAATGTCAAAAAACAATGCTTTTCTGCTCACGCCTTATCATCGCGGAATACAATCTCTCCGCTCTCCTCATCCATACTCTCCACAATTGCCAGAGATTCCAGACGGATTCCCTGATTTCGCAGCAAATCGCCGCCTACCTGGAAGCCTTTTTCAATTACAATACCGGCTCCCACCAGCTCTGCACCGGAATCCTTCACCAGGCTTGCCAGTCCCTCCAGCGCCTTGCCGTTTGCCAGAAAATCGTCGATCAGAAGCACCTTGTCCCCTTTTCCCAGAAACTCCTTGGATACGATAATATCATAGGTTCTTCCGTGAGTGTAGGATTCTACCTTGCTGGTATACACATCTCCGGCAATATTTTTTGTCTGGTTCTTCTTCGCAAATACAACCGGTACATGGAACTGCTGTGCAACTACACAGGCAATTCCAATACCTGATGCCTCAATCGTCAGGATTTTATTGATCTCTACATCGGAAAAGCGCCGTTTAAACTCTTTTCCAATCTCCTGAAACAGATCCGTATCCATCTGATGATTCAGAAAACTGTCAACTTTCAGTACATTTCCCGCCTTAATCTTTCCGTCTTTGCGGATTCTCTCTTTAAGCAGCTCCATAGAGTACCCCCATATTATTTTGTATTGTTTAATAGTAACACTTCAGAACGGAGAAAGCTTCCTGACACGGCTTTCCCGCCAGTTCTGAATAGTTATGTTTCGTATTATTTTACAACTGCATTATCTTTAATCAGTGCCTGAACCTTATAAACAAGAGCGGTTCTGTCCAGAGCCTCCTCGCCGTAGGTATCCTTCATGTTCTGGATGTCTGTACCATACTGATCTGCCACCTTCTGACGATCCTCGTCTGTTACCTCCAGCTTCTCTTCCTCGGCAACTGCATCTACAAGAAGCTCCTGCTTCAAAGCATTTTCCGCAGCTGTCCGCAGTTCCTTCTGGAAATCATCTATGGTCATTCCAAAAACTGCCACATAATCATCCATGGTCATTCCGTACATCTGAACCATGGAAGTATAGTAATTCAGCTGTGCCTCATACTGCTGCTCTACAGCCTCTTCGTTAATTTCAAACTCTGAATTGGCCAGAGCTGCCATAAATGCATCATACTCCAGCTGATTCTCTGCCATGGTTTCTTTTTCCTGCTCCATGTCAGCCAGGGTATCTGCCTTAAATTCATCTACTGTGGTGAAATCAGACATTCTCTGAACAAAGTTTTCATCCAGAACTGCCTCTTTTCTTTCCTCGATGGAATTGACAGTCACGTCAAACACTACTTCCTGTCCTGCCAGATCTGCATTAAAATAATCCTCCGGGAAGGTCAGATTCAGACTCAGCTCGCTTCCTGCCTCAGCTCCTACCAGGCCTTCCTCAAATCCCTCAATGAAGGAGTGAGATCCCAGCTCCAGCGGGAAATCCTCAGCAGTTCCGCCGTCAAAGGCCTCTCCGTCCTTCATTCCCACAAAGTCAATATTTACAATATCACCGTTCTGGGCCGGACGATCCGTAATCTCAATATACTCCGGATTGGCATCCAGAATTCCCTGAATCCGCTGCTCCAATTCTTCCGGTGTTACCTCTGTGCTGTTTTTCTTTACTTCCACGCCTTTATATGTACCCAGCTTCGTCAGCTTACCCGGATCTGCCTTCTCCTCGGCTGCAGTCTCCGTACTGTCAGCAGCTGTGCTGCTCTCTGTCTGTGCGGCTGTTGTCTCTTCCGCGTCCTTTTTTCCGCAGCCTGTAACCAGCGCTGCCGCCGCCATTCCACAAAGTGCCAGTTTCACATATTTTTTCATAATACTTTCCTCATCTCTGATTTTTTGAAGCATCCGCAAAATACGGGTACTTCCTACTGTTATATCATATTACAACCTGTTTAAAAAGCCTTTCCGGCAAATTCATAAAGATTTCACAACTTTATATTGCAATTTTTATTACAGTTCAGCCCTGCTTCCTGTCCGGCTTTGCCGTACAGGAAGCAGGGGGCGTCTGAAGCTCCCGGAGCTGAACTGTTATCCTTTATTTATAAAATGCTTCAAATGCGCGGAAGGTATTGTATACGTCCAGCTTGGAAACCAGTTCAAATGGGGAATGCATGGAAATAACCGGAACGCCCAGATCCACTGTGTCAATATTCAAATGAGATACAAACTTGGCAATCGTTCCGCCGCCGCCCTGATCTACAGCGCCCAGTTCGCCTGCCTGCCAGTATACGCCATTCTCCTCCATAATAGCGATTACACGGGCCATGGTTTCTGCGCTGGCATCGTTAGAGCCGGATTTTCCTCTTGCGCCTGTATACTTCGTCAGAACGCAGCCCTTGTTTAAATAGCTGGAATTATTCGCCTCATACACATCAGGGAAGGTCGGATCATAAGCCGCATTTACATCTGAGGACAGACACAGAGAAGCCATGCATACATCCTTGGGATCGGTTCCCTCCGCCTGAGCCAGGTATTCAATATAGTGCTTCAGGAAATCAGAATTCATACCCGTATTTCCCTCAGAACCAATCTCCTCTTTATCTGCCAGAACGGTCACAGTGGTGTGAACCGGATTCTTTGCTGCAATTTCTGCCATCAGAGCCGTGTAGGCACAAACTCTGTCATCCTGTCCATAAGCGCCTACCAGACTGCGATCCAGACCTACATCAGAAGCCTTATGAGCCGGAACCATCTCAATTTCTGCACGGAAAAAGTCTCCCTCTGTGATTCCGTAACGGTCATTTAACACCTTCAGAGCCAGCAGCTTAACCGGTTCCTTGACACTGTCATCCACAAAAGGAATAGAACCTGCAATAATATTCAGCTCCTCGCCCTTTAATCCCTCGCTTAATTTCCGCTCGTTCTGCTTTGCAGACAGATGCGGAAGAAGATCACTGACACAGAATACCGGATCAGCTGCATCCTCTCCAATGCAGATCTTCACCAGCTCGCCGTTCTTCTTAATCACAACACCGTGCATAGCCAGAGGAATGGTTCCCCACTGATACTTGCGGATTCCCCCATAATAATGGGTCTTCAGATAGGCAATATCTGATTTCTCATAAACCGGGCTCGGCTTCAGATCCAGACGGGGAGAATCGATGTGAGCGCCGTTAATTCTCAGACCCTCGCACACCGGAAGCTGTCCGAAGGTAGTTGCAATCAAAGCCTTCTTTCTATTGACAAAGTATACCTGATCTCCCGGATTGTAGCTGCGTCCCTTTTCAAACTCTGTATATCCTGCTGCCTGCAGACGCTTTACTGCCGCCTCCACACATTCCCTCTCTGTTTTTCCCTCATCCAGAAATGCCTTGTAGCCTTCGCAGAATTCTGCTGCAGCCTCAACCTGCTCCGGCGCATCCTTTCCGATATGGGGGAATTTCCATACCAGCTGCTCCTCCAGCATCATTCCTTCTGTTTTCTCCTTGTTGTCACTCATTTCCTTGTCCTCCAGTTTTTCTGTCTATATTCTATAATGTTCTCCGTCCCTGACCTTACCGGCCTTAGCGGATTCCCTTTTCGTCCCCCTCCAGCATCAGAGTAAAGGGACCGTCATTTAACAGTTCCACCTTCATATCCGCGCCAAAGCTTCCATGCTCCACCTTCGGCACATACTGCCTGCAGCGCTCCACAAAATACTCATACAGCCGGTTGGCTTTTTCCGGATTTCCCGCCTTGATAAAGCTGGGGCGGTTTCCCTTATGGCAGTCTGCATACAGAGTGAACTGGCTGACAACCAGAAGCTCTCCTCCCACATCTGCCAAAGACAGGTTTGTTTTTCCGTCCCCGTCCTGAAAAATCCTCAGCCTGCAGATTTTATCTGCCATCTTATCTGCTGCCGCCTCATTATCCTCTTCTGCCACACCCAGAAGAATCAAAAAACCATTTCCGATTTCTCCGATTGTTTCCCCGTCAACTTTCACCGACGCATGAGTCACTCTCTGCAATACTGCTCTCATAATTCTGCCAAAACCTTTCTGTCATTTCCTGCAGCAAAGACTGCTGTACAGGAGATTTTCTCATTTAAATACCAGGCGCACATACTCCATCAGGTTTTCCGTGGCCTCCTCCCGGTAAATAATTTCCCGGGCCAGCACCGGCCTGTCCGTAATAATTCCGTCCACACCCAGCATCACAAGACGTTCCATTTCACTTTTGGAATTTACTGTCCAGGCATAGATTGCCTTACCCTGAACATGAATGTTCTCAACCAGCTTTTCATTCACAAAGCCTGACCGCAGGCTGATAAAATCCACGGCCTCACTGGAATAAAAATTTCCGTAGGCAGCAGAAATAATATATCCTGTCCGAATCTGCGGTTCCAGCGCCTTTACCTCCTTCAGATAATTCAGACTGGTAGAGGTAATCACACACTGCTCTTCCATTCCGTGAGCCATCACCAGCTCCACGGTTTTTTCCGGAAGAATGCTTTCCGGGCCTACATTTTTCAGTTCAATATTCAGGTTGATTTTTCCTTTGCACAATTCCAGAACCTCCTCCAGCGCCGGAATCCGTTCTCCCGCAAAGTCTCCGGAAAACCAGGCTCCCACATCCAGCTTCTGAAGTTCATCCCAGTTCAGGGCGCTGATGGGCCGGTTTACTCCTGCCACCCGTTTCAGACTGGCATCGTGGCCAAGCACCACAACCCCGTCACGGCTTAGCTGTACATCAATCTCCACACTGTCCGCCAGATCATCAATGGCCGCCTGTACGGCAGACAGAGTATTTTCCGGAGCAGCCAGCGAGCTCCCTCTGTGGGCTGTAATCTGCGTTTCTATCAGAATCTCATCAGACAAAGCGGAACCATTGCGCACCAGATCGTAAATATAAATCAGGCTGATTCCCAGTATGGCGCAGAGAACTGCCGCCATTCGTCTCCGGCTCGCTGTTCCCTGAGACGGATATCCGAAATTCCACCGTTCTCCATGATACCTTCTGTTCCCGTACTGATAATACATTACAGAAACAGCCGCATACTGGACTACAACAGACAGAATGCTTCCCAAAAACAGAAGCCCCAGTTCCAGCTTGTCTGACACAGAAAGAAGCACTGCCATGGCCAGATTTTTTTCTGTAAAAATCTCAATAAATACGGCGGCTGTCACAACAGAAAGAAAATACAGAAGAAAAACCACTGCCGCTGCCAGTAAATGAAACCATGCCAGCAGAAAAATGATTTTCACCTTTTTTTTGCGCATCAGCCCCATACTCCGGTATCTGGCATCTGTAAAATTCTTCTGCTCAATCATACAGCAGGGAACCGAAAACAGCGCCGGAAACGCCGCCAGAAAACAAAGCAGCATCAGGACTGCCGTCAGCGCCATAAGCCAGGGCTCCTTTGCCATTTCCTGCATAATGAAATTCACCGGCTTTACATGACTGGCCGCACGAATCAGGAATAAAAAATTGGCAAACAGATACTGCGCCAGAATCACCAGACCCAGCTGCCAGTTTCTTCTCCAGATTTCATCTGCTGTTTTCTGCATTCCTCCCCAGAGCATCTGCAAAGGGGTCAGCTTCTGGTAATAGGCTGACCCCTGAAATGCCGTAATAAGACTGGCTGTCTCCACAGTCAGAAGCACAGCTCCAACAAAACACACAGCGCCCGCCATGCAGATCGTTCCCGGTCTTGCAAGAAAGCTTCCGATATTTCCCGCTGTCAGATAGCTGTACCCGGCCAGCTCCAGGGCAAGATGCAGACTGCGGTTCACGAAACGCAGATACACCGGCATGGTTACTCCCCGGTACAGAAGCTCAAACAAAAGAATATTTTTCCAGTTATGTCCGGCAATCTGCCAAGTCTCTTTTGCTAACGTCTTCATCTATGCTTTTATGTCCGTTCCTTCTGCTCGGCTGCTTCCTGCTCTCCCAGTTCCAGAATAGACTGGTTTAAGGAAAACATCTTGGCATCCAGCATATCCACCATATCCGCACATGCCTTCAGCTCCGCCTGCAGAGAATCAGGAGCATTTCCTTCAAATTTGTAATAAATTTTATGTTCCAGACTGGCCCAGAAATCCATGGCCACTGTCCGTATCTGAATTTCCACCTTGGTTTCCACAGCTCCGGCCGCCAGATAAATAGGAATCGTCACTACCATATGATAGCTTTTGTACCCGTTGGGCTTAGGCTGCTGGATATAATCCTTCACATAAAGAACGCTGACATCCTTCTGCCGGGCAATCATCTCTGCAATCTGATAAATGTCCTGGGTGAAGGAACAGATAATGCGGATTCCTGCAATATCGCTCAGCTTTTCCACCATATTGTCAATGGTTACCTCCAGCCCGTCCCGCTTCAGCTTTTTTACAATGCTGTCCGGGGTTTTCAGTCTGGATTTAATGTGTTCGATCGGAGTGTGTCCGTAAATATGGACAAACTCTCCGTTTAAAATTTCAATCTTGGTACGAATTGCCTTCAGCGCGGAATCATAGAGGAACATCACCGAGTTCCACTGATCCATCTGACTGTAAACGTTGGGGATATTCGTCAATCCTATCTCCTCCACTGCCTGTTTATACGTTGTTTATACTCCCTGCTTTTGTATCTTCGCCGGAGGAGGAATTCCTTCCGGCGGATTCCGGCCCGGCTGACGAACAGGAAATCCTGCAGGTCAGCCGGGCCTTATTTTCCCTGTTTTACAGTTTCAGTCCCTTTAACAGAGCACCCAGTCCGGTGGTAGCTGCTCCTGTTTCTTTGTAGTGGAAGGTCTCTTCCTTCTCAACCGGCTCCTCCTGAGCCAGAGCCTTCATGCTCAGGCTGATTTTGCCGTCCTTGATACCGATAATCTTAACAGTAACCTTCTGGCCCTCTTTCAGAACCACGCCCGGATGCTTGATTCTCTGAGTGCTGATCTGAGATACATGCAGAAGACCGGACAGACCGTCGTCCAGATTTACAAATGCGCCGTAGTCCTTCAGGCTGTCAACTGTACCCTCGACAACAGCTCCAACCTCTACAGCAGCCATCTTTGCAGCCTTCTCTTCCTCTTCCTTCTGCTTCATCACAGCTCTTCCGGACAGAACCAGCTTTTTGTTCTCCGGAACCACGGTAATCGGAGTAACCTCCAGATGCTGGCCTACCATATCCTCTAACTTCTCTACGTATTTGGTAGAAATCTGAGATGCGGGAATAAAGCCCTGGATATCATTCACATAGGTTACCAGTCCGCCCTTTACAGCCTCTTTCACCTTTACATTCAGAACTGCCTTATCCTGCATCTGCTGTACCAGCTCTGCCCACTTCTCTGCATCAGGACCTTCCTGTTCCTGATACGGATTGCGGCGCTCGTCAAACTCCTTGTAGGAAGCCTCCAGCTCGCTTGCAAAATCTTCCATTGTCTCTTTTACTTCTTCGCTCATTGTTGCACACTCCTTTTCATCGTCCTCCTGGGCAGAACGGATCCTGCCCGTTATACTTGACTTTACCACATTTTCGCCTTTTTTACCATAGTTTTGTTAGAAAAGAATCCCTGATTGTGATATACTGTTACTAAGAAAGACAGAAATACACCTTTTAGGAGAGCATAATCACCATGACAGACATTCTTGATCTGCATACCCATACCATTGTCAGCGGGCATGCATACAATACGCTTTATGAGATGGTCCGCTCCGCATCAGAAAAAGGGGTCAGCCTTTTAGGCGTTACAGAACACGCCCCCAAGATGCCCGGTACCTGCCATCCTTTTTACTTTATCAATTTTAAGGTGGTTCCCAGAGAGCTTTACGGAGTCAGGCTGATGCTGGGCTGCGAACTGAATATCCTGGATTATGAGGGCACAGTAGATTTAAGCCCCCGTTACTGCAAGGGACTTGATTTTGCAATTGCCAGCATTCACGAACCCTGTTATAAGAGCGGAACTGTCAGCCAGAACACAGCCGCCTATCTGGGGGCCATGAAGAATCCGTATGTCCAGATTATCGGCCATCCCGATGACGGAAGATTCCCTGTGGATTATGAAACCCTGGTCTGCGCAGCGAAAGAACACCATGTGCTTTTAGAGGTCAACTCCTCCTCACTCCATCCTCAATGCCACAGAGAAGGCGCACGGGAAAATTATATTTCCATGCTGGAGCTGTGCAGAAAGCATCAGGTTTCTGTCATTATTGACAGCGATGCCCACTGTGAGGCTGATGTGGGAAATCACAGACGTGCCTGGGACCTGATACAGGAAATTGCCTTTCCCGAAGAACTGATCGTCAACGCTTCGATAGAAAAGGCCGCTTCCTACATTCCCTGCCTGAAACAGCCGGTTTACACAGGAGGCTTTTCTCATGATTAACTTTCTTCATCTGGAATACTTTCTGGTAGCCGCTGAGGAACTGAACTTTACCCGGGCAGCCAAACGGCTTTTTATTTCCCAGCAGTCCCTGAGCAATCATATTTCCAATCTGGAAAAGGAATTTGATGTGGTTTTGTTTAACCGGACCACGCCTCTGACCCTCACCTATGCCGGACAGGCTCTGAAAGGAAAGGCACGAAAAATTCTGGAGCTGCGGGATGAAACCTACCGGGAACTGGCTGATATCAAAGACTTTTCCATTGGCCAGCTGACTATCGGGCTTTCTCACACCAGAGGAAGGATGATTCTTCCGGAAATTCTCCCCTGCTATAAAGAACGCTTTCCCAATATTGATCTGAGGCTGGTGGAAGGCAATTCCTCCACCCTGGCTTCAGCCCTGCTTCACGGAGATGTGGATCTCGTCATCGATATGCAGCCATTTAAGGCTGAAAATACAGAAACCATTCCGCTCTGTGAGGAGGAAATCCTGCTTGCAGTGCCAGATGCTGTTTTGGAGCGGACCTTTCCTGGCCGTCTGGAAGACATCAAAGAGCAGTTAAAACAGCACACGGATCTGACCCTGCTCAGAGACTGCCCGTTTCTTCTGATTAACAAGGGGAACCGGGTTCGTACCATTGCTGACGAAATGTTTGAAGAAGCTCAGATGACGCCCAATGTCATACTGGAGACAGAAAACATTGAAACTGTGCTGGGTCTGTGCATCAAGGGCATGGGAATCACATTCTATCCCAGAATGTTTATTTCCGGCCATCAGGAATTCCGCCAAAAAATGCAGCAGCAGAGTTCTCCTGTCAGCTTCTATTCCCTGGATTATGCAAAAGCTCATGGAATACTGGCAATCGGATATCACAAAGGCCATTATATGTCGCAGGCCACCAAAGAATTCATACGGATTGCAAAAGAAACAATCTGACGAAAACCTCTTGACAACTTCACAGAAATCCCTTAAAATAAATATAGTAATTGTTACTATTATTTATTCATTTTAAGGAGCTGGTCTATGAAGACATTAAAGTATAGCCGTCAGAGGGAATCTATCAAAGCATGTCTGATGAACCGACACGACCATCCGACTGCAGATGCCATATACGCAAGTATACGGGAGGAGTTTCCCAGCATCAGCCTCGGAACCGTTTACCGGAACCTGAATCTGCTGGTAGAGTTAGGTGAGGCACGAAAACTGACCTTCGGTGACGGAAAGGATCATTTTGACGGAGACACCGCCCCTCATTATCATTTTGTCTGCCGCTGCTGCGGCGGTATTCAGGATCTCCCCCCGCTTTGGGCCACGGATCTGGAAGATAAAATGCAGCCGCACATTCGCGGAAAGATTGACAGCCATTCCATTGATTTTTACGGAATCTGTTCTGACTGTATGATACAGCAGGGGCACTAATCCTTTCCCGGAATTAACAAGAATTTTTCTCAAAAAGGATTGACAAGTAAAACGTTTTGTGATAAATTAATATTAGTAATCATTACTGATTTGATTACAGCAAAATAACGTATCGAATTTAAATTAATATAATATGTAAAGGAGATTTTGACTATGAAGAAATGGGTTTGTACTGTATGTGGTTACGTTCATGAAGGTGATGCTGCTCCGGAATTCTGCCCGGTATGTAAGGCTCCGGCTTCCAAGTTTAAAGAGCAGGCTGGTGAGAGAACCTGGGCTGCTGAGCACGTTGTAGGTGTTGCACAGGGCGTAAGCGAGGATATTCTGGCTGACCTGCGTGCTAACTTCGAGGGCGAGTGCTCTGAGGTTGGTATGTACCTGGCTATGGCAAGAGTTGCTCACAGAGAAGGCTATCCGGAGATCGGTCTGTACTGGGAGAAAGCAGCCTGGGAAGAGGCTGAGCACGCTTCCAAGTTTGCAGAGCTTCTGGGTGAGGTTGTTACCGACTCTACCAAGAAGAACCTGGAGATGAGAATTGACGCTGAGAACGGCGCAACCGCAGGCAAGTTCGACCTGGCTAAGAGAGCAAAAGCTGCTAACCTGGATGCAATCCATGACACCGTTCATGAGATGGCTCGCGACGAAGCTCGCCACGGCAAAGCATTCGAAGGTCTGTTAAAGAGATACTTTGGCTAATATATCCTGAATGCCAGGATTTTATGAGAGAGAAGATTCGTCTTCTCTCTTATTTTTATTCCGTTTTTTCTTGACAGTTTTCCATTTTTTATGATAAAATTAAATCAGTAATAATTCCTGTTATTAAACATTTCAGGCAAAGGAGGGCTCTTTTTATGTCAAAATACGCAGGAACAAAAACCGAGAAAAATCTGTGGGAAGCATTTTCCGGTGAATCCCAGGCACGAACCAAATACACCTTTTATGCATCCGCAGCAAAAAAGGCAGGCTATGAGCAGATGGCTGCCCTGTATTTAGAAACTGCCGAGCAGGAAAAGGAACATGCAAAAATGTGGTTTAAAGAAATCCACGGCATCGGTGATACAGACGCCAACCTTGTGGATGCAGCCGCCGGAGAAAATGCAGAGTGGACAGATATGTATGTTCGCATGGCAAGAGAAGCAGAAGAAGAAGGCTTCCCTGAGCTGGCTGCCAAATTCCGCCTGGTGGCTGAAGTAGAGGCCTCCCACGAGAAACGCTATTTAAAGCTGCTTGAAAATCTGCGCAAAGACGGAACCTTCAAGGGAGACGCCCCTCTTGGCTGGAAATGCCGCAACTGCGGATATATCCATGAAGGCGATGAAGCTCCGGAGATCTGCCCGGTATGCGCACATCCCCGGGCATACTTTGAACGGATGACCGTTAATTATTAATATTTAGAATGGCAAAAAGAGCCCGGACCTTCTGGTTCCGGGCTCTTTCACGACAATAGAAATGAGGATATGAAATATGAACTACACGAAAAAACAGCTTACTGATATGATTCGCCGCATGGGCATTCAGCCTGATGATTCCGTCATGATTCACGCTTCTATGAAATCCATCGGAAACGTGGAAGGCGGCGCAGATACCGTACTGGATGCCTGGATGGAATATCTGTCAGAGGGGCTTTTCATGATGCCTGCCCACACCTGGGCCCAGATGGGGCCGGACTGCCGTGTCTTTGACCCCCAAAGCATACCTTCCTGTGTAGGACTTCTGACAAATCTGTTCCGTATGCGTCCCGGTGTTGTCCGCTCCCTTCACCCCACACACAGCATTGCCGCCTATGGAAAAGGCGCAAAGGACTATATCGCCGGTGAGGAAACTGTGGATACTCCCTGCCATCCTGACGGATGCTGGGGACGGCTGGAAAATATCGGAGCCAAAATTCTCCTGATTGGCGTAGGCCATGAAAGAAACACCTTCATCCATTCAGTAGAGGAATCCATGAAGGTTCCGGAGCGGCTTACCGACGAACCCAGTGAATTTTTTATCCGTCAGGCTGACGGTTCTCTTCTTCCCCGCCCGGTTTACCGCCATTACAATAAAAATGAGCCTCATATTTCTGAGCATTATCCCAAGCTGTCTCCTGCTCTTGAGGCCTGCGGCGCCGCCCGCCATGTTTCCTTTGGCGATGCAGACTGTATTCTCTGTGATGCCCGGAAGACTGCCTCTGTAACACGGCGGATTCTCTCCCATGAGAAAACCTGTCTTCTGGAACGTGATGTGATTCCCCGGGAATGGTGGCGGGAGGATTAACCCTCCCGGCCAACCCGGTTTGTCAGGATTCCGATTTCTTCTATTTCGCAGGCAACCTCATCTCCTGGTTTCAAAAATCTGGGCGGCTCAAATCCCATTCCCACTCCAGACGGAGTTCCTGTAGAAATAACGGTTCCCGCCTTCAGTGTCATTCCCTTGGAAAGCTCGCTGATAATATGACTGATATGAAAAATCATCCGGGAGGTATTGCTGTTCTGACGCAATTCTCCATTTACATAAGAACGGATATTTAAGCAGGGCGGATAAGGAATCGACTCCCGGGTAAGAATGCAGGGCCCCATAGGCGCAAATCCATCCAGACTTTTTCCAAAATACCACTGCTGATGGCGGTTCTGAATATTGCGGGCGCTGACATCATTTAAAATCGTATAGCCAAACACATAATTCTCCGCCTCTTCCGGCTCCACATTTCTGGCATCCTTCCCCACAATCACAGCCAGCTCCGCCTCATAGTCCAGACTGTCCACCAGCCCCTCATATGCCGGAATGAAACCGCCGTCCGGCACTGCCTCATTCACCCGTTTGGAAAAATAAACTGCATAAGGGCGCTCTCCGGAAAATTCCTGTTTTTTAAAACGGGCGGACTCCTCTGCATGATCCATATAGTTGATTCCCAGACAGATAATATCCTGCTCCGGCACAGGAATCGGCGCCAGCAGCTGCACATCCTCTAACCGGGCTGCGCCGCAGAAGCGGTCGGGCTCCAGTCCGGCGCTGTATTCCAGCAGCTGCTTTTCTGATTCGCACATCTGCTTTACTGCCTCCAGCATCGTCGGATACTCCACCCCAATCGCCTCCATCGGGTATACCCACTCCCCGTCTGCGCTGATAATTCCTGTTTTTACTTTTCGTTCTACCTGATACGTTACCAGTTTCATCTCTGCTCCCCTTCCCGTTTTCCTCATTCTGCCGATTCCGGAAATTCTCTGTTTCGGCTATTTTCCGTTCCGGCATTTTTCTTGATTATACCTCTCTGAAAAAAGGGTTGCAAGGAGATTTCTTATGCCAGCGCCTCCCGGATCATCTTTCCGGCCTGAATCACCACCGTGGGAATCACAGCCAGAGCCACAATGCTGACAAGCTGACGCAGATTTAAATCTGCCACTGCAAACAGTACCTGGAGTCCCGGAAGGAACAAAACAGCAGCTAAAAGCAGCACTCCTGTCTCAAAAGCCAGAATGCTCCACATATTTCCACAAAATCCCAGCTTCGCAATAGAGTGTTCACTTCTGCAGTTAAATCCATGAAACAGCCGGGCCAGTGTCAGAGCTGCAAAAGCCATGGTGCTGGCAGTTCCTGCGCCGCCTGTTTCCAGCCCCAGATGAAAGGCCGTCATCGTGCAAAAGGCGATCAGCCCTCCCTGCAGCAGAATCCGCAGCAAAAATTCCCTGGTCAAAATCCCCTCCTTCGGATCTCTCGGAGGCTGTCTGAGCAGCCCGTCTTCCTGGGGTTCCATACCAATGGCAATAGCCGGAAGAGAGTCTGTCAGCAGGTTAATAAACAAAAGATGAACCGGTGCAAAGGGCATAGGCAGATCAAAAAGGGATGTATACAGAACACTGAAAATCCCTGCCATATTTCCGGAAAGAAGGAACTGAACCGCATGGCGGATATTCCGGTAAACATTCCGCCCGTTGGCTACCGCCTTGATAATCGTGGCAAAATTGTCATCTGTCAGAATCATAGAGGCTGCATCTTTGGAAACCTCTGTCCCTGTAATTCCCATGGCTACCCCGATATCAGCCTTCTTTAAAGCCGGAGCATCATTGACTCCGTCTCCCGTCATGGCTACAATACAGCCTTTTCTCTGCCATGCATCTACAATTCTGATTTTATGCTCCGGAGAAACTCTTGCATATACGGAAATATTTTCCAGCTTTTCATCCAGCTCTTCCTCCTTCATCGCATCCAGCTCCAGTCCGGTAAGAGCCAGATCCTCCTCCTCCATAATGCCGATTTTTCCTGCAATGGCCATAGCTGTAATTTTGTGATCTCCGGTAATCATAACCGGACGGATTCCTGCTCTTCTGGCGCTGAGCACTGCCGGACGTGATTCTATTCTGGGCGGGTCCATCATGGCTGCCATTCCCAGAAAAACATATCCGTTCTCTGCTTCCGGACTGCAGCACTCCATCTCCTCCAGCGGACGGTATGCCACAGCCAGAACCCGCAGTCCTTTTTCCGACCATGCTCTGTTCTGCTCCTGCAGTCTCTGCCTCCAGGCCGGAGTCATGGGAATCGCCCCGTTCTTTGTCATCAGTTCTCCGGTCCGGTCAAGAATCACGTCCATAGCCCCTTTTGTAAACAGAACTCTCTGTCCGTCACACATATGAACGGTACTCATCAGCTTTCTTTCAGAATCAAAAGGAAGCTCTTCCAGCCTCGGCATTTCCCGCCGCAGCTCCTCGCTGTCCGCCCCGGCCCGGGCCGCCATTTCCAGAAGGGCAAGCTCCGTGGGATCTCCGCTTCCTTCCTCCCCCTGAAGTCTGGCATCATTTGCCAGGGTAAATCCGTATACCAGATAACGTCCGGCCTTCCGGTACATGGAAATCTGCCCCGGCGCCATCAACTCTCCGTCTGCAAAAACCTCTTCTACTGTCATTTTATTCTGCGTCAGAGTTCCTGTTTTATCAGAACAGATTACAGACACGCAGCCCAGACTTTCTACTGCCTTTAAATCCTTGATAATGGCATTTTCCCGTGCCATCCGCTGCGTTCCCATAGCCTGCACAATGGTTACAATAGAGCCCAGGGCCTCAGGAATCGCCGCCACAGCCAGCGCTACTGCAAACATCAGCGAATCCAGCACCGGCATTTTCCGGTACAGGCTTAATACAAATACCAGGGCGCAGATTCCCATAATAACAGCTGCCAGATGGCCGCTGAAACGATCCAGGCTGATCTGAAGCGGTGTTTTTTTCTCACCTGTGGCATTCATGAGAGCTGCAATTTTTCCAATTTCCGTGTGCATTCCCGTTGCCGTTGCCACCATCACTGCCCGTCCCTGAATAATCAAAGAACCTGAAAAAATCATATTGGACTGATCGCCCAGAGGAACCGCCCCTTCTGTCTCCATCGCTTCCGCCTGTTTTTCCACAGCCAGAGATTCTCCCGTCAGAGAGCTTTCATTGACCTGAAGATTATGGCACTCCAAAAGGCGTCCGTCTGCTACAGCCAGATCTCCTGCCTCCAGAGCTATCAAATCTCCCGGAACCACCTGAGCGGATGGAATTTCCAGAGTCTCTCCATTTCGTATCACCTTCGCTGACGGCGAGGACAGGGATTTCAGACTGTCCAGGGATTTTCTCGCCTTTTCATGCTGTACAGTTCCCAGAACCGCATTCATCAGTATCACTGCAAAAATAACCACTGCACTTTCCACATTATCAGATACCATGGAAATCCCTGCTGCAGCAATCAGGATTATCACCAGAAGATCCTGAAACTGTTCCAAAAACACCTGCCAGGCCTTTTTTCCAGTCCCTTCCTGAAGGACATTTTCCCCGGCCTTCTTTCGTACCTCTTCGGCCTGCTGCTGTGTCAGACCGCTTCGGCTGCTGCCCATATCCCTCAACACATTTTCCGCTGATTCTCGATACCACGTTTTCATCTTGTCTCTCCTTTGCTTATTTTAAGGTATGAGGCATTCCGTATTTCTAGGACTGTATTTCTGCGTTTTTATTTCATGGGACGCACTTTCCTGTGTCAAAAAGAAGCTCGCTCGCGAGCTTCTCCGCCTGCGGCGGGTCGCTTCTGCGACAAAATTCTCTTCCGCCGCATGGCGATCCTCGCGGAACGCTTTTATGTCATGGGACGCACTTTCCTATGACATAAAAAAAAACGAGACTCTCCACACATGAAATTCTTTCATGCATGAAAAGTCTCGTTACCGTTTTATGCTTCCGGTGTCCAGGACCAGGCGATGCTCCCACTCAGTTGGTTCCAATGGACATGGTTTCCGGCAAAGTACTGCCTCCGTCTATCACAATCTGAGAGCCGGTCAGATAGCTGGACTCGTCGCTTCCCAGAAATGCAAACAGCTCTCCCACTTCTATGGGCTTTGCAAGACGTCCCATGGGTACCCCTGCTGCAATATCAGCAATAGCTGCCTCCGGATTCTCCGGATTGGATTCCATAGCCATCTTTTCTACCATCGGTGTCCGCGCATATCCCAGCTGAGAACAGTTTACACGGATATTCCGTCCTGCATACTCGACAGCCAGACATTTGGTCAGTCCAACCAGCGCCGCCTTTGTCATGGCATAAGCGGCCTCTCCGGCATCTGCCACAATATCTCCTGTTACAGAGGATGCGATGACAATACTGCCGCCTCCCTGCTTTAACATATAGGGAATCACGGCCTTACAGGTGTTCCACACACCCTTGATATTCACATCAATATGAAAATCCCTGGTAGCGTCATCCATCTCTTCAAAGGGTGCCAGACGGCATACTCCGGCATTGCAGCAGGCAATATGAATTGCCCCGAAGGCCTCAACCGCCTTTGCCGCAGCCGCATCCATCTGCGCACGATCCGCCACATTGGCAACTGCCGTAATAATCTCTGCGCCATATTCTCTGCGCAGCTTCTCAGCAGTCTCCTCAACAGCGGGCGACAGGTCAACCAGAATCATTTTTGCGCCATACTTTGCATAAGCAGAAGCAATGCCTTCTCCAAGGCCTGCTGCAGCGCCGGTAATCAGTGCAACTTTTCCATCTAATTTAGCCATCGTATCTGCTCCTTTTCTGATATATTCTGACGGAAGCTTCTTTGTATCTGTCTTAGCGAATCCGCTCCGGGAAGCCTACCTTTTTCTGAACCTTGCGCAGAGTCTTGTTGGAGAAGTACTGCGCCTTCTCTGCGTTATTCTTAATCACACTGTCCAGATAATCTTTATTTTTTGAAAGGTCGGCAAACCGATCCTGCAGCGGCTTCAGCACATCCACAACAGACTCGCCTACTGCCATCTTAAAATCGCCGTAGCCCTTTCCGTCAAACTCCTTCTCCACATCTGCCGGAGTCTTTCCGGTACATGCACAGTAAATATCAATCAGGTTCCGGATTCCCGGCTGCTCGTCGCAGTAGCGCACACAGGCCTCGGAATCTGTCACTGCCCGTTTGAATTTGCGGATAATCGTATCCGGGTCATCCATCAGATAAATGCTTCCGTTGGGGTTTTCATCGGACTTGGACATCTTCTTTGCAGGATCCTGCAGGCTCATAATCTTCGCTCCGACCTTGCTGATATATGCCTCCGGAACAGTAAACACATCGCCGTAAATTCCGTTAAATCTCTGCGCAATATCACGGGTCAGCTCCAGATGCTGCATCTGATCGATTCCTACCGGAACCACATCCGCCTGGTACAGCAGAATGTCTGCAGCCATCAGAACCGGATAGGTAAACAGACCGGCATTAATATTGTCTGCGTGCTTGGCTGCCTTGTCCTTAAACTGGGTCATACGATTTAATTCGCCCATATAGGTAAAGCAGTTCAGAATCCAGGCCAGCTCTGCATGACCGGATACATGAGACTGATAATAAATGCAGTTTTTCTCCGGATCCAGACCTGCCGCAATATACAGGGTCAGCAGGTTTCTTGCGCGTCTGCGCAGCTCCGCCGGATCCTGACGCACCGTAATGGAATGCATATCTACAACACTGTAAAAGGTCTCATATTCATCTGCAATGGTAACCCAGTTTTTCAGGGCTCCCAGATAATTTCCAAGAGTCAGGTTTCCGGTAGCCTGCATACCACTGAATAATACTTTCTTTCCATTTAACATAACATTCTTCTCCTGTCGCTTCGTAATCATGAAATCAGTGTAGCACCACGGCTTTCAAATGTCAATTTTTCAGCAGGGTCTCTTCCCACTCTTTCTCTTTAAAGCCCACCAGAATCCTCTCCTCTGTCACCACCAGAGGACGCTTTACCAGCATCCCGTCCTGAGCCAAAAGCGCAATCTTTTCCTCGTCACTCATATCTGCCAGCCGATCCTTCAGCCCCAGCTCCCGATACTTCATTCCGCTGGTATTAAAAAATTTCCGGATTTCCAGACCGGAACGGCCAATCCACTCCCTAAGCTCCTCTGCTGTCGGATTCTCTTCTGCAATATGACGGTCTGTAAACGTAATTTCATGCGCATTCAGCCATTTTTTTGCTTTCTGGCAGGTACTGCATGACGGATATTCGATGAATAACATATTCTTCTCCTTTATCTTTCTTGTCTTTTATTTTACAAAATCTTCCCGCATAGGAGTGAAAATATCCAGAAGAACCGTATCCTCCAGAACCAGAATTCCATGAACTGCATCTGGTTTTACATAATAAGTATCGCCTGTCTGCAGTTCTTTATCCTCACATCCCTCCTCCTGATAAATCAGACGTCCGGATACGATATAACCAATCTGCTCGTGCGGATGGGAATGCTTTGCGCCGACAGCTCCCTTCTCAAAATGAAGCTCCACTGTCATAAGATTCTTGCTGTAAGATAAAATCTTTCTGGTCACGCCTCCGCCCAGATCGGTTGTTTCTACATTTTCATTTTCTGTAAACATGTTTCATTTCCTCCTTAATCTTATCCAATCAATTTCATTCTGCATAACAGATTTTAATTTCTGCTATTATACCATTTTCGCAGATATTTTTCCACCCATAACAGCCCCAGAAGCAAAAGTCCGCCCAGAAAGAAAATACTTCCGATTCCTATTGCAATCAGGAAAAAACGTGCTGCCTTTTTCCAGAAAGAGAGGAATTTCCCCGGTGTGTCCTCCCGGCTCTCCCCTAAATCCTCTCCCTGACTTCCCGAACCGGAATCCGGCTTCTTTTCTGTTATTTCCTGCAGCGGCTCTGCATCTTCTGTTTTCTCACAGGTTCCCCTGTATGTAACCAGATAATCCCGTACCAGACGCCGCCCTGTTCCAATTCCATCACGGCAGATCGTGCCGTCCTTCCCCAGATAGGTTCCGCCCTGCCATTGAAAATCCAGAATCTCATAGGCATCCGGAGAAAGTCCCAGCTGCCGAAGCAGCTCAGACTCACACCCCTCCAGCTTTGGCTTCTCTTCCTGAAAAGGTACCAGAAGCTCTCCCAGCCGGTAATAATCGGAATGATAGCGGTGAAAAGTAACAGGAAAGGAAAAATCCTCCAGCCAGTACTCCCCTGTTACCTTCTGTTCTTCTGCATGACACAGAACACCCTTTGTCCCCTGCCCTGTCTTTACCTGTACTTCTATCTCCTGCGGAAAGCTTTCTCCATTCTCAAGATTCCTGTATTCCAGCTTTTTTTCAATCATTTCCATGTTCTCTTCCTGAAGCTCTGCCCGGACAGTCAGACAGCCTACAATCATCATCTGAATCAGAACAAGCCCCACCCGGATCATTGTCTGAATACAGTTTATCCGCACTTTTTCATCGCATTTCTTTTCTTTCAAAAAACCCTTCATCCATTCTCCTTTTATGAAATTATTTCCTGATGTATCCGTCCAAAACGGGATTTCATTCAGATCTGCTGTTTTTTATGGGATTTTCCGGATCAAGAACTGATCCGTAATTTAGAATTCTGCCGGAAACGGATAGAAAATTTTGATAGATTATTTTCATATATTTTTCGTGCTGAGGCAAAAGAATATGCAAGCGCCTGTTCTCACCTCAGCACAGGCCATCCTTTTTTATGACTCATAAACAAGCCGGAAGAGCTGGAGGAATTCCTGATAAGCAGTTGTATCCTCCAGTTCCTTCAAGCCTTCTAACATTCCGGCCATATACCACTGATGACACTCCCGGCGTTTTTCATTAAAACGCTGCCATACCTGCTCTCCCTCTGTCAGATAATCCCGGGCAGTGCTTCGCATATTGCTCAGCTTGTCCCCCAGAACAAGAATCTTCTCTTCTCTGGAGGCTGTTTTTAAATGTTCAATTGCCGCCTGCTTGCGCTCTTTCCAGGAAAGAGACTTATCCTCCGTCTCAGCAGAAACCAGCGCCAGAATCCGGCTTCCAAATTCTTTCTCCAGCTGCTCTGCCGTCACCGCGGTGTCCTCCAGCACATCATGAAGATATGCCGCCGCAATCACTCCCTCGTCCTCTGTCATCCGGGCCACAATCACAGCTACTTCCATAGGATGATAAATATAAGGGATCCTGCTTCCCTTTCGGACTGCTCCTTCATGTGCCTTTGCCGCAAATTCTGCTGCCTTCCGTATCATATCCGTTCCTTTCACAAAGTCCGCAGCCAGCTGCAGACCGCCGCTCTTTTCCTGATTTCATCATATCATAACCATCTCTTTCTGAAAAGGTCTCTTCACTAAAACTGCCGGGAAAACAAAAGGCAGATACAGAAAAGTAAGAAAATGTTCACTTGTAAATCCACGGCTTTTCTGCTATGCTTATGGTCAGAAAATATTGTATGCAAAGGAGCTGTCATGGAACATTATCATCAGTCATCTTACCGGCGATCCGGCAGACACAGGCAGAAGCCTGCCAGCGAGTGGCCGCATATTCTGCTGTTTTACATATTGCCATTTATTGTATTTAACGCTATTGTTTTTCACCTTGTGACAGCCAAGCCAAGATTCGAGCTGACTGTGGCAGATACCAGTGATTATCAGACAACCACTGCCACCCTTACCATGAAGTCCTGGCTTCCCGCCAAGTCCATTGTCATGGAGTTAGACGGTGAAAATCTGGAACTGACAAAAGACAAAAAGCGGACCTATACCACCACGCTTCACAGAAATGGTTCTCTCCAGGCTATCGTTACCAATTTTAACGGAATGCCGGTGGACAGCATCAAGTATGTGAATATCCTGGATGATACCCCGCCCACCTTTTCCGCCTCTCATATAGAAGAAGGCGTACTGACCGTAACCCTGACCGACAGCCAGGCCGGTATTAATTACGATTCTGTTTATGCGCTGAATTCCACAGGTGAACGCGTTCTTCCCCTGGTTGCAAACCGGGATTTGAATACCTTTTCTTTTACCATGGATTCCGCCGGACTTCGCATTTTCGTACAGGACATGGCAGGCAATGAGTCTCAGGGTTCCTTTACCTCACACAAAGAAAACGGCAGCGACGTTCTCGACAGCGCACCGGAGCCGGAGGAAGAAGAAGGCAGTGAGGAAGCTCATTCTGCTGCTGCAGAAAGCACCCAGGCCGCTTCTGAAAGCAGTCAGGCGGAAAGCACATCTGCTGAAGAATCTGCCGCAAAAGCAAAAATTACCATTCAATAACTCCTGCATTTACGCAGGCCTTACATTCCGGTGCAGAGCTGTTTCTGACAGCTTCTGCACCTTTTTCTGTCTTAAAGAACTTTTTTCTGACCGGAAAACAGAATTCTCCAAAAATATAAGACTGCCGGGACCGACCCCGCTTTTTTAATCATTGATTCGTATTCTATAGGAAAGGGGAGATGATTGCCTATGAATCAAGAACATCAGATCGTGCGTCAGGTTCAGAAGGCCCAGGGTGACAGCCGCGCTGCAGACCAGCTGATTCGCCAGTACCTTCCATTTATCAAATCAGAGACTGCCCGTTTTCTGAAACGCCCTCCGGATGAAAGCCAGGATGAACTGAATATTGCCATGTTTGCCTTCTATGAATCCATTCTCTCCTATCGGACAGAAAAGGGCTCCTTTCTGATGCTGGCTTCCACTGCCATTCGAAACCGGCTGATTGATTATGCCAGAAAAGAGCAGCGCCACAAATCTCTGATTTCTCTGGAACTGCCTTCCTCTCAGGATGACAGCCGTTCTCTTGGAGAACAGCTTTCTGACCGCTCTGACAAAATGAACGAGGTTCTTCAGATAACGGCAGCCCGCACAGAAATTGAAGAATTTTCCCATCAGCTGGAATCCTTTGGTCTTACACTGTCTGACATTGCCGATAACTGTCCCAGGCAGGAACGAACCATGGAAGCCTGCATGAAGGTTCTGGATTATGCAAAATCCCATCCTCAGGTTCTGGTTCAGATGATTCACAGCAAAAAACTCCCTCTGGCCCAGCTGGCCGCCGGTTCCGGCACAGAACGCAAAACCCTGGAACGGCACCGGAAATATCTTGTTGCCATTCTGCTGGCCTATACCAATGGTTTTGAAATCATCCGGGGCCATCTGCAGTTTATGAAACGAAAGGAGAAACCCTTATGACTTATCTTGTAATGGAATGCCATCCGGGATACGCTGTAGTTCTGGATCAGACAGGACGATTTCTAAAGGTTGCCAATCTGAATTATCAGGTTGGAGAAACGGTATCCTTCGTCATAGAATGTACTGCAGAGGAAGAGCCTGTCACAATACACTCCCTGCGCAGACGCCGGATACTTCTATCCGCAGCTTCTCTGGCAGCGTCCTTCTTTCTGGCTGTGCTGGGAACCTGGCACATCTGCCTGACCCCATACGGAGCTGTCCGGATTCAAATCAATCCGGATTTGAAGCTGACCGTCAACCGGCTGGACTATGTTATTTCTGCAGATGGCCTCAATGACGACGGTCTGCGACTTCTTGACGGCTACCGGTTTCGAGGACAAAAGCTGGAACAGGCTTCTGACGATCTGGCAGACAGAGCCATGGAAATGGGATATCTGAAAGAAGGCGGACAGATTCTCCTGACTCTGGAATCCTCTCATGAAAACTGGATCGCCAAAACAGAGGATCGCCTTCTTACCGAACTGGAAAACCATCTGAACGATACGGTATCTGTCACTGCCTCTGCTGCCCCGGAAATACCTGCATCCGCAGATACTCCCCTTCCAGAAACAGCACCCGCAGATACTCTTTCTGATGTTCCTGTAAATGCCGGTTCCGATGCTCCTGCCGGTTCTGACGCTGATGCTTCTGCCCCTGCACCATCTTCCGGAATTTTCCGGTTTCAGAATACAGATGAGGAGGAAGACGACGATTCTGAGGACGATGAGGACGAAGAGCACACCGGGAAAGACAGAGAGGACTTCCCCGAGGAAGACGACGATGAGGAGGACGAAGACTGCGGCGGAGACGACAGCGGGGACTCCCCTGAGGAAGACGACGGCAACGAGAATGCTGAAAACGACGACGGAGTGGAAGACCACGAGGAGCCTGAAAACCACGACGAAAATGACAGCAACGAGGAGCCTGAAGGCCATGACGAAAATGACAGCAACGAGGAGCCTGAAGGCCACGACGAAAATGACAGCGAAGAAGAGTCTGAAGATGAGGACTGAACAATTTCCCCCTGCCGGAATAATTTCGGCAGGGTTTTCTGTTTTATAAAAACTGTAATTTTTAAAATCAATGTGGAATCAATCCGGCGAACTGCCAAAGACCGTTTTCGCTTAAAGACTTCTTTCTGGAGATGGATTCAGAATATCATATTTTATCTTCTGCCGCAAGCCCTGAAAAAAATTTTTCAATTTTTTCTGCTTTGACCCCGGTTTTCTGTTTTTCCTCCCGTATTCTATCTTTGAAAACAACAAGAAAGGAAAAATTCCTTTTCGCCGCACGGCGATCCCGGCGGAGCATTTTTATATCACAGGACGCAGTTTCCTGTAACAATCCATATTTCTGAAAGGAGATGTTCTTTATGAAAAAAAATTTACTTACCAGCATTTTATCAGCTGCCATGGTTTTCTCTCTGGCTGTCTCCATGACCAGCCACGCATCTGCATCTGCGCTTATCAGACAGAATACCGCTGTTTCTACAGACAAAAATGTCAAAACCGGAACTCTTCTGATCAGTGTCAATCCTGAAATTAAGATGGATTATAACTATAAAGGACGGGTTCTGAAGCTGAAAGGCATGAACGAAAGCGGACGTGCTGTTGTCCGCAATATGAAAAATTATGAATACGATCCCTGTGAAGAAGTAATCGAGGATCTTATTCGTGAAATTTACGCAGACGGCTATTTTGATACGCAGAAAAATCATCCTGCAAAAAACCTTCTTATTAAGCTGGAAGCAGGCTCTAAGACTCCCGACAGTCATTTTCTGGACGATGTGGCAGACAGCGCCCGCTATACCCTGAAAGACTGCGGCCTCAAGTCCAGCACCGTTACTGTAAATACCTCTGAACTGGATCATAAAGGACGCATCGGCATTCAGAAAGCCCGTGAACTGGCTCTTGCCCATGCCGGTCTGAAAGATGCTGTTTTCAGCGAAGGAGAATACGATCTGGATGACGGCATTTATGAGCTGGAATTCACTGCCGGCGGCATCGAATACGAATACGAAGTCAATGCTTTCACCGGAAAAATCACAGCAGCTGACCGGGAACGCAACGATGACTGGGATGCCTGGGATGATGACGACCGTTATGACGACGACCATGATGACGACGACCGTTATGACGACGACCGTTATGACGACGACCGTTATGACGATGACGACCATGATGATGACCATGATGATGACGATCATGATGACGACGACCGTTATGACGATGACGATCATGATGATGACCGCGATGATGATTAACACCTGATTCGCGTTATCATAAATTTTTCGGCACACCTTGCTGAGACCTTTGATTGGAATGTGCCAAAACACATTCTCCCGTTTATGTGCAGCTGCCAACAGCAACTATTTCCCTGCAAAACGCAGCGCACATATCTGCACCGGACGCATTTACACGGCAGGTTTTCCCTTTCCGTAAGCGTTCGTTCTGCAAAATATTTTCTGTTGCAGACAGCTGTGACAGAAAAGGTCTGACAGACATTCCCCCCTGTCAGACCTTTTTTCTTTCAAAAAACTATGATTCTTCCTTCTCACATCTTCCATACAACTGCGCCATATCCCGGCACCGCTCAAGAAGCTCCTTTGTCAAATCCGTCTCCGTCATGCGCCACCGCCAGTTTTTACCTAACGTAGACGGCTCGTTGATTCTGGCCCAGCCGCCAAGTCCCAGATAATCCTGAACAGGAATCACAGCAATCCGCGCCGCGCTCTGAAGCGCCAGACGAATATAGTCCCAGTGAATTTCTCCCTGGGGAGTTCTCTCATTTCCCAGATACCGGACTGCAAATGCTTTCGCTGCCGGATCCAGGGTTCTGTACCACTCCTGAAGGGTTGTGTTGTCATGGGTTCCTGTATACACCACACAGTTTACCGGATATTTATGAGGCAGATAGGCACTGTCTTCCGATTCATCAAAGGCAAACTCCAGCACCTTCATTCCGGGATAACCTGTTTTCTCTACCAGCTTTAACACAGACGGCGTCAAAAATCCCAGGTCCTCGGCAATGATATCGGGATTTCCGAATTTCTTTTTCAAAACCCGGAACAAATCATATCCCGGTCCCTTTTCCCAATGACCGAATTCTGCCGTTTGATCTCCCGCCGGAATCGAATAATATTCATCAAATCCCCGGAAATGATCCACCCGGACAACATCATACAGTCCAAAGCTGTATTCCATCCGTTTCATCCACCAGCGGTACTTTGTTTTTTTGTGATAATCCCAACGGTACAGCGGATTTCCCCAAAGCTGTCCCGTAGCCGAAAATGCATCGGGAGGACATCCCGCCACAGCAGACGGACGCCGTTCTGCGTCAAACTGAAACAGCTCCGGATGAGCCCAGCTGTCTGCCCCGTCAAAGGCCACATAAATGGGGATATCTCCGATAATCCGGATTCCCCGGCTGTTGGCATACTTCTTCAGCCGCTTCCACTGCTTCTGGAAAACATACTGCAAAAAGGCATAAAACAGAATTTCATTTTGCAGCTTTTCCCGGTAATGACGGACTGCGCCTTCCTTTCTCAAACGAATATCCTCGTCCCATTCACTCCAGCTTTTTCCGCCGAATTCATTTTTCACCGCCATATAAAAGCAGTATTCCATTGTCTCTTCAGAAAGCTTTTTCGAAAAAATACGTTCCATCTGATTTTCATCATATCCGGCCTGAAACTGACGCTCTCTCCACCGCTCAAATGCCCTGCGCAGTACAGGGAAACGGTTCCGGTACAGCTTCTCATAATCAATATCTCTGGGATTGTCCCCGAAATCCGCCTGGTCACATTCCTCTCTGGTCAGAAGCCCCTTTTGAATCAGCTCCTCCAGATCAATCAGATAGGGATTGCCTGCAAAGGCGCTGAAGGACTGGTAGGGAGAATCCCCGTATCCGGTAGGTCCCAGCGGCAGAATCTGCCAGTATTGCTGCCCCGCCTCCTTCAGCTGATCCACAAAATGATAGGCCTCTCTGGAAAAGCATCCAATCCCGTACCTTGACGGAAGAGCGCTGACCGGCAGAAGCATTCCGCATTCCCGTTTTATCCTGTTCTTTTTCATATTCATCCTCCTCCTGAAATTTGCCCTTAAATTGTAACAGTTCAGCCTTGCATCTTCTTGCCCGCTCACAGCGGACAAGAAACTTTAGGCGTCCGCCTTATGTGGATTCAGTCAGAAAAATTCTTATGAAAGCAAACTTTCAACGAGTTTTTCTGACTGAATCCCCGCAAGGCTGAACTGTTACCTTAAATTCTTTTCGCCCGCTTTTCAAATCCGCGGAATCTCCACAGAAATGCAGTCATACGGAAAATCCAGTCAATAAACATTCCACACCAGACTCCCATAATTCCAAACCCGAAACCGCGCACAAACAAATATGCAAAACCGATCCGGAATACCCACATGGAAAATACAGACACCATCATTGTAAACCTTGCGTCCATACCGGCCCGCAGTGTGTTAGGCAGCGCAAAAGCCGGCGGCCACACTGTCATTGCAAAACTGTGAATCAGTATCAGTTCCTCAGCCATGCCCGCCGCCTCCGGGGACAGGTGATAAAAGCCCACAATCGCCCCGCGGCCCAGAGCCATTGCCGTACACACAACCAGAAGAATACTGTAATTTACAGCCAGAAGCTTTTTTGTATAGGTTTTTGCCTGTTTTACCTCGCCGGCGCCCACACACTGTCCTACAATGGTAATCAACCCCAGCCCCAGGGCATTTCCGGCAAGATACTGAAGTGTCACCAGATTATTTGCCACTGCGAAGCCTGCAATAGAAGCCGTTCCCAGGGTGGAAACAAGACTCTGCAGCATCAGTTTTCCAAACTGAAACATTCCGTTTTCCAGACCGCTGGGAATTCCCACAGTCAGAATTCTTCGAATCATATCTTTTTCCGGACGCAGCTGGGAAATACCGGTAATGCGAATCACATTGTCCGGATGGCGCACCAGAATCATCATCAAAACTGCCGCTGTCATTCTGGAAATCAGAGTGGGAATGGCAACACCCTCCACGCCCATATGAAGACCATAAATGCAGACCGCATTTCCTGCAACATTCAGCCCGTTCATAATCATGGATGCCATCATGGACACCCTGGAATTTCCCATGGAACGAAACAGTGCCGCGCAGGAATTATACAAAGCCAGAAACGGATAAGACAGAGCCGTAAGCCAGAAATATGTGGCTGCATTATCCATAACCGCCGCCTCTGCCTGACCGAATATCAGATGAAGCAGACGCCTGTTTCCCACCAGCGCCACCGCTGTAAAAAGCAGTGAAACACCTGCCGTAATCAGCACCAGCTGTCCCGCTGCCCGGCATGCCATGTCCGACCTGTGCTTTCCAATATACTGGGAACATACTACAGCGCCTCCCGTTGCCAGCGCTGCCAGCAGCTGAATGATCAGCAGACTGACTGAATCCACCAGTGCAACGCCGGATACCGCCGCCTCACCTACAGCTGCCACCATCATAACATCTACCATTCCGACTAATACTGCCAGAATCTGTTCTACAATCAACGGCCCCAGAAGCCGAAACAGATCTTTTCTGGAAAAAATCATTCTATGCACCTCGAAAATTGTAATCGATCTGTCATACATCTTCCTGTCCGATTTCAGGGACAAAAAGCCTTTTCAAAACCTCCTCAATCGGGTATACTACAACCGTCAACACCAGAAAAGGAGGTATTTTTCATGAATCCAATGAAGCTTCTTCAACTGAAATCAGCCTGGGAGCGGGTAAAAGCCAACCATCCCAAATTCCCGAAATATCTGTCTGCTGTCCGTCAGAAGGCAATCCGGGAAGGCACTGTAATCGAATTTAAAGTAACCACTCCCGAAGGCGAAGAGCTCTCTGCCAATCTCCGTCTGAAGGAAGACGACATTGCCCTGTTTCAGGAAATGACTGATCTGTTTCAATAACCTTTTTTAAAGCTCCCTGCCGCATTTTGGACAGAACTGATAATCCTCTTCTGTCTCAAATCCGCAGGAAGCGCAGCGTTTTTTCCCGCCCGGAAGCATTGCCGGACTTTCCGGAATGATGTTTTCCGGAAGAGAGGTCACCTCTCCCCTCTGAATTTTTCTTCCCAGCTCTCCATCCAGCTCTGCTGAGGCATTACAGCAGGTGGTGCGCACATAATAGCGGCGCCCCCATTTTAACACGGGAATAAAAAACAGACTCAGATACGAGTATACCATATACACTTCCAAGTGTCCGTAACGTCCGCAGTTTCCGCAGACAATCAGCTGATCAAAATTCAGCTTTTGCTGTCCCTGACTGACACCCATAATAAAAAACACGGCAGTTTCCCTTCTTTCGTTTCTTTTATCCCAAAACAATCAGACGCGCTACAGCAACCGGATCGTCCTCCGGAAATGCCTGGAGGCACACCATAATATCCTGAACGGTTTTCTTCTCCATACCAAGAACGCCTGCAATCTGCTCTGCTGTATTTCCCTGACCGGAAAGAGCTGTCACCTGACGCACCAGCTCTGCCATTTCTTCCAGTCGGGCGCCTGTTTCAGCCGCTGTAAAAAGCTCCGGTTCCTTCTCCGGCTTTTCAGAGTTCTCCCCAAGAAAATCTTCAAGCTTCAGTTTTTTTCCTTCCTCCTGACTGTAATAATCCTCCGAAAGCTCCCAGTCCCCGGCAGTATCTGTCATTTTTTCCATTTACTTTTCTTCCTTTTCTCTGTCTCTTTTTTTATAATTTCCACCGGACTTCTACTCTGCAGCCCTTATTTCTCCCGCCTCATTTATCTGCGCATGAAGAGAAAGCCCCTGCAGCTCCTGATAAAATGCAGCTGTCTTTTCCGGATCCTTATCCGCCTGTGTATACCCTGCTGCAGATTTGCATGGTACAGCCGTCAGCTTCACACCATCTGCTCCCAGAGATGCCTGAAGCAGCATAGTTCTTGGAATACTGCTTCCAAAAACAAAATTTCCAAGGCTGTATACAATCGGTTTTCCCTGATAATATTCAATTCCCTGCAGCACATGAGGATGGCTTCCGATTACCAGATCCGCACCGGCATCAATGTACTGACGCCCCATAGTCTGCTGGTATTCCTCCGGTGTAACCGCCTTTTCCTTTCCCCAGTGTACATAAACCACCACATAATCGCAGACCTGTTTTGCCGCTGCAATATCCTTTAAAAGCATTCCCGGATCGTATGTAATGGCAACTCCCGGCTTCTCTTCTCCTGCCGTCCAGTCATATACGGGAATCACCCGGGAGGAGCCCAGAAATCCTATGGTTTTTCCTTTTATCTCCACGGTTTCCAGCTGCCTTGCCCTGGCCATATTTTTACCGGCTCCAACATAACGGATTCCTGCCTCGTCCAGAGTTTTGCAGGTATCCAGAAGCGCATCTGTTCCAAAATCCAGGCTGTGATTATTAGCCAGAGTCACCATATCAATGCCCATCTCCTGCATCAAATGGACTCTGGAAGGAGGAAGACGAAAGGTAAACTGCTTGTCCTCTGCCGCCGTTCCCCTGTCACTGAAGGGAAATTCCTGATTCACCATAAAATAATCGGAAGCCTGAATCACCTGGCGAAGCTCCTCATCTAAAACTCCGGCAATACCGCCTGCTGTATCATAGGCATTCAGCACATGGCTGGAAAGAAATACGTCTCCGGCAAAAAGCAGATTGATTTCCTCCTCAGGCACAGATTCCTCCGCCGAACTCTCCGCTTCTGCCTCTCCGTCACTTTCCCCGGCCTCCTCTGCTCCGACAATCACAACAGGACTGTTCTCCTCTGTTTTCTGCTGTTGTTCTAAGCCGTCTTCCGCAATGTCCTGCCCGGAATGTTCCGGAGGCAAAGCCTGTCCTGACACAGACTGATTCTCAGTCCCTGCAGCCGCCTGCAAAATCCGCTCCGGCTCTGCGTTTCCGTGAAGCAGCCAGAAAAGCAGCCCCAGAAAAAGTGCAAGCATTACCACAAGAACGGCTGCAAGAATCGAAAAACCACCTCGTCTTTTTCTGTTCATAATTACAATCCTTTCATTTTACATTTCTGATGACATTGTATATCCGAAAACCGTCCCTTGTCAATCTCGGCATCGTCTCCATGGAAGGCGTTTTTCATCGGTTGATTACCTCCGGCAAATGGAAAAGCGAAAGTACCGGTAACGTTTCTTTTATCTCCGCATATGATTTTAGTAACTTCATTTGAAAGGCTTTTTTATGCCCTCATCTGTTACTCCCGGACTTGTGTTTTTCCAGCTTTTGAAAAATACACAGCCTCAGGCGGCCGCCTGGGTTACAGGAAATACGCTCACCCCTCAGCTAAGCGGTCTCGTCAAATTTTACGATACTCCCTACGGAGGCGTTCTGATAGAATACGAACTTTTCGGACTTCCAGATATCCAGACTTCCGGTTCCTCTGATTTCTATGCCATGCACATTCATGAAAATGGAGACTGCTCTCAGTCTTTTACGAAAACCGAAGAACACTACAATCCCCAACACCGGCTTCATCCCTATCACGCCGGAGATCTTCTCCCTGTTTTAGGCAATCAGGGATATGCCTGGGGAGCCTTTTACGATAAACGCTTTTCCATTTCCGGTATCCTTGGGCGTTCTGTCGTGATCCATTCCCACAGCGATGATTTTTCCTCTCAGCCTTCCGGAAATTCCGGTAATAAAATTGGCTGCGGCATCATCCGCCGTGTTTAGAGCTGACTTCTATGTACAATGGATGGTACAAATTGCCATGAAGCTTTCTGTACCATCCATTTCAAATTTTGTTCCTGTAAATTTGAGTTTTGAGAAAAGAAACGTTCGTATTTGCTTAACCTTCCATCTGGCGTCCCAGAAATCCGGCAGCTGTTCCTGCCAGCTTCACCTCTGCCTCGCCGAATTTTGCCCGGGCATCCCGTCCAAGCAGGGCAACTGCTCCAATGGCATCTCCCTCACAGATAATCGGTGCAATTACCTCCGCTGTAATTCCTTCCACCTCATCATCCGTCAGCGGAATAAACTGTTTGTCGCCCTTCCCGGCAACAATAGTCTCCCTGTCATCGATTGCCTGCTCCAGCTGTTTGCTGATGTTTTTCTGAAGAATTTCTTTTCTGGGTCCGCCTGCCGCCGCGATCACCTGATCCCGATCCGTAATGCAGACCATCATTCCCGTAGTCTGCGCCATGGATTCTGCATACTGTCCTGCAAAGGCTGTCAGCTCCACCATTGGCGAATATTTTTTCAGAATGATTTCTCCCTCCCGATCAGTAAAAATTTCAAGCGGTGTTCCTTCCTTCAGGCGAAGGGTACGCCGAATCTCCTTCGGAATTACCACACGGCCCAGATCGTCTATTCTTCTTACAATTCCCGTAGCTTTCATATCACATTCCTCCATTGATTGACTGTTCCATTTCTGGAAATAGTATCTGTCGATGGAGGGGTTTTTATGCGTTTTTTGTATTTTCTGTTTTCTGTGCCAGATCTCCGATTTTTTGAAGCAGTTCCCGGGCTGTTTCCATCATCGGCATGCAGTCCTTATTTTTGTGTTTCCGGTCTGTATACAAAAAATAGGGCTGATCTGTCATCTGGAATCTTAAAGCGCCTTTACACTCCTCTACCAGCGCCGGAATCCCCTCTGTATTCAGTCTGGCCTTCTGGTACATGGTCATGCGGATTTCCTGGCGGTTGATCTTCACCTCAGTCACATAAGCCCTGTGTGCAAGCGCTTTCAAAGCTGCGATTACCAACAGGTTATCGACAGAGCGCGGAATATCGCCAAATCGATCCATCAGCTCATCCTGCATATCCAGATATTCTTCTTCATTTTCAATGCCGGAAATCCGCTTGTAAATATCCAGCTTCTGATATTCATTCTTAATGTAGGATGCAGGAATATAGGCATCAATATCACACTCTACTACAGATTCAAAGTCTTCCTCCTCATCCCGCTCTCCCTTCAGGGCTTTTACCGCCTGATTCAAAAGCTTGCAGTACAGATCATATCCTACAGCCTCCATATGGCCATGCTGTTCTGCTCCCAGCACATTGCCTGCGCCGCGGATTTCCAGATCCCGCATGGCAATCTTAATGCCGGATCCCAGCTCCGTAAATTCCCGGATCGCCTGAAGACGCTTCTCCGCCTCTTCCTTCAGAAGCTTATCCCGCTTGTACATCAAAAACGCATAGGAAACACGGCTGGAACGGCCTACACGCCCCCTCAGCTGATACAGCTGAGACAGCCCCAGATGATCCGCATCATGAATAATCATCGTGTTGGCATTGGGGATATCCAGTCCTGTTTCTATAATTGTTGTGGATACCAGCACATCAATGTCACCGTTAATAAAATCAAACATAATCTTTTCCAGTTTATGCTCTGACATCTGCCCGTGGGCAAAAACCACAGACGCATCCGGAACCAGCTCCTGAATATGGGCTGCGACTTCATCGATGTTTTTCACGCGATTGTATACATAATACACCTGTCCGTTTCTTGCCAGCTCCCTGTTAATGGCCTCCCGCACCATTTCATCATTGTATTCCATCACATAAGTCTGAATCGGCGTTCTGTCCACCGGAGGCTCCTCCAGCACGCTCATGTCACGGATTCCCACCAGACTCATGTGAAGGGTTCGGGGAATCGGCGTTGCCGTCAATGTCAGAACATCTACATTTTCCTTCAGCTGTTTGATTTTTTCCTTGTGAGCAACTCCAAACCGCTGTTCCTCATCAATAATCAAAAGCCCCAGGTCCTTAAATTTTACGTCCTTCGACAGAACACGGTGGGTGCCGATCACAATATCTACCAGCCCTTTTTTCAGATCCTCAATGGTCTTTTTCATCTCTGCCGGTGTGCGGAAACGGGACATCAGATCGACCCGCACAGGAAAATCCTTCATTCTCTGCACAAAGGTATTGTAATGCTGCTGGGCCAGGATAGTTGTCGGAACCAGATATACCACCTGCTTTCCATCCTGGATGGCCTTAAAGGCCGCCCGCAGGGCAATCTCCGTTTTCCCGTACCCTACATCGCCGCAAATCAACCGATCCATAATCTTTCTGCTTTCCATGTCCCGCTTTGTGGCCTCAATCGCCTCCAGCTGATCATCGGTCTCCTCATAGGGAAACAGCTCCTCAAATTCCTTCTGCCAGACCGTATCCTTCTCATACGGAAAGCCGCCCATCTCCTGTCTGGCTGCATACAGCTTCACCAGATCTCTCGCAATCTCCCGGACAGCCGTTTTCACTCTTGTCTTTGTCCGGTTCCACTGCTCTCCGCCCAGCTTATTCAGCTTCGGCGCCTTGGCATCTGCCCCTGCATATTTCTGAATTCCGTCCAGGCGGGTAGCCGGAAGATAAAGGTTTCCTCCGTCTGCATATTCTATCTTCAGATAATCCTTTACAACCTTATCCCGTTCAATTTTTTCGATTCCCCGGTAAACTCCCAGTCCGTGATCCTCGTGAACCACATAATCGCCCACAGACAGCTCGGAAAAGCTCTGAATCTTTTTCCCCTCATAGGAGGTCTTTTTCCTCTTCCGCTTCTTTTTCTCTGTTCCGAACATATCGCCTTCGGTAATCACCAGAAACTTAATCTGCGGATATTCAAAGCCTCTGTGAAGATTGCCGTAAGTCACAAGAATCTCTCCCGGCTGAACCTGCTGTGTTTCCTGGTCCGGACAGAAGGCGCGAAGATCATACTCCCGCAAATCCCCGGCCAGACGGCTGGCTCTGGTTCTGGAGCCAGACAGAAGAATCACCCGGTATTTCTCCTTTTTCCACCGCTGCAGATCCTGAATCAGCATTTCAAAGCTGCTCTGATAAGAATTCACATTCTTCACACTGATGCTGTATTTCTTTTCCACTGTCATTCCCGGCAGCTTCTGCTCCAGTCCGGTCAGATACACCGTATTGGGCCGCTGCGCCCGGGCCAGAATCTCCTTTACCGGATACAGCAGCTCTGTCTGTCCCGGAAGCAGATATCCCTTTTCCAGACGATGGGACATACTCTCCCTGAACTCTGCCTCCACAGCCTCTCCCTTTTCCCGCAGTCTTGGCGGCTCGTCCAGAAAAATCATACTGGAATCCGGTTCAAAATAATTCAAAAATGACACGGTTTCCCTGCCAAAATAGGTGACGCAGCTGTCCAGACCTGTGATTTTCCAGCCTTCCTCCAGCCCCTCGGTCAGTTCCTTTATAATAGACTGAATCCGATGGGCTTCTTCTGTTTTCATGGCCTTTCTCAGTTTTTCCGAAAAAGTCTTTTCTTCTTTTCTAAGACGCTGCGCTCCCTGAAGAAGCTCCTCTCTCGTCAGCACCAGCTCCGTAGCCGGATAAATCAGAATCTCATCCAGCTGTTCAATGGAACGCTGACTTTCCAGATCAAAGGTACGGATAGAATCAATCTCCGTATCCCACAGCTCAATCCGCACGGGAACCTCTTCTGTCAAAGGAAAAATATCCAGAATGCCGCCGCGAATAGAAAACTGTCCCATACCGTCAACCTGGGGCATTCGTTCATACCCCAGCTGTGTCAGCCTCTCCTTCCACTGCTCCAGATCCACTTCCTCCCCCGGCCTGACTCTGAGAATCTGGTTTCTCAGCTGCTCCAGGGGAAACAGATGATCCATCAGCCCGTCCAGAGTAGTAACCACAACACCGGAGGGATCCTCCATTAAATGGCGCAAAGTTAAAAGCCGCTGCCTGGTCAGCAGATTTCCATGAATATCCGCGCTGTAAAACAGAAGATCCTTGGCCGGATAAAGCCAAACATCATCCCGGAAACAACAAAAATCATCGTAAATCTCCCGCGCTCTTGCCTCATCATAGGTGACAACCAGCTTCCAGGGCATATCCGGCTCAGCTTCTACCATCAGGTGAACCTTTTGCGAATCCATACAGCCGCTGACCTGCACCGGTCCCTTTTTCCGGGAAAGATCCCGGCTCAGCTCTTCAAATTCCGCCAGTTCTGTTAATGGGTTTGAAAATATTCTGCTCATTTTTGTACTCCCTGCTTTCCACGGTCAAACGCTTCTACTCTGCCTTCTTTTTTGCATTAAAATGATTCATGGCCCGCTCTGCTCCATCAGTCATCATCATAACTGCCGCCTCTGCTGCTTCTCCAAAAGCCTCATCCATCAGCTTCTGCTCCCCGGCCCCAAACCGGCTCAGCACATAATCTGCCAGATCCATGCGGGGCGGCTTGGCTCCCACACCAACCTTAATCCGGGGAAAATCCTGGGTTCCCAGATTTGCAATAATATTCTTGATTCCATTGTGCCCGCCTGCGCTTCCCTTCAAACGAATCCGAAGCTGTCCCGGTTCCAGACTGATATCGTCGTAAATTACAACCATTTCCTCCGGCGCAATTTTGTAATAATCCGCCGCTGCGCGAATGCTTTCTCCGCTTAAATTCATAAAAGTCTGAGGCTTTAAAAGAAGAACCTTCTGCCCTTCAATAATGCCTCTTCCGCACAGAGCCTTATGCTTTTTCTCGCTGACATCAATCCGATACCGGTCTGCAAGCACATCAATCACAGAAAAGCCTGCATTATGTCTTGTTTTATCATATTCCTTTGTTGGATTTCCAAGTCCTGCTATTAAATACATATTTTTTCCTTTCCATTTCATCCTGCACCACATTTTCCTGCACCACGCACCAAAAGCGCTAATTTTCTCTCCCCGGGGGTATGATCCCCAAAAAAGAAAACTAACGCTGAACAGCTGCGGATTTTATTGTAACAGGTAGAAAATCTCTTGTAAAGCTCTGCCTTCAGAAAGGCTTTTCCCCATAACTTTCCCAAATAAGAAGCAGCCGCCCCCGAAAGAGCCGCTGCTTCTTCTGAATCACACGTTTCCGGAAACTGCTGCCTATTCGGCTGCTGCTGCCTCCAGAGCGGTTGTCTCATATTTGTTCAGAATCATATCCTGAATTCTTTCACGGGTTTCCGAATTGATCGGATGCGCTATATCTCTGTACTCCCCGTCTGCTGCCTTACGGCTTGGCATGGCGATGAAAAGCCCTTTTTCTCCTTCAATTACCTTGATATCATGAATAACAAATTCATTATCCAGGGTAATGGAAACAATCGCTTTCATCTTACCCTCTTTTTCAATCTTTCTTACTCTAACATCTGTTATCTGCATTTTTCCAAGCCCCTTCCCTCTCGTAAACTGTACAACTGTCCAGTCTCCTGTTCCGGGCCGTTTCTGACATCCCCGAACCATGTTTATGCAGGCTTGTCTGCCTTATTTTCGCAGACCTCCCCTCCTGGAATAAGACTGAAACAGCTGCTATATCCCCCGCACCAGCGTTTCAGCCTGTGCCTATAATGTATAGCGTTCGTTCTTCTCAACGACAATCTTTATCTCATCCGGCGTACCGATATAGGTGGTATTGGCCCGAATGGTATCACGGCTCTCTACAATACAGTTTTCGATCACCGTGTTGTCTCCGATATACACATCGTTGAGAATAATGGAATTTTTAATAACACAGTTATTGCCTACATAGACCTTCTTAAACAAAATGGAATTCTCTACCGTTCCATTAATAATGGAACCGCTGGAAATCAGGCTGTTTCTCACTGTTGCGCCGGGATTGTACTTGGCCGGCGGCAGATCATCTACCTTGGAATAAATGTCCGGATACTGTTTAAAGAAATAGTTGCGCACATCCGGTTTCAGGAAATCCATATTGGTTTTGTAATAGGAATCCACAGATGCAATATTGCTCCAGTAGGAATCAATCTTGTATCCGTAAATGCGCTTCAGGTTTTTATAACGAACCAGAACATCACGTACAAAGTCAACCCGATCCTCTGCAGCGCAGCGCTCAATCAGCTCAATCAGCTGACGGCGGCGAATGACATAAATACCGCAGGAAACTGTGTTGGAGGTTGCCACCATAGGCTTCTCCTCAAATTCTACGATACGGCCGTCATCGTTCAGCTTCAGCAGACCGAAGCGGGTCACATCCTCTTCCTCGCTCATGTCCTTGCATACTACAGTAATATCTGCTTTCTTTTCGATATGATACTCCAGCACCTTGTTGTAATCCATCCTATAGATACCATCGCCGGATGCAATCACAACATACGGCTCATGGCTGTTCTTCAAAAAGGTCAGGTTCTGGTACAGCGCATCAGCTGTGCCCCGGTACCAGTCGCTGTTCTGCGCGGTAATGGTCGGGGTAAATACATACAGACCGCCCTGTTTTCTTCCGAAATCCCACCACTTGGAGGAGCTTAAATGCTCGTTTAAGGAACGGGAATTGTACTGGGTAAATACAGCCACGTTCTGGATATGGGAATTGGTCATGTTGCTCAATACAAAGTCAATGCTGCGGTAGCTTCCTGCAACCGGCATGGCGGATATTGCCCTTTTGTTCGATAACTCCCGCATTCTTTTACTGTTTCCGCCTGCTAATACTATACCAATCGCTCTCATTTTATGCCACCTGCCTTTATAATGGAATCGCCGCTTGCCAGTAATCCGTCAGGATAATCCTCCAAAACGGTAACACCGGAAATCGCTGTATTCTTTCCGATCTTAACATTTTCCGGAATCACACTGTGCTCTCCAATGGTTACCAGGTCAAACTGATAAACCTTGGGATCGTAGGTGCTGGGCGCATATTCGCCTACACCAAGCTCTGCACCTGCTCCAATGGTGGTATCCTCAGCTACAATGGCCTTGTCCACCTTTGCCCCTGCGCCTACTACGCTGTTGCGCATGACAATGGAATCCCTTACCACCGCGCCGGCCTCAATGGTAACGCCTGCGCCAATGACAGAATTGTGGACTTCTCCGTAAATCTCCGTACCCTCTCCGATGATGCTGCGATCAATCACAGCCTCCGGTGCGATATACTGAGGCGGAATAATATCACTTCTTGTATAAATCTTCCAGTATTCCTCATATAAATTGAATTCCGGAATAATATCGATCAGCTCCATATTGGCTTCCCAGTAAGATCCCAGGGTTCCTACATCCTTCCAGTAGCCATTGTACTCGTATGCAAAAATACGCTCGCCCTTGCCGTGGCAGTAAGGAATCACATGTTTTCCAAAGTCGCAGCCCGGTTCCTCAGACAGCGCAAGCAGAGCCTCCTTCAGAGCGGGCCAGCTGAATATGTAAATACCCATAGATGCCAGGTTGCTCCGCGGATTTGCCGGCTTCTCTTCAAATTCCGTAATCCTGTTGTTCTCATCTGTAATTACGATACCAAATCTGCTGGCTTCCTCAATGGGCACCGGCATGGCAGCGATCGTTACGTCTGCATTGTTTGCCTTGTGGTACTCCAGCATAACCTCGTAATCCATCTTGTAAATATGATCTCCTGACAGAATCAGCACATAGTCTGGATTGTAAGTCTCCATATATTCCAGGTTCTGGAATATCGCATTGGCTGTTCCTGTATACCAGTCGCTTCCTTTGCTCTTCTCATATGGCGGCAGAATCGTCACTCCGCCTACGTTGCGGTCCAGATCCCACGGAATACCGATTCCGATATGGGTATTCAGACGCAACGGCTGATACTGTGTTAAAACGCCAACTGTATCTACTCCCGAATTGATACAGTTACTCAGCGGGAAATCGATAATTCTGTACTTCCCCCCAAATGATACTGCTGGTTTGGCTACCTTCTGTGTTAAAACTCCCAGACGGCTTCCTTGTCCCCCCGCCAAAAGCATGGCTATCATTTCCTTCTTTATCACGTTATCACCTCGCTGTAAGATTTTCTTGTGTTTTTTATTATACCATAGATTTATAGAAAGGTGAACAAATTTTGAATTTATTATAAAGTTTTTTTGTACATTTTCCGACATTTCTTGCACCTCTCTATTTTTTTCTATATTTTGTGTCAACCATCTGCCTTGACACAATATTCTCTTAAAAGCGCAGAATTGGCACAGTTACCTCTTTTCTCCCATTTCTGCCCAATTAATGGTTTTCCTTCCAAGATATTCGTTTCCACTACTTGAATCAAATTCAAAAATACAGTATACTTCTGTATAGGTATGCCTGCAGGTTAGGTTGTTTTCAGGCAAAACAGGGCGCCCTTTACCGGACGCCAGGAAAGATAAAGGAGAAGCACTATGGATTTAATAACCGTAAGAGAACTGTATAAAAACAGAGAAGCTTACCTGGACAAGGAAATTTCCGTTGGCGGATGGGTCCGCAGCGTCCGGGATTCCAAATCATTTGGATTTATTGTTGTCAGCGATGGTTCTTATTTTGACACACTTCAGATTGTATACCACGATACCATGGCAAACTTTGACGAGATCTGCCGTCTCAATGTAGGCGCAGCCATCATTGTAAAGGGTACTCTGGTTGCCACACCTCAGGCCAAGCAGCCTTTTGAGATTCAGGCTTCCGAGGTTGTTGTAGAAGGCGCATCTGCTCCGGATTATCCCCTGCAGAAAAAACGTCACACCCTGGAGTATCTGCGCACCATTACTCATCTGCGCCCCCGTACCAATACCTTCCAGGCTGTATTCCGTGTCCGTTCCCTGATTGCTTATGCAATCCACCAGTATTTCCAAGAGAAGGACTTCGTTTATGTTCATACTCCCCTGATTACAGGAAGCGACTGTGAAGGCGCCGGCGAGATGTTCCAGGTTACCACTATGGATTTGAAGAACATCCCCATGACTCAGGACGGAGCTGTTGATTTCTCCAAGGATTTCTTCGGCAAACCTACCAACCTGACTGTAAGCGGCCAGTTAAACGGCGAGACATATGCCATGGCTTTCCGCAATATTTACACCTTTGGTCCTACCTTCCGGGCAGAGAACTCCAACACCACCCGTCATGCAGCTGAGTTCTGGATGATCGAGCCGGAGATGGCTTTCGCTGATCTGGATGACAACATGGAGCTGGCTGAGGGTATGTTAAAATATATCATCCGCTATGTTTTAGAGCATGCTCCGGAGGAGATGGCATTCTTCAACAGCTTTATCGACAAGGGACTTCTGGATCGGTTAAACAACGTGCTGAACTCTGAATTCGGCCGCATTACCTACACAGAAGCAATCGAGATTCTGGAAAAGAACAACGACAAATTTGATTACAAGGTTTCCTGGGGCTGTGATCTGCAGACAGAGCATGAGCGCTATCTGACAGAGCAGGTATTCAAAAAACCGGTATTCGTTACCGATTATCCAAAGGAAATCAAGGCCTTCTACATGAAGCTGAATCCGGACGGAAAGACTGTTGCAGCTGTTGACTGTCTGGTTCCGGGCATCGGCGAGATCATCGGCGGCAGCCAGCGTGAGGATAATTACGAGAAGCTGCTGACCCGCATGAACGAGCTGGGACTGAAGGAGGAGGATTACAAGTTCTATCTGGATCTGCGCAAATACGGTTCTACCCGTCATGCCGGCTTCGGACTGGGCTTTGAACGCTGCGTCATGTACCTGACCGGTATGGGCAACATCCGCGATGTCATTCCTTTCCCGCGTACTGTAGGCAACTGCGAACTGTAAGTACCATAACTGGAACTGTTTTTTAAAACGGCATCTGTTTTCCGGATGCGTCTGCCCTGTTCTCCCTGATTTTTCCGGAGTATTCCGAAAGCAGTATTGCTGCAGAGGGCTGGAGATGCTTCGGAAACAGTGCCGTTTTTCTTCTATGAAAGCTGGCAGGTTTTATGTTTCGGTTCTGGCAGAAATACCGGATAGCAAGATAACGACCAATGATTACAGTGAAGGAATTGGCATAGACCTTGGGTTAAAGGATTTTGCCATTATTTCAAATGGTAAGACATATAAAAATATTAACAAATCGGCAAGATTAAAAAAACTTGAAAAACGACTGATTCGGGAGCAGAGATGTCTCTCCCGTAAGTATGAAAATTTAAAGAAAGGAGAGTCCACTCAAAAAGCAAATATACAAAAGCAAAAGCTTAAGGTACAGAAGCTTTATCATCGGACAGACAATGTCCGCACGGATTACATGAACAAAACAATCGCTGAGATAGTAAAAACCAAGCTATCTTATATAACGATTGAGGATTTGAATGTATCAGGAATGATGAAGAACAGGCATCTTTCAAAAACAGTTGCTTCTCAGAAGTTTTATGAATTTAAAGTGAAACTTCAGGCAAAATGTAAGGAGAAAAGATGCGAAGACTTACGAAGTTGCATCATGAAACGCAAACGTAAGTATGTACCGAAGGCTATTTCGGGAATTGACGACTGTGGAGTGTACAGGAACCTGTGAGTATATTTAATCACATTTTGAGTGGCAGATTTCTCTATGAAATTCATCCACACAGCCGATATTCACTGGGGAATGCATCCGGACAGCGATAAGCCCTGGAGCCGTGAGCGTGCCCATGCCATTCACGATACCTTTGGGGAAATCGTCCGCCAGGCAAGGGTCCGGGATGTTGATTTTCTGTTTATTGCCGGCGATCTCTTTCACCGTCAGCCTTTGCTGAGGGATCTGAAGGAGGTCAATTATCTGTTTTCTACCATTCCCGGTGTCCGGGTGGTCATCATTGCCGGAAACCATGACCGTATCCGGAAAAACTCTGCTCTCATGAGCTTTCAGTGGTGTCCCAATGTAACCTTTCTTATGGACGAAGAGCTGAGCTCTGTGTATTTTGAAGAGCTCAATACAGAAGTCACCGGCTTCAGCTACCACACTGCGGAAATTACGGAATCACGGCTAAACGGAATTCATGCGAAAGAAAACGGGCGGATTCAGATCCTTCTGGCCCACGGCGGTGACGCCGCTCATCTGCCTCTGGATAAGGCCCAGCTGGCCAAATCCGGTTTCTCCTACGTCGCCCTGGGGCATATTCACAAGCCGGAAATTGCGCCGGATCGGTCCTATGCCTGGTGCGGCTCTCCGGAACCTCTGGACAAGACAGAAACCGGCCCCCATGGTATGATTGCAGGAGAAATCAGCCCTTCCACCCGTCAGGTGACTTCCCTGGAATTTGTTCCCCTGTGTCAGGCCCAGTATATTCCCCTTGTGGTTCATGTGACTCCGGCTACCGCCAATCGGGAGCTGAATGACCGCATGGCTCAGGAGATTCAGAAGCGGGGAGCCGGACACATTTACCGGTTCCGGATTCGCGGAATGCGGGATCCGGATATTGTTTTCGATTTTGAACCGCTGATGCGGCGGCTGCAGATCATTGAGGTCATCGACGAATCCGAGCCTCAGTATGATTTCAGCCGGCTTTTTGCAGAGCATCCCAGCGACATGATCGGCTTTTATATCCGGGCGCTTCAGCGGGAGGATTCCAGCCCTGTGGAAAAAAAGGCCCTGTATTACGGAATTGATGCACTGCTTAGAACAACGGATGAGAGGAGCTAGCCATGCGGTTATTGGATTTACATATTGACGGCTTTGGAAAATTTCACGACCGCACCGTCCGGTTTGAGGACGGCATGAATCTTGTATACGGAAAAAATGAGGCCGGGAAATCGACCCTCCATACCTTTATCCGCTGTATGCTCTTTGGAATGGAGCGGGGACGGGGACGGGCCGCCAGAAATGATCTGTTTACCCGTTTTGAGCCCTGGCAGAATAAGGGCGCTTACGGCGGCTGGATCCGGCTGGAAAAAAGCGGGATTATTTATCGAATTGAGCGAAATTTTCAAAAAGATTTAAAGGTTCCGACAATTATAGATGAAACTGCCGGAAAGGAAGTGGAGCCCACCAAAAGCTTTCTGGATTTTCTTCTGTGCGGACTGACGGAAACCACCTACAACAATACCATCAGCATCGGACAGCTTAAAAGCGCCACAGACAGCGGTATGGTAACGGAGCTGCGCAATTATATTGCAAATATGAATACCACCGGCAGCATGGCCCTGAATATTACGAAAGCCACTGCCTACTTGAAAAACCGGCGGCGGGAATTTGAACGGCAGCTGACTCCGGATGCCGGAAAAAACTACACCTCGCTTCTGGGGGAGATTCGTTCCATCGAAAAAGAAATTGCTGCTCCGGAGTATGAAAACCAGCTCCAGTCCTATCAGGAGCTGCGCTCCCGTGTAAAAAGCCAGCTGGCAAAAAAGCAGGAGGAGCGGGAAATTATTCTCCAGAAAATTGCGAAAGGACGCCAGGTATTAAGCGGCGCACAGTTTACGGACGAAGCCTCTATTATCAATTACCGGGACAGTGCCAGAGCCTCCTATCAGGAATACGAAACGGTCAAGGCAGCCAGCGAGAAAAAGGGGACTCTCATTCTTTCTGTCCTCTGCCTGCTTTTTGCTGTCCTTGCCGGACTGGGAATCGGTTTTCCCGGTACACTTGCCCGATTTGCTGCAGAGCTTCTTCCCGGCGCGGCCCACGCGGTGGATCACTCTGCCTATCTGACCCTGTGCGCTCTGATTGCCGTGATTTTTACATCAGCCGGACTCTTTCTCATCTTCCGCCACAAGGCCCGGAAAAAAGAAACCGATATGGTAGGAAAGCTGCTTCAGGAGACCTTTTCCCGCCATCTTGGAGATTCTTCTATTTCCGCAGATGCCATGGAGGCCTTTGAAGCCCGTATGGAGGAATTTGTCCGTTTAAGCCAGGTTCTGGAACGGTCAGAACATTCTGTAAAAGAACAGGCGGAGCAGATTGCCTCTCTCCAGCAGCAGGAGGTTTCCTGTGAGGAAAACATCAGCAAACAGCAAAAAACCCAGTGGGAGCTGGAAAAGAAGCTGGATCACCTGACCCACTGCAAGGATCAGGTAGAGGCGCTGAAACAGGTTCTGGAGGAAAACGAACGGATCCGGGAAGAGATTACTGCAATTGATCTGGCTCTGGAAACCATGACAGAGCTTTCCGGCACCATTAGGGACTCCTTTGGCCTGTACTTAAACAAAAGCGCCTCTCAGCTGGTCAACAGCATTACCGGAGGGATTTACAGCAGTATGAGCGTAGATGAAAATCTGAATATTTTCATGAATACTCCCACTCGCCTGGTTCCTGTAGAACAGGTTTCCAGCGGCACAATGGATCAGATTTACCTGGCTCTGCGTCTGGCCTCTGCCAGACTGCTCCAGGGCGACGGCGATCAGATGCCTCTGATTTTTGACGACAGCTTTGTCCTGTATGATGATGAGCGGCTGCGGACTGCTCTTAAATGGCTGTCTCAGTCCTGGCCCGGTCAGATTATTATCTTTACCTGCCACCAGAGGGAAGCACAAATGCTGACAGCCTGCCAGGTTCCGTATGGAATGGTGGAGATGTAGAGGTGAGTACTATCATACTCAGTCTTTTTGAGATCTATAAAAGATTTATCCGGTACTCGTTTCATTTTTCCGGAAAAGCGAGCAGACAGGAATACTGGACCATTTTGGCCACTCATATATTTATTTCCTGGATATTCCTGACAATCATAAACCTTTCTGGTTCAAGGTATTGGATATCCTTTCTTCCTTTATTGGGCCCGGTTATCCTCTTTATCCTTTGCAGTAAGGATAAAAATATACAAGAACATTCAGGACAGCGGGAGATCTGGCAGAAAAATTCGTACCAGGCTTGCTTGTAAGCGGGGTTTTCTGCCAGATTTCATATCAGAAGAATCCTCGCAGTTTCTTGTTAGAAGAAGTTACGCCGTCTTAAACAGCCACAAGATATAAATTTAAAAATATGAGGCAAGAGGTTATCATAAAAATATACCATGGCGCTGTTTTTGCATTTTCAAGAGAATTTGGCGATTTCCGCACAATTTCCCACCCTGATTTTGCATATACAGAAGAAAAAGGCGGATTCTGCACAAATCCTAGGCGAGATTTTGCATTTATAGAGGAAAAAGGCGAATTCTGCACAAATTCCCACTCTAATTTTGCATTTTTGAAAGAAAACAGCCTTTCCTGCACAATTCCTGGTGCTTTCCCATGAAATCTCCTCCTGCCGATATATCATAATCATGAATTTGAATCCTATGCAGGAAACAATAAAATTCCCGTCCAGAACAGTTACAATTTTCCATATAACGAACACAAGGTGCCGCAAAACACGGCAATCCTACTGGATAACCCCGTTTTGCAACACCTTCAAATCATGCTCATTCTCTTCTAATGAGGGCATTTTGCATAAGAAACTTCCTTAATGAAATCTCCTCTTACAAAATATCCACATTTGCTGCATCGTTTTCCCTCATAATATTCTATTGTGCAGCCGCCATCGCTTTCTAATAGATGCTTAGAAAAAGTACCACTTTGAAATACATGGTTGCAAGCTGGATTAACCTGTTCCTGCAGCTGTACTTCATAAATCTCTCCTGTTTCTGTCACAAATTGGTATTGATACTGTAAATTTTCATTCACTTCCATTCCATCTTTTCCAACAACAAAAGAGAAACTTTCATTTCCTGAAAGATAATCCATTTTGTTATTCTCATCCGTATACAGTATCTGAATTCTCTGACCTGCCCATGCCGGAATACTGCTTAGAGCAGTCATAATACATACTGCCGCCACAGATGCATTTCTTCTCCACCTGCTTATTTTCTCTCTTTTCATAATACACCCCATCCTTTCCTTCATAAATAATCCCTGTTTTGAAAATGCACTGGCATAATCATTTTTCTCTTGTCTGTACGATATGGAAATCAGCAATTTTACATATTGAACCTTCATAGGATAATCCATTTCCTCTGATATTATCTCATCGCATGAAAACTCCATACTTTTGTCTGCTGCCATTTTCATAAAATGAACGAATATATTAAACCAGTATAGTTTTTGGCAAATAAGACTGAGAAACTGAAAAAACACATCTCCTTTTTTAATATGTACCAATTCGTGAAGTAAGATCAATCTTAAAGCTTCATCGGAATATCCTTCTGGAAGAACTATCACCGGACTCCAAATTCCCGTTGTATAGGCCATATCTGATTTGCTGCTCCAAAATAAAGACACAGATGCTTTTATAGTGAACTACCCATTGTCTAAAGCCAATGGGCTTCCTGCTTCATCGACCTCGTAA
>ERZ835762.94-NODE-94-length-117669-cov-5.042750_pt1 | contig 117669 bp, 123 predicted proteins | sample MGYA00519687_ERZ835762 | MGnify/ENA primary metagenome ERZ835762 (study PRJEB31850, sample SAMEA3708783) | human gut metagenome | biome: human gut; feature: human-associated habitat; material: faeces | place: China | collected 2014 ... | reverse complement strand
GGCTCTCCATTAAAGACAAACCTCTTGGACCTAACCGTTCAAGAGGTTTTGTTTTATCTGCTATTCAAAAAGCTAAAGCTGTTTTGTTTCTCCGCCCCTCTCTTGCTCCCCGCTAGTGTTCCAGCATGTTGGAAACCGGCGAGGTTTAAGAACCTTCGTTTAGTGCGCTAAGGCCCAAAGGTAGATTGGATAGAGGTTCGATGTCTCCGATAACAACGTCTCGTCCTTTTTCAACAGCCACTTGTTTCTGTACCACTTAGCAAAAATCTTATCCAAGGAAACTTTACCGGCGTAATTAACTTGTTCCACTTCACGTCTTTTCAGCATGAACGGCAGGGGAACATGATTGCTTTCGTGCTTAGACGGAAAAGAATAACCGCTTGAAGTCAGAAGTGAAACAAAGAAAAGCCGGAACCTGTCTTCTAAATTCAAGAAGAAAAGGGTGAATTAGCAGCTGCTCGTATGGGCGGTCTTTCTAGTGCCGATGGTACTTACACGATTCTGGACGGCGCAACGATAGGAAAAAGCTATAACGAAGCCGGCCTGACAAGCATTTACGTTACAACGCCTTTTACCAATAATGCCGTTGTTTACGTTTCTCCGGAATTCGGTGGTGTCAAGTTCCACGCTATGTACTCCAATGGTTTGTACGATGACACTAATAAATGGTCAAAAAACACTCATACATACGGCGCAGGTTTGACCTATGGTTCGGAAAGAGCAAAAGGAAGCGTTATGTATGAAGTCATCGATTCGGCTGTTGATTTCTCTCCGATGAATGCAAACTCCGGAGACGTGAAATCCAAAGACACCCAAATCTTCACAGTCGGCAGTCAATATCGCTTTGACAGCTTCACGCTTTACGGCACATATCAATACGTCACTCATGCCAGACTGCTTCCTGACTTCGATATCACTCTGACAGATGCGGCTATTAATTCCGGCATGATTAAAAAAGGTTTCAACAGCCATGCATTTTCCGTGTCGGGGGCTTTCCCGGTTTTCGGCGGAACGTTCAAAGCTGTGATCAACTATATGAATGGCAAGGCGAAAGACGGTGAAGTTAAGAGCTTCCTTGGTGCAAGTAAATTTGAACGCTTAGCCGGAGGCATTGCTTACGAATATCCGCTTTCTAAGCGCAGCACCTTGTATGGTTTTGGTGCTGTGTCAGTGGGCATGAAAGGGGCTAAATATAACTTCCGGTTACGGCAAAGTTGCCTACAACACATGGAGCGCAGGTTTTTGCTTGCGTCACTACTTCTAACAAAGCGTCTTGGGATAAGTAATTTTTCATTCTCCTTGGTCATAAGCATTGCACTTATGCATAACAGTGGCGGAACTAAAGTGAGCTTTAACTGGGTCCGCCTTTTTCGTTTCTATATGAGAAGCTGCAATTCGTTTAATCTTTGGGCTAGGTCAGGGATCCTCAATTTTTTGTGTTATACAAGCTCATTACTGAGGAGATCTCTCAATGACAAATCCGAGACTACCTCCGCTTCTGGTCAATAAAGCGAGTTCCGTTTTTTACGTGTATACCTACAAAAATGTTTGGGACAGAGATCTCAAGCGGAGCAAAAGAGGAGAGTCAAAAAAATAGGAAAGGTTCTTGGCGGACAAAAGGATGGCGTAATTTGTTTTAACGGGGGTTTTCTTCAGGAGCGTCCAGAATTTAGAAACTTCCTGGTAGAGAGAAAGGGAGAAGAGTATATCTGTACTCCTTTGAACGAAAGCGGCACTACGCTAACTCAGCCTCAATAGGTCAAACAACTTCATGCGGAGCCACTTGGGCACTGGATAAGCTTTTGTCGCAATCGCCTATTGGAGAGGCTCTTAAATGTTTTTTTCCACAACGGACGGACTACCTCAAGATTTTATCTATTGCCTATTTCATAATTCTCAACCAGGACAACAACATTTCCAAGTACGAGGTGTTTGCCTAGGTAACGCGCCTGCCCTGGGGCGATCCTCTGTCGCCTTCCTCAATCAGCCGGATCTTTAGAAAGATCAGAAATCAGCAGATAGAAACTTACTTCTCAGTTGTCAGGGAGGAGGAACAACAGGAGAAGTGTGGCGACAAAGATGAAATAACGCTGGCTCTGGACTCAACTTCCGCTGATTAATCTGCTGGCACTGGCGGACTACGAAAGCGGCATTCCTTTCTTCTACCGCGCCTTCGACGGAAAAATTCCCGATGTGAAAACCGTCAGACAAGTTATTTCCGGGAATGCCGGGCTGAGTCTAAATAACGTTGTTTTTGTGTCAGATAGAGGTTACAGCGACGCTAAAAACATCAAAGACTGCCTGAGAAATAAACTCGGATTCCTATTCAATGTGCAATGCGAGATGCCCGGAAGTTTTGCTCAAGAACTCATTGATGAGGAAAGAGAAAACCTCCGGGACTTAAACCGAATGGATTGGTTGACTAAGGTCTTCCAGATAACGAAAGAGATCAACTGGACTTTCGAACCTGATCTCGTACAGGGACAGGTGTCCTCAAAAAAGACGAAGGAATCGCGGTACTTTACTGGCACATCTATTTCAATCGACTAATTGCTGAGAACGCTAGGCAGGGGCTTATCGAGAGAATCGATCGCGTACGAGAAAAGATATGCAACGGTGAGGCGCTCGATGAAAACGAAGTAACGCTATTAGGTGAAGTATTTGAAAAACATGAGGAAGGCGACACGATCAGCTATCTCATTAGCAATGAGAAAGTGGATCAAAGGCTCCGCTACAAAGGCTATCCAGTGCGGGTAAGCGACAAGATACCCGACACTAGAAAAGCATGGTGCGCCTACCAGGAGAGAAGGATTCTAGAAGACACGCTCAAAACCCGCTCGAGCTGTGTCCGAAACTGTGTTTCGGATAACGAATCGCTCATTGGTAAAACGTTTGTGCTGTTCTTAGTGGCCTCTATTGAAATGATCGTCAGAGCGAGGCTGAGAAAATACTTCGAAGGAGGTAAAACGAGTGATAGCTTGCCGACGGATTACGACCGCTCCTGCAGAGTTCTTGACTCTTTGAACAACGTGATACAGACCAAATTCTGCGACGGCTATTATTTCGGAGGAAGTGCAGGGAAAAACGCGGACTTTTTGAAGCTCTTGGTGTCTCGGTTCCCGGCTCTGAACCAGAAGAGAAACGGGATTACGAAGACGAAGAGGAAACAGAATCCTAGAGAGGAGGCTGTTTGTTCTGAGATCGGCCTCCGCCAGATGCACTAAATTCTGCAATATCTTAAGGAGGCCGGAAGCCTTCGGAAGAACAACGAAGGACGGACAATAAAGCTGACGATGAGTTTTGAAGAGGGAACTAGAAAAAGGAAGGTCCGAAATTCTTTCGAATTTTGGACCATCAGTGGCGCGCCAGGCAGGAATCGAACCCACGACCCCCTGGTTCGTAGCCAGGTACTCTATCCAGCTGAGCTACTGGCGCACTGCTGTTTAACAGCGAAAACGAACTATAGCACAAAAAAATATTTTGTGTTTGAGTCGGGTTTCGCAGAATGGGCAAATTTGTAAAAATTGTCTTGAACTTGATTTGACGCCTTGTTTTTCCGTTTTATTGCAAGCTTGTCTAAACTTACGAAAATTAACCAAACGGAGAAAGTTAATGGACAACCAAATTATTTTCGGCGTGACAGACGAACAGAGCGGCTATAAGGACGAAATCCTTTTGACCAATATGTCTAACCGCCACGGCTGTATCACAGGTGCAACAGGAACCGGAAAAACAGTTTCTTTACAAAAATTAGCCGAATCTTTCTCCAAGAAAGGCGTTCCGGTATTCCTTGCGGATATCAAAGGTGACTTGTCGGGCATTGCAAAAGCTGCGGTGCCGACAGACAAGCTGAAAGCGCGTTTGGAAAAGCATCACTTGCCGACTCTGGATTGGTCAGCCTGCCCGGTTGTGTTTTGGGATGTCTTCGGTCAGGAAGGTTTCCCCGTTCGTGCAACGATCAGTGATATGGGACCGCTGCTTCTGTCCCGTCTCCTTCAATTAAACGATACTCAGGAAGGCGTCTTAAACGCCGTATTTTCGATTGCCGACGATAACGGGCTGTTGCTGTTGGATCTGAAAGATCTGCGCTCTATGCTTCAATTTGTGGGCGATAACGCCGCACAGTTCAGAACGAAGTACGGCAACATCTCAATGGCATCTATCGGAGCCATTCAAAGAGGTCTGCTGGTATTGGAAAATCAGGGCGGAGATAAGTTCTTCGGTGAACCGATGCTCAATATCCATGATTTGATGCAGACATCGGACGGAAAGGGCGTTGTAAACATCCTTGCTGCAGATAAGCTTATGCAGTCTCCGATGCTTTATGCAACTTTCCTTTTGTGGATTCTGAGCGAACTTTATGAAAATCTGCCGGAAGCCGGAGACCTTGAAAAACCGAAGCTCGTTTTCTTCTTTGACGAAGCACACATGCTCTTTAACGACGCTCCTCAAGTTTTAATCGATAAAGTCGAGCAGGTTGTTCGTTTGATTCGTTCTAAAGGCGTTGGTGTCTTCTTTGTGACTCAGAGTCCGGCCGATATCCCGGAAAAAGTTTTAAGTCAATTGGGCAACCGAGTTCAGCACGCCTTGAGAGCGTTTACGCCTCGCGATCAAAAGGCTGTCCGTACGGTCGCTGAAACCATGAGACCGAATCCGAAAATCGATATGGTGCAGGCCATTCAGGAACTCGGCGTCGGTGAAGCTTTAGTAAGCTTCTTGGATGACAACGGTACGCCCGGTATTACGCAAAGAGTTTGGGTATGCGCCCCGGGAAGCCAGATCGGACCGATCGCGCCTGCTGAAAGACAGGCGATCCAAAATGCATCTGTGCTGAAAGGTGTGTATGACAAGGCTATTGACCGAGTCAGTGCCTACGAAGTTCTTCAGCAGAGAGGCTCTTCGGCGGTTGCTGCAGACAACGGAGCTCCTCAGCCGGGTAAACTCGCGGCACCGGGAGCTGCCGAGCAGGAAGGACCGGACTTCACAGATATTTTGATGAGTAAAGCCAAAGACATCCTTTTAGGCTCTACAGGACCTAGGGGCGGCCATCGTGAAGGAATTGTCGAAAAGGTTGTTCGCCAAAGCGGAGAAAAAATCCTGAGAGGCATTCTTGGCTCTCTGTTAGGAGGCAAGAAATAATTTCCTAAAGGAATAGGGACGGCGGCGAGGAATCGAAAGGTTTTTCGCCGTTTCTTTTCTTGGCGCAGAAATAAAAAAATCCGCAAACGCGGGTCACCGATGAAAAGAATTTGGAGCGGGAGACGAGTCTCGAACTCGCGACCTCAACCTTGGCAAGGTTGCGCTCTACCAACTGAGCTACTCCCGCGACAGAAGTTGCACTATACAGAGGCTTTTTTGACTTGTCAAACGAGTTGAGGAAATTACTTTGAAAGGGAAATGTTTATATTTGTGAACACGCTTTTAGAGGCGCAGATTTCTCCCCGTATTTGTCTTTTAACTTCAAATAGTTCGGTGAAAAACCCAATGTTTTTCGGTGGAAAATCAGCGCCTTTTCTTTTATCCTATAAGCGAGGACTATTCACTTTTCCAAATAAAGATGGGATTAAAGGTTTTTAATTTTATTTGTGAAAACGGACATACGTTCGAGGCGATGGTGCCCAGCATCGAAGCTTTTGAGGAACAAAAAAAGAACGGTTTTTTCACATGTCCCGTGTGTAATTCGAATGTCATTTCGAGAGCCCTTTCTGCGCCTCACATCCAGGCTTCTTCTACACAAAAGGATGTCTCGCAAAATACCGTGGAGGCAATGCATACCGTCTATAAAACGGTCAAAAAGATTTTGGATGAGAGCGAATTTGTCGGGGATCGATTTGCCGATGAGGCTCGCTCCATTCACAGAGGAGACGCCCCGGACCGCCTCATCACCGGAACTCCGACCTCGGAAGAGGTATCAGAACTCCGGGATGAAGGAATTGAAGTTTTAGAGATTGGGCTTAAGAAAGATCGCTCGACGAACTGATGTTCTGAAGCTCTTCGGAAATTTCGAGCCAGCGGCCTTCGAGTTCGTCAATCTTGGAAGAGAGTTCGCCGTGGCGTTTTAAGGCTTCTGCAACCTCGTCCTGATTTCCTTGATAAAAATCAGTGTCAGCAAGTTTGAGATCCAAAGCGCTCTTCTCTTTGTTGGCTAAATCGAGTTCTTTCTCGATCTTGCTGAGCTCTTTCTTGAGAGGTTTAGACAGTGCACTGATGCGTGCACGTTCCTGAGCCTCGTTTCGGCGCTGCTCCTTACGATTCACCGGAACAGGTGCCCCGGAATCTTCAGGTGCCGCATTCCTCGCTTTCTTGTCCTTTAAGACAATTTCGGCATATTCATCCAAATCTCCGTCAAATTCAGAGAGCTTGCCGTCACGAACCAACCAAAGTTCGTCGCAGCTGGCTCTGAGCAAATGACGATCGTGAGAGACGAGGAGGACGGCGCCTTCATAAGAGGACAGGGCGACGGTCAGAGCCTCGCGGGTTTCCATATCCAGGTGATTGGTCGGTTCGTCCAGCACGAGAAGATTTGGTTTGTTCCAAGCGATAAGCGCTAGGGAGAGGCGGGCTTTTTCTCCGCCGGACATGGGACCGACCGGTGCAAGAGCCTGATCTCCGGAAAAGCGGAATTTGCCTAAGAAGTTCCTCAAGTCCAGTTCGCGCATATTCGGAGGGGCAATGCGCGTTAAATGCTGCAGAGGAGACTCGTCATCTCTTAAGTCATTGAGCTGATGCTGAGCGAAATAGCCGATCTCCAGGCCTTGTCCGTAGCGGATTTCTCCGGCTAGAGGCTCAAGCTCACCGATGAGGGTCTTCACAAGCGTCGACTTACCGGCGCCGTTAACGCCTAATATACCGATTCGAGCACCTGCTGAGATATTGCACTTAACTTGAGTCAGGATGGGATGGTCGGGTTCGTATCCGCAGGCAACTCCTTCAGCGGTGATTAAATGCTGAGGCACTTTCTCCGGTTGCAGGAAAGAAAACCTCCATTCGTTCTTCGCCAAGACCGGCTCGACGGATTGAAGTTTTTCCAGCATCTTAATTCGTGACTGAGCCTGACGAGCTTTCGTGGCCTTGTAGCGGAATCGATCAATGTAGGCCTGGAGGTGCGAAGCGGCGCGTTCGTAGGCTTTAGCGGCGGCTTGCTGAAGCGCGAGTTTTTGAGCTCTGGTGACTTCAAACTGTGAGTAGTTGCCGCCGTACCGATTGATCGTGTTGTCTTCAACCGACCAAATGGATTTTGCAATTCGATCCAGGAATTCTCTGTCGTGAGAAATGACAATGACGGTGGCTTCCTGCTGCTTCAGGAAACTTTCGAGCCAGATGACCGAGTCAATGTCCAAATGGTTGGTAGGCTCATCCAACAGAAGCAAATCGGCCGGACGCATGAGCGCACGAGCCAGCGCGATTCGGTTTCTCCAACCGCCAGAAAACTCTGAGACCTGGCGCGAAGAGTCATTGGGCTTGAAACCCAAACCGTAGAGAATTTCTTCGGCTTTTGCGACGACAGCGCCTTCATTGATTTCGGCCAAGTGTGCAACAGCTTGTGCATAAGCCATATCATCGCCGGCTTCTTCCGCTCGCTTGAGTTCTGCTTTGGCTTCCATCAAAGGAGCGTGTCCCTCCAGGATGTATTCCAAGGCAGGAAGATCGGTCTCAACCACACGCTGGGCCACGTGCGAGATGCGGTTCAAAGGAGGCGCAAGGATGTCGCCGTCCTCAGTGGAGAGCTCGCCCAGAATTGCGGCGAAAAGCGTGGACTTGCCGGACCCGTTGGGTCCGACTAGTCCGATAATTTCTCCGTCCGAAGTCGTGAGATTGACGTTTTTATATAAAACTCTTACGCCTCGAACCAGGCTCACATTCTGAAGTCTAAGCATCGGGAAGCTGTTCTTTCTTAATCATGAAGACTTGATCTTTGCCGCCGGAGGTGGGCAGCCAGGTGACCTCAATATTGGGGAAACGTTCCTTGAAGTTTTCGGCGCCGTCTCCGAGCTCAACGATTAAAACACCGTTGTCATTTAAGTGCGCTTTAACTTCTTTAAGCAGCCGGTCGATGATATCCATGCCGTCGGCGCCTGCGACCAAGGCTAAAGAAGGCTCGTAACGGTATTCCTGAGGAAGTCCTTCCATGGAAGCTTCCGTGACATAGGGCGGATTCGAAATAATGAGATCGTATTTCGTGTTCTGCAGATTCTCGAACAAATCGCTTTGAATCGGATAGACACGATTTTCGAATTCGTAGTCGGCGATGTTGATTTCAGCCACTTCTAGAGCGTCGCTGCTGATGTCGACGGCATCAACTTCAGCCTGAGGAAACTTCTCTGCCAGCAGAATGGCCAAACAGCCGGAACCCGTGCACATATCCAAAATGGAGTGGATACGAGCAGGGTCAGGGAGAAGACCGTCAAAATTTTTTTCGATCAGCTCGGCAATGTAGCTACGGGGAATCAAGACTCTTTCGTCCACGTAGAAGGGGAACCCGGTGAGCCACCATTCTTTCGTAATGTAGGCTGTCGGTTCGAGGTCGTCGCAGCGGCGGGAAATGTTATTCAGTACTGTTTCCCGTTCATTACCGGTTAATGTGGCGTCTAAGAATTTTTCTTCGTATTCCAGCGGAATACGGAGTGTGCGCAGGACCAAAAACGCGGCTTCTTCTTCCGGATTTTGGTAGCCGTGATTAAAGGTAGCTTCAGAGGAATAAAGCCTTGTCGTGCAGTATCGAATGAAGTCGCGGATGGTTTTAAGCGGTTCAGTATTAGTTTCCATCATGTTCACTTAAAAAAATGCGTTCCAGTATTCTGTAATAAATTTTGGACAAGCAGGCGATATCCTTTGTCGGAATGCGCTCATTGACTTTATGAATTCGGTCGTTTACCGGTCCGAACTCTACAACTTCAGGACACCACTGTCGAATAAATCTGCCGTCGCTGGTTCCACCGGAAGTCGAGAACTCAGGTTTGATGCCGGTCACGTCCTTTATCGCTTCAGCTAGCTCGTTTCTGAAGAAAGGCTTTTCCGAGAAAAACGGCGAGGCGCTTTCCTGCCATTCAATCTTGAAATCCCAAACATATTTCCGGCACATGTCTTCGATCTGTTTCTCAAGTGACGCCGCGGTGTGCTTCGGGTTGTACCGAATGTTGAAGGTAATGACGCATTCACCCGGAACCACATTGACTGCTCCGGTGCCTGCATGGATGTTACTGATTTGGAATGAAGTGGCCGGGAAAGGAGGAAGACCTTCATCCCAGACGGTTTGAGAGAGTTCGGCGAGCAGAGGAGCGGCGCTGTGAATAGGATTCCTGACCTTTTTCGGATACGCGACGTGTCCCTGAATGCCTCGAACGGTGAGTTTGCCGTTTAGAGAGCCGCGGCGCCCGTTTTTAATGGTGTCGCCAAGCAGCCTGGTGCAGCTGGGCTCCCCGACAATACAGAAATCGGGCGCTACCTCACGGTCCGACAAAACCTGAAGCGCATATTGAGTGCCGTCTTTGCCGTCGCCTTCTTCGTCGCTTGTGAGCAGCAGGACAATCGTTCCTTTGAATTGGGGATGTTTAGAAACGAATTCACAAGCGGCAGCCGCAAAACAGGCGTCGGAAGTTTTCATGTCCTGAGCACCGCGTCCGTATAAGAAGCCCTCATCTTCCGTTGGCACAAACGGAGGAAACTTCCAGCCGTCTGCACCCGGCGGCACAACATCCACATGACCGGCAAAGAGAAATACCGGGGCCCCCGAGCCGTACTTGGCCCAGAGATTTTTAGTTTGCCCTCGATTGATTTCCTCACAAGAGAAGCCGTGTTGAGAGAGGAGATCGGCAAAGATTTTCAGAGAGCCAGCATCCGAAGGCGTCACGGATTCGCAAGCGATGATTTTTTTCGTGAGTTCAAGAGGGTCTTGCTGCATGCTGAACATTCTCAAATTCAGAGGTAGATGAAATGCGAAGACCTCTGTCAGGAAAGACAGAGGCTCTAAACAAAGGGCCTTGAATATTCAAGGCCCTTAAAATTAGTCGCGAAGAAGTTCGTTAATACTTGTCTTCGAACGCGTCTTGGCGTCTACGCGCTTAACGATGACCGCGCAGTTAAGGTTGTATTTGCCGTCAGCGGAAGGCAAGCTTCCGGGAACAACGACAGAACCGGCAGGTACTCTGCCGCGATGAATTTCGCCGGTGGTACGGTCATAAATCTTCGTGCTCTGTCCGATGAAGACACCCATGGAGATCACGCTGTTTTCTTCAACGATGACGCCTTCAACGATTTCGCTGCGGGCACCGATAAAGCAGTTGTCCTCGATGATGGTCGGGGTTGCCTGAAGCGGCTCGAGAACACCGCCGATACCGACGCCGCCGGAAAGGTGGCAGTTCTTACCGACTTGAGCGCAGGAACCGACCGTTGACCAGGTATCGACCATGGTGTTTTCTCCGATGTAGGCGCCGATGTTGACAAAGGAGGGCATCAATACAACGCTCGGAGCGATGTAGCTGCCGTGGCGAGCCACAGCAGTGGGCACACAGCGGATGCCGGATTCTTTCCAATCGGCTTCGGAAAAATGATCGAAGCGGGAGGGAACCTTGTCAAAGAAAGAGAGGTCGCCGGCGCGGACCATTTTGTTCGGATAAAGCTGGAAGCTCAAAAGAACGGCTTTTTTGATCCATTCATGGGTGACCCATTCGCCGTCAATCTTTTCGGCAACTCGAAGCTTTCCCTGCTGAAGCAGTTTGATCACTTCATCGACGGAGTTTTGAACTTCGGGCGGAAAGTGTTCGGGACGCAGCCCGAAAGATTGTTCAATAATTTGCTTTAATGCTTCCATAGTTATTCCTCAAAAGGGTCAAATTCTGCAATTCTTTGGGCGGCCTCTGTGACTTCCGGTACGGTGGCTACCAGTGCGATGCGAATGTAGCCTGAGCCCGGATTAACACCGTTGACTTCCCGGCCAAGGAAACTGCCCGGGAGGACGGTGATGCCTTTTTTCTCATAGAGCCGTCTTGCATAGAGTTTATCGTCTATAGGCGTTTTCGCCCACAAATAAAAACTTGCATCGGGCATTTCTACTTCCAGCGCTTGTTTCAGCAAAGGAACGGCGGCCTTAAATTTTTCGACATAAAACCTTCTGTTTTCCCGCACATGTTCTTCATCATTCCATGCCGCGATGCTGGCGTGCTGTACGGCGCCCCCCATGGCGCTGCCGTGATAAGTTCTGTAGAGCAGGAACGGTTTGATCAGTTTTTCGTCGCCGGCGACAAAGCCGGTACGCATGCCGGGGATGTTAGAACGCTTGGATAAGCTTGAGAAGACGATGAGACGGTCGAAGTTCGGTCTGCCTAGAAGTTTGGCAGCGCTCAGTGCGCCGAGCGGCGGATTGTCCTCGTCAAAATAAATTTCCGAATAACACTCGTCGCTGCCGATCACAAAACCGTACTTGTCGGAAAGGTCAAACAATTTTCTCCAGTCCTCCAATGACAGAACCGTTCCGGTCGGATTGTTCGGAGAGCAGACAAAGAGCAGCTGGGTGCGTTTGAGGACATCTTCCGGTATGGAAGAGTAGTTGGGTTTAAAGCCTGTCTCAGCCGTCATCGGGCAAAAATACGGTTGGGCGCCGGCCAATTTCGCGGCTCCTTCGTAAATTTGATAGAAAGGATTCGGCATGACAACGACCGGGTCTTGGGTCGGATCAATCAGAACCTGCGTTAAAGCAAACAGGGCTTCTCGCGATCCGTTGGTCGGCAGAATCTGAGAAGCAGGATCGAGTTTTACGCCGTAGCGTTTTTCAATCCAGTTCCCGATCGCCTCTTTCAGCTCAGGATAACCGCCTGTCGGAGGATACTTTTCAAATAAAGCCTGATGGTCGAAGAGGGCTTGTTTGACGGTGTCGGGTGCCGGGTGTTTCGGCTCGCCGATAGAAAGGGAGATCGGTTTGAGATCCTCGGGAAGTTTGGCGCCTTCCAGAAGCTTGCGCAGTTTGGCAAAGGGATAGGGCTGAAGTGTATTAAGCAGCGGGTTCATAACAACTTATCATTTTCGTCGGAATATTCACAAAATTTTAGCGAACGAAGAAGCAGTTGCCGCGCTCGAAAACTACGAAATGCAGATCAGAAAAAACAACGGCCTGTTGAAACGGGCCGCTGAGGAAAAAAATCGGATTAACCGCGAGTCGGATCGTTCGATTCGAACTCAGGCAGTTCAACCGGTTTGACCGGTGTCCAGCCTTCTTTACGGTATTCAGCAACGACCGTCGTGTAGATGCCGCCGCGGACCCACCATTTAGCCTTGAGTCTTATGAAACGAGGGGAAGTGGCCGCAACGAGATCGTCCAGGATCTTGTTGGTGATGGCTTCATGGAAAGCACCTTCCTGACGATAACTCCACATATAGAGTTTCAGTGCCTTGAGTTCGACATTCTTCTGGTCCGGAATGTAGTCGAGCAGAAGTGTGGCGAAGTCGGGCTGTCCGGTTAACGGGCAAAGCGACGTGAACTCAGGGATTTCAATGTGAATTAAATAATCCCGATTCGGCTGAGGATTCGGGAAAGTCTCAAGATTCTTGCAAGGAGCTGTAGACATGAAAATTATTTTTCCGCTATGTGTTTAATTAGAGGCCATAAATTATAAGGTCGCGGAAAGAAAGACAAAGCGGTTTGAACCGCCGTGGGTAACGCGGAAAAAATAAAATTGCATCAGTTCGTAATACGGTGGTTTTCTTCATAAGCCTGTAGAATATTGAGACTTGAGTAGTAGCCTGCGGAGAACACAACCGCAGGTTTAGGATTTAGCTAAAGAAAGATGAATATGGTTGGAATGGGGGTAACGATAGTCCTGATCCTTGCGGTTGGCGGCGTCGGCGTTTGGTATTGGCTTCGAATCAAAGAGACGTCAAGTCATGAGAAAGTCGAAGATAAAACACCTCCGAGGATTCCTCAGGAGCCGATTTTCGGCGAGGATTTGATCAATTCCGGCGACATTAAAGTCGACGAGATTAAGAAGACCTCACCTCCTGCTGAAGAACCGCAGTCTGAGTCTCAGTCACCAGAAGAGACGATCGAGGAAGTTCAGGAGGTTCTCCTGAAAGAAACCGAAGAGGAAGAGGAGCCCGTTGAAACTTCTCCGGTATTGGAAGAGATTGATGACAGCGGTCTGCCTAAATATGATCCCTTTGTCACGGAACTCGTTCGCATTACCTTCAAGAAGCCGGTAACCGGTAGCCAGCTCGCACCGTTCGTTAAAACGGCAATGGAAAATGCTCCGAGAGGTCTGCTGCGCATCTTGGCGCTGGAAGCCAACAGCAACCGCTGGTTCGTGCCGGATGCGATCGGCATGTTCTCGGCAATTGCCTTCTATATTCAGCTGGCTTCCGGTAAAGCTTCTTTCGACCAGGTGTCCCTATCGAATCTGTATCAGCTGGTTTTCCTGCGTATGGAAATGAACTTGGACGGCACTTCAGAAATGAAGGAAATGCAGCTGCTGAACAACCATACGGATCAGCTCAACGCACTTATCAAGAATTTCGGCGTGCAGATCACGCTTCTGCTGCGTCCTTTAGAACCGGTTTCTATCGATGATTTCGAAAAAGAAACGATGCTCTTGGGCTTAAAGCGCAGAAGCATGACGCATTATGAAAAGCTGGGTGAGCTGGTTTTGGATAAAAACGGCAAACGTCAGGGCAACCGTAAGGGCACGATCGAACTTCGCTGGCTGGACGACAGAAATATTGCGATTTCTCTGAACGTTCCGCTGATCGCTCCTGAAAGCGATCCCCTGCGTCTGCTGATGACGGCTGCCAACGCTTTTGCGGCCGTGTTTGATGCCAAGATTGTGGATCCTAAGGGATGTGAAATCTCGGGCGCCACGGTGTCTCTGCTGAAGCAGGAACTCGACCGCTTCTATAAGCAGATGCGTGAGAACAATATCGAGCCGGGCAGCGTTAGGGCACATCAGCTTCTCGATTAAAAAGATCCCAAATTTATCATTCTGATTCAAACATCGGATTCCCAGCGAGTACAGTAAGGAACCCGATGTTTTTATTTGGTTCAGGTACGAAATGGAAGAGCAAGACAAGAAAAAATTAGAGGCAGTTAAACTCCGAATGGAGAAACTGGCCGAGGAGCTTGAAAAGCACAACAAGGCTTATTACATCGACAATGCTCCGACGGTGTCTGACGAGATCTATGACTCGTTGTTCCAAGAACTGGCGCGACTGGAAAAAGAATATCCTCAGTTCAAAAGTCCGGTTTCACCGACGGAGCGCGTCGGTGCAACCGTCCAGAGCGAACTGAAAAAAGTCACGCATGCCGTGCCGATGCTCTCCATTCATACCGAAACGGACTACACTGCTCAAGGCGCTTATGATTTTGACGCCCGCGTAAGAAGAGAACTTGAACTGACGCCCGATCAGACGATTGATTATGACTGCGAATTGAAATTCGACGGGCTGGCCATTAACTTGCGTTATGAGGACGGCGTTCTTGTTCAGGCCGCGACCCGCGGAGACGGCTACACCGGTGAAGACGTTACAGCGAACGTCAAAACGATTAAGACGCTTCCTTTAAAGGTCGATGGCTTCCCGAAGATTTTTGAAGTCCGCGGCGAGGTGATCATGCACAAGGAAGTGTTCCGCAAGCTTAATGAAGAGCAGGAAGCGGTCGGAGCGAAGCTTTTTGCCAACCCTCGTAATGCAGCAGCCGGCAGTCTCCGCCAGCTGGACTCGGCCCTGACGGCGAAACGCAATCTGAACTTTTATGCCTACGGCTACGGCGAAGTGAGCGAGATGCCGGCCGATACCCAGTCGGGACTGCTTGATTATTTGAAATCTAAAGGCTTCCCGGTGATCAGCAATCGGATCGTCGTGCAAACACCGGAACAACTTGAGGCATTCCATTTAGAAGTCGCTCGTATTCGTCACGATTTGCCGTTTGATATTGACGGCGTGGTCTACAAAGTCAATAGTTTTGCCCGCCAGAAACAGCTGGGATTCGTCTCCAGAGAACCTCGCTGGGCCGTGGCCCATAAATATCCGCCGGAAGAAGTTCAAACGCAGGTTTTGGATATTACCGTTCAAGTCGGACGCACCGGCAAACTTACGCCCGTCGCTCGCCTCAAGCCCGTGTTTGTCGGCGGAACCACCATCAGCAATGTTTCTCTGCACAACGAAGAATTCCTACAGAACATGGGTATAAAGATCGGAGACACGGTCGTTGTCCATCGTGCCGGCGACGTTATCCCCGAGATCGTCCGAGTAATTCCCGAGCTTAGGCCGAAAGACGCCAGAGATTTCGTGATGCCGGAATTCTGTCCGGTCTGCGGTTCTCACGCTTATAAAGAAGACGGAGAAAAGGATCGCCACTGCAGCGGCGGTCTTTTCTGCCGCGCTCAGCGAGCCCAAAGCATTCTCCACTTTGTCAGCCGCAAAGCCATGGGCATTGACGGTATCGGGGAAAAATTGGCCGAACAGCTGATTGAACATGATTTGGTTACTACGGTTGCGGATATTTACCGTTTGACCGTCGACAAGCTCGTCGGTCTGGACCGTATGGGACAAAAATCTGCCGAGAAACTTGTCGCCTCTATTGAAGCTTCCAAGAAGACCACGCTTGAACGTTTCTTGTACGCCATCAGCATTCCGGAAGTCGGAGAGGCTACGGCGAGGAATTTAGCATCGCACTTCGGTGCTTTAAAACCGCTGGAAGAGGCTTCGTTAGAACAGCTGCAGGAAGTTGAAGACATCGGTCCGTCGGGCGCGGAAAACATTCTGCACTTCTTTGCCGAACCGGCGAACATCGCGGTGATCAATGACCTGATGGATCGCGGCGTCGTGTGGGAAGAGGGTACGGGCACGAGTGGCCAGGAACTTCCGCTGAACGGTTTGACATTCGTTCTGACCGGCACACTACCAACGCTTTCCAGAGACGAGGCCAGCGATATTATTCGTAAAGCGGGCGGAAAGGTAAGCGGATCGGTCTCTAAGAAGACGAGTTATGTTTTGGCCGGCGAATCTGCGGGATCCAAACTCGCCAAAGCCGAGGCTTTAGGCGTTAATATCATAGACGAACCTGAGTTATTCAAAATGATCAATCAAGGAGTAAAGGCGGATGGCTAATTTTGCGTTGATCGGCGGAAGCGGTTTGGACCAGTTGTCTCTTTTAGAAGGCAAGGTCATTGAGAAAATTGACACTCCCTACGGTAAAGAGCCGGTCGAAATTTGCCGTGGAGTGATTGACGGACTGAACATCGTATTTTTATCTCGGCACGGGACGACTGAGAAGAAGCCGCCGCACATGATTAACTATCGCGCCAACATTTGGGCTCTTTCACAGTTCGAGCCCAAAGCCGTGATCGCATTGGCTTCCGTCGGCGCTGTTTTGCCTGAAGATGATATCGGTGCGATTGCCGTACCCGATCAGATCATTGACTATACCTGGGGCAGAGAAACCAGCTACAACACCGGCAAAGAGAAGTTCATTAACTTCATTGACTTCACTTATCCGTTTGATATGGATTTGAGAGAAGCAATTGTTGATGCTTCTGAGGAGCTGGATCTTCCGATTATTGACGGCGGTACTTACGCCTGCACTCAAGGTCCGAGACTCGAAACGGCGGCCGAAGTTGATCGCATCGATAATGACGGCGGTCACTATGTCGGTATGACACTGATGCCCGAGTCATGCTTGGCTAGAGAGTTAAATCTCAAGTACGCAGCGATTTGCCAGATAGTCAATACTGCAGCCGGCCGCGGAGCCTCTGAAAAAGGCATCGTGCTTGACGATACGAAGGAAGCCCTGACTAAGGCGACAAAGGAAAGTGTGAATTTAGCTCTTGCCACATTCCGCTCATTGGCTGATTAGAACTTTTGTTGACTAAAGCAAAACCCGCCGTTGAGGCGGGTTTTGCGTTTCCGAAGGGACCTTAACTAAAGCTCCAAAGCTTCCAAAACGGCCTTTTCAAATTCAGCGCAGAAGACGGGATCCCGCAGCTTAAAGCTTTCGATCAGGAAGACGTCCTCCGCCCTTTCTCCCAGCGTCGTGATTCGGGCTGTCACAAGATTGATTCCGTACTGCACAAAGACTCGCGCGATGGATGCCAAAAGGCCGAGCCGGTCGGTTGTGACGATCGAAAGCATGTATTGTCTTCCAGCGGCATCGGGTCGTAGCGAAGCCTGCGGTGAGATCGGGAAGAGCTTGGATTGACGGGACGGGCGTCCGCGAAGAGGCGGCGGAAGCTTTTCAGCCAAATCCAGTTTTTCTGCGAGGATTTCTTGGAAACGAGCGAACTCTTGTTCGAAGTTGGGGTCTGAGCCGTCGTCAACGACGATGAAAGAGTCGACCACTCGTCCGTCGCGCCCCGTGTGGATACGGGCTTCGGCAATGGACAGACCGTATTGCTGCAGATTAGAAACGATGCGGGCAAAAAGTTCGGGGCGGTCCTGCGTCAGGATAAGAATTTCGTGTGCGTGTTCCATGCCGCGCAGCGGTCTGGATGCGACAAACGACTTCGGAGAATCGAGATGCGGCAGTAATACCTTGGCGTGCCAAACGATATTCCGCACGGAGTGCTTCATAAAGTATGCAACGTCAAAGTTATCCCAGAACTTATTAATTCGATCTCTCTGTTCAGGCGTAAAGCGCGTCAAGCGCAGCGCATCTTTACGGCGCCGGGATACCAATAAATCTCTGTCGATGCCTTTGCCCTTAAGGAAACGGGCGGTCGAATAAAACAGATCTTCAAGAAGTTGGGCTTTCCAGGCGTTCCAAATTTTCGGTCCCGTCGCTCGGATGTCACAGACGGTAAGCAGATAAAGACTGACGAGGCGCTCCATCGTTCCAACTTTCTTGGCGAAGTTTTCAATAACCTCCGGATCTGAGATGTCTTGCTTTTGGGCAACCATACTCATGGTCAAATGCTCACGAACGAGGAACTCGATGTAGTCAGCGTCCTCATCGGCGATCTCAAAATCTCGACACATCTGCCGAACAATCTCCGCGCCGATTTTGCTGTGGTCCCCGCCTCTGCCTTTACCGATGTCGTGGTAGAGAAGAGCAAGAACCAAACGCCAGCTTCCCTTCATTGCCATCATGAGTTCGGTACAGAGCGGCAGCTCGTGGGCGTTTTCACTGTGTGTGAAGTTTCGGAGATAACGAATTGCAAGGAGTGTGTGCTGATCGACCGTGTAAGCATGGAACAAATCATGCTGCATTTGACCCACGATTCGGTTGAAAGACGGCAGCAGTTTTCCGAGCACACCCCAGCGGTTCATTTCTTCCAAAGCGTGCCAGACGCCTCTGCGTCCTTGGATAATCTTCAAGAATGTCTGACGATTGACAGGATTTTCAGCCCATTCTTTGTTCATCAGAGAATGAGCTTCAAATAAGGCACGGTAAAGTCGGGAAGACTTCATCGGAATGTCCGGATGACGTTCCTGAATTAAAAAGGCCTCGAGAATTCTTTCAGGGTTCTTCACGAGGACGTCGGGAGACTCAAGGCCGAGCACGTCGCCCTGACGCACAAAACCGCTGCAAATGGGTTCACCGGTTTGTTCGGGCTCTTTAGAGTAGCGCTCTTTAATGGCCTGAAGAATGATGGAGTTGAGCTGGCCGATGGTTTTTGCATTGACGTAGAAGTGCTGCATCATCACTTCACTCGGACGCCGGCCGACAGTCCCGACAATGCCCAGCGCTTTAGCCAGCGGTTCCTGAATTTCGAAAATCAATCGGTCTTCGTGGCGGTTGGTGAGCAAATGCATATGAATCCGCAGCCGATAAAGGCTTTTGGTGACAGATTCCAAAAGTTCGCATTCTCGGCGGGTGATCAAGCCTTTTTCAAAGACTTCCTGCCAAGTGTTGCCGAGACGAGCCGCCCTGAGCACCCAGATCAAAATATTCAGATCTCGAAGACCGCCCGGGGCTTCTTTAATGTTCGGCTCCAGAGCATAAGAGGACTCGTGGTACTTCAAATGCCGCTGCTGCTGTTCGATGAATTTTGCCCGATAAAACTTTTTAAGATTCAGATTCTTTTCCATCGTTTCCGAATAGGTCTTAAAAAGCTCTTCATTTCCGGCGATGAGGCGCGACTCAAGCATCGCCGTTTGAGCGGTAATGTCGACTTCGGCTTGTTCAAGGCATTCTTCGATGCTTCGCACCGAGTAACCGACGGTCAAACCGAGCGACCATAAGTTGCCGATCGCATCGGAAATCGTTTTTAAGTCCTTGTCTCGGACGCCGTCAGGCAGAAGGAAAAGAAGATCGAGGTCTGAGTAGGGAAATTGCTGCTCTCTGCCGTAGCCTCCGACGGCAACGACAGCAACATCCTCGGATAATTGATTCAGCTTGAGAATCGCCAAGACTGCCTTGTCGGCAGCCTTGGCGTGCGCAGAAAGATAGGCATCGGCGTCAACGTCCGCCAAAAACTTCTTTGCTAAAACTTCTCGCTGATCTTTAAATTTTTTGACGATTTCGTTGATTTCCATAGCCTTGAGATTCTTTCTTTATTAATTTAGGAAGAAGGTTTTATCCATGAGGGAGCAGGCGGGCATTTTGGCGAGACCGTCAGAACTTCGTATCCGGTTTCAGTGACGAGAATCGTATGTTCCCACTGGGCGGAAAGACTTCTGTCTTTGGTTACAGCCGTCCAGCCGTTCGGAAGAATGCGAAGTTCTTTTCTTCCGGCGTTGATCATCGGCTCGATCGTGAAGATCATGCCGGGCTTCATGACAGCGCCGGTGCCGAGCTTGCCGTAATGGCAGACCTGAGGATCTTCGTGGAAACCGACTCCGACCCCGTGACCGCAGAATTCACGAACGACGCTACAGCCCTGAGGTTCGACAAAATGCTGAATTGCATAGCCGATATCTCCGAAATGGGCGCCGGGACGCACGATTTCAATGCCTTTCCACATGGAGTCGAAAGTGACATTAATGAGGTGCTTAGCAGCAACGGAAATATGGCCGACGGAATACATACGGCTGGTGTCTCCGTAATAACCGTTTTTAATGACGGTCACGTCAATATTTAAGATATCGCCGTTTTTGAGCACTTTCTCATTTGGAATACCGTGGCAGATCTGATGATTGACGGAAATGCAGGTAGCTTTCGGATAAGGATTGGTGCCGTCCGGGTCGTAGTTGAGGCAAGCGGACTTGTCTTTGAGGACGTCTTCGGTATATCTGAGCATTAAATCATCGAGGTACTCGGTGGTGACGCCGGCTTTAACAAACGGTTCAATGTAGTCGAGAACCAAAGCCGCATCGCGGCAGGCCGCCCGGATGCCTTCGATTTGTTCCGGGGTCTTAATAAGAATATTGTCAAACATTGATTAAATCTGACTCGAAAAAGTTTTTCAATGCCGCAATTTTAGTGGATTCACCGATGAGCGGAGTTATCTCAGCCTTATATAGGTCAACCGGAAGAAAGGTGGCGATCATTCTTTAAATCGCCGCTAAAACAAGGTTTCATTTGTTTTGTCTCAAAAAGGAACGTCAAAAGGTTGTAACGCCTCTTTTCAAACGCTTAACTCTTTGAAAAAGCATGATAGAATTCCGCCCCGATCCGGACGGAAACGTTTGGACTTTTTTGTTAAATAGCGCAGTCTCACAACAGGGTTCCATTCGGAAAACGTGAGGCTGTTGGAATTAAACCCTAAAGGAATTAAAGATATGTCATCTCTGAGCATGCGTGAACTGCTCGAAGCCGGTGCACACTTCGGTCACCAGACTCGTTTTTGGAGCCCCAAAATGTCCCAGTACATTTTCGGCTCTCGTAACAAGATTCACATCATCAACCTCGAAAAGACTGTTGCTAAGTTCGACGAAGCTGCCAAGTTCTTAACAAACCTGGCCGCTCAGAAGGGCACCATCCTTTTCGTCGGCACAAAGCGCACTTCCCGCGACGCCATCGTTGCTGAAGCCAAACGCGCCGGAATGCCTTATGTTGATCAGCGCTGGCTGGGCGGTATGCTCACCAACTTCAAGACGGTTAAGGTTTCCCTGAAGCGTCTTAAAGAAATGGAACAGAAAGTTGCCGACGGCGCTCTTGAAAAGATGACCAAAAAAGAAGCTCTCGACTTCACTCGTGAACTCGAAAAGCTGAACAAAGCTATGGGCGGCATCAAAGAAATGAACGGTCTGCCCGACGCTCTGGTCGTTGTTGACGTTGGCTACCACAAGATTGCTATTCAGGAAGCTAACAAGCTTGGTATTCCTGTTGTCGGTATCGTTGATACGAACCACAATCCTGCCGGTGTTGACTATGTCATCCCGGGTAACGACGACAGCGCCCGCGCTGTTGCTCTTTACGCTAAAGGATTTGCTGACGCAATTCTTGAAGGCAAGAACAAGAACCTTGAAGACACTGTCAAGGCTGCTAAAGACTCCGACTTCGTTGAAGAAGCCGCTGTCGAAGAAAAAGCTGAGTAATTCGCCTCTTCTTGTCTGAAGTACCAAGGGAAGGGGCGTTCGCGCCCCTTTCTTTTTAAACCAATTATTTTTTAAGGATAAAACAATGGCTGTTATCACTGCCGCAATGGTTAAAGAACTTCGTGTTAAAACCGACGCTCCGATGATGGAATGCAAAAAGGCTTTGACAGAAGCAGACGGCAACATGGAGCAGGCTGAAGAAATTCTTCGCGTTAAGCTCGGCAACAAGGCCACTAAGGCTGCTAGCCGCATTACCGCTGACGGCGTTGTCGCTATCTACATCGACGAACCGGGCAAGATCGGCGCTATCGTTGAACTGAACTCCGAAACCGACTTCGTTGCTAAGAATGCCGACTTCATCGCTTTCGCCAACGATATCGCCAAGCTCGTCGCCGAAAACAAACCGGCTGACGTTGCTGCTCTTTCCGCTCTTCCGCTCAACGGCTCTACCGTTGACGAAGTTCGTAAAGGCCTGATCGGCAAGATCGGTGAAAACATCTCCATCCGCCGCTTCCAGATCATTGAAGGTAAAGGCAAGCTCTCCACATACATCCACGGCGGCGCCAAGATCGGCGTTATCGTTGACGTGGTCGGCGGCAACGACGAAGTTGCTCACGACGTGGCTATGCACATCGCTGCTTCTAAGCCGAAGGCTCTCGACAAAGACGGTGTTGATCAGAACCTGATCGAAACAGAACGCCGCGTTGCTATCGAAAAAGCTCGCGAAAACGGCAAACCGGAACACCTGATCGAGAAGATCGCCGAAGGTTCCGTTAACAAGTTCCTCAAGGAAGTCACGCTTCTTTCTCAGCCGTTCGTTAAGGACGACTCTAAGAGCGTCGGCGAACTCCTGAAGAGCAATGGTGCTACAGTATCTGCATTTGCGCTGTTTGTTGTCGGTGAAGGTCTTGAAAAACGCAACGACGACTTCGCTGCCGAAGTTGCTGCTCAGGCTGCTGCCGCACGTGCCTAATTGTTGAACTTTTTTCGGAGTAAACGATGAGTAAGTCTGAAACGCCTAAAACCAAACGAATTCTGCTGAAACTCTCCGGCGAAGCCCTTATGGGCGACAACGCCTTCGGCATCAGCCGCGATACGCTTAAAAGCATCGTCGGCGAAATCAAGGAAGTAGTTGACTTAGGCGTTCAGCTTGCGATCGTGGTCGGCGGCGGCAACATCTTCCGCGGAGTCGCACTCGGCTCTACCGGTATGGATCGCGCCACCGGCGACTATATGGGCATGCTGGCCACCTGCATGAACGCAATGGCACTTCAGGATGCACTGAGAAACGCCGGTGTTGAAGCCCGTGTCCAGTGCGCCCTGGATATCGACCAGGTTGCCGAGCCGTACATTCGCGGCAAAGCATTGAGCCATCTGAAGAAAGGCCGCGTCGTGATTTTTGCTGCCGGCACCGGTAATCCGTTCTTCACAACGGATACTGCTGCAGCTCTGAGAAGTGCGGAAATCGGAGCCGATATGGTTCTGAAAGCCACTCAGGTTGACGGCGTATTTACCGCTGATCCTAAGAAGGATCCCAACGCAAAAATGTATAAGTCTCTGACCTTCGACGAAGCCATTCAGAAGAAACTCAAGATTTTGGACGCCACGGCTTTTACGCTCTGCCGCGATCAAGGCATGCCGATCAGAGTCTTCAACCTTCATAAGCCCGGCGCGCTCAAACGCGTTGTGCTTGGTGAAGACGAGGGCACGCTCGTTCACGTTTAACCGAGAAAAAAACGGATACAAAAAGCTCCGGGCCTGCATCAGCGGGTCCGGAGCTTCTTTTTCGGTCGGCGAATTACTTTTCGGCTTTTTCGCGTTCGGAAGATTTCTCAGCTTCTTCCTTTTTGAGTTTGTTTTCTGCGTGGATCTTGTCGCGCAGTTCATCACTCTTTTGTTCCTGATCTTTCAGGATTGCGCCGAACATTTTTTCAATTTTTGCCATAGTTCAAACTCCTTATCAGATGTTTTGAGCTTAAGCGCGTTTGGCCGAGGAGCCTATTAAACCAACTCGAATCGAGCGGTTTGAGGCTATTGCGCTCCGTGGTAAACTCAACGAATTAATAAGGCTGTCACTGCCGCCGTTGTTTTATTTCGGCGGATTTGACCGCGTCCGTGATTTTCTGCTCACCGGCGTGCGACTAAGTTTTGCGACTTGCAGCCGAGAAATCTGCAGAGATTGGAAATTGACATGACAACTAAAGACATCTATTCACAGTCCGAACATCATATGAAGCGTTCTATTGAAACGCTCAAAGAAAACCTGATGAAGATCCGTACGGGTCGTGCTCATACCGGTTTGCTCGAACATATCACCGTCGATTACTACGGCTGCCCGACCCCGATTTCTCAGGTCGCTCAGCTCGGTTTGGCCGACGCCAGAACAATCACTGTTCAGCCTTGGGAAAAGAAAATGGTTGCCGTGGTTGAAAAAGCAATCCGCAACTCCGATCTGGGTCTGAATCCGGCAACTTCCGGCGAAGTCATCCGCGTCCCGATGCCTCCTCTGACAGAAGAACGCCGCCGTGACTTAACGAAGGTCGTTCGTTCCGAAGGCGAAGAAACTAAGGTTGCCATCCGCAATCTGCGCCGTGACGCCAACAACAAGGTTGCCGCGCTCGTTAAGGAAAAAGAAATTTCCGAAGACGACGAACGCCGTTCCAATACTGAAATTCAGAAGCTCACCGATAAGTACATCGGTGAAGTCGACAAGCTGATTGCCGAAAAAGAAAAGGAAATCATGACCGTTTAATCGGTTTTAAATCCTATGACAAGTCAGGAATTGACTGCAAAGCCACGTGAAAGGGTGCCCCGTCACGTGGCTATTGTTATGGATGGCAACGGAAGATGGGCCAAGGCCCGCAAGCTTCCGCGTCTCATGGGCCATCAAAAAGGGGTAGAGTCCGTCCGAACTGCAATCCAGACTGCGGCTAAGGCCGGAGTTCAGCATTTGACGCTCTTTGCTTTTTCCAGCGAAAACTGGAATCGGCCGGCCGAAGAAGTGAAGGGCTTGATGAAGCTTTTTCTCGTGAGTCTGCGCAGAGAGATCGCCGCTCTCAATAAAGCGAATGTTCGTGTTCGTCTCGTCGGTGATTTGACAGCTTTTTCTGAAGAACTTCAGCAGCAAATCGCAGATTCAATGAAGATCACAGAGAACAACACGGGTCTTACGCTCAATGTCTGCGTGAATTACGGAGGCCGCTGGGAGATTCTTGAAGCTGCCAAAAGATCTCGTGAGGTTCCTCCGGAGGAGCTGACGGAACAAAAATTTGCATCACTGCTGCCGTTAGCAGATTCCGGAGATGTGGACCTGTTTATCCGCACGAGCGGAGAGGAGCGCATCAGCAACTTTATGCTGTGGCAGCTCGCTTACGGGGAGCTCTATTTCACGAAAATTTTATGGCCCGATTTCACCGAGAACGAGTTTTTAAATGCGCTAAATTGGTACTCTAATAGAGAACGTAGATTTGGTAAGACTTCCGAACAAATTCAACAGGAAGCGAAAAAGGAATAGTTCATGTTGCTGCAAAGAGTCATCACCGCCGTTGTGTTGTTAATTATCATCATCGGCGCGCTTTTAATTTCCCCTCTCGCTTTCACGGCGGTGGCCGCGATTGCCATCGGATGCTGCTTTTGGGAGTGGCTCCGGATCTGTAAATGGAATAACGGAGTCGCTATGGTCTGCGGCGTTTTGCTGGCGGCCTTCCTCTTCTTTCTAGAGTATGTTTCACCGGCTGCGCTGCAAACCATTCAGTCCGGCAACGGGCTCATGATTATTACAGCTGTGGCTACCGTGCTTTGGGCTGTTATCACCGCTGTCATCTTCACTCGCCGGGCTTCCGGCTGGATGGTACCGAAAGGCATCGGGGCTTTGCTTGCCTGGATCTTTGTTCCGGCAGCTTGGTTCTCCCTCATGTATCTCTTCCGTGAGAAGGGCACCATCTACATGCTTTCCGTCTTAGCTATTGTTTGGGTTGCCGATATCGTGGCCTATTTCGGCGGCCGCTGCCTAGGCGGTCCGAAGATGGCCGAAGGCATCAGTCCGAAAAAGACTTGGTCAGGCGCGCTGACGGCTTTTGTAAGTGTCCTGGCTTTGTCGTACGTTCTTTATTGGGCTCAGCCGTCCTTCCCGCTCTGGACCAACGCTCTGATCTCTCATTTAACAGGCTGGGCTTCTGCCTTGATCCTGATCGTAGTAGTTCTGTTTTCGATTGCCGGCGACTTGTTTGAAAGTGCCCTCAAGCGCTCCGCCGGTGTCAAAGATTCGAGCAATCTTCTTCCGGGACACGGTGGTTTCTACGACCGTCTCGACGCTCAGATGAGCGTTCTTCCGCTTACCGTCTTCATTCTTCTTTTCCTCCAAGGTTACTAAGTTTCAGTCATGGAAAGCATTGCGATACTCGGTGCGACCGGCTCGATCGGTAAAAGTTCATTAGATGTCATCTCTCGTTATCCCGACCGGTTCACCGTGTATGCGGTAACGGCGAATTCCAGCGTTAAAAAACTCGCTCAAGCGGCTAAGGACAGCGGAGCTAAAGTCGCGGTTATTGCTGATAAAGAGCTTCTGGGAGCCTTACAGGAAGAGCTTAGAGCTGCCGGAAGTACGGCCGAAGCTTTGGCCGGTTCGAAGGCGATCGACGAAATCGCTGCGAACCCCGAAGTCGATATCGTTATCGGAGCCATCGTCGGAGCTGCCGGAATTTCTTCTACATTTAAAGCTGCGGAAGCCGGAAAAAAGCTTCTGCTCGCCAATAAGGAAAGTGTCGTTTGCGGCGGCCGAATCCTGATGGATGCGATAAAGGCCTCAGGTGCTGTTCTCATGCCGGTTGACAGCGAACACAATGCCATTTTCCAGTGTCTTGTCGGCGCGACCAAAAAAGCTAGATGTGAAGCCAATATCATTCTGACTTGCTCGGGAGGCCCTTTCCGTCAAAGACAGGACCTCTCTGATGTCACGGTTGAAGAAGCCACGCATCACCCAAACTGGTCGATGGGCAAGAAAATTACCGTTGACTCTGCGACGCTGATGAATAAAGGCCTGGAAGTTATCGAGGCCCGCTGGCTTTTTGATTTCGAACCGGAACGCATTCAGGTTGTCGTTCATCCCCAGAGCGTCATTCACTCTATGGTCCAATACGCCGACGGCGTAGTCATTGCCCAAATGGGCGCTCCAGACATGAGAAACACGATTGCTTACTCTTTAGGCTTCCCGGAAAGATTGGACGCCGGAGTAGAACCATTAAACTTCTCAAAAATCAAAACGTTAACCTTCGAAGAACCGGACTTAAAACGTTTTCCCCAGCTCGGCTACGCTTATGATGCATTGAAGCTGGGCGGAGCTGCTTCGATCGTCTTGAACGCGGCCAACGAGATCGGCGTCGAGGCGTTTATTCAAGGCAAGATCGGCTTTACCGACATTGCACGCCTGTGTCATGCAATGATGTACGGCTTCCAGCCCCCGACTCCGACCAACTTGGAAGAGATTTTGGAAACGGATAAAGAAGCCAGAAAACTGGCTCAGTCTTGGCTCGAAGGTTTTTGCGACAAACTGGAGAACTAACCTTGACATTGTTGACGACCATTGCTGCCTTTGCGGTAACGATCGGTATTTTGATTACCTTTCATGAGCTCGGGCATTATTTAGTCGCCAGACTTTGCGGCGTAAAAATTCTGAGATTTTCTCTCGGCTTCGGAAAACCGATTTTTATCTATAAACGCAAGAACGACCCGGACGCAACCGAGTGGGCGGTTAGTGCACTGCCTTTAGGCGGATACGTCAGGATGCTTGATGCGAGAGACCCTGCCTGTCTGCCTATCAAACCGGAAGATAAAAACCGTGAATTCGGGGCCAAGAATGTATGGCAGCGATTCGCCATCGTTGCTGCAGGTCCATTTGCCAATCTTCTGCTCGCCGTCCTGCTTTACGCTTCTATCTTCATGATAGGCAGCACGCAGCCGACGCCGGTTGTTGCCGAGCCTCCCGCCGGTACGCCGGCCGCCATGGCCGGACTCCATGCCGGCGACAAGATTCTGAAAGTCGGCGATTCCGAAATTAAAACTTTTACGGATCTCCGTATGGAGATGCTGAATAAGTTCGGAAGTACGACGGATATTTTGGTTCACCGTCCCAACGGGAGCGAAGTAACGAAAGAAATTGACCTCACGAAGATGAGTCTGGACCCGAAAGCAAAAGATGCCGATCCTTTTGATGAGGTCGGTCTTCATTTGAATATGGGCCATCCGTTTATCTCATCTTTTGTTGAGAACTCTGCCGCGCAGCGCGACGGAATCAAAATCGGCGACCATATTTATCGCGTCGGTAATGTTCCGGTTAAGATGCCGAAAGATTTTGTCAGTGAAATCAAAAAATATCCCGGGAAACCCGTCACATTACTCGTCGGAGACGAAAACGGTCCGACACATACTCTGGAAGTTACACCGGCAGCCGCTATGGACGAACAGGGTAATGAAATCGGCCGCATCGGCGCAGCGATCGGGGTAGATTTTCCGCACACTCAGGTTTCTTATGGCCTCCTAAAGAGTCTGGCCGAGGGTGTGAAGAAGACGTGGGATACCGCGGCGATGTCTGTTCGAATGATCGGAAAGATGTTCACCGGTGATGTCTCTATCAGCAACATCTCTGGTCCGGTGACGATTGCCGACTATGCCGGCCAGACTGCTCAGCTGGGTATTCTTCCTTTTATTTCGTTTTTAGCGTTGGTTTCCATCAGCTTGGGAATTTTGAACTTGTTACCGATTCCCATGTTGGACGGCGGCCATCTCCTGTATTATTCTCTCGAAGTAGTGACTGGTAAGCCGGTTTCTGAGGCTGTACAAGCGTCTGCACAAAAGATTGGCATCGCAGCTCTCTTTGGTTTGACTATACTTGCACTATTTAATGATTTGACGCGACTTTTGCCGTGATTTCAATCACGCAGGGTCATTTTTTAATTTATAGAATATGCCTCATCCTAAGAAGATAGCGCTAGCTTGCGCTTTAGCTTTGGCAGCGACGACCGTGCTTGCACAGGGTCATGTGATTAAAGACATTCGACTCGAGGGCATTTCCCGTACGGAGGCGGGTACTGTATTTTCGCATCTGCCGATCCGAGTGGGAGACACGTATTCTCCGGAGCTGGGCGCTGAATCACTGCGTTCTCTGTATGCCTCCGGAATGTTCCAAGACGTTCAGCTCGACATGGACGGCAACGTCCTGGTTGTTCGAGTTCAGGAACGTCCGACGGTCGCAAACATTCACACTACCGGTATTTCCGAGTTTGATGCCAAAGGTGTTGAAAAATCTCTCCGTGATGTGGGCTTAGCCGAAGGCTTTATTTTTGACCGTGCGGTGTTAGACCGTGCCGTTCAAGAATTAAGACGCCAATATCTCTCGCGTGGCCGTTACTCCGCAGATGTCAAAGTCACTGTGACGCCGGTCGAACGCAACCGCGTCCGCATCAACATCGACGTTGATGAAGGTCCTGCTGCAAAGATTCAGCAAATCCGTTTTGTCGGCAACAAAGTTTATGACGAAGGCGATCTTCGCGACGAAATGCAGCTCGGTACCCCGAACTGGTTCTCTTGGTATACCAAACGCGACCAGTACTCTCGAGAGAAGCTCACTGCCGACTTAGAGGCAATTCGCGCTCTGTACAACAACAACGGTTACCTCGACTTCAAGATTGACTCGACACAAGTATCTGTCAGTCCCGATAAGTCAGAGATTTTTGTCACCATCAATATTGATGAAGGCAAAAAGTACACAATCAAAGATATCCGCTTAACCGGTGACATGCTTGGCCTTGAGCCCGAGTTTGAAGATCTTGTGGATATCAAGCCGGGTTCCGTCTACAACGCTTCCGAAGTAAATGGTCTGGCAAAGAAATTTACGGATCGTCTTTCCGCTTTGGGCTACGCGTTTGCAAGAGCAATCCCGAATCCGGTCGTTGATCCGGAAAATCCGGATGAAGTTAGTGTCGTATACACGATTGACCCCGGCCGCCGAGTTTATGTTCGTAAAGTGAACATTACCGGCAACACGCGTACTCAGGACGAAGTCATTCGTCGTGAAGTTCGTCAGTATGAAGCGAGCTGGTTTGACAGCGATAAAGTTGCCGTTTCTCGTGACCGTATCGACCGTCTCGGTTTCTTTGAAACTGTTACTGCGGAACCCGAACCCGTACCCGGTTCTCCGGACGAAGTTGATTTGGCCGTTAACGTGAAAGAACGTCCGACCGGCAACATCTCGATCGGTGCCGGCTACTCCACCTCCGAAGGTATTGTTCTTTCCGGCGGTTTCTCGCAGAACAACGTTTTCGGTACCGGTAATTCTCTATCTCTTGAAGTCAATACGTCTAAGAGCTCTAGAACTTATGCTGCCAGCTTCACGCAGCCTTACATCACGACTTCGGGTATTAGCCAGTCCTTCGAAATTTACGATCGTAAGCTCGACTTGGACGAACTCGAAATTACCGATGACGTTAAGTACGAAACGTACGGTGCCGGCGTAACTTACGGTGTGCCGATTACGGAAAACGACCAGATCTTTCTCGGCGGCAAGTTTGAAATGACCGATGTGACCGTCGGCTCCGGTGCTCCGCGCCGCTACGTCGACTATGTCAACGATTACGGCAAGAAGCCGAAGAGCATTGCAGCGACGATCGGCTGGTCTCGTGATACCCGAGACAACATTCTGGCTCCGACTCGCGGCCGCTATCAGAGATTGTTCGGTGAAATTTCTCTTCCTGTTCTTGATCTGAAATACTATCGTGCGACCTACCAGTTCCAGCAGTTTGTTCCGGTTACGAAATCCATTACTTTTGCGTTCAATACCGAACTCGGTTATGGTGACGGTTATGCAGGCAAACAGTACCCGTTCTTCAAGAATTTCTATGGTGGCGGTATCGGTTCAGTTCGCGGCTACGATACTTCCTCCTTGGGCCCCCGTGATACAGACGGAGATGCCTCCGGCGGTAACCGCAAACTCAATTTCTCTCTCGAACTGTTGACGCCGATTCCCGGGGCAGACAGAACCCTTCGTATGTTCACCTTCCTGGATGGCGGCTGGGTTTGGGGCCGCAAAGCCTTTTACAAACAAGCAGCTAACGGCAGTTATGTTGTGGATCGCTATGAGAAAGACAAGCTTGACCTCGGTGACCTTCGTTACTCCGTCGGTTTCGGTTTAGCCTGGATTTCTCCGATGGGCCCGCTTAAATTGAGCTTCGCATTCCCGCTCAATAAGAAGGACAGTGACGAGCTTCAGAGATTCCAATTCCAAATTGGTACAGGTTTCTAATAAATTTGTGGCACAATTAAACAATTGTGTAGGAGATACATTCATGCAAAAAAAATGGTTAGCGGTTGCTTTAGTTTCCGCCTTGGTTTGCTCTGCTGCGACAGCAGTGCAGGCAGAAGTTAAGATCGGTGTTGTCAGCACCGAGGTTATTCTTCGCGATTCTGCAGCTGCTCAGGCCGCAAGTAAAAAACTTGAACAGGAATTCTCTAAGCGCGATAAAGAGCTCAATGCTGCCGGTCAGCGTTTGAAAAATGACGTCGAGCGCTTCGAAAAGAACGCCGGCACAATGACGGAACAGGAAAGAATTCGCAAGCAGCGTGATTTGGCTGAAAGAGACCGCGATTTCCAGCGCCGTCAGCGCGAACTCCGCGAAGACTTCAATCAGCGCAGAAATGAGGAGCTTCAGAAGCTTCTCCGTCAGGCAAACACGGTCATCAAGAACATCGCTCAGCGCGAAAAATATGACCTCATTCTTCAGGAAGCTATCTACGTCAACCCGAAGATTGACATCACTGACCAGGTTCTTAAGGAACTCAAGTAATTTTTATCGGGCACAAGCAGACAGATGTCTGCTTGTTGCTTAATTGCCATTTAGTGCAATACGTGCGGCATGACCTGACTCGGGTTTCGGCGACTTCAAACTTGCTCTCCCTCTCAGATCAGCCGCATAAATTTTTTAATTAGGGCGATTCAAATGATTCAACAAACAGCGCCGATGACTCTTCTTGAGTTAGTAGACCGAATTAAAGAAAAAAGCAACGATACTTTATTGAGCACAATCAGTGCCAACGGAGGCAAGGCTGAAATTAAGTCCATTGCTCCGCTGGAGACCGCCGGGCACGGCGACGTTGCTTTTTTAGCCAACAGCAAATATCGCGATGCGGCTGGCGCCTGCAAAGCGACAGCTTTGGTTTTGACAGAAGAAGACAAACAGGCGATTTGGGGAGAAAAAGAGCCCGAACGTATCCTCGTCATTACCCGCAATCCGTACGCTTGGTTTGCATATGCCCTGCAAATCATCTTCCCGCAGGAGCAGCCGGAGCCGGGGGTTGATACCAGAGCCGTAGTCGAAGACGGTGCCGTTATTGATTCGACCGCAACCGTTGAAGCCGGCGTTGTAATTCGCAAAGGTGCGCAGGTCGGGCCTTACTGCTTTGTCGGAGCCAACAGCGTTATCGGCGAAGGCGTTGTTCTCGGCGAACACACTCGTATTTATCCGAACGTTACCATCTACTATGGCTGCCGTATCGGCAGACGCAATATCATTCACTCCGGTGCCGTGATTGGCGCCGACGGTTTCGGATTTGCGCCTTTGGACAGACAATACGTGAAGATTCCGCAGATCGGTGCGGTTGAAACTGGCGACGATGTTGAAATCGGCGCCAATACATGTATCGACCGCGGTGCGTTGCAGAATACCACCATCGGACAAGGCACCAAGATTGATGACTTAGTTATGATCGGTCACAACTGCCAAGTTGGTAAGAATGTTGTCCTATCCGGAAGAACCGGTTTGGCCGGCAGCACGATTATCGGCGACAACGTTCAGGCCGGCGGCGGTTCCGGTTTTGCCGGACACCTCAAGGTCGCTGCAGGTTCGATCATCGGCGGCGGGGCAGGCGTTCCGAGTTCGATCGAGAAACCTGACTACTATGCCGGCTACATGCCCGCAATGCCTCATAGAGAGTTCTATAACATTCTGTCCGTAATTAAACGTTTGCCTGAGATGCGCAGACAGCTGAAGCATCTGGCTGAAAAAGTTGATTCCCTTAAGAAAGAGTAAAATGCAAGACATTAATGACATCATGAGGCTCCTGCCTCACCGCTATCCGTTTCTTTTAGTTGACCGAGTTTTGGAAACGAACGGTGTTGATAAGCTGATTGCGATCAAAAACGTCACTGTCAACGAACCTCAGTTCACCGGCCACTTCCCCGGCGTTCCCGTCATGCCCGGCGTTCTGATCATCGAAGCGATGGCTCAGGCCTGTGCGATGCTTGCTTTTGCAAGAATGGGCGGCGAAAGAGATCCTGAGAAACTTTTCTATTTTGCTTCTATTGACAACGCTCGCTTCAAACGTGTCGTGATCCCGGGTGATCAGCTTCGTTTTGAATGCACATTCCTCCGTGAAAAACTCGGCATGATCAAGATGCACTGCGATGCAACGGTTGACGGTCAGCTGGCTGCATGTGCCGATATGATGTGCTCTTATCGTTCACCCAAATAAAGGAAAAAATATGGCTCAGATCCATCCCTCATCCTTAGTAGATCCTCAAGCCAAACTTGCGGAGAACGTTGTCGTCGGTCCGTCCTGCACGATCGGTCCCCACGTTGAAGTCGGTGAAGGAACCACTTTGCAGAGCCATATTGTTCTTACCGGTCATACGAAGATCGGTAAGAACAACAAGATTTATGCCTTTGCAGCGATCGGTATCGATCCTCAGGATAAAAAATACCGCGGTGAAGAAACTCAGCTAATCATCGGTGACAACAACGTTATTCGCGAACACTGCACACTCTCTGTCGGGACCGTGCAGGACAAAGGAATAACCATTATTGGAAACGGCAATCTGCTGATGGCCAACGTTCATGTTGCACATGACTGCGTCATCGGAAACGACACCATCATTGCCAACAATGTCGGCTTTGCCGGGCACGTTCATGTTGCCGACGACGTGATCGTCGGCGGCCAGTCCGGCATCCACCAGTTTGTCAAGATCGGAAAGGGCGCGATGCTGAGCGGCGGAAGCATGGTTCGTCAGGACTGCATTCCCTACGGCATGTATCAAGGTTATCCTGCCTCTCCTTTCGGCATCAATCTTGAAGGCATGAAGCGTCACGGCTATTCAAGGGCTGCCATGCACGCGGCACGCGAAAGCTACAAACTGATCTTCCGTGAAGGCAAGACCGTTCCAGAGGCCGTGGAAGCCATCAAGGCTTACGCATCAGCATTAGAAGATGAACAGGCTAAGAAAGTCTGTGAACTGATGTGCGAATTCACAGAGCAGGCAACTCGAGGATTGGCTCGCTAATGGAGCAATTGACCAACAACAGCATTATCTGGGCAGCCGGAGAGAACAGCGGAGATTATCTAGCTTCGCGTGTTCTGCCGGCTGTTGCCGCGTCTCGTCCGAATCTTAAGATGGAAGGTATCGGCGGTAACCGAATGATTCAAGACGGCTTGGATCCTTGGTTTCATGCCAGCGAACTTTCCGTCCGGGGCTATTTGGAAGTGATCCGTCATTTGCCTCGAATTTTAAAAATTCGCCGAGAAATGATGCGCCGTACTGTCCAGCTTCGTCCTGCTGCCTACATCGGAGTTGATGCTCCTGACTTTAATCTGTCGATTGAAGAGAAGGTCAGAGCATCGGGGATTCCGGTTGTTCACATGGTGGCTCCGGCCGTTTGGGCTTGGCGTCCGCAGAGAATTCACCAAATCAAACGTGCGGTGGATCATCTGCTTTTGATTTTCCCTTTTGAAGAGAAAATTTTTAAAGAAGCCGGCATTCCGAGCACGTACATCGGCCATCCTCTAGCCGAGATCATTCCGATGGTGCCGGATACGGAAGGTGCAAGACGCAAACTGAACATCGCTGCGCAGGGGGCGGTCATTGCCATTCTTCCCGGCAGCCGTAAAGACGAGATTCGCTGGTGTGCGCCGGCATTTTTCGGCGCTGCGTCCTTACTGCTGAAGCAGGAACCGAGAACTCGATTCATAGTTCCGGGCGCCGATGAGCAAAGGAAAAAAGAGATTTTAGAAGTTCTCAATCGCTTTCCTGATGTCGAAGACAATACCGTTCTTTTGGACGGGAAGTCTCATTTGGCGATGGAAGCGGCTGACGCTATTTTGGTGGCGAGCGGCACAGCAACGCTTGAGGCGGCACTTTATAAAAAGCCCTTGGTCGTCGGATACGCTATGCCGGCGCTTTCGGCAATGCTGATTCTTTCCAAAGGACAGACAAAGTGGATCAGCCTGCCCAATATCCTGGCGCAGAAGACTTTGGTTCCCGAGTGCGTTCAGATGTTCTGTTCGCCTGAGATCCTTTCGTCCCATTTGCTTCACGCCCTGGAGCCGAAGCGGCAGGAATATCTCAAAGAAGTATTTTCAGAAATGCATGAAACATTGCTGAGGCCGACTGCTCAGCTGGCAACAGAGGCAATCGATCAGGTTTTAAAACGCTGATGGCTGACTATTTATTCGACGGTGAGGAAACGATCGCCACACTTGTTTGCGGTGTGGACGAAGCGGGCCGCGGCCCTTTGGCCGGACCGGTTGTTGCTGCAGCCGTGATTTTGAACCCCGATCATCCGATAGAAGGGCTCAGAGACTCAAAAAAACTGACGGCTCACGCAAGAGAAGTTCTTGCAGAGCAGATTAAAACGCATGCGCTCGCTTGGGCGATCGCCGAAAGTTCGGTTGCGGACATTGACCGAATGAACATTCTTCAGGCGACGATGGCAGCGATGCGTAAAGCCGTTCTTCAGCTTGATCCAAAACCGGACTTAGTCTTGGTTGATGGGAACCGCCTGCCAGAGCTTCCTTTCCGTGCAGAGCCGATTGTCAAAGGCGACGACTTGATTCCGGAAATTTCCGCAGCCTCCATCTTGGCCAAGACCTATCGGGACGCCTTGATGAAAATCTTGGGAGGAATGTATCCGAAATACGGCTTTGAGCAACATGCGGGATACGGTACGGCACACCATCTTAAAATGCTGGAGAAATGGGGCCCGTGTCCAGTGCACCGAATGACGTTCGGTCCTGTGGCCTTGATTGCTAAGAAGTTTGAACGGCGAGCCGATCGTAAAAAGCGAAAGGGACAGTAAATGGAATTCATGCGGATCACAAGCGCAGCTAATCCTTCGATTAAGCTTGCGAAGAATTTGGCGCAGCACTCGAGGGCGGCGAGAAAAGAAGGTTTATCTCTCGCCGAAGGGATTCATTTGGCCCGAGAACTTCTTTCGCATCCTGAGCTTGTCCGCAAAGTATTTTTAAGAGAAGGGGCCGAGAAGAATTTTGAAATATCGGAAATCCTGCAAAAGTACCTGTCGTTGAAGATTTCTGTAGTTCAGTTGCCGTCTCAAATTTATGCTTCGATTTCTCCGGTGGACACCAGTGCCGGGATAGTTTGTGAGATCCGCATCCCGGAAGAGGGAAAGATCAAAAAAGACGAGGATTGGATTTATCTTGACGGCGTCCAAGATCCGGGCAATGTCGGAACCATCCTTCGTTCCGCACTGGCTTCCGGTGTGACGAATATTGCGTTGTCACCGCAATGTGCCTACGTTTGGTCTCCCAAAGTGCTTCGTGCAGCCATGGGAGCTCATTTCTTCTGCAACATTATTTCTTCCGTCGAGCTTGCAGAGATCAAAGAAAAAACCGGAGCTGTATGTTTAGTGGCTGACGCGCGCGGCGGAAAAGATCTCTACGAGGAAAAATGGGGAAAGGGCCAAACTTTGTGGGTGTTCGGAAGCGAAGGTCTGGGTGTTTCTGAAAAAGCCCTGGAACTTTCCGATTTAACCCTGTTGATTCCTTTGGATTCCAGAGTTGAAAGCCTCAACGTTGCAACAGCGGCTTCCGTCTGCCTTTTTGAACAGCGCAGACGCCGTCTTTCAGGCATTGCGCACAAATAGAAAGCGGCCGAAGATTCGGCCGCATATCTAAATATCGATTCGGTCCGGCCTCACATACTCATGTGAGGATCAATATTGATTTTGAGTTCAAGCAGGATCGTCGCTGAAATTTCTTCAATGGACTTAGAAGTGGAAGACAGATATTTAATGCCTTCACGATCCATCATCCGCTGAGCCTCTTCAACTTCGTATTCGCAGTTCTCTATGGAAGCGTACTTAGAATTCGGGCGGCGTTCGCCTCGAATTTCAGAGAGACGCTTGGGAGAAATGGAAAGACCGAATATCTTGTCTTTGCAGTTTTCCAGTGCGGGCGGAAGTTCGCCGCGCTCGAAATCTTCTGGAATAAGCGGATAGTTAGCTGCTTTGATACCGTACTGCATGGCCAAGTACAGGCTGGTCGGAGTCTTACCGCTGCGGGACACACCTACCAGCACCACGTCTGCATCTTCCAAGCCTTTGTTGGTTTGTCCGTCGTCGTGTGCCAGCGTGTAGTTAATCGCATCAATACGACGGTTGTATCTTTCCTGGTCACCGATTTCATGGCTCTTGCCGACGGAGTGGTCACTCGGAACACCGAGTTCACGCTCAAGCGGTCCGACGAAGGAGCGGAAAAGCTCGATGACGAAGGCGTTGCAGTATTCGTTAAATGTCGAAGCCAGAGATCCGGCGACGAGTGTAGAGAAAACAATCGGGCGCACGCCGTTCTCTTTGCCGACCTCATTGATTCTCAAGGCCGCGGCCTTGGCTTTTTCTTCCGTGTTGACGAAAGGCATGCGGTAGCGCAGGTATTTAAGGCCGTGAAACTGCGCTAAAACAGCATTTGCCAAAGTTTCTGCAGTAATAGCCGTCGCGTCGGATACAAAAAACACGGTACGCTGAGTCGGTTTTTCAGGGGTTTCGTTTACGTTTGAATTCATAAAATTTAACGCTGTTAGATGAAGTTACGAACTTAACGCTAAAAGAACGGCTAAAATTTAGCAAATTTTTTCACTCAATTTCGAGGTAAACATGACACAAGGACGTTTCGTCATTCCATTCAGCCAACTTCGTATGACAGATGTTGACATCGTAGGCGGCAAGAATGCTTCTCTTGGCGAACTGCTTAGCCAGCTTACAGAAGCCGGCATCAGAGTACCTGACGGCTTTGCAACGACGGCTGAAGCTTTCAGAGTCTTTTTAAAAGAAGGCGGTCTTGATAAAAGAATTGAAGATCGTCTGAGCAAGTTAGACGTTGATGATGTTAAAGAGCTGGCAAAGGCAGGCGCTGAAATTCGTGAATGGATTGAAAAAGCTCCTTTCCCGGCTCAGCTCGAAAAAGAAATCAGAGAACACTATGAGTGGCTCAAGGGCGACCAGAAGGAAATTTCCGTTGCTGTTCGTTCCTCTGCAACTGCTGAAGACCTTCCGGACGCTTCCTTTGCCGGCCAGCAGGAAACTTACCTGAACGTCGTCGGTCTCGAACAGGTGTTCGCAAGAATGAAGGAAGTATTCGCTTCCCTCTACAACGACCGCGCAATATCTTACCGCGTTCACAAAGGCTTCGACCACGCTGATGTGGCTTTGTCCGCCGGTGTTCAGAGAATGGTTCGCTCCGATAAGGGCGCTGCCGGTGTTATGTTTACGATGGATACCGAAAGCGGCTTTGATCAGGTCGTTTTCATTACAGCCAGCTATGGCCTCGGTGAAACCGTTGTTCAGGGCGCTGTGAACCCGGACGAATACTTTGTCCACAAACCCATCATGGAAATGGGCAAATTCCCGATCATCCGTAAAGTTCTCGGCAGCAAGAAGATCAAGATGATCTTCGACACAGACAAGTCCAGCGGACGCTCTGTGAAGGTGGTCGATGTTCCCGAATCCGAACGCCGCAAGTTTGCCTTGAACGACGACGAAATCGTTCAGCTTGCCAAGTACGCCCGTATTATTGAAAAACACTACGGCCGTCCGATGGACATTGAATGGGGCAAAGACGGTATCGACGGAAAACTCTATATTCTTCAGGCTCGTCCCGAGACCGTGAAGAGCCGCCAGAAGAAGGCTGATGTTCAGCAGAAATTCGTTCTTCTCGGCAAAGGCGAAGTCCTGGTAACCGGCCGCGCTATCGGTCAGAAGATCGGCGCCGGCAAGGTTCGTATTGTTGCCGGTCCGGAACAGATGGACCTGGTTCAGGAAGGAGACGTCCTTGTTACGGACATGACCGATCCTAACTGGGAGCCGGTGATGAAGAAGGCCAGCGCCATCGTTACTAACCGCGGCGGCCGTACCTGCCACGCAGCTATTATTGCTCGTGAGCTCGGTATCGCTGCTGTTGTCGGCTGCGGCGACGCTACGGAAGTCCTCAAAGACGGCCAGGAAGTTACCGTCTCCTGCGCCGAAGGTGATACAGGCAATATTTACAACGGCCTGATCCCGTTCGAAATCAAAGAAGTGAAACAGGGCGAACTGCCTGAGATCCCCGTTAAGATCATGATGAACGTGGGCAATCCTCAGCTTGCATTCGACTTCCAGTCCATCCCGAACAATGGTGTCGGTCTGGCCCGCCTTGAATTCATTATCAATAACAACATCGGCATCCATCCGAAGGCCTGCTTAGCTTACCCGGATCTTCCCGAAGATCTGAGAAGAGCGGTTGAAGAGGCTTCTGCCGGTTACGAAAACCCGCGTGAATTCTTCAAGGAAAAGATCGCCGAAGGTGTTGCCACGATTGCTGCCGCTTTCTATCCGAAGAAAGTGATCGTTCGTATGTCCGACTTCAAGAGCAATGAATACCGCAAACTCTTAGGCGGCAAGCTCTACGAACCGGAAGAAGAAAACCCCATGCTCGGTTTCCGCGGTGCAAGCCGTTACGTTTCCGAAGACTTCAAAGAATGCTTTGCTATGGAATGCGAAGCTCTGAAGAAAGTCCGCGACGAAATGGGCCTGACCAACGTCGAAATCATGATTCCGTTTGTCAGAACCGTTAAGGAAGCCAAGGAAGTTAACGAACGTCTGAACGAACAAGGTCTCAAGCGCGGCGTGAACGGTCTTCGCCTCAATATGATGTGCGAAATCCCGAGCAACGCACTGCTTGCCGAGAAGTTCCTTGAACACTTCGACGGTTTCTCTATCGGCTCCAACGACTTGACCCAGCTGACACTCGGTCTGGACCGCGATTCCGGACTGGTTGCCAACTTCTTCGATGAACGCGACGAAGCCGTTAAGATCCTCCTGGCACGTGCCATCAAGGCCTGCCGTGAGAAAGGGGCTTATGTCGGTATCTGCGGTCAGGGTCCTTCCGACCATCCTGACTTAGCTCAGTGGCTGATGGAAGAAGGTATCGAATCTATCTCTCTGAACCCGGATACTGTCGTCAATACTTGGCGCAGACTGGCTAAAGACGTTAAGAAATAATTCTTAGGTTCTAAGCTTTACCAAACGGCCGTTTTCCTTTCGGATGCGGCCGTTTTCGCGTTCTTAACCTATAATTGACTCACGGTCAAAGGAGAGACCTCAAAGAAGGGAACGCATTATGGGATTGTCGTATTTTTGGTTTATTGCCGCTGCAGTGATCGGCGCGATGGATCTTTACTTCGGCAATTTTTTTCTATTGGTGATTTCAGCTGCCGCCTTTACGACAGCCCTTTTTTCCTTCTTCCTCAGTTCCGTTTATTTACAAGTCGCCATCTTCACCGTCATTTCTCTTTTAGTGATCAGTTATTTGATGCTTTTGCAGCGTCACTTGAGAGAAGTCGACTTTTATTCCGAAATTCTCCGCCGGCACATTGGTAAGACCGTGACGGTTCACGAATGGAGGCACAATCGGTACGCGACCGTCCAATACAACGGGCGAGTTTGGGAAGCCGAGATTGCTTTTAATGCGGGCGGTAATCTTCGTGCAGGGAAATACAAAATATGGAAAATGCTTTCGAACCGGCTAGTTCTGATTCCGTAGAAGGAAAAATCCCGGAGGGCGTCAGGCTCCCCAATCTTGACGATCCTCTCGTCATTAAAGATTTATTGAGAGCTCATGCAATGGCGGTCTCTAAACGCCTTGCGGAAGCCGTTCATAAAAATGTTCGTCGAGAAGAAGTCGTTCAAGCCGACCAGAGAGCCGCTGCATTCTTGGCTACAACGCTCTTAGGCCAAAATCCGGCTTATGCAAAGGCGGCAGTAAATACGCCTGAAAGAATTGAAAAGCTGCTTCGTGCGGAATTCACAGAGGCTTTGAAAGGCTTCGGGATCAAAGAGGAAGAGGCCGCTGATCCGGCCGTCTTTATGCAGCTCGTGATGTTCTTATTCACGAACCAAGTTCACGAGCTCATTAATGAACTGCAGAAAAATCCGGATGAGATCGAAGCAAAAGGTCCGCAGGCTCTCGACGCTCTGCTCGAGTCTTGGGTGAAAAAATTAACCAAAGAGAAGTGCGATGCCTAAATGTATTAAACCGAGCTGTAACCGCGGCTGCTGCGGTCACGATCACAGCTCCAAGGCAGAACAGGCTCCTTCTATCGTAGACATTGAAGTCGTCCGAAAAATCCTCTCCCAGGCTGTCGTGAATATGTGCAAGCGCGCTATTGCTTGTGCGGAAGGCGAACTGACGAGAGATGAGCTTGCAGAGAAAGATATGAAGCTCATGGAGTGGCTTGGAGAGACTTTCTGCGGCAACAACAGTCATTTTGAACCGGGCCCTGAAGACTGGACCACCGAAGGTTTGGCAGAATACATCAAACAGGCGCTGCCTCAGATCGAGGAGAATCCGGAAGGGGAGGAGATGAGTTCTGATGAGGTCGTCGTCAAAGCCTGCGCGATTTTTGTAGGGGAAGCCTATAAGGCGATCCATGATGCTTTGAAAGCCGGATTCCCGCTGCTGGATGCCGATGAGTTACCGGCGCCGGTCGCTTCTTTTGTCGAATCCTGGACCCTTTTGTTCGTCGGTGCTCCGATGGGCAGCAATAACTAAAACTGAAAATAGGAAAAAATAATGAATAACTTTGAATACTCTAATCCCACACGCTTAGTTTTCGGCAAAGGAGAAGAAAGCCGTATCGGAGAGCTAATGCGTGCCCGTGTGCCGGCGATGAGTCCCGTGCTGGTGGTTTACGGCGGCGGTTCTGCCAAAGAGAGCGGCCTTTTGGAGCGCATCTCCGAGTCGTTAAAAGCTGCCGACCTTGTGCCGATTGAATTGGGCGGCGTGACACCGAACCCGCAGCTTTCTTTTGTTCAGAAGGGTATTCTTTTGGCCCGCGAGCACAGAGTCAAAGCTATTTTGGCCGTCGGCGGCGGAAGTGTTATTGATGCTTCCAAGGCGATTGCGATCGGCGTTCCTTACGTCGGTGATGTTTGGGATTTCTTCACAAAGAAAATTACGCCGACAGAAGCGCTTCCGGTTGCCGCTGTGCTCACGCTTCCTGCTGCAGGCAGCGAACAGAGTATCCGTATTGTGATTTCAAACGGAGACAGAAAGCTCGGCGCCGGCTCTCCTCTAGTTCGTCCGTTTGTAAGCGTCATCGATCCCGAACTTTTCTTTACGCTTCCGGAAAAGCAAATTAGAGCAGGTGTGATCGACATGATGAGTCACATCATGGAGCGCTACTTTACCCAGACCAAAAATACCGACTTTGTGGACAGTCAGGCTGAAAGCGCCATGAAGACGATCATGAAGAACGGTCTGAAGCTCAAAAAGAATCCTAAGGATTACGACGCTTGGTGCCAGATCGGTTTGGCCGGATCTTTTGCACACAACGGATATTACGGATTGGGACAGGTCGAAGACTGGGCCTCCCACGGGATGGAACATGAACTGAGCGCCTGGGATACGACGATTACGCACGGCGAAGGTCTGGCAGTTGTAGTTCCGGCTTGGATGAAGTACGTCTGGCATGCCAATCCGAAACGTTTTGTTCAGTTTGCCCGCAACGTTATGGGCGTAAAAGGCGAAGGTACCGACGAAGAGATTATTCGTAAAGGTATCAAAGCCTTTAGACGATTCCTGAAGAAGATGGGTGCCCCGAAGAATCTGAAGGAACTCGGCGCTGAGAAGGCCGATCCCAAAGAGCTCGCGAAAAAAGCGGTGGAAATTCCCGGAAAATTAGGAAATTTCCTCCCGCTTTATGAGAAGGACATCGTCAAGATTTACAAACTGATGCGTTAATTTTGATTTTTTGTGAGAGGCACTTCGGTGCCTTTCTCTTTTTCTGGCGCTGCCAGAACGGAGTGAGAGAAATGCTTCTCCCAGTTTTTGACATATTCTTCGGCGAGCGGCTTGGATTTCAAAATTAAGAGGTTTTCCCCGTTCTTGGTTTCGGCGACTTTGACGAAATTGAAGCTTCCGGTGAGGACGATATTGTCATCGACGATGATGATTTTGTCGTGCGCGGTTCGGTGAGCCGTGTCAAAGAAAGTCGGAACACCGGTTTTTAAGAGGTCTTCCGTTGTATTCGGTTTTTTCTTAGGCATCTTCTTATCAATGATGACATCGACTTTCACGCCGCGCTGATGAGCTCGGATGAGCGCCTGCGTAATTTCCTTGTTAGAGAAAAGAAAGGCCTGCATACGAATTCGGACCTTTGCGCTGTCAATAGATTGAACGATGGCGTTCTCAGCGCCTCCGTTAGGAGAGAAGAAGACTGCGGCCTCTGTAGGATAGAAAGGAGAGGCAGAAGCAGGGGCTGCCAAAGAAATAGCAGCAGCTTGTGCAAGGCATAAAAGGAAGTATTTCATAGGGTTACAAAAAGAGAGCTGCCATTCGGCAGCTCGATAAAAGATTATTTTCGGTTAAGTGTTCTGTTTTTCAACAGACGGCCTTGTTCGCGTTTCCACTCTCGCTTACCGATATCGGCTCGTTTTTCAAATAACTTTTTCCCTTTACCAAGGCCGAGTTCGAGTTTGACACGTCCGTCCTTGAAATGCATGTCTAAAGGAATCAGCGAATACCCGGCTTGTTCGACGCGGCCGATTAATCGCATGATTTCATGCTTATGAAGAAGGAGCTTACGGTTACGCGTGGGATCCGCTTTTTCATGGGTACTGGCGGTTTTCAGAGGCGTAATGTTTGCATTCAATAAAAACAGTTCTCCGTTTCTGACGAAAACGTGAGCTTCTTTAATGGAAGCGCCGCCGGCACGGATGGATTTCACTTCCCATCCTCTTAGTTCCAGACCGGCTTCAAATTTTTCTTCAATTTCGTAGTCGAATCTGGCCTTTTTATTTTGAATAATTGCCAAGGTTGCTCTCCAAGTAATAATGGCTCACAGCGAATTGATGCGGCAGGGCCGAAAACAGGCTGAAAGCCGAGTAAAATCTGCACAATTTTACTTTATTCGAGGTACGGGAGGTTCATTTGCTGTTATCAGCCGTAAAACAAACACCCTCCGGACTGCTCAAAAAAGTTCTTGAGCTTCCTGAAGGTTCAACGGTCGGGGACGCACTGCGCGCACTCGGCTGGCAAAAAACCGAAGAAATCGGTCTGAGCATTTACGGCCGGCGCTGCAAAGAAGAAGACCTCCTCAAGGACGGGGACCGAATTGAATTAACCGAACCGCTCCGAATCGATCCGAAAGAAGCCAGACGGCTTCGCGCTTTAAATAAACCGCTTTTGGCAACTCGAGGTCGAAAACATGCGAAATAAAATTTCACCCTTCGAATAAATACCTATTGCTGTCAACAAATACAGCTCCTTCAATTTACGTATAATTGTTTTTTGTGCTTAGAGGTTCAACAATGCGACTCCTTCAAAAGGCTTTAACCTTTGACGACGTTCTCCTCGTTCCTGCATACTCGAACGTACTTCCCCGCGAGACCGTCCTTTCCACACAATTCACCAGAGACCTCCGCTTAAACATCCCGTTCTGCTCTGCAGCTATGGATACGGTTACTGAAGCTAATTTGGCCATTGCCTTAGCTCAGGAAGGCGGCATCGGTATTATTCATAAAAACATGACAGCCCAGGCTCAGGCTGCCGAAGTTAATAAAGTTAAACGCCACGAAGCAGGCATGGTTGCCGACCCGATCACCATCGGTCCGGACATGATTGTTGCCGACGTGATTCGTCTGACCCGCGAACACAACATTTCCGGTCTTCCCGTTGTTCAGGGCGAAAAAGTTCTCGGTATGGTTACACACCGCGACCTTCGCTTCGAAGACCGCATGGACGCCAAGATTAGTGAAATCATGACACCGGCCGAACGCCTGATCACGATTAAAGAAGGCGCCACACTCGACGACGCTAAGAAACTGATGCACGAGCATCGTCTTGAAAGAGTTTTGGTTGTTGACGACAACTTCCACCTTCGCGGCTTGATGACCGTCAAAGACATCATCAAAGCAACCGAACATCCGTATGCTTCCAAAGACAAACACGGAAAACTGCTTGCCGGTGCTGCTGTCGGCGTCGGAGCCGGTACGGAAGAACGTGTCGAGCTGCTGGTTGATGCCGGTGTCGACGTCTTGGTTGTTGACACAGCCCATGGCCATTCTCAGGGCGTGCTTGACCGCGTCAAATGGGTTAAGCAGCACTATCCTCAGGTTCAGGTTATCGGCGGAAACATTGCTACTGCCACTGCTGCCCTAGCCCTCGTTGAAAACGGTGCAGACGCTGTTAAAGTCGGGATCGGCCCGGGTTCCATTTGTACGACTCGCGTTGTTGCCGGTGTCGGTGTTCCGCAGATTACAGCTGTTTCCAACGTTGCCGAAGCTCTTCAGGGCTCCGGTGTTCCTCTGATCGCTGACGGCGGTATCCGTTTTTCCGGCGACGTCGCAAAAGCCATCGCAGCCGGCGCCAATACCGTCATGATGGGCGGCATGTTTGCAGGTACCGACGAAGCTCCGGGCGAAATCATTCTTTACCAGGGCCGCTCTTACAAGAGCTACCGCGGTATGGGTTCTCTCGGCGCCATGAATAAAGGTTCTGCCGACCGTTACTTCCAGGACAACAACAACGGCAACGTTGATAAGTTTGTTCCGGAAGGCATCGAAGGTATGGTCCCCTACAAAGGAAGCGTTCTTGCCATCATCTATCAGATGTGCGGCGGTCTGCGTTCTTCTATGGGCTACTGCGGCTGCCGTACGATTGATGAGATGCGCAACAAGGCCTGCTTTGTTGAAATCACATCTGCCGGCTGGCGTGAATCTCATGTTCACGATGTGAAGATCACGAAGGAAGCTCCGAACTACAGACTGGAACATTAATTTTCCTACATGTCTGAAATTTCAGATTAATATGACGGGCAAGGGTCGACTCGAGTTTTATAGACTCGGGCCGACTTTTGTTTTTAATTGATATTTAGCGAAGATGAACCACGATCGAATTTTAATTCTTGACTTCGGAAGCCAAGTCACGCAATTGATTGCGCGCCGTATTCGTGAAGCTCACGTTTACTGCGAAGTCCACTCCTGCGACGTATCGGATGGATTTATTAAAGAATTCAAGCCGAGCGGCATCGTCCTTTCCGGCTCTCACATGAGCGCTTATGAAGAATCCACGGACCGCGCTCCGAAGGCCGTTTTTGAAATCGGCGTTCCGGTTTTAGGCATTTGCTACGGCATGCAGACAATGGCTGAGCAGCTCGGCGGCAAAGTTGAAAGCGGCGCTCAGCGTGAGTTCGGCTACGCAGAAGTTCGTGAGCACGGCCACACAAAACTTTTGAAGAACATCTCCGACTTTACTGATAAAGACGGCAAGAGCTATCTGAAGGTTTGGATGAGCCACGGCGACAAAGTCACTGAAATGCCTCCCGGCTTCAAACTGATGTGCTCGACTCCGACTTGCCCCATCGCCGGTATGGCTGACGAGGAAAGAGGCTTTTACGCTGTCCAGTTCCATCCCGAAGTTACGCATACCGAGAAGGGCCGTGAAATCCTTGAGACCTTTGTTCTTAAGATCTGCAAGGCCACTCCCGACTGGGTCATGGGCAACTTCGCTCAGGAAGCCGTTGAAAAAATTCGTCATCAGGTTGGAAAAGATGAAGTTATTCTCGGTCTTTCCGGCGGCGTCGATTCTTCCGTTACGGCGGCTTTGATTCATCGCGCGATCGGCGATCAGCTGTCCTGCGTTTTCGTAGACAACGGACTGCTTCGTCTTCACGAAAGAGAACAGGTCGCTCAGACTTTCCGTGACAATATGGGTATGAAGCTGATTGTGGTTGATGCTTCCGACCGGTTCATGGATGCGTTATCCGGTGTTACCGATCCTGAAGCCAAACGTAAGATCATCGGTCGTCTGTTTGTCGAAGTCTTCCAGGAAGAAGCTGAAAAACTGCAGAATGCTAAGTGGCTCGCACAGGGCACCATTTATCCTGACGTCATTGAATCCAACGGCGCCAAGACCAAGAAAGCCCAAACCATTAAGTCCCACCATAATGTCGGCGGTTTGCCCGATACACTTCATCTGAAGCTTCTCGAACCGCTTCGCGAACTCTTCAAAGACGAAGTTCGTGAACTCGGTATCGCACTGGGACTGCCTGCCGAAATGGTTTATCGTCATCCTTTCCCTGGTCCCGGCCTCGGCGTTCGTATTCTCGGCGCTATTAAACGCGAATACGCCGATCTTCTGAGAGAAGCTGATGCGATCTTCATTGAAGAACTTCGCAATGCAGGTTGGTATGACAAAGTCAGCCAGGCTTTCGTTGTCTTCCTGCCGGTTAAGAGCGTCGGTGTGATGGGCGACGGTAGAACATACGACTGGGTTGTCAGCTTGAGAGCTGTTCAGACCAGCGACTTTATGACCGCTAAATGGGCTCATCTGCCATACGATCTTCTTGGCAAGGTTTCCAACCGCATCATCAACGAGGTTAAGGGTATTAACCGCGTCGTTTATGATGTATCTGGCAAACCCCCCGCAACGATCGAGTGGGAATAGCCGTATTAGGTTTTTAGGTGTTTCCTAGCTTTTCAGGGTGTTTCAAAAAACACCCTATTTTTATGCCTAAAAATCAACAAATTAGGCGTCGTTTCGGTTTCAATATTTTGCTTGAAGTTTCTCGATTTTTCTCGTTATTTCAAATAAATTTTCATGGTTTATTTGATGGTTTCAGGCAGAAAAAATCATCGAACCATCGTAAAATGATGATGGTTTTGCCAAAAACGGCATTTTTTGATGGTTTGGAACCCCGACATGCTGACTGATAAAAAGATCAACCAACTGACGCCGAAAGAGACACAATACAAAGTCGCAGACCGCGACGGCCTTTATTTGCTCGTTTATCCGACAGGTAAAAAGACATTCAAATTTAACTACCGCTATAACAATCGCCAGGAAACTCTGACCATCGGAAGTTATGGCGAAATTACGCTCGCACAAGCCCGTCAGGAACTGATGCAGGCACGTTCCCTTTTAGCTCAAGGAATATCGCCCGCGCGTAAAAAACAGACAGAGGCGCGGCAGTCTAAAGACGACACCTTCGGGGCCTGGCTCGAGCGTTATGTCGCTGACGCTAAAGTCGCGGATTCGACCGCCAAGATGCGCCAGTACGCAATTCAAAATCACCTGGCTCCGGCGCTGAGTAAATTGCAGTTGTCCGAAATCACAGACAACGATGTACGTCGCTTGGCAGACAAGCTAGTCGCAGAGAAGGCGCCTAGTACAGCGCTCCTTTGCCGCATGCTGATTAAAAATGTTTTCAAGTACGCCTCGACCCATGGCGGTCCGAAACTGCGCAGTCCTACCGAGGACGTCCCTCCCTCCACAATTCACGTAAACGCGCCGAAAACAAGGGCGCTGGCTCCTAAGGAAATCGGCTATTTGCTGAACGCGATGGATCGAACATCGTGCGATTTGCTTAGCATCAGCGCCGTGAAACTGGCGCTTTATACCTTGTTGAGGAAGTCGGAAGTCATCCATGCAACTTGGCAGGAAATCGACTGGGACGAGAAAATTTGGCGTATTCCAAAAGAACGCATGAAAACTAAAAGGCCTCACAATGTTTATTTAAGCAATCAAGCCTATGACATACTGGTTTGCCTTCGGACATTGAGCACAAGTAAAAGCGATTTTATTTTTCCAGCTAAATATGGTTTGAGCAAACCGCTAGCTAATTCCACACCGAATAGGCTCATAGAAACCTGTCGGAAAATTATGGCTCAGGCAGGGATTAAGTTCGATTCCTGCACGCTACACGATTTTCGGCGAACCGGCAGCACTATTTTGAACGAGAACGGTTATAACTCCGATTGGATCGAGGCGAGCTTATCGCATGTGGCTTCCGGCATTCGAGCGGTCTATAACGTGGCTGACTACGCCAAACAACGCCGGAAAATGCTGCAGGATTGGGCCGACATGATCGATTCCTATAAGGAAAAATATAAACTTCCTGAATAAGAAAAAGCCCCGCCAATCAGCGGGGCTAGTCAATTATGCGGGCATTTTAAACCGCATCACATAGTCATAATCGTATCGGACGGAGCGCCCTAATCGAAATTGGGGCACCAGTTTCCCGGCCTTCTCTAGGCGCCACAACGTTGTCCGGCTAATATTTAAAACCCTCATAACATCCAGGCGGTCGAGCTTAGGCTTTCCAAAGTCTCTGCCTTGCTTCATTTTTCTTTCTCCTTCTCATAGGCTTCCGGTAATTCTCTAAAGGCCAGCACCTCGGAATCCGTGTACTTTTCCCAATAGCCGAACGGATCTAGGCAGCCGATGGTCACAAAGGGCTTCACGTTCGGCTGATCTTTAAGTTTTACAGTCAGTAGATAAAAGCCTGACACGGTAGGTTTTATCGCAGGATAAGGATTCCAAGCGTCCGGACGATAGCCCTGGACTAATTCAATATCTGCCTGGTCCACATAGCAATTTACGAACAGCAGGTATGGGTAAGAGTGCAAAGGAATTCTCTTAGCAAAGAGGACTTCCTTGTTCCCGTTGCCCATGTTGCAATCGCATATCCGATTAATTTCCTCTTCGGTGAAATATTTCTCCAAATTTTCTCTGGCAACCTGATTCTTTATTCTCCACTTTCCCGGGATTCCTGTTTCAATGAGACACCAGGATTTAATTTCGGAGACCGGACAGGTGAAATAATCACCTTCGTCAAAAAATCCGTCTAAAACCAGTCCGTACCTCAATGCCGAGGCATCCTTTGGGCTTTCTTCGAAACCTACCAGGAAACGGTTATGCTTGTCTTCACTTCCCCATAATTCTCTGGGTATCGGTCCCTTTTTCATTTGAACAATCATTTTGTCCTCCATAAAAACAAAAACGCACTGATTTCTCAATGCGCTTGTGTTTGGCACCCTCGATTGAGAGTGCCGTATGGATTAAAAGGCTTATTTATTAACGGCCGGAATAGATGGGCAGTTCTCCGGACAAAAGCTCTTCCAGCTTCTGGACATGAGCTTCCATCGCTTTGGCAAATACTCTCTGCAGTTGTTGCAGTTCGTACCACAGCCGAAGTTCTCCACTGCCTCGGTCAATCCTGTAACGGAGCTTGGCTCGAATGGTGTAGGCGGGACCGTCTTCAAATACCGGAATACCGATCAAGAATTCAGCCGGAACGCTTACGTGACCTTCTGAAACTGCTCCGGAAGGGCTTTTCTCCGTATAAACAAAAGAAGCCATTCCGTTTGCCAAAGAGACCTTAGAGCCGAACGTTACGTTGCGGACATCGTTCAGGTTCGTGACGGCTTCCAGCACTTCTGCAGCGCTTGGTGCACGCTTTCCATCTCCCACAATGTCCGCGATGTGCTCGTCAAGAAACTCAGCAAATTCGATTTGTGACATCCGCTTCTTGTTATTGGAATTCCAATCTCCCCATTCAATGCTTTTTTCAGGTTCATATTTAGCAATCTGATCCCGCCAGTTCGGCTGATCGCGTTTAATGTCGTTAAAAACCGCACTTGCCATGAATATCAGAGACTTAATGGACTTGGTCAGATAAAGATTTGTTGAATCAGTTTTGTAATCCTTGACATATTGGCAGAACGATTCAATGTCATTGAAGAGGAGGAAAAAGTTTTTGATCCTGGTAGGAGCCTGCAAGAGATCTTCTCTACCTGTTACTTCCCAGGAATGTCTGCCTACAGGTTTTGCTACCATCGGCACGCCTTCAACCTCAAAAACAAACGGCGCCTTTAAATCTGCTGGCGCCGGGATGCATTGAGCAAGTTCTTCGGTTGTGAACTCTTTCACTTCTTTCTTTTCATCCATAGGTTCCTCCATTAGTTAGTTGGGTGATGAATTACGCCGTCGTCATCAATATCAATCGGCGCTCTTTCTGCTTTTCCGATCTCCGGGAATAAATCTCCCTGTCGGTCGAGGTTGGAAACCAGTTCCATTTTTGAATTAACAAACAGGACCGACTGACCTGCCTCTTGCGGGATCTTTGTTGTGATCTTGTCGGTAACAATCACAGCCTCAACCATTCCGCCGTTTTTGGTGTTTGGTTTGACGGTCAGCTCGATAACGAGTTTTGCCGGTTTCCCTGTTTCGTAGACGGATTTGACGACCTGCTGCATGGCTTCAGTTGCTTCCATTGAGGCCGCGCCTCTGCGCAGTGTCGCAAACGTAGTTTCAAAAGGTTTGCTCATTTATTTGCTCCAATAAAAAAGCCCTCCGAAGAGGGCACGTTATTTTTCAACTTTGTTACGAGCTTGTATTTTTTCAATCACGTGATTTGGAATAAGGAAACATCCTATTCCAGTGACCGCCAAGACATCGCCAAATTGTTTGTTGTAGAGATCAATCAAAGACTGTCTCCTGCTGCGCAGCCGCTTTATCTCACTGTTTATGGGGAAAATGATCTTGTTCCCTTTGGTCCTGGTTGCAAGAATCAACGGGCAATCTGAAATCTGCTTATCTAGCGTGGTCAATTCGATAAACAATTTTTTGCAATGGTATTCGGCCTGATTCAGTTTAATTTCAAGTCGTACTAACTCGACAAATTCAAGAACCTTGTCTTTCTCCCAATACTCTTTTTTCCCCAGGAATCGAGATTCTGGAAAGAAAGGGTTCTTTTTTATCTGCCAGAACTTTTTAGCAGGAAGCCCTAAGAGCTTGCAGAATTCATCTTTGTTATAGAGAGGTTGACGTTTATTCTTCATAGTTCTCTCCCAAGCCCTGCACTTGCAGGGCTCTTGGTTTAATGAATTGAGAAGGGAATACAGATCCTGATCATCGAGTACGCCTAGACTTATTTTCCAAAATCCTTCCTTGTTTTTGAACAGTCTGCCGATTGCTGTGTCGTCTAATTTCACGACATACAATTTTTCGCCTTTAGATTCGAATTTAATTTCGCTCATGCGGTGGCCTCCTGTGGAGCTTCAATAACCTCGCCATCTTCAATATTCTTGAAGTCTTCGACCGAGATGGCGTTGATGTCGATTACGTCGTTCGGGTCGATCTTTTCCCCGGCTTCCCGCTTAGCATCGACATTTGCAACTTGGAGGGCCTCGATGGAAACTGGGAGGTATTTGAAGAGGCGTCTGATAACCGTTTTCAGAGCCATCTGTTCAAAATACGTGTTCCAGATGTTCTTTGACTTGGCCTTGGCTTTGACTGCCTCAACTTCGGCGCGAGACATGACTTCAAATTGGTATCCGCCTCCGCGCAGATTTGCGACAGCGTAGACAAAAGTGATGGGCTTTTTAACGCGGTCAGCTTCACAACTCGGCACGTGATGAATGTCCGGATGCAATCCAAGCTGGTAGTTGAACTCGTCACCTTCGTGGACAGCAAAAGCTGAGAGGGACAAAACCTGTCCGGAGCGACGGGCCAAATCGATCATGCCGCGGTAGCCAAGAATTAACTGGCACTGATTTCCATAAGGAACTAGGTAGGCTTGGCCGAGGGCCGAACCGGGTTCAAGTCCCAGCTGGGCTGACTGCATGACGGCTCCGAGGAACGAGGCCGGTGTGGTATTGAGAAGGGCTGGCGTTTTACGCAATTCGGTCGCGGCAATTCTTGCCATTCTGTCCGGGCTTAAATGCTTTGGCACAGCGAGAGCCAGTTGTTTTTTGAACTGGTCAGAAAGAACCTGTTGAACGATCGCCGGAGCTTTCGTTTTGGGTTTTGCGACTGGAGCAGAGGGTGCGCCGACAGCGGCGGCGAGTTGGTCTGATGTGGACATAATTTAATTCCTATGAAAAAGCCCCTCGCACTGGAGGGGCTGGGGTTGATTAAGAGTTACGGGAAATAAGTCAGAGGCAAAAATAAAGCCCGCTTGTGCAGGCTTGGAGGGGATTTGGCTCGGTTGATCCGGCTCAACCGAGAAAGCCTTTTCTTGTTGCACTGTACTGTAGTGCTCGGAGCGAATATTACACAAAACCGCTCTTTTTATCAGTAGAAACCCTGCCCATTTTGTGTAGCTAGCAATCTAAAAGACTAAGCGCACACACACATGACACGTGTTGAGCTTTCTTTCAGATAGTCGTAGTAATCATCTAAGTGGTCGTTACGGAAGGAATCCGAATCAAAGCGTTTTGAGGTTTGAGTTTTGTAGGTGAGGACTTTCTTGCCATCGAGCGTAAGGATTTCGTTGTCCCTCATGCTTATTGCAATCTTGGTTTTGAGCGCGTCCTGCTGCTTTTTAAGTTCCTTAATTTCACCAGCAATACGTGCGTACTCACCATAATCAATAGCAAGCTCACCCTGAGCCTCCACAGCTTTTCCATTGCTTTTGCCATATAACTGAAGTACATCGTCAATGTTGATCGGGTCAGGAGGAAGCTTCTTCAGAACGTTTTCGTTCCAGAAGCGGGAGCACTTTTCTTTGATCACTTGGAACACGTCCGGACGGGCGTCCACCCAATACATCCGGAAGTCCGATCCTCCAATCAGAACTGCGAGATACATTCCTTTGAGCTTCAGAATGCCGCAGTACCATTGAATCTGCGTTTCGTAGTAAAGCGGGATCACATGCTCGGTTCTGAGGTTGTTCTGTTTGATCTCGAGCTCCTGGCTCGGCCCCCAAAGGTCAGCGGTAAAAGCGTTTGCCGTCTTAGCTTCAAAAGCGATATCGGTATTGATGATGCGCTCAACTCCGGTGACGTCGGCATAGCGCTCGATTTCTTCGACCGTCAGCAGCGGACGAACTTTTCCGGCAATCTCGGGATTGATAATTGCTCGGTCGATGTTTGCGATTGCCCAAGGAGTTTCAGGGTCGGAGAACTGGTGAGAAACCTTTTGAACTCTCTTGCCGGTGCGCAGCTGAAATTCTTTTGCGACCGTATCTTCGAGAACGGTTCCCCAGTAAGCAGGCTCGGACATTCCCTTGTCCTCAGAGAGACCGAGTTTGTCATTCCAAACATCCAGCGGAGTCTTCCAAGGATTCAGCCCGAGGACGGCTGCCACATCGGAGCCGCCGATACCTGTACGCCGCCCCTTTAACCAGGCGGCTCTTTGTTCGTTAGTCATTTTCTACTCCAATAAATAGCGCAGAGAAAGGTTCCTGGGGCCCCTGCGGGAAAGTCGCCTTTTTCTGTCTCTTCGGTTTTACTTTTGTTGCGTAATACTCTCGGCCCTTCTTGTTGATTTCTTCTTTGTGCTCGAGGTAGTAGAGGCGCTTTCTCTCTTTCTCAGTGAGTTTTAATGCCATTCGTTTTCCTTCAAATATTCATCAAACAAAGGCTCAATTTCAGGGTGTCTTTCGTCCTCTCCCGCCTCAGCAAGTTCGTTAATACGTTTGCCGCAATACCGAGGGATGTACTCTTCAAAGAACTTTTCGAGGAGCCGTTCATACTCGGCTTGGCGCTTTTCTTCTTGCCAGGACGGCTGCCAGAGATCTCCTGGCCCTGGACATGTTCTCGGAGTTACATGCATAGCAGCCACCTCTGAAACGCAGTAGCACTAAAAATGAAATCCAGGATCAAGAAAGCCAGTGAAAATCCAACCACAGCGCACAGAAAGCATGTAAATGTGTTTTCAAGCAGGTCATCAAACTTCTTCATATCAACCTCCAAAAGAAAAGCCCCCGAAAGCGCACCAAGGAGTACCGCGCTAACGAGGGCCAGGAGAGAAAAGACTTAAATCTCGAATTCCGGAAGTTTCTTGATATCCGGATACATTTGCTCGTCAATTGCTTTAAGTCCGAGCTCTGTAATGAAATCCTGAGAGAACTCTTTGAACAATGCCTTGACCTCTTTCTGAGCCTCAGCAGTCTGTACAACGTGATCCAGGTCAAGCGTTATCTCTTTCTTTCCAGCGAGCAGGGCAGAGACAACAGCCCGCTCTGCATAGGTCAGCGCATCAGTGAGGCAAATTGCTGAGCCGCGCTCTTTCAAAATGTCATCGATAACATTTGTAAAAAGCTGATTTTTTTCATACACAGATAAGATCATTTTTCTCTCCTTAAAACTATGTAATAAAGACCACATTCAAAAGCTCCCATAAGCGCAAAAATTGGAACTAAAAAATTGGTAAAAGCCTGGGGAGCTTATGAAGATGGTCTGAACTTGTACGTTTTTTGAACAAGTTGGGCGTTAAAGACATAAGAAAAGCCCGCCGGAGCGGGCTATCGAAGTATTCGGAAATTCCTAATAGTTCGAAAATTGATTAAGCTAGACGTTCACCAGCTTCATAAGCAGAAAGAAAGTTTTCTAAGTAATCGGTTGCTTCCTTCTCTGTTTGGAAGGTTCTCGAATAGCTATTGCAATAAAGAAAATCCTGTAAACCTTTAGATTTATGCGTAGGTCTAAACGCTGAAAACATCCATTTTTTACGATCAACCTTCAAAAGGTCGCAAACGTATTCGTCTTTGTAAAACACTCTAAATTCGTTTTTAAACGACGTGTACTCAGTAACTTTTTTACGTTCATACGTGGCTAACATGTTTTTTCTCCAACTAAAAAAAAACAAAAGCGCCCTCCAGTGTGTGCTAGATGTATCCAAAGGAGAAGTTGCCGGAAAGCGCTTTTGTTTGTGAACTGCTATTTTTTCGGCCCCTACTCGTACCTGACGACTTTAACGTCACAATCCTTTCAGCATTCCTCGCCGTGCCGTCGCTTTCGCTAGACATCTCGGGCCAATTCACTGGCCGCCCGGTTGAGTTCATAGCCTTTCGGTTTACTCGGCCTTAGAACCCTTTTCCTTCCTGACAAGCTTCAGAAGGATTTTTAAAGAACGTTTGCTTGGTGAGGAAAGAATAACATAATGTTATGTTAAAACGCAAGCAAAACGTTATGTAATAAATAACATTAAGTTAGGTATTTGTGCCGATTTGTTTCTTGTACGCAACAAAAAAGCCGCTTAGAGCGGCTTGGAGTAAGAGATAAAAAGACTATTTCTCTAATTTTTTTCGATATTTCATGAAGTCTGACATGACCGTGTATGTCTGAGACTCTATAACCGAGCTTACTATCCCGTACTTATCTGGAGCGTATTTGAAGTTCTTATCGACTAGCTCAAGAACTCTCTGATAATTGTCTCGGCACTTTTCTTGAGCCATTTTTGTTAGGTACATAATGTCGATTTTCCCGTCTTCAAGGTTTTCGTAGTGGGCACGGAGACAAATGTTCAGGGCAAAATAGGCTAAAGCAGCTTCCTCGTCTTTGCTAAGTTTCTTGGGTAGAGGTTTTGGTGCGGGCTGATCTGGCGGGTTTTCAAAGACCCTAGGATCTTCTCCGGCTCCTCTATCGGTATGAACGACATCCTTTTCAATTATGTCTTTGTATTCCCGGCTCACCCTTTCATACCAGTCTTCAATGCAGAATTTAGACGTGCATGCTTCTCTCTCCTGCCAATTCTTTTTTACTAGTGCCTTAAATTCTTTGCTGTTACCTGTTTTCTTCTTTGCGAGTTGGTAAATTTTGCCCAATCGCTCATCCTCAATCGACAAAATAGGGTCGCTACAAATCATTTTTTCCGGCCAGCTTCTTGCTTTGTTGCAATCAAAACTAGCACCGTATGAATTGACGGCGGAGAGAAGCAGTAACGGGAGTAAAAGTATTTTTTTCATTGTCCTTGCCCTTCAAAAATAGCTCTGAAATCGGTTTTGGTTAGACAAATGTCCCGTGCCAAACATAGACAACGCGACCGACGATTTCCAATTGTTCCGACCCGTCGAGTTCTTCACTAAGCTTCACGGTAGGATTGTCAGAAGATATAACGATGACGCCCTTGAGATTCTTGTTAACCCGTTTAATAAACAACGTGTCATAGGAGCGCAGGACATAAATTCCGTCATAAAGATCTTTGACGCCCTCATCTATGAGGACCTTATCTCCTGGTGCAATTGTCGGGAGCATAGAATCGCCATGTCCTGTCAAAACTTTTAGGTTCATGGGATTAGATGGGTTGAGTCTGCGCACAAAATCGGGTGCCAAGGTCAGGCCACCGACGATGACATCTTGTTCTAATACGCTTGGATCGTCTCCCATGCTTCCAGTGTTTTCGAGCTCGAGTACCTTGACGCCTTCGGCAGGCTTGTCGATCGAACTAATCAGCATGCCTGTGTGATCAGTGTCCATCCAACCGCGCCCTAGGTGCAGCTTTGACTCTATGTCGCGGGCCATTTTGTCTCCCATCAAATAGGGCTTTCCCGTGCTGCTACGGACCGATTGGGCCCGGATAAATGACAAGGATGGATCATTTCTGCGCCTCCCAAGCTTTTCATTTAAGGCTGGGATGGTGCCTTCCTCTTCAATTAACAACTCGAGATTTTCCCTACGAATTTCGCTCACTGGTCTCATTGTTTTCTCCTTAGAGGTATTAAACAACACATTGTTAATTTGACATAACTAAATGTTATGCGTAATATCAAAACAAAACGTTATGTGTGAATAGCAATGAAACTCAAACACTATTTTGAAAACCATCCTGAGATTTCTCAGAAGCAGTTAGCGGAAAAGCTTGGTGTTACGCCTGAGTTTGTGAGCATGCTGGTTGCTGGCAAACGTACAGGATCAATTGAGAAGTGCATTTTGATCGAAGAGCTGACAAACGGAGAGGTAACCGTTGAGGACCTTAGGCCCCAGAACTCTTGGAACAAAATGCGCAACAACCTTTTGCGCCGAATGATCAATCAGTAGGTGAGATCATGTCCTGGCAAGATTCAGACGCAGTGCGGAAACTTTTTGTCGGCAATTCGGCGGCAAAAAGCGTACTGCGCTGCTTGGCTGATTTCAAAAATGAAAAAACGGGGAAGTGCAACCCAAGCACGGACACGATAGCCAAAGAGACCGAGCTAAACAGAAAAACTGTTTACAAGGCCATCAATTACCTAGAAGAAAAAGGGTTTATCCGTAGAGAGCGGACCGTTCTCAACTCCTCAAATAATTACATTCTGAATCTTATCGCCAGACCTGATAGTTCCATAAACGGTAGTACCGTTTTTGGTAGTACCAAATGTGGGACTAGTACCAAAAACGGACTTTCCGTAGTCCCAAATATGGGACGTGTGGTAGGCCCAAATACGGGACGCGAACCAGTAAATGAACCAGTAATAGAAACAATTAATACATCTAACGATGTATATGTCAGTAGAGCCGAAAACGGCTCTCCAGACTCACAGAAAAATGCCGTGAATGAAAGTGAGAAATTCAATCTCACCGAACCAAAAGAAGAACTCACTCCGAAACAACGATCGGCACAGATAGGTTCTCATTGTCCGCATGAAAAAATCATCGCCTTGTATCACGAATGTCTGCCAATGCTGCCGACAGTCCGGATCTGGTCAGAGGACAGAAGAAAAACGTTAGCGGCTCGCTGGCGGACGTTGGTTAATGACAAGGGCTATCAGTCCGAAGAGGAAGGCCTTGGCTGGTTTAAGAGGCTGTTCGGATACATCAGGCGATCGCGCTTCCTTACAGGTGAAACGCCGCAGAAGGAAGGACACACCTGGCGGCCTGATCTGGAATGGATCATCAAGCCGAAAAACCTAACGAAAATCATTGAGGGGAAATACCATGTCCAATAACTACAGCATGAGAGATGTGGACTTTGACAGCAGCCAGGAAGCCAAGAAAACTCAGAGACAACTTTCAACGAAGGTCTTTGAACAGCCTTGCAGGGCCAATGGCTGCCCTTGTACGGTTTTTTGCGGCCAGCTGACCCAAGGCGTCACTGTTTGTGAATTCCACGAAGGCGTTCAAGGCAAATATTTTCCGACGGTGACGGCCGGACTTCATCGCTTCAAGGATCTTATTGACCTGGCAGAACGCCTTCTTAGGGACTGGCGGTTGATCGACGATTACAACTCGACCTACAACCACCCCTATGTCATCCAAAACTTAACTGAGTATTTCAACGCAATAGGTATTCCGGAACTGGCTCCGAAGACAAACATCCCATGTATCCCTATCGAAGGAAAGCAGCAGTTCCGTGATGAATCTGCCTACGACTTAGGAAACCGAATCAAGCGATGGGTAAGGAGCCAAGTAGTCAAGCCCTACATGATCGAAAACTCGGAAGAAAGCCTGAAAGAGAAAACGGTTGAGCAACTGTCTCCGCTCTCGGCGTACGTGAAACAACTCAAACGCAACGCCATCCAGAAGCAACAGGATGTCGCGGATTATTTTTGAGGTGAAATATGGATCCCATTCGCATGATCTTCAGGTTCTTCCTTTCGCTTGGCGTATTTGCAGGGTTCCTCGCGTATGCAGATGACCACAGCACTGCCGCTCAATGGTTAGCAGTTTCTCTTTCGTTCTTTTACGCGAGCTTTGATTGGAGGGATCTTTTATGACCGGCTGTTGTCTGTACTGCAGATTTGCAGAGTCTTATTGGGTCGATAAGGAAGGGAATAAGCGTCGACCGCCAAAAGCCTCTTTCGGAGACATGAACGTCTACTGCCACCATCCGGATAAAGGTGCTGGCATCGAGTGCTACCCGATTTCATTTGCTCGGTGCTCGGTTTTTGATCTTGATACGGATGAGCGCATCGAACGCCGGAGGCAATTCTTTTCACAATTTGAGCGATACAGGGTTCATGCAGAACTAATCGCTCAGAGACGATAAAACAACCAGGAGAAAAACATGGAACTATCAACGATCGAAAGTTCGGCCATCATTTTGGTGCTGATCAATCTTGCGGTTTTGTTTGTGGCAGTAATGGCCTTTTATCAAAACTGCGGCCTCAAGATCCAAATCAAATACCTTTGGCTGGCCATTGACGCATTGGAAGAGGAAAACAGAAAACGCAAACATCAGGAGGGATTATGAGCAAATCCCAAAGAACAAAAGGGGCTGTCGGAGAACGCGAAATCTGCGATCTGATTTTTCGAGACCTCGGAATTGAGGTTCATAGGAATCTACAGCAGACACGGGATGGCGGTGCAGACATCAAACTCAAACCATTCTCTATCGAGGTCAAGCGCCGAGCAGCGATAGGGAACATCTACGACTGGATTGATCAGGCTGAACGAGGATGTGATTTTCCAGAGCGTCCGATTGTTGTCTGTAGAGCTGACCGAAAGAAATGGCTAGCGATCATGACGATTGATGAGTTGTTCCGACTCATTCGCGAAGAAGTAGCAGCCGCGGGAGGTAAGTGATGCGAATTGACAGAATCAAGGGAATGGAAGTGGTACGTTGGACTGCGGAGGAATATCAACACATCCACGGTGAATCCATGTCTGAGTGGTTCAATTGGGTTAGTGACTATGTTGACCTGGATGAAGTCAGAAAGGCCACCTTAAAAGCGTGGGGCCTTCTGAAGTTGAACGATCACCTGATCTATGAGGAAAGGGCTAAAAGATGGATATAGAAACAAGCCTAATGATCATTTCGATAACTCAGCTATTCCTTGCTATCGCGATTGTCTTTGTTAGCTTGACCCAGCGAGACATCCGGATGTTTATTCGGAGACTGTCCGCGGGGGTCCAGGATTTAATTAACGCTCGCGGGGCACAAGAATGAGGTTATCTCTTTTTAGCCGGAATGAGTTGGCGGATTCTTGCGACTTGCTTGGCTGGCTTGACCCAAATGTCTACCAGGGAATTGACGAGCTCAGACATGATCTCGGCCAGCTCTTGAGTATCGGTATCAGAAAGAATGTATTTGCCCTTATGGGCAAATTCGTTGCCAGTGTCTCGGCAGGCATCAACCATTTGTCGGACATCGGACGTCATCCCTTTGTTTTTCTCAATGGTGTCGATCTTTTTCCAAAGCAGATCGTCAGGTTTATAGCCGGAAATCTTACTTGTTTCGGCAACGTGGTCCGCGAGCTTCTCCAGGCAGACGCGAAGAAGTACGCAGGTGCAGCGGGGCGACAAATAGATGATGCTTTGCGCCTCGATAAAGTCTTTCTTCACGCTTTCGGGCATCCCTTTGGCCGGCTCGATTCCCGCGGGCGTTGGGTAACGAAGTTCGCCATTTTCCCAAAAGATCAGCCGGTCGCAGGCCTGGCATTTGGTAAGGGCAGTCTTTTCTATTGGCATGATCTCAGCGAGGTCCTCCACGCCGACGGACTTGTCGCCGAAGCCGCTTCCGCGGCCGACACGCGCGAAGATGTTATCTCGCGTAATTGGCGGCTTAATTTTGGAAATAATCGGCAGCGTAAAAATCGCAGTAACAGCCCCGCAGTGCGGGCATTTATAGGAGTTTGACATGACTAATTTCCCGTTTGAGTTGAATAAGCAGGTAAAGCATATCGATATTGTAAAAACCCGCACGGCTTGCATAAACAACGCTTTTACGGCAATCGAGACAGCAAAGCTCACCCTTAGCCGCCTGGAGGAAATGGCCGCCCAAAGAGCGGACGGAAAACTCCTTGATATTCATACCGTAGGCACCACGACGCATGCCCTGCGCGAAAGCGTTGACCGCATTCTTGTGGGCCTGATCGAATCCCAAACAATTCCCGGAGATAATGCTTGATCGATACCCACTTCTACGAACGCCTGGCCAACTGGCGGCGAGTGTATGGCGACAAGCCGGTCAGATGGCGCTCGCCTACGGACGTCGCCTGCCGATATGCGCAGTGTTATTTTGAGCGGGCCCCGGAAACAGAAGAAGAAAAGTTCTGGCGGGAAGTGACCGAGCTCAAGGTGCGAGATCCGCTGCTCCCGGCGCCGGACTACTCAGACGCCGACCTTCTGCAGCGCGCCTGGATGAGTTTGCCGGACAGAATCGATTCCATACCTGTGAAGCGGGCGGTTAAGGTTTTTGTGTTTGGCACGAATCGCGAGTATGAGCACTATTGCAGAAAGCAAAAGGTCAGGCCAAGCGGGGAGCCGGAATGGCGGCGGACTTTCCTCCAGGCGTTTGCGACAGTGCTCGAGCGCTCCCAGAATGGTGAAAAAGAGGGTTAGTACCCATATTAATTTATGATTTAAAATGATAAAGTCAGAATAACAATTGAAACTGTCCTTCCAGGATGCGCAGAATCGCTCTCTAGCGGTCTTTCGCGTGCCCGGAAGAAACGTAGTACGCTGGAGCTCGGACCTGATGGATCGCGAGCTCTTTTGCTTTTTATGGATTTAGGAGGCTACATGGCCGCGTCTATTCCAGTTTATTCCTTACCACAATTAACTCCAGCGGCCCAGCTTTTTGATCTAAAGGGGCAGCAGACGCGATGGCAGATTTTGGCGGACATACACCAGGCCGCTTTTGCGTTTGAAATACTCCCCGGCGTATTTGCCCAATTCGGATCTACCGGAGCGCGTCGTTTTTTTAGAAATTCATATTTTGAAATATTCGAGTTAGTACGGATAACTCATGAGCGTGAGAAAGTCCAAGATCAATTAGTTTCGTTAGCAGGTGTTTTAACCCTTCAGCCGGAAGCTGTTTGACTGCTTCTTTAATGGATTCTTTTTCCGGTTCGGGTAACTTCGCCTGCTGAATGGCGATTGATAACAACTCTTTAAGCGTATCCTCGTGTAGCTTTACGGTTTGCACGGAAAGGATGGCGCTTAATCCGCCATCGTCGCAGATAAAGTCGACGCCCTTAGCAGTAATTTTAGGCAACGAGACGCTAATCATCGCGGGAGCTCCGTTTATATCCGTCGTAACTTTTACGCCGGAGGAAAGAAGCCCGTGCTCGATTAGGTATTGAGCGTTGGTTATGTATCTTTCGCTTTTTAGATCCCGGATAAACCATTCTTGAGTTTCCGGGGACATCTCTGGGTAATCTTCAGCGAGGCGCCGAAGCATTTCTCTTTGGTATTCGCGATCTAAATTCATAAGAATTCTCCTTCGGATTGTTTTCTAGCCAGAATGATTCTAAGGAAATGCGGGCTGATCGTCCCGTGCAACAACCGATCTTTCTCTTTGAGTAAGTACATGGGGTTTGAGCCGCTCGGTCATTCGTGATCGGGCGGTTTCTTTTTATGGGTCTGCGCTATGAATGTCAAAATCCTCGGCCGCGTCCCCGTCCGATTTAAGGACGGAGTTAAATGGATCACGGTGAAACCTAATGGCCCCGAAAATAAGGGTACGCCCGTTAAGCTGGATGATCGCACCGGAGAGGTTCTCGCAGGCATGGGCGGAAAGTTTAACGGCCGCCATATTTCTGCGGCACCCAGGGGCGGCAGACAGGAGCAGCCGGGAGCTCAGGCCGTGATTGAATGGTCTAAAGCGCCCAAGGCTCCCCAGAAGCCTCAGTACACTGGCTCCGACAAATATACGAAAACGGCTAATCTGGTTAAGTCAACGCGGAAGGAATTTACTCCGGACAGCGTAGGTAAGGCGATCAAAGACCTTAATTATCCATACACGATCGACCTGGATAACAAGGACCAAATTCTCAAAGAGCTCGATAAAGAATACGACCATTTGAGATCCATGGGCTATCCGTATGGTCCGGACGAAGCGGAGAAGGTATATGAACGCGCGATGAGTTTTCAGGCCGCTCGCAAACGTGTCGATGATATTTTTGAAAGGGACTACGGAGACCTTACGAAAGGCGAGGACGGCCTGGAGCCGGACGAAGTAGAGGACCTTAAAAATCTTTATGCCGAGAGGCTTCGTCTTTCTGCCCTGGAGCGTGTCGCCGAAGCCTCTGTCTGGTATACGGACAGGGCGGATTTTAGAAGCACGGATTTTTATAAGGCCCTGGATAAAGCCTCCTCGAAGCTCGGCGATAAGGTTGACGCTTTGGCGGCTCTGCCGTCCAGAAGGCCCGCGAATCGGCAAAAACGTCAACTGCAGCAGAAAAAGAAATTTGAGGCAGAAAGATTAAAGCGTGAGCAAAAGCGGGCTATGAACGCTTTTCAGGCGCAATTTTCAAAAGAGCTCGCGAAAAACGTTGAGCCGCAAATCCAAAAGCTAAATTCTGACCTGGCATCTGCATCTACATCCGCGGACGTTGTGGCGGCATTGGATTCCAGCGGCCTAATGAATGCGCCGACGCAGGGGCTTAATCTTATGGGACCCGATACCGCGCGCTCTATAGGGCAGGCTTATTCTGACATCTGCTCAAAGTTTCCTTTTCTTGTGGGTAATATCGGAGGGGCTAATTGCTCTAGGCTCGGAAGCTCCACGTATGGTCAGTGCTCGATGAGTAGGGGCGCGATCGATTTCAATACTAAGTATTACGGGAGAGGAAATGAGGCGTCCTTCGCCGCTTCGTTTAGTAACTGTATCTCTACGCAATTCCATCCTCAGGGCGTTATGTCCAAAGGCGCAGCTTATGCAGTAGCGTCGCATGAGTTGGGGCACGCAATTGAAGGACGCCTAGAAAAGCTCATGAAAGCCGCAGGCGTTGATACGACGGAGAAGAGAAAGAAAAGATATTTTATTTCCGGACGCGTAATGGACAAGGCTTTGTCTAACCTGTCTTTACAAAACGACCCGTTAGTTATAAAGAAGGAACTGTCTGATTACGCAAACACGGATAGCGCAGAGTTCTTTGCCGAAGCTGTTTCTGAGTACCTCTGTAGTCCGTCTCCTAGACCAGTGGCCGCAGAGGTTGGTAAAATACTAGAACGGTTCATGAAAAATGATTTTTCAGACCTTGGTATTTGAGAGGAATAAATGGCCGAGAAACTTACACCTGAATCAGAAGAGTGCTACGAAATGGTTCCAGCCTCTTTTCCCGAAGATTGGTTCGACCATAGCGGACCCGGTTGCCAAGGGCTTAAGTTGAAGAAGGAAGCCCCGGCTCGTGCGCACAAAGAATTGAAAGAATATCAGGACTATTGCGATGAGATGCGAAAGAAAGGCATCATCGTCAACTAATTGCCAATAACAAACCATAACCGCCCGCATGGCGGTTTTTTATTGCCAAAAACAAACCCCGTCTAGTTAGGAGCTAGGCGGGGTTTTTAGTGTCAACCTAAAGTAGTAGGTCGATATGGGAATTATATCAAAGCACTGTAGGAAGCTGGTTATGGAGATATTCCAAAAGTATCCCGTTTGGGCCTTTTGTTTCCGCTGGGGAATCCTTATTTTGATGCTGGCCTTTTCTTACAGCCTTATCAAATAAGGAGGCAGCTATGGACGAATGCGAAGCTCCGAAGCGTAAGCAGGGGCGCCAAACTAAGTACACGCCTGCCAAGGCCAAAGAGATCTTGAGGCGGCTGGCCGGTGGAGAGACCCTGACTTCTATCTGCCGGGATATGCAAATTCCGCCTTCTACCGTTTATCAGTGGACCGTCGACCGGAATGACTTTGCCGTAGACTTCGCGCGCGCGAGAGATTTCGGCGATCAGGTCCTGGAGGATGAGGCCGTCGACATCTCCGACACGATGGAAGAAGCATCTGAGACGATTGATTCGTTCAGCGAGAAACATGGAGCGTCGAGCACAGTCAAGAAAGGCGACGCCGTGGCACATCGCAGGCTCCGGGCAGAAGTCCGGCTGAAAGTTGTCGCAAGACGAAAGGGCGCAAAGATTCAACTGGATACGAACGGCGCCGGAGGCGAGGGCCTGGCCAGCGTCTACGAGAAAATCAGAGAAGTGGCTAAAGGTAAGAAATGAACGATCCTTTTTCCGAGCTGTGGAGCCCGCACAGATTTAAAGTTTTCTATGGCGGCCGCGGCTCCGGAAAGTCGTGGGCAATCGCTGAGGCCCTGATCGTCATGGCCAACTTGTCGCGGCTGCGCGTACTGTGCTCCCGTGAGTTTCAAAATTCGATTGCTGATTCGTCCTATCAGCTGCTTAAAGACACGGCAGAGCGCCTAGGGCTGAGCCATCGCTTCGAGTTTCTAGAGACCGAGATCCGACACATAAACGGCTCTCGGTTTTTCTTTAAGGGCCTGCAGCAGAGACAAGTGCAGTCGGTAAAGTCGATCGAAGGCATCGATATTTGTTGGTGTTTTGTTGCTGGGACTATGGTTGATGGGAGGCCGATAGAAGTTATAAAGCCTGGAGATTATGTCCGCTCTTTTAACCACGACACTCAATGTCTAGAGTATCGCCGGGTCGTCAAGGTAATGAAAAATCCGGCGCCCAAGAAACTTTATGCATTATCACTTGTTGGTTCGCCAAACCATATAATATCAACTAAAGAGCATCCTTTCTTTGTAAAAGGAAAGGGCTATATACCTGTTTCTGAAATTGTTCCTGGAGATATCGTTTATGCCTGCAAAACTGGATATTCCCGATTTTGTTCCGTGCCTTGGAGGATGCGGCGAAATGATCGCAATGAATACGCACGGAAGGCGGCAGAAGTACGTAAAACAAGGCGGGATATATTGCCGGGATTGTGTTCGCAAACTTCTTTCGGAGCGAATGAAGAAGAACAACCCCATGTACGATCCGGAAATACGGGAAAAAACGATTCAATCACTGAAAAAAAGCGGAACTCATCCTCGCGTATTGGGAGGAAACGGTCGCGGATTAACAAAGGGACAAAAACTTCTTCTCTCTTGGCTCGGGCGCGGCTGGTGGCCCGAGCTGGTAATTCCTACGGAAATAAGCGCGCCCGACGTGCCAACGAATTACAAGGTGGACATTGCGAATATCTGGTATGGCATTGCGATCGAGGTAGACGGGGGAAGTCACAAAGGAGCAGCCGCACGGGCGGAGGACGCTCGCAAAGATGCTTTCTTGAAGAGCAAAGGGTGGAGCGTATTGAGATTCAGGAACAAGGAAGTATTAACGGAAACAGAGAGAGTGAAAGCGGAAATTTTGTCTTTAATCTCGAGGTCGAAGGAAACCATAATTACTTTGCCGGGGATGTTTTAGTTCATAACTGCGAGGAAGCTCAAAGCATTTCCCAAGTTTCCTGGGAGACACTGATACCGACCATCCGAAAAGCGGGCTCCGAAATATGGGTATCGTTTAACCCGCTCCTGGCCGACGATCCGACGACCAAATTATTCCTGACCGATGCGCCGCCTCCCGGCGCCTATGTCCGGAAAGTCAATTTTGATGAAAACCCATACTTTCCGGAAGCGCTCCGGCGCCAGATGGAATGGGACCGCAAAAATGACTATGAGAACTACCTGCACGTGTGGGAGGGATTTCCCCGGACAATCAGCGATGCGCAGATTTTCCGCGGAAGGTTCACGGTCGAGAGTTTCCCGGACGATCTTTGGCAGAAGGCCGACAGGCTATTTTTCGGCGCCGACTTCGGATTTGCGAACGACCCGAGCACGCTGGTGCGATCGTTCATGTACGACAATCGGCTGTATGTCGAATATGAGGCCTTCGGCCACGGCGTGGAGTTAGACGAGCTCCCGGCGCTGTACGATTCGGTCCCGCTCTCCAGGAGCTGGCCGATCAAAGCGGACTGCTCACGCCCGGAAACAATAAGTTATTTGGCCAAAAGAAAGGGCTTCAATATCTCGGCGGCAGAGAAGTGGCAGGGCTCGATTGAGGACGGTATTGCCTATCTGAAATCTTTCGACAAGATCGTCATCCACCCGCGCTGCCGGCATACGGCAGAAGAATTCAAGCTCTACAGCTACAAGGTCGACCCTAAGACAAGCGAGGTCCTCCCGATCATCGTTGATAAATACAACCACGGCATCGATGCCATTCGATACAGCCTCGACGGCTATATCACGCAGGCGGGGCTCGATGAGTTCATTCGCCTGGGCAGAGGTTAAGCATGAAGGTAAACAAGAAACTTTCCCGGACAAAGCGCGGCAGCAGGCAGTTCACCGACGGGTTTCAGAACCCGCTACTGCGCATGGGCCTGAATACGAGCACGACACTCAACGGTAATCGCTACATCCCTGAGTTCAAGTCTTTCCAACGCAATGAGCTGGAATGGGCGTACCAGGGATCATGGATGTGCGGGCTCGCGGTTGACGTGGTCGCGGATGACATGACGCGCGAGGGCGTTGAGCTCCAGTGTGATGATCCGGAGGTCGCTTCGGCGATCGATATCGCGCTCGACGAATTCCGAGTTTGGGATAGCCTGTGCGACGCTTTGAAGTGGGCGCGTCTCTACGGAGGTTCGCTGGCCGTCCTTCTCATTGACGGTGATGACATGGGCACGCCGCTCGGGCCGATCAAACAAGGCGCATTCAAGGGCCTGCTGGTTCTCGACTGCTGGCAGGTCAACCCGTCGACAGAGGTCGTCCAGGAGCTGGGCCCGAATTTCGGCAAACCTAAGTATTACCAGGTCTTTGCCGAGCAGAGCAACATCGATATTCCCGGCGGAAAAATCCATTATTCGCGCTGTATCCGGTTTGAAGGGCGCCGGTTGCCGTACTACCTGCGACAGGCTTATCGCGGCTGGGGCGCGAGCGTACTGGAGCCGTTATTTAACCGAATCGAGATGTTTGATATGGCGACCGAAGGCGCGGCTCAGCTCGTCAATAAGTGCTACCTGCGCTATTACAAGGTCAAGGGCCTGCGCTCCATTCTGACAAACGACGTTGCCAAAAAAGGCTTCATGACGCAGATGGAGCATACCCGGCTATTCCAAAGCATTGAGGGCATGACGCTGGGCGACATCGAGGATGATTTCCAAACCATGACCTACACGTTCACGGGTCTGCCGGAAGTCCTTCTGCAATTTGCACAGCAAATCTCCGGCGCCACGGGCATCCCACTTGTTCGTCTTTTCGGTCAGTCTCCGGTCGGATTCAATTCCACTGGCGAGAGCGACATTCGGCTCTATTACGACAACACGAAACAGCAGCAGGAAAAGATGCTGCGCCCGGGTCTAAAGAAAATCCTAAACGTCATTTACATGAGCGTGACCGGACATGCTCCGGACAAAGATTTCAATTTTGATTTCCGCCCGTTGTGGCAGATGACCAACGAGCAGAAAGGCGCGTATGCAACGGCCATGGTCGGCGCGATTGTGCAGGCGTTACAGAGCGAATCTATCTCGCTACCGAACGCAATGAAGGAGCTCAAAAAGCTCTCGCCGACCATCGGCCTTTTCTCCTCGATTACCGAGGAGGACATTGACGAGGCTGAGAAACAGGAAAACGAGCTCATGCCGCCAGAGGCAGGAGGATTAAATGCAGCAGCAGAACAAGTTCCGGGAGCAGGCCAAAACGGCGGCTTTGGACCGCTGGTATCGCAAGCGGCTCAAGGCAGTGGCCAAACAGATCGCGCAGATCGCCCTGGAGTGGGAGGGAACCGATCCGAGCCAGCTCCAGCTCAGTCTGTTTGATTATTCAGTGCAGCTCGACGAATGGGCCCGCTCCGTGGCCGATATCATGCTGCGCCGCGCGGCATCAGCTGACTACGACACGTGGCTCAGGATTGGACAAAAGATCAGCCGGGGAACTCGCCGCAAATTGAAGGACGCGGCCACCGGGCCGATTTTCAATCGCCTGCGCGAGGAGCAGGTCGCACTGATCCGCTCTTTGCCCATGGAGGCCGCCAAGAAGGCTCAGGAATGGGCCGCTAGCGGGTTATCGGATGGCCAGCGCTATGCCGATATCGCCCAGCGCATCAAAAACGAGCTAGGCGGCGTTACGGAATCCCGAGCGATTTGCATTGCCAGAACCGAGACCGCTCGAGCGCGATCCAACTTCACGCAGGCCAGGGCCCAGGCCGTCGGTTCTACACATTACGTGTGGCACACGGTCGGCGATAACGCAGTGCGCCCGAGACATCGCGAGCTGGATAAGACCGTTCATGCCTGGAGCGATCCTCCGATCTGCGATGTGGGTGCAGGCGGCACGCCTATTCGCAGCCATCCCGGATGCGTCTTCAACTGCCGGTGCTGGCCCTCGCCACTCTTTTTTGAGAAGGACAAATGAGAAGGAAATTTCGAGACGGTCGCTTCTTGACCACGGAAAAAATAAGCCCTCTGAAGGAAAAAACTCCGGAGGGCTATTTGTTATGTCGAGACGTTCCGATTAGCCGCGTCGGATCGTTTGAATATTCAGCGGCTGAGGTAGGCCTGCCAAATATCGGCCGTGCGGTTCAGGTGTGGCGGCCGGAAGAACAAATTTTTAATCCCGAAACGATTGCCTCGTTTGAGGCCAAGCCGGTAGTCATCGGTCACGCGAGATTCGCAGATCCGGACAACTGGCGGGAGATTGCAGTCGGTACGACCCAGAACGTTCGGCGAGGAGAAGGCGATAAATCGGATTTTCTTCTCGCCGATTTGCTTTTGACGGATCGAAACGCGATCGAGGCAGTCGAGAGCGGGGATTTGAAGGAAGTCTCATGCGGGTATGACGCGGATACGCAGGAAACGCCCCAGGGGATTGAGCAAATTGGCATCGTGGGCAACCACGTTGCTCTAGTGGTATCAGCCCGATGCTCGGGCTGCAAAATTGGAGACGGAAGCATGACAACTAGCTTAAAGACCCGCCTGCGGAAATTGTTCCGCGATGGAAACGAGGATGCATTTAACGAGGAAGTGGACAAGCTCCAGGTGCAGGACGCAGATCCTGAACCGGCGCCAGCTCCTACCCCGACACCGGCACCCACACCAACACCAACACTTGAGGAGCGCCTGGCCAAACTCGAGGCCATGGTGGCAGCACTGGCTAAGGGCCAGGCTCAGAAACCTGTAGGCGACGCAGATACGCCCCCGGCGCCGGACGCCGGTGCTGACCAGAATGATGACAATGAGCTGATCGACGATCCGGATGCTCAGGCCATCATCGGCGACGCTGAAGCACTTTGTCCGGGAATGAAAAAGCCAGTGGGCGACGCCAAGGGCGGCAAATTCACACGCAATCAGATCGAGCGCGTTATGCGCACGGCGCTGAAAGGCGCCGGCGTCAAACAGTTCGGAGATTCCTCCGAGCTCGACGGCAAAGCGCTGGACATTGCCTTTAAGGCCGCAGTCGCGATGTCTAAGTCCGGAAAGAATCCGAAAGCATCCGGCACACGCTACGGCGACAGCGCTGAGGATTCTGTCAACTCAATCGCATACGTCCAGAAAAAACTTAACGATTTTTGGGGAGCTAAATAATGTCTCAGTTTATTGGCACATCTATGCCTCGCGGTTCTGCCGGCGATATCACTCGCGGCATGTTTGACTACACCACTGAGGTCAAGCAGAACGACATAACAACTCCGGTCGCCGATGACGGCGTTCTGGTTTCTCTGACCACAACCGGCAAAGCAACTCCGGCCTCTGATGCCTCCAAGGTTTACGGCATCGCAGTTCGCGACTATCGCCAGGTAGGCCCGGATGGAAAGGTCTGGCCGAAAGACGCCTTTGTTTGCATCCTTCGCCGCGGCTACGTTGCCGTGCGCGCCGCTGGTACTCCTGCACCCGGCGGAGCTGTCTATCTCGACGCCGCAAACAAGGGCGTTACAGCCACCAAGGCAGAAGGCGCCACGGCGATTCCTAACTGCGTGTTTATGGGCGCCAAAGACGATGCCGGCCTGGCCGAAATCGCATTCAATATCTAATAGGAGCAAAAAATGGTAAGACGTTTTGCTGACGCTGAAACAATCTCTGCTACCGGCGCATTCCTGGTCGGTGAGCTCGAGCGTCTCGATTCCAGAATCTATGAACCTATCGCGGATTTCACGTATGGCCGCGATATTGACCTTCGCAAAGATGTCACGATCGCCGATGAGGTTTCTTCTTTCATTCAGTCTGAATACATGGGCGGATTCGGCGGCACAGGCGCGGGTAAAAAGTCCTTCATTAAGGGCCCGGATTCCACGCCTGCCCGTGTTTCTGTTTCTCTGAAGAAGGTTGCCACACCGCTGACACTCTGGGGCATGGAGGTCGCTTACACGATTTTCGAGCTCCAGAAGGCTATGCAGGCAGGTCGCCCGATCGATGCGCAGAAACACTCTGCTATGCGCATGAAGCATCAGCTCGATATCGACACTCAGGTCTATGTCGGGGATGACGAAGTGGGCGTCAAAGGCCTGCTCAATTCCGATCAGGTAACGCATGAAAATGTCGGCACCTGGACCGATTCCACCGATGTGAAGACCGTTATCGGCTACTTCAATAACATCCTGGAAAAGGCCTGGAAGGCAACGCAGTACAACCGCATTCCGAAGAACCTTTTGGTTCCCCCGGCAATTTTCGGCAAACTGGTGAGCACACAGCTGACTAATACCGAAATGAACCTGTTGCGCTACGTTGAAGCTAACAACCTCTCTGTGGCCAATGGCGGTACGCTGACCATTCGCCCTGTGCGTTGGCTGGCCGACACGAACTTGTTCTCTACGCCGCGTATCGTGGCCTACACAAAAGCTGAGGACGTGGTTCGCTTCCCGCTGGTTCCGATTGCTTCTCTCCCGGTCCAGTACCGCAATTTCGAGCAGGCAGTTCCGTACTTCGCAGCTCTCGGCGGCGTCGAGTTCGTGCGTCCTGAGATGGTTTACTACGCCGACCTGGCAGCAGTCTCCGCTAACTAACGGGAGGTTTTATGAAACGAATTACAGTTCGTTGCCCGCTGGTTCTGAATATGGGCTCTCAGCAGTTCGAATTTAAGCCGGCGCAGTCCTACGAGGTTGAGGACGCAGTCGCGGCTCACCCGTATCTGCAAGCACACCTCGCCACGTTTATCGACATTACGCCGCCGGCAAAAGAAAAGCCGGTTGAGGCTGAGGAAAAGGTCGAGGAACCGGCCGAGGAAAAGGCCGCGCCGGAAGTGAAAGAAAAGCCGGCGCCAAAGAAAAATGCGAAAAAGACCACATCAACTGTGAAGGAGGCTGAAAATGTTGAACCAGCCTCTGACGCTTGAGGAATTTCGCAAACTCTTTCCGGAAATCGATTCGGACAGTTATCCGGACATAGCGGTTAAGGCTCGATTAGCTTTAGCCGCTAAATTTTTTACAGAGGACAGCTGGCCTGATCCCGAGATCCGGGCGCACGCCATGGGCCTCTACACAGCCCACTATCTGAAGCTCCAAGGGTCTGCTGCAGACGGCGGCAACGGCGGAGACACTTCCGCACTGGCTCAAGTCACTTCCATGTCTGTGGACGGTGCATCCGTGAGTTACGACACCTCATCCTCCTCGGAGGATGGCGCCGGCTCATGGAATCTCACCGCCTACGGCCGCGAGCTGTGGCAGCTGATTCAGTTGTTCGGAGCAGGAGCCAGGCAGATATGAAAAAGACGATCTCTGTTTCCATGGTGCGGCATGACGGCGAGTTGAACCAGGCACTGCAGCGCCTGGCGAAAACTGCTGTCTATGTCGGTATCGCCGCCGGCTCTAAGGGCGATATGCGAAATGATGGCGGCCCGAGTAACCATCTCCTCGGCTTTGTGCATGAGAACGGGTCTCCGGTGAACAATATTCCGCCGCGTCCGTTCTTAGTTCCGGGCCTGGAGGCGAATCGGGAAATGATCGTCGACGGCTTAAAGGGTGCTATGGACTGCGCGCTCAAGGGCGACGAGAAAAAGTGCGGACAGACGCTCGAGCGCCTGGCGATCCGCTCAGCCTCAGCAGTCAAAAGCTACATGCAAACGGCCGACTTCGAGCCGCTCAAGCCCAGAACAATCGCCAACCGTAACCGCTCGCGCCTTACCAAGGGCACCCGCGAGAACGAGACGGAAGGCGTGGGTATCCGCCCCTTAATCAATACCGGACAGTTACGCGACGCCATTGACGGCGTTGTGGTGGAGGAATGATGGCGACTTTAGACGTTGAACGGGTAATCCGATCTCCTTTGTTCACTTCGCCCTGCAAGCTGATCCATTTTGTCGAGGAGCTGGATAAGTTCGGTAATCCCACGTGGACCGAAGGCGAAAGTACAGAGGTTATGGCCGTCATCACGGCCGACACAAAGACTATCTCGAGATTGCCGGAGGCGCTCCGGCGTGAGGGCACGATCCTGGTGCGGTTCATGATCGCCGACATGCCGAAAGGTTTCGGCGGCTCAGGAAACGATGAGGTCGAGTGGCGCGGCAAGCGCTTTGTCGTCAAAGACTGCGCGGATTACTCGCAGTTTGGGAAGGGCTTTTTGAGGCTGACTTGTTGGCCTGCGGAGGTGAGCGATGGCAGTTACTGATAGCCGGACGTCCGGGGCCTTACGTCCGACGAGTTCGGACAATGAGACAGAGCTGATGGACCCGCTTCGCCAGTGGATCTCTGAACTTATTGGCTTGCGGCTCGATCTAGTCCGTGCCTCCTGGCGTCCTAAGCCTGGTACTCAGCCAGCGCTTAAAACCGACTGGTGCGCCCTGGCGCTCAAAAGTCTCGATACCACGCCTGTCTATCTCGACGGGCGAAAAGGCGATCCATCGCTTCCGCTTACCGGAGATCAGACCTCTGTGGTGCATGAGGATTATGAGTTTGTGCTGAGCTTTTACGGCCCACGGGCCTTATTCCTCGCCCAGAGATTCAGAGACGCGGCGCAGATCGGCCAGAACCGCTCTCTGCTGCGACAGTCAGGGCTCACGTTAAAAGCGATTGATTCGCAGGCCATGCGCCTGCCGGATCTCGTTTGCGAGACGTGGGTCGATCGATATGACATGACCTTCCACGTTGCCCGGAAGGTTTCCAGAACTTACGGCGTTCGCACCATCGTCGGTGCAGATGTCGACTTTTATACAGAACGAGGTAAATTATGAGCGTTGCTCCTACATTACCAGTCTCCGAGGTTGTCAATGTTACGATCGAGATGTCTCCGGTCGCGGCTGCGTTGAGAAACTTCGGGGCCATGTTAGTGCTCGGCACCAGCGATGTGATTGACACCGACGAGCGCCTGCGCACGTATTCGGGTGTGGAAGGGATTGCGGCCGATTTCGGAACTGATGCGCCTGAGTATCAGGCCGCGGTCACCTTCTTCGGCCAGTCTCCCCAGCCGTCCCAGTTGGTTGTCGGTCGCTGGGCTAAAACAGCAACTGCTGGGCTTCTGCGCGGCCGTATGCTTGCGATCTCTCAGCAGCAGATCGCTGACTTCGAGAAAATTACATCCGGATCTTTTACCGTTGAAATCGATGGTTCTTCTGTCTCGGTTTCTAGCGTCGATCTGAGCTCCCAGAGCAATTTGAACGGCGTGGCAACTCAGATCACGACCGCGCTGGCCTCAAAGGGTACATGCGTATTTGACGGTACGAGATTCATTATCAAATCCGCCACCACGGGCGTGAATTCTTCCGTCGCAAACGTTTCTGCTACCGAGTTGTCTAAGGTCATGGGTCTGGACGCAGGTACGACTAAGGTCAACGGGGCGGCAGCAGAGGACCTGGTCGACGCAGTAACGGCCTGCCTGGATTACACCAATTGGTATGGCCTGTATGTGTGCGGAACCGACTGGACGGACGCCGATGCCCTGGAAGTCTCTGCGCTGATCAATGCCGCGAGACCCTCCCGCATCGTGTCCTGGACGTCGCAGAATACGGGCGAAATGGATTCTACAAATAGCACCTCGCTGGGCTCTAAGCTCAAGGCGCTGGGTTATAACCGTACGATCTGCACGTTCTCCAGTACCAGCGATACTGCTGGCGTGTCCGTCCTCGGACGCATGAGCACAATCAGTTTCGAGGGATCGAATACCACGATCACTCTGAAATTCAAACAGCTCCCGGGCGTTGTTGCCGAGAACCTGAGAACTTCTCAGTCGCTGGCCCTGAGAAACAAAAACGTCAATGTTTTTGCCGCCTTCCAGAATGACACTTCGATTTATAAAGAAGGCGTCATGTCCGGAGGCTGGTTTATTGACGAAACTCACGGGTTGGACTGGCAGCAGAACCGAGTGGAAACCGATTTGTGGAATCTGCTCTATACGACGGCAACCAAGATTGGTCAGGACGAAGCGGGTATGACAGCAATTTTGGCGACGATCAACAAGTCGCTGGACGCGGGTGTCCGGAACGGCCTTATCGCTCCGGGCGTCTGGAACGGCGATTCTTTCGGATCTCTCCAGAAGGGCGACACGCTCACATCCGGCTATTACGTCTACATCCAGCCGCTGGAAGAACAGGCTCAGAGCGACCGCGAGGCCCGTAAAGCGCCCCCGATTAAGGTGGCCATCAAGCTGCGCGGCGCAATTCACTTTATTGACGCCACGCTCACGATCAATCGATAAGGAGAAACAGAATGGCAACTTATTCCTTTATGGATATCACTGCGTCATTCGTCGGTCCGACCGGCGTGATCGATTTGGGCTACGGATCCGCCAATGCCAAGGAAGGCATTAGCTACGAATTCGGCCAGCCGCGAAACAATAAAACGGTTGGTGCTGATGGCGAGGTTATGCATTCTTTGAGGGCGGACAAAAGTGGAACTATTACAGTACGGCTTCTTTATACATCCCCCGTAAACGCTAAGCTAAAAGCCATGTTTAACGCACAAAGCTTGAGTTCGAGCGCCTGGGGCAACAACGTCATCACCATCCTCAACAAAGGTAATACGGACACAGTTGTGGCCAGGAGCGTGGCCTTTCAGAATATGCCGAGCCAAACCTTTGCGGAGGACGGCCAGCCCGTTCTCGAATGGGTTTTTGACTGCGGCAAAATCGACACACAGAGCGGGACTTACTAATGAATAAACTCGTACCTCAAAAATTCACATTGCAGGGGCATGAGTATCTCGTTGGGCGGCTCGATCTTTTTGAAGCTATGAAGCTCCAAAAGCGGCTCGGGCCGCTGATGCCCACAGCATTCAACAATGTCCTCTACGGCATGTGGACGGCTTACGGAAAATCCATGCCGGAATCCAAAGCGACATTGAGCGACAAACTGACCGAGTTCGGCACGTTGCTCGCGGTCTGTCAGCCGCTCCTGGATCGCATTGCGGCCATGCCGGACGCGGATTTTGATTTTTGCGTGCGCACTGCGCTGAGCGTGGTGGAGCGTCGCTCTGAGGACGGAAAAACCTGGACCCGAGTGTATTCAGGTGGCACGCTGGCGTTCGATGACATCGATTTCACAACCACATGCATATTAGTGAGCGCTGTCGTACAGCGTGAGCTTCGCCCTTTTATCGACGCTTTGAATCTTTAACGTTCGCTCATAGCGTCGAAAACACTCAGCAGGAACCGAGCCCGTTCAGAAGTCTCCCCGACGGCCTGGATTTTCTGATGCGCCCCGTCTACCACGGAATGATCAGCTATCTCGACCTGAAGGGCGACGATCTGACACTCGAGGACATCCTGCTAATGAACGTTTATATCGACAACCAAAAATACAACGAATTTGTTTTAGAGAAGGAGCGCAGCCATGAGTAGCGTTCTCGCCGGTTTTCTCGTTCGCCTAGGCTTTGTGGTCGATAAAGACGAGCAAGCCAAGTTTCAAGCATCTATCGACTATGCCGGAAAGCGCATGAAGGAAATCGCTATGCGAGGCGCTGCCTTAGGCACTGCGTTTACTGCTGCATTCGCTAAAAGCACTCAGGAAGTCAACCGCTTTTACAACCTCACGAATCATATCGGCGGTACGGTGCGCGGCTATAACAATGTCGCCTCAGCCGTGGCAAAGGTCGGAGGAAACGCGGAGGATGCCGCGACCAGCCTCCAGTCGTTTGCCAATAAGATCATGTTTCTTCCGGGCATCGAGCAGCAGATCAAAAATATCACGGGCGTGGACGTGACGGACAAAGCGGGCAAGCTGAGGGACTATGGCGATATTCTGCTGGACCTCAGGAAGCACTGGCAATCTGTGGGCGACGCGGTCGGTCGAAACGAGGCGGCCATGATGGGCCTGGATGGAATCTATGCCTCGGTAATGAAGCGAGATTTTCCTGCTGAACTTCGTAAGACGAATCAGCAGCAGGGAGAGCTGGCGGATATGGTCGACAAGTCAGCGGATTCCGTGCATCGCCTCTCAAACGAATTTTCACGCACCTGGGAAATTATCTCCATGGGCAGTAAGGCCGCCTTCGGTACGCTGTCCGATAGTCTCGGCCTGGATAAGGTAGCCGCGAAAGTCAACGATAAATTATCGAAGGAACTCCCGGCATGGATCCAGACGGAAAAAAACATTTGGGATCAGTCTCACGGCGTTGGCGACTATCTCAAAAACTTCTTTTTTAAAGCGGACGAATTTCAGGACGCCGAGCGCTACAAGCGACACCTGATGGACGATGAGCAGGTACAGAAGTTCTTACGCAAGAAATACACCAAACAAAAAACGGTACTTGACGATGAGGCCGAGGAGGGCGTGAGCATCGTGGACGATTTCGACAAAAAAGGCTTCGAGGAGGAGCTGGCCAGATATCGAGCGGCAGGCTCGAAGGCGCCGGAGAAACCTGCGCAGGCTGAACCATTTCCCGTGCCGGGAAAAATGTCCAGAGGTTTACGGAATAACAACCCCGGCAATATTCGCCCAATATCCCGTAATCAGGCAAATGACGGTGCTTTTACTATTTACCGCACGCCGGAAGAAGGATGGGGCGCGCTGGGCAAGCAGCTCAAGGCCTATGCTAATGCCGGGCTGGATAACGTTGCGTCGATTATCTCCAAATACGCGCCCTCAAGCGAGAACAATACAGGCGCCTATATCCAGTCGGTGACCGCCAACATGAGCAAACGCCTAGGCTCGGATGTCGGTGCGCTGACACGTCTCGACCTGAGTGATCCCCGCGTGCTTAAGGCACTCATGCAGTCGATCACGGAGCATGAGAATTTCCGGGGAGCCTCTCAGTATTTTGAAGGCGCCTCTTTTGATAAAGAGGTGCTCGCCGCCGCTCAGTCACAGTGGCGCTCCAAGGTCGTCAACGAACGGGACAAAATCCCGTCTCGGGGCAGTGTCGTCGTGAACCAAAACATCACGATCAACGGCGCGGATAATCCGCGCGCTGTCGGCCAGGCCGTGGCGCATGAGACCCTGCTAGCCCAGAACCGATACGGACAAAGAAACCTAAGTTAAGGAGGAAATATGCCTTCTTTACCGTACAGTCTGGAGGCCCTGCTTCTAGGCCGTAAACGAGAATTTGCCGGAATTATTCCGGACGTCGTGGTTAGCGAGGAGCACGAAAACGAGGTCGTGGTTACGCGCCATCCGGTCGATACCGGCGCCAATGTTTCGGATCATGCCTACCAAATGCCGACGGTAATTAACTGCCAGTTCGGCTGGTCCGATTCGTCCAGGCTCTTAAATTCGATCCTGGGTTTTTCGATCTTTAAGGGCCTGACCACGACGAAAGACGTCTATGAAAAACTGCTCGAGCTTCAAGCCAAAAGAGAGCCGTTTTCGCTTTCAACGGGCAAGAAGCAATATCCGGCGGTGATCATCACGAAACTAAAAACGACGTCGACCGTCGACACGGAAAGCTCCTTAGTGGTTGATATCACTTTCGAGGAAATCCGATTCGCCCGGACAAAAGAGGTCACGCTGCAGGAGGTTCAGCAAAAGAACCCGCAGAAGACGGCATCCGTTAATCAGCGAGGCGCCGCGACGCCATCTCTAACTACAGCGGGGAATCGGCCATGAGTATCTACCAAATTCCTTTGAGTACCGGCGCCCAGAGCTTTTCAATCCGGCTCGGTGAATATAACTACCGCATGACGCTGATTTATAGGGATGCGGATTGCGGCGGCTGGTTTTTAGACATGGTTCGGACAGACGGCTCGGACGCTCTCCGCGGTTTGCCCCTGGTGACAGGTGTCAACCTGCTGGCACAGTTTGGCTACAAGCGTATGGGCGGGGCGCTCTGGTGCGAGTTGCCGAAGCAAGTCAAAAACTACGAGCCGACTTACTCAGACATGGGTCAAACACTGAGCTTATTTTGGAGTGACGAATGAGCGAAACAGATAAAAATCGCCAGTGGCTGAGATATTTTCGCCTCGTTGTGGCGGTCGACAAGGACAATCAGCAGGCGATTGACCTGAGCGAATTTCGGTGCAAATTCCGAATCTCTCAGGCGGTCATCGGTAAGCCTTGCACAGCTGAGATCACGGTTTATAACGTCTCCCAGGAAACAGTAAACCGCCTCGGTATCGGCACGAACGTCATCGAAAACCAGGGTATGCGCGTCATCATTGAGGCGGGCTATCAGAACCACCACGGCATCATTTTCCAGGGAGATCTCTGGTGGAAATCTGTCGGGCGCGAGAGCGAAACAGAGACGTTCATGCGCCTGGTAGCCGCTACCGGCGACAGGGCTAGACAGTATGCCGTGGTGAATGTCTCGGTGGCCAAAGGCGCCTCTCAGCGCGAGATCTTTGACAAGGTCGTCGCGGCCATGAAGGAAAAGGGCGTCGATAGTAAGCAGCTTCCAAAGATTCAATTCATGGATTCCAGGCTTCCGCGTGGAAAAGTCATGTTTCGGATGGCTACCGACGCCATGAACGGTATCGCTGACACAAACAATTTCGATTGGGGCTATGGCGTTGACGGGCTTGTCGCCATTCCTAAAACGCCGACTTATGACCCGAACGAGAAGGTGATCGTCCTTAACGCTGACACCGGTTTAATCGGGCGCCCGACACTTGACGAGGATGGCCTGGACGTCCACGCGCTCCTTAATCCGAACCTGGAGATCGGCGCCAAGATTCAAATCGATAACGCTTCCGTTCAGCGAAACAACTACGACACAACGGTGTCGGAGGACGCGGTTACCAAAAATCAGGCGGTAACAGACGCATTCTTATCGGCCGATGGCGTGTATCAGGTGATTTCCCGCGAGCACGTGGGCGATACCCGTGGCGAGGATTGGTACACAAATTTGATCGTCGTGGGTATTAATTCAGCAAGCAGACCGATTGCTCCATCTGTTTTTACGTACACATCGAACTGAGGACGATATGGATTCAACCGCAACAATTTTTGACCCGAATCGATTCTCTGAAAAAGCTACAAATTCCCGGCTGACACAGGTATGGACCGCGCTCCCGGGAATCATTCAGGCGTTCGATGCGGGCGCGCTGACCTGTGAAGTTCAGCCGGCGATAAAAGGTCGCGTCACGCAAGAGGATGGCTCAATTCAGCTTGTAAATATGCCGCTCCTTTTAGACTGCCCCGTCGTGTTCCCTCATGGCGGCGGATGCTCCCTCACGTTCCCGATAAAAGCCGGGGACGAGTGCCTGGTCGTATTCGCTTCCCGGGGAATTGATTACTGGTGGCAATTAGGAGGTATTCAGCCGCCTCCGGAAGCCAGGATGCACGACCTATCGGACGGTTTCGTTATCCCCGGACCATGGTCCCAGGCTCAAAAGATCAGCGGTGTGAGCACCAGTGCCGTGCAGTTACGAAGTGACGACGGCGCGGCCTTCATTGAGCTCAACCCTGACAGTCATAACGTTAAGTGCGAGACGTCCGGAGATTTTTCCGTGAAGTGTAAAAATTTTACGGTAGAGGCCTCAGCCAGCGCCAGCATTAAAGCCCCAGCGATTCAGTTAGAAGGTCCGCTGACCAATACCGCAGGATCTGCCGCGAAGATGGCGGGAGGCGTGGAAACAGACGCGGACGTTACTGCCGCGGGCATCAGCCTCAAGTCGCATGTCCATTCCGGTGTTTCCAGCGGATCGAGCAATACGGGAGGGCCTAAATGAGAGTAAGACGAACAACGGCCGACGGAGATATTTGCTTCGGCCACAATTCAAACGATTATTTAGTCAATACGCCCGAGGCCGTTGCGCAAAATGTCCGGACACGCCTGGCGCTTTGGCAGGGACAGTGGTTTATCGACACCGACGAGGGCACGCCCTATCTGCAGCAGATCCTAGGCAAGCAAAGTGCGGCTGACCTCGTAATCAAAAGCCGCATTTTGGAAACTCCGGGCGTTCAGCAAATTGATGAGTTTGAGGCGGTGCTTGACCCGAATACCCGGCGCCTGACCGTACAGGTCAAGCTCAGCACGGACTACGGTCCGGCGAGCATTAACGGAGAAATTACATGATTGATGATCCGGTTTTTTCGGTTACTGAGACAGGTATCTCAGCTCCGTCCTATGAAGAAATTTATGAATATCTAAAGGGTCGCATGCGAGCCATTTTCGGCGATGACATCAACCTTGACGCGGACACTCAGGACGGCCAGATGGTCGGCATTGTGGCGGCTGCTATTTCTGACGTGAATGCGCAGGCGATCGCGGTTTATAACGCATACAACCCGACGACAGCTAAGGGCGTGGCGCTGGATTCGGCGGTCAAAGTGAACGGCATCACGCGCCAGGCCGCATCACATTCTCAGGTTGATCTCCGAATCGTTGGCCAGGCAGGAACGCATATCGTCAACGGCGTGGCCCTGGATGAGGCAGAGAACAAGTGGAATTTGCCTACAGACGTCGTCGTGCCGCCTGCCGGGGAAATAACGGTAACTGCAATTGCTGCAGAAGAAGGCGACATCCGAGCGCCTGCGGGTACTGTCAACCGTATCGGAACGCCGACGCTCGGCTGGCAAACCGTTGAAAATATTCTCGCGGCTGAACCCGGGACGCCGGTGCAAACCGACCTCGAGCTTCGAGTGCAGCAGTCAAAATCGACAGCGCTCCCCAGCGTTTCTCTGTGGGAAGGCATTATCGGCAGTCTGCTGACCACGGTCGGCGTGCGCCGTGTGAGCGGCATTAAAAACGATGGCGATACTCCGACATCGGAAGGTGTCCCCGGACATTCGATCGCGATGATCGTCGACGGCGGGGAAGTGTCTGATATTGCAAAAACGATTTTCTTAAAGAAAGGCGAAGGTGTAGGAACTTATGGCTCCACGTCGTACAACTATCTGGACACCTACGGCTTCCCCAATACGATTAAATTCTCACGGCCTACGGTTGTGCCAGCCAATTGCAAACTCACGATCGCACCCGCTGCGGATTATCTCTCCAGTGCTGAGGACGAAATTAAGGCTCGCATTGTCGCCTATATCAATTCTTTGGACATCGGCGAATCGGTGAATATCGCCCGGGTTCTTGCCAGTGCAGTAAAAACCGATGCCGGTATCGTGGACGAGCGTTTTAGCGTCGAGGCTATAACACTCGGCCGCTCCGCCACGGGTCAGACTGCTTCCAGTCTCGAGATTGCGTGGAATGAGGCGGTTTCGTGTGCTCTGGAAAACGTAACGGTGGAGGTGCAGACATGAGCGATGCAAATCGTTATACCGAGTTAATCGCCGGAGCGCATTTTGACAAGCCACGATATCAGCAATTTATTTATGAGCTGACCGAACCGCTGAATGAAGCAAGAAAACGTTTGGCGGTTTTTTATAAGCATTTTGACGTTGACACTGCTGTAGGTGTCCAGCTGGATGCGGTCGGCGTGCGTGTCGGAATCTCCAGGCGTCTGCCTATGAAGTTGGTCGGTGTCTATTTTGCCCTGGACGATGTCGATGGTGTCGGTTTCGATAAAGGCGTCTGGAAAGGGCAGTTTGATCCCTCGGACGGCATGGTGACACTGGACGACGAAACTTATCGCGCAGTGATTAAAACGAAAATCCTCGCGAATAAGTTCGACGGCAAAAACGAGTCGGTCCCCGAGTTTTTAAATACTGCTCTCGGCTATTTCGGCGTTCCGGCAAAGTTGTTTGATTTCCAGGATCAGCAAAATATGCACGTGGTGATCAATCTCACGAAAAGCGAAACCCCGCCGATCGTCTGGGAGCTCATAAGCCGCCGCTTAATCGACATTGTGGCGGCAGGCGTTGGCATGCAGATTGTCGACAACGTGCCTTATTTCGGCTTTGACTATGAAACAGCCTCGATCAAGGGCTTCGATTCCGGTCACTTCTTCCCGTTTGAAAACTAAACATTCATTTATCTCATCAGCCTCGCGAATAGCGGGGCTTTTTTATTGGGTGTGATATGGCTACCACTATCAATGAATTCCTTCCTTTCGCAGACCAAAGTAATGCCAATTTGATTCCTTACGCTGAATGGGTAAGTGCAGCAAAGCGCTTAACTGGTTTCGTTTCGGGTATTGCAAAATCCAGCGAAATGAATCGCGTTTTTGCGCAGGGCGCCCAGGCAGGTTATGCGATTGCAAAATTTATCGAGCGAACTCTAAGTGAGGACGTTTATGTCGCAGACGGGGAGCGTCTGGCGGATCAGTTCTATCGTGCGATTGTCCAGATGTCCTATCGTGCCACGCCGATCGGCTGCATCCTGACGTTCCCGGTTCACGTAGAGATCGACGGATACGTCGCGACCAATAACGGCGGCAATTTGTCGCAAACTACCTACGATCAGCTTTATGCGGTTTACGGCACAAAATTCAACACTTCGAGCACATTAGCAAATCAGTTCGGAATTCCAGACATGGCCCACCGAGTTTTTGAAGCGGCGGCAACGCTTGAGGAGATCGGCTGCTACATAGCAGCTGGCTTACCGAATATTACAGGCAATTTATTCGATCTTCATGGCGGCACATGGTTAAACGCAGATGGCTCTTTTTCCTTCACAAAAAACGGTAATTTAATGTCGGCCGTAGAGGGTAGTTTTAACTACGGCAATTTCACGCTCGATGCTTCGAGATCTAGCGCCATCTATGGAGCATCGAGCACTGTTCAGGTCAGTGCGATTTTCGGCCAGTATCTCATCCGCTATTGCTAACCGAATATCGAAGGTTATTTAAATTCCGCAAACCTAGGCAATATAGATGCTGGATACGTCCTCAGTTGGAATGGTGCTTTACGGCCCAATAGGGTAAGAAACGGGAGAATTGTTGCAACTCAAGAAAACAACAATTACGTTATAACAGATGACGCTAATTTTGATGCCTCAAAATCAAACGCTTTGTTTGGTAGTTCTGATACAAACCAGCCAAAATCTCTGCGAGTCCTATGCCTGATACGCGCGTATCAATGACAAACCGAACAAAGCATCAACGCGAACCTCGCTCAGGCCGTCTTGGTAGAGAGATGAAACGAGGGACGGATTCAATAACAAAGTGCCAGATCCGGAACCTCCTGCAATCTCTGTAATACTCAAAGAGTTAACACGTTGAAGAGTTAATGCGCCTACGTCAGTCCCGTTAACACTGTTAACAATGCCTCCAAGTGAACTCTTGATATTCGGTTAGAAAGCACGGATTAAATTCATGCCTAAAACCGCGTCAACCCTTACGGTTGTAACGTCATTTTTATAGATACTTGAGCTGGTTGAGGCGTTAAAGGTTTTCTGATAAATGCCATAACCAGCACCGGAAACTTGTTCAGCAATTTGACTGCTCGAAAGAGTAAAGCATCCATCTGAGGAGCTGCCAAAGGTAAATAGACTTCCGTTTATATTCGGGAATTTTCCGGAGCCTTTGCCGAGCCCCGTGAAATATCGGCGGAGCCCGACTTTTAGCTTGTGCCTGGCACAGCATAAAAATGACGATTTTTTAATCTGAGGAGTCCGAGGAATCGGGCTTTTGGATTAAAACCTGAGCACATTGAGCACAGCTCTGGATATAGGCGTGCCAGCCGAGCATAATTTTTTGCCTTGGCGCGAAATAATCGCCTCGTTGATACGCGCGTACAACCTGGGAGCCAACCAGGTGAGCTAATGCCGCCTCTGCTACTTCAAAAGGTACGTCATTGTCGGCGAACCAGCCCCTGCCGATGGAGCGAAGGCCGTGGGCTACGAGCCTATTCCTAAATTCGGGTTTGCCATGCAGCCACTTGGCTAAGGCTTGTCCGGATATGTGTCGATTTTTGTTTGTTGCCGGAAAGAGATAGGGACTTCGTTTATTTTTCCGGATCTCCTTGGCCTCCTGGATCAATGCGATTAAGTAAGGAGTGAGAGGGACCCTATGCGTTCTTTTCATTTTCATAAACTCGGCCGGAACGGTGATCGCCTCCTCAGAGATCCACTCGAGCCGCACCGAAACAACCTCGCCAGGACGCAGTAGGGTGGCCAGTGAGAAGTAGAACAAACTTTTATATTTCGGCGGGGCCAGGCGCTCGATCTGGCCAATTACCATTGGGAGCTCTTTCCAGTCAGGCGCGGGCATGTGCCTCACCTCCGGCACTGGAAAAACTTTCGTGATTTTGGAGAGCGGATTCGCTTGAAGGAAACCCGCATTAACGGCTAAGTCAAAAATTTCCCGGACGCGCATCAAAAGGCGCTTGACGGTTGAAAGTTTGCCCGCAGTCTCGACAGGCTCAAGCAACTTGATTAGGACTGGCGGCGTAATTGAATCTAGCTGCCGGGAGCCGAGCTTTGAGATCACATACTTCTCCAGGCGTAATTTTTCGTCCCGGTAACTCGAAATCCGTCCTTTCTTTTTCGAGCACCAAAATTTGAAGGCATCTCTCAGGGTGTAGGACCCTGAGGGCTCAAGTTCAAGTTCACGTTTTTTCATGCGCGCTAGGGCGCGCGCCTGCATTAATGAAATTTCCGGCCAATGGCCGAGAGTGATGTCGATAACGCGGCCGTTCTGCGGCACGCGTACGACCCAGCTTTTAACACCCGATCGCTGGACCCTGAGCGCTAGTCCTCCATGGTCGGTAATTTGATAGCGCCTTTCCCGAGGCCGTAGGGCCTGAATTTCTTTTGAGGTCAACATGACAACAGCTCCAAAGTTTTATCGTTACGACAACGACGGCTATTTTCATTCAGTCATTACCGCGTCCCGCGATCCGCTTGAATCAAAAATCGCCGGCCATGATGTCTATATCACCCCGAATAGCTCTACCGCTGTAGAGCCGGCAAAAAAGGAGGGCTATTGGGCGCATTGGAACGGTGAGGCATGGGATTACGTAGCACTGCCGAAAAATGCCGATGAGCTCATTGCGTTCGGAAAAATCAAGCATGATCAGACCGTCCCGTTCTGGAAGAAAATGAACGATCTGCGCAATGAGTTTTTAACTGACGGCTCTAAATATACGCAGGAGCTAAAAGAGGGATACTGGGTAACAGAACGCCTCCCCGATCCGACACCTGAGGAAATCCGCAAACAAAAAGAGCAGGAGGTTCGTTCTAAGCGCGATTACTTGATCGCGCAAACCGATTTTTTGGTTTCCGGAGATTACCCGATCTCTGACGCTGATCTCGCCAAAATCAAGGCATACCGGCAAGCACTGCGAGACGTACCTTCACAAGAAGGATTCCCGGACAATGTCGTCTGGCCGGAGGAGCCTGAGTACAAAGTTCTGCGTGCGTAGGAGTTGACCTATGTGGAATCAACTATTAGAAAAATTAGGCAGTCTCGATCCTGGAGTGCTTAAAAATGCGGCATTGATGATCGCAGGAGGATTTACCGGTTTGGTCAGCACCCTCATGGGTGAGCATAAGGTGCTTTTTTACTGGCTTTTTGCTTTTGTCGTGGCTGATTATTTGACCGGTATGATCGCCGCGGCCAGGACGGGAACCTGGTCGAGCAGGGTAGGTCTGAAGGGTCTGATCCGGAAATTCGTGATTTTACTCGTCGCTATCGGCTTCCATGGGATAGATCAAATTTTACAGGAGCCATGGATTGGAGCTTGGGCCATCGGGGCTCTTTCATTAAACGAGCTCATATCCATTCTCGAAAACGTCGAAAAGGCCGGATTCGGTTCGATTATTCCTCAACGAATTCGGGACATGCTGGAGCTTGTCAAAGAAGAACACCAGAACAAAATCAAATCTAAATTACCCGCAGGAGCAAAAAATGAGTGAGCATTTTCAGCCAAAGGAGTTTGCCTCCAAGGACGGCAAGCCAAGCCCTTATCCTTTAGTAGTGCAGCAGGGCTTGTATGACCTGCTGGAAATGCTCCGGGCGAAATTCGGAAAGGCCATCTATATTAATTCAGGCTATCGTTCGCCCGAGCACAATGCGGCCGTGGGAGGTGTCAAAAATTCCTACCACGTTCAGGGGATGGCGGCCGATATTCGTCCGCGCCATGGAAAAGACTTCGAGCACGAATTAGGGCGCCTAAAGATCATTGCTAATAAAGAATGTCCGGGAGGAGTTGGTTTTTATAAAAACTTCGTTCATGTGGACTTCGGTCCTTATCGACGCTGGAATGGCTAAATGAATCTGATCAACTTAATTAAATTTGGGGCGGCTGCGGCCGCCCTTCTTTTTGCGTACTGGATCGGCGTGCAGGACGGCCGAGATTCGGAGGAATTGAAAAATGCGCGCTCTCAAATCGTTCAGCTTACGGCGACAGTTAAGACTTACGAGGCCCACTATAAAAATCAGGCAATTGCGATGGCCGAGTTGCGTGTTTCTGAATCTGCTGCTCGGGCTGATTCTGACCGCCTGCGCTCCCGTATCGCCAACCTTGAAAAAGGAGCCCGAACCGCTGCCGATAGAGACGCAATTCGATGCCTCCAGCTGGGAGCAGAATGTCGACGATTATTGCAGGAAGCTCGAGGAATTATTAACTACTGTAGAAAAGCGCTATAGCTGCCAGGCGGGATCTGCTTCGCGCCGGGCCAAGTAGTCCGCAAACAGCTTTTTATATTCAGGGTCGTACTTAAATCCCGTCTCGATAAAAGCCTTCTCGCGCTCTAAGAAATCTACAAAGGCAAGGCTCAGAGCTACGGAAGTCTGTGGCGAGGCATCAAACTTAGGATCCGATAACACTGCTTGGAGGTGGAAGAATAAATCTTTATCGTACCGGCGCAAATAGTTATAAAAACGCAGGGCAATCACAATCGGAGTGTCATCCGTTATTAACTTTATACCTGTCACTTCGTTACCTCGTTGAGCGCTTGCCCCTATAAACGCTATTATATTGGGTAGTGCGCCGTCCCCTGAATCGAAAGCATTATTAAATTCTGCAAAAAATCACCGATAGTGGCACAGCGCGAGGGCCCGCGAAACCATGAATCTTACTACATGATGGTTTCGATCATGGTTTCGACTTTTGGCCATAAAATTCAATTTTAAATAAATCAATTAGTTATACCCCCATTTCAACGATCGAGTGGGAATAAAAATATTGAATTTCTAGCTATTTCTTAAGCATTCGGGATGATCAATTGGTTATCCCGTTTTTTTGTTTAAAATCAATTAACAAGGGCTTCTTTTTAAAATCTATTTGTTTCCATTGCCTTTTATCTGCTATTTACGTTGACCCGACCAATAACACAGTGTCTGGTTAAAAACTCATACAGTTATATGCCTCATTTTTTAAACACCCAAGCGAACGAACTCATAAACTGGTTTACAACTTCAATTCATGCGCGTACCCAGTTAGCCGTGCTTCTACGTAAGCTTATTCAATCAACAGGACATGAACTTCAAAAAGTGGATTTTCCAGGAAACGACGATGCCGAGCGTCCAGGCTGGGACGGTTTCTTAGAAACAAGCTCAAGTAATGCTTGGATACCAGATGGTATTTCTGGTTGGGAGTTCGGTGTTACGGAGAGCATCACAAAGAAGGCAGACGGAGATTTTGAAAAAAGTGTTAGAGCGACTAACGACGCTGAAAGAAGAAATATTACGTTTGTTTTTGTCACTCCGAGACGCTGGCAAGGCAAAGTCCATTGGGTCAAGAAGATGAAGGGCAAGAATCTCTGGAAAGACATTCGTGCATATGACGCAAGTGATCTAGAACAGTGGATGGAGCAATCAGTCTCGTCCCGAATCTGGTTTGCAAACGAGACGGGGCGCCCTTCCGATGGTGTCAGAACCTTAGAGCGTTGTTGGGCTGACTGGGCAAACGTGACGGATCCTTACCTTCATTCTTCTCTTTTTGCTACTGCGATCCAAGCGTGGAATTGTGAGATCAAGTCTTTCTTTGAGAAATGCGACTCAAAGCCGTTAGTAATAACGGCTGACTCTATGGAAGAGGCACTAGCTTTTTTAAAACAGGTCTTTGATATTCCAGAGCTTGAACAGTATCGGGATCGAGTGCTGGTGTTCGACAAGACGGAAATACTTCCCAAAATTGCACAAGAAACTACTGATTTCATTGTAGTAGCCCATACTCGTGAGGTGGAACGTGAGCTTGCACCTTACTGCACAATGTTGCGCTCCATAGTTGTCTATCCGCGAAATGCCGCCCGGGTGAAGTCCGATATCGTTTTGGAACCGCTTGGGACTGAACCCTTCAGGAAAGCGCTGGAGTCAATGGGAAAATCTCGAGATGACATAGCAGTATTAGAGAAGGCTTCAGGGCGTTCCTTGACTGTGCTTCGGCGTCAACTTTCGAATGTTCCCGCCATCGGAACACCTGAATGGGCTGATGATTCAAGAATTGCATCTGATATGGTTCCCCTGGTTCTTGCTGGGACATGGGATGCTCAGAACGAAGCGGATCGAACATTGCTTTCTCTTCTAGCCGAGGTTTCTTCTTATGAATTGTTGGAAAAACGCATTCTTAATTTATTGCAGCTTAACGATTCCCCAGTCTGGTCCCTTGGTAATTTGCGAGGCGTAATTTCCAAAAAAGATGCAATTTTCGCAATTAAAGGTAGTGTCTCTAAAGCTGATCTTTATCGCTTTCTTGAGATTGCGCAAATCGTATTGGGTGAAGATGATCCGGCGCTCGACTTGCCGGAAAAGGAACGATGGGCGGCTGGTCTATATGGGAAAAAGCGAGAATTTTCTGGAGTATTGCGAGAAGGCATTTCCGAGACTTTGGTTCTGTTAGCCGTGCATGGCAAGGACCTTTTTGGTAAACACCTCGGTTTTGATGGGGCATTGGAGGCGGCAAAAATTGTCCGTGAGCTTCTTATGCCCCTAACGACTAGAAAGTTAGAGGCTAATAATCGAGACCTTCCCCTTTATGCAGAGGCTGCTCCGAGGGCGTTTCTCAATATCATCGAGCAAGATTTGCAATCAGATAATTCTGAGGTGTTGGGTTTATTAAGACCTGTTGGTACTTGGATATTTAGCACTTGTCCACGCACTGGGTTACTTTGGGCCCTTGAGGCACTAGCTTGGAATCCTCACACCTTTCCAAGAGTAGTGAACATTTTGGGACGGCTCTCAGAGGTAGAGATTAATGATAATTGGGTGAATAAACCATTTGAATCGCTTAGCTCCATTCTTCGAGTATGGATGCCGCAGACAGCGGCTGATCAAGAAATGCGAGTGAGAGCGGTTAAGATGCTTTTGGACAAGCATCCAGTAGTCGGTTGGCGAGTTTGTCTTAAACAGATGGAGGATTACGGGACACGGATCGGTCGGTACAACTATAAACCCAAGTGGCGTCGTGATGGCTATGGGTACGGAGAACCTCTAATGACGTTTGAAAAGATCCATGCGTCGGAGCGGGAGATGATCGAATTAGTACTTACTAGACAGACCTATACTCCCGAAATGCTATGTGATCTTGTATCTAAGTTACATGTGCTCGTGCTAAATGATCAGGAGCGTGTTTGGAAGATCATTGAAGATTGGCGTATCTCAGGTGCTCCAGACGAAGATATTGCCAAGGTACGCGAGAAAATTCGTGTGGCTGTTCTCTCTCGTCGAGGACATAAATGGGCAGGTGATGAAAGTCAAGCGTTTCTGAAAAAGAAAGCCAAGGAAGTTTATGATGAATTGCTTCCCAAAGACATTCTGAACAACTATGAGTGGCTGTTTCGCCAGGTATGGTTCGAGGGGACAGTTGAAGGAGTTGTGGAAGAAGAGGATTTCCAAACGCGAGAAAAAGAAGTACAAAGGCTCCGAATAGATGCTTTAACGGAAATTGCACGAGAGCGTGGAATCCCTGGCATTCTTGAACTCTCAGAAAGAGGAAATTCCCGACGCTTAATTGGCGCGTACTTAGTGTCCGACGTACTCGCTGCCGAGAGGGTTCAGGACTTGATCTTAACGTGCTTGCGCTCAGAAAATAATTGTCTTTCTCTTAATGAAATCTTAGCAGGAGCCCTCTGGTCGTTGAATAAGGACAGAAGGAAAGCTATGCTCGCAAGCCTTCGGAATAAGATTTCTGAAGAGGAATTACTTCGATTGTTGCTTCTATCGCCGTATAGAGCCTCTACTTGGGAAATTGTAGATCAACTTTCGGCTGAAGCCAGGAATGGTTACTGGGTTGAAGTAATTCCTCAATATTCTTTTGACTCATTTGAGGAAAACAATGAGAGCATTCGTCGACTGCTTGAAGTTAAACGTCCAAGAGCAGCATTTGCATCGGTGCGTTTCAATCTAGAAAAAATAAATCCGTCACTCATTATTCAGATGTTATCTGACATGTTGAAGAATGGTCAGGACAAAGAAGGGGAGTACCTGTTGAACAGCTATGACGTTCGAGAAGCCTTCCAGCTTCTCGATCGTAAATCAGATCTCTCTTTAGAGGAAAAGGCTAGGCTGGAATTCTCATATCTTGGCATACTTGATGTTTCCTCAAGAGGAGAAGATAAGCACGGGATTCCCAACCTTGAACTGTACACAGAGCAACATCCTGAACTGTTTGTTCAGGCTATAGTTTGGACATACAAACGCAAGAATGGTGGAGAAGATCTCATTGAGGGAGATAAAGACAGTTTGGCCCAGTGCGGTTACCGTTTTTTAGAAGCCATTGAACGCATTCCAGGTCTAAATGAAGCTACTAAAAAAGAACAGCAGGAGAAACTATCTAAATGGGTTGAAGCAGTGAGGCGAGCTTGTGCAGACCTCGACCGTCTTGAGGTGGCGGACGAGTGGCTTGGAAATCTGTTCTCTCACGCTCCAGTTGGGGAGGACGGAGTGTGGCCCGATGAAGCTGTTCGCAATGTAATGGAGAACATTCGGTCTCAGTTTATAAGTAGAGGGGCACACATGGGTTTATTCAATTCTCGCGGAGCTCATTTTTGCGGTAAAGGCGGAGCTCAAGAGCGTGAACTTGCGAACAAGTACCGCGTTTGGGCAGATGCGTTGCAATTTACACACCCTTTCGTTTCTTCATCTTTGTTGATGTCGATGGTCTATACATATGAATGTGAAGCTGAAAGGCTGGATATTGAAACCGAAATCAGATCTCGAGTAACCCTTTGAAAAATAATAGAAAGTTTATATCGTAAGTTTAATCATTGCTTTTTGCATTTACTTATCAATAAGTTCAAGTGTTTTTTAGAATGACTTCTTGTTCTTTTTGGAACATGAGTACGTTCCTCTGGGGAAAAAAGGTTCTCGCGAAAGTTCCTTGAGAATGAAATATTAGTGCGTTAAGGCATCCAACTTACTCGATTCGCACGGCTTTACCTTCGTCTTCGAGGTCCGCGCGTTAATATGCTAAGCAGGTAACTCGTTTATACTTTGGCCATGAAAAAGATCGAAATAAAGAAATTTAAAACTACGCCTGACCTGGCAAAGATGATAGAAGAAGGCCATAAGGTTCATGCGATGGCGAACGGAAGAATACAATCGTATGAGCGACATACGCCTCAGCCGGAAGACTACAGTAACTTAGACGATTTTATGGAAGTCGCCGAAAATCATATCGACGAGCTCTATAGCACCAGAAAAGAAGTTGATGAGATGCTGACTGAAGTCTTTACGGTTTTTGTCAAACATCCGGAGCTTTCCGGGACGCCTTATATTGCCGTCTTGGAACTGATGGTTTTTCTCGAAGAAGATTTCCGACAGTTAACTAAGAGATATGAGGCAGCTTCTTCTGCGCTGGCAGCCATGGAAGAAAATCAATACGGCTGCGACGATATGGACATTTACGTCGGAGAACACGGCGCAAGAACAATGCTGAATGCTTTGGACCGATTAAAGAAATTTGGTCAATTAACCAACGACGAAGAAGGCCTTGAGTCCGAACTCAAGGAAGGCGTGGCAAACCAAAGCACCGATATTAATTGGCAACAGCCCCGTCTCAATTAAATTTCTAATGAAAGATGCCTCAGCAGTCGGATCTAATTTCGAAATTTGTGAAATTGTCTATTCGGCGAGGCTCTTCTCTTGCTTCCCTTTCAAAATCTCCCGACCATCTTCGTATAGTTGTCGATACGTTTAGAGCAACGGCTCGAGATCCGCTGGATCCGGACGAAGAAGATGCAAAAAAATTTCTAGCCGAAGCCGGAAACTGGATAACCGATACAGCACAAAATCTTTTGGAAGTATCGGCTTCTTCTATCGAACAAATCGTCCGATTTCCGCTCTCAGAGTTAACTTCTGCAGTTGAAGCTTTTCGAGAAGAGATTCGGCAAAAAAGAAAACATAAAGCCCTGAGCCGTGAGGAAGAAGTTCGGCTTTCTCGGATCGATCGCTCGCGTGATGAATACTTCATGCGCGAAGCCCTTGTCGAGGCAGAAAAGGCTCATCAGGCCGGAGAAGTACCGGTTGGCGCCGTTGTTGTCGATAAAGAAGGCAAAATTATAGGCCGAGGTCATAACTTGGTGGTTGCCGGTCATGACCCGAGCGGACACGCTGAAATCATTGCTCTTAAAAACGCTTCTCAGAATCTTAAAAATTATCGGCTGGATAACTGCACGATTTATGTGACGCTTGAGCCTTGTCCGATGTGCTCCGGAGCAATTATCGGGGCCAGACTTGCCCGATTGGTTTACGGGGCCAAAGACCAAAAAGCGGGTGCCGCCGAAAGTGTGTTTAAACTATTTGACGAGAAAAGAGTCAATCATCACACTGATGTGACAGCAGGAGTACTGGAGGAAGATTGTCTCCGGATACTCCAAAGTTTTTTTGTCGAATTAAGAAAGAGCCGTGGTAAAACAAATGGATAAAGTCGGTATTAACGCCCCTTCCGGTAATGTCATTCATTTCAAATCCGTCGAGAGGGCGGCCGAACTTTTCAGAGAAAGAGGTTGGGACGTAACCATCGGAGAAGATGTTTACACCAGCTTCGGTCGTTTCGGCGGTTCCAGCGACTCCGCTCGGTTGAATGATTTTCAGCAGGCTTGCAGCGATAATGAACTTGTTTTGTGTGCTCGAGGCGGTTACGGTTTTTCCCGACTCCTACCGAACCTTGATTTCAACAAAATCAAATCTAATGGAACTTGGGTTGCCGGTTTTTCCGATATCACTTTTTTCACTACGGCTTATTTAGCACTGACCGGCGGAAAGAGCCTGCAGGCGCCGACGGCTTCTGTGCTCGGCGACCTCAAGTGCGATCCTTATACCATTCAAACTTTCTTTGAAGTATTGGCGGCAGAAGAATACAAATTCTTTTTCCCGACACCGTTTCCGGACTTTCAAACAACGGGTTTGCTTTGGGGCGGGAATTTGACCGTCTTGTGTTCGATGCTCGGAACCAAGTACTTCCCGAAAATCGAAGGCGGTATTCTTTTTGTCGAGGATATCGCTGAACCGGCTTACAAAATAGAGCGTGATTTGAATCACCTTCTGCAGGCCGGAGTGATCGATAACCAAAAAGCCGTGGTCCTGGGGGATTTCTCGAAAATTAAGTCCTCCGAACATGATTTCGGATACGGGCTGGAAGATGCTTTGAGTTTCATCGCAGGGCGCACTAAAACCCCGTTTATCTCAGGGTTGCCTTTCGGGCACGAAATGAAAACCGCCACACTTGTAGTCGGCTCTGAGGCACATCTCAATGTTCAGTCAAACATGGCAGAACTCACGATGAAAGGCTGTCCAAACTTTAGAGTTGCGGGAGTGCCGAAATGATTTTTTCTGCTATTAAGCGCCTTAAAACCATTTTTGAGCCGAACCCTCCCGAGGCGACTAATTACCATCTTCATCTTTCAGGCGCTCGGTTAGCTTCCAAGGTGCAGCTTCGTCAGTTGTCGGTTTTAAAGCACCGACAGCGGTCGTTGCGATCCGCATGCTGCTGTACCTTATTTTTACCTTGACTTGCTGGAGCTATGTCGGGGGCTGGGTCATGGCGCTCTGGCTGGCTTTTAATGTGATGCATACGCTGGCTAGCATGAAATCTGCGGATGACTTCTTCAACGAGCCGTCCATGGACAAGCGTTTTCATTACTGGAAGAACCGCACGCTCCAGATGATTTTGGTGTCGGGTCTCTCTATCGGTTTTGCAGGCTTTTATTTCATGGTTCCGGACAACGTCATTGTCGAGATGATTCTCTTGGCCATGATTGTGGGCGTGACATTCGGCAGTGTTCCGCTTTACGCCATCTGGCTTCCCGCCCTTTGGATATTCGTTCCGGCAACGCTGCTTCCGACGATTCTGAAGCTCGTCCTGATATACCAGCCGTCCTTGTTTATCGCTTTATTCTGGACGCTTATTCTTTTCCTCATTATTTTCTACTTCGGCGTCCGTCTGAATAAGATTTATCTCCAAGGCATCTATCGTTCGTTTGAACGAGAGTTCTTGATGGAGCAGCTGATTTTCCAGCGGCAGAAGGCCGACTATATCCGCGAAGCGTCCGAAATGGCGATCTCTGCAAGAACACGATTCTTTGCGGCTGCTAACCATGACCTCCGTCAGCCGCTCCAGGCTATGGGCATTTTTATCTCTATTCTTCAGGGGCAGGCCGATCAACAGGCTAAACCTTTAATTGATAATTTGTCGAAGGCCTGCAATACGGTGGCGACGCTGGTGGATCAGATTCTGATTATTTCGAAGCTGGATTCCAAGACGATGAAGATTCGGCCTACCGAAGTCTCCATTCGTTCAATGTTCTCTGAATTGGCGAATGAATTTACGCCGATGGCCGAACACAAGGGGTTGACTTTTGAAGTGAGGGCCGAGCCTCTGATGATCGTCACCGACGGACTGCTTTTTGAACGGGTGCTTCGTAACCTTATCGGAAACGCCGTACGTTATACCGAGCACGGCGGTATCCTGCTGAGGGCAAAGAAAACAAAGAAGAACACGCTTGTTGTTACTGTCTCCGACTCGGGCTGCGGGATTACGAAAGAAGATCAAGCTAAACTTTTTCAGGCTTATTACCGCGGCGGCGCCGGCCACAAATCCCGAGAGGGTTTCGGCTTAGGTCTTTCGATTGTCGATAAGATCTGCAAACTTCTGAATATCGAACTCAAACTGATTTCTAAAGTAGGAAAAGGTTCTATCTTCCGCTTGGAAATGGCAATCGAAACGTCTGTAGATACGACGGAAGTACAGCCGCCCGTACAGCCGAATCGGATTTTTTCTCTGGAGGATGTCAACGTCCTGTTAATTGAGGACGATCCTTTGATTCGTGAGAGCCTGGCAACGTTATTAGAAGGCTGGGGTGCCAAAGTGAGAAGGGCGGAATACTTTGATGCTGAACTCGCTGCTCAGTTGATTGAGGAGGCGCCGGTAGACATTATTTTCTCTGACTTTAACTTAGGTCCCAGCCGTTTGACCGGTCTCCAATCGATCTTCCGCATCCGCAGTGTTCTGGGACGCAAGATTCCGGCGATTATCAGCACGGCCACTTCTCGTGATGCCATCATGGCTCAGTACGAAGAAGAGACCGAGGGTTTGGACTTTGCGGATTCAGCGGTTAACCTGATGGAACTCCCGCTTATCGTACAGAAGCCGGTCACGCCGACAGAGATTAATCGGATTATTCATCGAGAAATCGAGAAGAAGTAATTTCTTTCTGAGATTTAAAGTTCCCGCGTTTATTGCGCTATATTGGAAGAGTCTTCTACAAGAAGAATAAAAAAACTGAACCCAACCATTCCGCAAGAATGAGCCGGCGTCGGTATTAGAACATGCGGGCCTCCGTCACAAGCAGAGTGTTCGCCTCCAATCAATTTCCCGTGGACTTTGAAAGGATATTTCCTAATGAAATCTCAAGAAGGGTCTAAACCCGCAGAACGTCTGAACGGGTCAGAGATACTTGTACGCGCGCTTGCCGAAGAAGGCGTTGAATACGTTTTTGGTTATCCCGGCGGCAGCGTGCTGAATATTTTTGACGCGATCTATAAGCAGGATAAATTCAAACACATTCTTGTTCGACACGAACAAGGTGCAGCTCATGCTGCAGATGCCTACTCCAGAGCATCTAATAAAGTCGGCGTAGCCTTGGTCACCAGCGGACCCGGCGCTACTAACGCTGTTACCGGCATCGCGACCGCCTATGCCGACAGCATTCCGATGGTTATTTTTACCGGTCAGGTTAATACCCTCGCGATCGGTCAGGATGCTTTCCAAGAAGTGGATATCGTCGGTATCTCTCGTCCTTGTGTCAAACACAATTTCTTGGTGAAAGATGTAAAAGACTTAGCCAAGACGATTAAGAAAGCTTTTTATATTGCTAAAACCGGCCGCCCCGGTCCTGTCTTGATCGACATTCCGAAGGATGTTTCCGCAGCGATCTGCGAATATCAATATCCGGAAAACATGGAACTTCGTTCTTACAAACCTTTGACGAAGGGCCATTTGGGCCAGATCAAAAAGGCACTGCAATTAATTCTCTCGGCTGAACGTCCTTTGATCCATATCGGCGGAGGCATCGTTTCTGCCAATGCGAGCGAACTGCTCCAGCGTTTAGCTTTTGAACTCGGCATTCCCGTCAATTCAACATTGATGGGGTTGGGTGCCATGCCATCCGACGATAAAAAGTTCCTCGGCATGGTGGGCATGCACGGAACCTACGAAGCTAACATGGCGATGCAGAACTGCGACGTTCTGATCGCAATCGGTTCCAGATTCGACGACCGCGTTGTCGGCTTGCCGTCCAACTTTGCACAGCCCGGCCGCAAGATTATTCATATTGATATCGATCCGTCCACGATTTCCAAACGCGTGAAAGTCGATATCCCGATTGTCGGCGACGTGAAAGAAGTCATCGCCGACATGCTCAATCTGCTCGAAACCACCGACAAGCGCCCCGATCCTGAAAAGCTTGCCGCGTGGCAAAACAGAATCAACGGCTGGCGTGAAAAAGACTGCCTTCACTACGAAAACAGCGATACGGTGATTAAGCCTCAGTACGTTCTTCAGAAGCTGCAGGAAATCGGCGGTGACGATATGATCGTGGCGACCGACGTCGGTCAGCATCAGATGTGGTGCGCCCAATTCCTTAAGTTCCGTAAGCCTCGCCATTGGCTGACTTCCGGCGGCTTGGGCACGATGGGTGTGGGCCTGCCTTATGCGATCGGTGCCTGCGTTGCTCATCCCGATAAACCGGTGGTCTGCGTCACAGGCGACGGTTCCATTCAGATGAATATTCAGGAATTGGCCACTGCTAAGCAGCTCGGCGTAGCGCCCAAGATCATCCTGCTCAACAATAACTATCTCGGTATGGTTCGTCAGTGGCAGGAACTTGAATATGACCGCCGCTACTCCCATTCTCACATGGAAGTGACACCGGACTTTAAAGCCCTGGCGGAAGCTTACGGTCACATCGGTATTGTGGTCGATCGTCCTGAAGACGTCGAACAAGCTCTGAAGGATGCTTTCGGCAAATACAAAGACAAACTCGTCTTCCTTGATTTCCATGTGGATCCGACCGAAAACGTTTGGCCGATGGTGAAAGCCGGACGCGGACTGACGGAAATGATCTTAGGCTCGGAGAAAATCTGATGAATCGACACGTTCTATCTATTCTTTTGGAAAACGAGCCGGGAGCACTTTCCCGCGTGGTCGGATTGTTCTCCGCTCGAGGCTACAACATTGAATCTTTGACCGTTGCACCGACCGAAGATCCGACGGTTTCCCGTATGACCATTGTCAGCCCGGGAAGCACGGAAATCATCGAACAAATTACCAAGCACCTCAACCGCTTAATCGAAGTTATTAAAGTCGTTGATTTGACGGAAGGCGAGTACGCAGAACGCGAACTCATGCTTGTCAAGGTTCGTGCTGTCGGCAAGGATCGCGAGGAAATGAAACGTTTGAACGACATTTTCCGCGGACGCATTATTGATGTGACGGATAAAACCTACACCATTGAATTAACCGGTAATTCCGACAAACTGGATGCCTTTCTCAAAGCAGTTGATAAGGAATGCATCCTTGAAATGGTTCGCACCGGTTCCTGCGGCATCGGCCGCGGAGATCGAATGCTCCACCTCTAATTTATTGTTCCAACCTTCATAACTTGAGGAAAATTAAAATGAAAGTTTATTACGACAAAGACTGCGACCTTTCTTTAATCAAAGGAAAGAAAGTCGCTATCATCGGTTACGGCTCCCAGGGCCACGCTCACGCACAGAATCTTCATGATTCCGGCGTTGACGTCGTTGTCGGTGTCCGCAAAGACGGCGCTTCCTGGAAGAAAGTCGAAGCTGCCGGTCTGAAGGTAGCCACAATCGAAGATGCGACAAAAGACGCAGATGTTGTGATGATCCTTCTTCCTGACGAAAAGATCGCCGAGGTCTACAAAAAACAAATCGAACCGAACCTGAAAGAAGGCGCTGCTTTGGCTTTTGCCCACGGCTTCAACATTCACTACGGTCAGGTCACTCCGAGAGCCGACCTTGACGTTTGGATGGTTGCCCCGAAGGCTCCCGGCCATACCGTTCGCCGCACCTATACCGAAGGTTCGGGTGTTCCTCAGCTGATCGCTGTTTACCAGGACAAATCCGGTAAAGCCCGTGAAGTCGCCATGTCTTACGCTGCTGCCAACGGCGCAGGCAAGGCCGGCATCATTGAAACCACCTTCAAAGAAGAAACCGAAACCGACTTGTTCGGCGAACAGTGCGTTCTGTGCGGCGGCATTGCCGAACTGATCAAGATGGGCTTCGAAACCCTGGTTGAAGCCGGCTACGCTCCTGAAATGGCTTACTTCGAATGCTGCCATGAAATGAAGCTGATCGTTGACCTGATCTACGAAGGCGGCTTGGCAGATATGAACTACTCCATCTCTAACAACGCTGAGTTCGGCGGCTACGTCACCGGTCCAAAGGTTGTTTCCGACCAGGCTCGCGCAGCGATGAGAAAAGCTCTGAGCGACATTCAGGACGGTTCTTACGCTAAGAACTTCCTCCTTGAAAACCAAGTCGGCGCTCCGATGCTTCGCTCCATCCGTGCTCAGACGGCCGCTCATCCGATTGAAGTCGTCGGTGCTCGCCTGCGCTCCATGATGCCGTTCATCTCTGCTCACCGTCATATCGACCGCAGCAAGAACTAATCATTTGAACTGCTAAAGAAACAAGAAGGGGCGCCGATGGGCGCCCCTTCGATTATCAGAAAAAGAAAAATTATTCGAGGTTCTGAATTTGCTCGCGCATCGATTCAATCACGAGCTTCAGATTGACGGACGTGTCCGTCATCGAAATTGAAACGGCTTTGCTGCCGAGCGTATTGGCTTCACGGTTGAGTTCCTGCATCAGGAAGTCGAGTTTCCGGCCGACGGGGCCGCCGCGATCCAGTGTTCTTCTCACTTCTTTGACGTGGGTGCACAGTCTTTCCATCTCTTCGTTGACATCAAGCTTGATGCCGTAAAGCGTGATTTCCTGACGGATGCGTTCATTGACTTCTTCTTTGGTGATCTGAGCGCCGTCTGCCAGCGTGGTACCTAATGCTTCTTCAAGTCTTTCGGTGAGTTTGTCCTTTTGCGCCTGAAGAATTTCAGGAATCTTAGGACGAAGCGTATTGACGAGGTCTTCAATCTGTGTGCAGTATTTGAGCAGAACCTGAGCTAAAGCAGCGCCTTCACGCTGTCGGCTTTCGTTAAATGCAGCGAGGCACTGTTCAAAGCCTGTCAGCACTTGCTTTGCGAAGACTTCGGGATCGGGGACCGGAGCGGCGACGATGCCGGGATAATTCAGAATGTCGGCGACGCGCAGGGCTGTGGCGGAAGGGTCTGTCTTTAAGACCTGCGTCTGAAGAGCCATAAGCTTGTTGAGGGCTTCTTCATTTAAGGCCGTATCCGCCGATAAGCCGGAATCCACTAAATTCAAGCGGCATTCCATCTTGCCGCGGGCGATTTTGCCGGAGATGATCTCTCTGAATTTCGGTTCGAGGAAACGAATTTCTTCGGAAGCGCGGAAACTTAAGTCTAAAAAACGAGAGTTAACGCTTCTCATGTCGATGCTCAGCAAGCCCATGTCGGTTTGGACTTTGGCATTCGCGTAACCCGTCATACTCGAAATATTACTCATTCAAAACTCCTTCTCTGCCGCGCTTGATTGAACTGGATTGCACGGTCTTTCTGCCGCCGTATTTTACCTTCCTTGAAGCCGGCTCTAACTTCCACAAGGTTCGGATCGGGTGGAAATTATGGTTTACGAATCTGCCTTCATTAGAATGACAGAACATTGTTGAAGGAGATATGAATGACAGAAGAAACTTGGAGCCGTCCCAGCGGCCGCAAAGCAGACGAACTGCGCCCGATAAAGATCACACGTCACTACACAAAATACGCCGAAGGCTCCGTTTTAATTGAAGTCGGAGGCACCAAGGTCATTTGCACCGCTTCGGTTGAAGAAAAGGTCCCGGGCTGGCTCAAAGATCAGGGAAAAGGCTGGGTGACTGCGGAGTACGGAATGCTGCCGCGCGCTACCGGTACTCGCACGGACCGAGAAGCCGCCAAAGGAAAGCAAAGCGGCCGCACACAGGAAATCCAGCGTCTGATCGGAAGATCTCTGCGCGCAGTGGTGGACATGGAAGCACTCGGCGAGAGAATGATCAAAATTGACTGCGATGTGACCCAGGCAGACGGCGGTACAAGATGCGCTTCGATTACCGGTGCATATGTGGCACTCGCTGATGCCGTCAATTGGCTCATTAAAAACGGCTCCTTGGAAAAATCTCCGCTCAAAGGACAAGTCGCTGCACTTTCAGTTGGTATTTATGAAGGTGTTCCAGTTGCTGATTTCGACTACGACGAAGATCATTTAAGTGATACGGATATGAATGTCGTGATGACAGACGCAGGAAAATTTGTTGAACTGCAGGGAACCGCTGAAGGAGAACCCTTTAGTCGGGAAGACCTCGATGCTTTGCTCAAGCTGGCTGAAGACGGCCTGAAGCAGCTGTTTGCAGCTCAGAGAGCAGCTCTTGCCGAGGAGTAAAAAGACATGTCTAAGAAAATTGTTCTCGCCAGCAATAACAAAAAGAAAATGAAAGAAATGCAGGAGCTTCTTGCTCCGATGAGTGCCGAAGTGATTTCTCAAGGTTCTTTGGGAATCCCTTCTGCAGAAGAGCCTTTCGGTACCTTTGTGGAAAATGCGCTGGCAAAAGCCAGATGGGCGGCGAAACATTCCGGTCTTCCGGCCATTGCCGATGACTCGGGAATTTGCTCGGATGCCTTAAAAGGCGCGCCCGGCGTACTGAGTGCACGTTTTGCCGGCGAGCCGAGCTCAGATGCTGCAAATAACGCAAAACTGATTAAAGAACTTGAAGACAAAGACAATCGTAACGCTCATTACACCTGCGTTATTGTCGCCGTCCGTGATGAAAACGATCCCGAGCCGCTGATCGCGATTGATTTTTGGAACGGCACGATCGGTTATGAACCGAAAGGCGAGGGCGGCTTCGGATACGATCCTTTCTTTATCGTGACGCCGGACGGAAAGACCGCTGCTCAGATGACGGCCGAAGAAAAGAATGCCGTCAGCCATCGCGGCAAAGCCATGAGAAAAATGCGCACTTTATTAACCGAACGTTGGAATTGGTAAATTGAAAGAACTTCCGCTTTCTTTATATATTCACTGGCCGTGGTGCCTAAAAAAATGTCCTTACTGCGACTTTAATTCTCACGGCTTGAGAGGGCCGGCGCCGGAAGCACTCTATGAGGCTGCCATCATTGAAGGGCTCAAAGAGCAGGGCGCCCGTGTCCAGAGAAGAAAGCTGAAGAGCATATTTTTCGGGGGCGGCACTCCTTCTCTGATGGCGCCGGAAACCATCGGCAGAATCATTGAAGCGGCCGACAACAATATTCCGTTCCACGAAAACATCGAAATTACGCTGGAAGCCAACCCCGGCACTTTTGAGGAACAGAAATTTAAAGACTTCAGGGAGGCCGGTGTCAACCGGCTTTCGATCGGAATTCAAAGTTTTGATGACGCTAAATTGAGGGCTTTAGGCCGGGTTCACAACTCGCAGGAAGCCAGGCGGGCTGCAGAAAGCGCCGGAAAGATCTTTGAGAACTTCAACCTGGATTTAATGTTCGGGCTTCCCGGCCAGACTATTCAGGAACTGGACGAAGAGCTGGAAACCGCGTTTTCTTTCGGATCGACGCATTTGTCCTGCTATCAGCTGACCCTGGAGCCGAACACCTATTTTGCCAAATTTCCGCCCAAAGGGATTCCTGATGACGATGTGCTTTCAGATATGTCCGATTTGGTCAGGGATAAAACCGCAGCCCGCGGTTTTGATCACTATGAAGTGTCTGCCTATGCCAAAGGAGGGTACCGCTGCAGGCATAACCTTAACTATTGGGAGTTCGGAGATTATTTTGCCGTCGGTCCCGGTGCCCACGGAAAAATAACCATTCAAGGACGTCCGGAGCGTTTTTATAACTATCGCGATCCGGCCCGATGGCTTTTATCGTTTAAAGAACATCAGACTCAAATCGCCGAGCGGAAACTCATTGATCCGGAAGATTTGCCATTTGAATTCATGCTTAATGCGCTTCGGCTGAGAGAGGGCGTGCCCTTCGATTTTTACACCGAGAGGACCGGCCTCGATTTCGATGTTATTGAGTCGATTTGGACGGAACTTCGAGAAAAAGGTCTTGTCTGCGACCATCTCAAGAGAATCAAAACGACAGAGAAGGGCTGGCTTTTCTTGAACGAGGTGCTTGAAGCTTTTCTTTGACAGGATCTCAGCGTACGACATCAAACTATGCGGCCGATTTCGGCCGCTAATTGTTTCACTCGGAAGAAATGCACCATTTCGCCGCAATGTTCTATTGCGGATCAAAAATCAATAAAAAAATCCCTAAATTGTTCCTTTTTGCACTAAAAAGGTGCATCATTACAAAAGTTTTTGCGATTGCTTACTGAGGCTCTTTGAGAATGCATGATTTCGTGCATGTCGAAAATTGGCACGAAATTTGCATAAGCTTTGTTGAACATATTTTTTGATTGCTACGTCCAAATTTACTAAGGAGATATCCATGGCTAAGACCAGCGCTGAAATCATGCAGATGCTTGTGGACAACAACGTCAAATTTGTTGATTTGCGCTTCACTGATTTCAAAGGCAAAGAACAGCACGTTTCCGTACCGGTTTCTGCTTTTGATGAAGACAAGTTTGAAGAAGGTCACGCTTTCGACGGTTCTTCCATCGCTGGATGGAAAGGCATTGAGGCCAGCGATATGCTGCTGATGCCGGATCCGGACAGCGCCCGTATGGACCCGTTCGCCGACGAAGATATTCCGACAATGATCCTGACCTGCAACGTTGTTGAGCCTTCTACCGGCAAGGGATACGATCGCGACCCCCGCAGCGTTGCCAATCGTGCTGAAGCTTACTTAAAGAGCACCGGTATCGGCGACAATGCTTACTTCGGACCTGAACCGGAATTCTTCATTTTTAACGGTGTTAGCTGGGGCACCACAATGAATCACAGCTTCTTCAAAATCGAAAGTGAAGAAGGCTATTGGAGCAACGGCAAGGATATGAACGGCGCCAACAGCGGCCATCGTCCTACTGTCAAAGGCGGTTATTTCCCAGTTCCTCCGGTTGACTCTCTCTACAATGTCCGCTCTCAGATGTGCGAACTTCTTGAAGAACAGGGCGTTCCCGTTGAAGTTCATCATCATGAAGTCGGCGGCTGCGGCCAGTGCGAAATCGGTACGCTGTTCAGCACACTGACCAAACGCGCTGACTGGACTCAGATTCTTAAATACACAGTTTGGAATGTGGCAGCAGCCTACGGCATGACTGCAACCTTTATGCCGAAACCTGTTGTCGGCGACAACGGCTCAGGTATGCACGTTCATCAGTCTATTTGGAAAGACGGCAAGAATATCTTCGCCGGCAACGGCTACGCAGGGCTTTCTGATACGGCTCTCTATTACATCGGCGGCGTCATCAAACACGCTCGTGCTTTGAACGCGATTACGAATCCGACAACGAACAGCTATCGTCGTTTAGTCCCGGGTTTTGAAGCTCCTGTGAAACTTGCTTATTCCGCCCGTAACCGTTCTGCTTCTCTGCGTATTCCATTCGTTTCCAGTGATAAGGCACGTCGCGTTGAAGTTCGCTTCCCCGATCCGATGGCCAATCCCTATTTGGCTTTCTCTGCTTTGCTGATGGCCGGTTTGGACGGTATCCAGAACAAGATTCATCCGGGCGAAGCTGCTGACAAGAATCTCTATGATCTGCCTCCGGAAGAAAACGCTAAGATCCCGACCGTATGTTCTTCTTTGGAACAGGCCTTGGAAGCTTTGGCTGCCGACCATGAATTCCTGACGGCCGGCGGAGTCTTCAGCGAAGATCTGATCACCTCTTACATTGCACTCAAGCATGAAGAAGTCGTACGTACTCAGATGGCGGTGACACCTGAAGAATACGACATGTACTATTCGAGCTAGTAGAGTAATTTGAGGCTGTCTGAGTAAAGACAGCAAAATGACCGAGCGGAGGATGTCGTGAGTTTTGATGCTAAGCGTTTAGAAAGTTTCGATCTCCTCAGGCTCGGTCTTTTTGCATGTAATAAAGAAGGCGATATTCTTTACGCCAATACCGCGGCTCAATTTCTATCCGGGCAGTCGCTCAAACTTCTAAAAGAAAGAAAACTTCAGTATTACCTGAATTCGTCGGATGAATGGCTCGCAAATTACCGTGCGCATCCCGAGCCTTCATTTTTGGTTCCGAACGAACTAGACCATTTCCTGCGTCCTCCGGCAGAACCGATTCCGGTTCTAGTCACCATTCATCCTTTCCCAGATGACGAAAATATTCTCTTGGCCGAGATTGTGCCGGCAGATAAGACCCTTCAAATGACGCGAGAACGTCATATGAATGAGTTGTCTGAAAATACTCGGCGCCTGCTGAGAAATCTCGCTCATGAAATTAAGAATCCTCTCGGAGGGATTCGAGGCGCAGCACAGCTCTTGGAAGGGGAGCTTCACGATCCGGAAAATAAAGAATTTACCGAAGTGATCATTAGTGAAGCCGACCGTCTCCAGCATCTTGTCGATAAGATCCTCGCGCCTTACCGTCAGCTTTATCATCCTGTGCCAACCAATGTTCACGAAATCCTGGAACGTGTTCGCCTTCTAGTGCAGTCGGAATTCCCGGAAGGGTTAAAGGTTGTTCGCGACTATGACATCAGTGTACCTGAAATGATGGCCGACAGAGGTCAGCTGACACAAATTTCCTTGAACTTAATGCGCAACGCCGCTGAAGCTTTATCCGAGCAAATAGCACAGGGTACGGCCTGTATCACGCTTAAAACCCGTGTTGTCCATCATGTTCAGGTCGGTCAAAGTTTTTGCCGCACGGCATTAAATATCCATGTGATCGACAACGGAGAAGGCATACCCAAAGAACTGACTGACAGTATTTTTTATCCGCTGGTCAGCGGAAAAGAACAGGGGAGCGGCCTCGGACTCTCATTGGTTCAGACTTTCGTTGAACAGCACGGCGGCAGTATCTCGGTCAGCAGTGAAGCCGGCCGTACCGATTTCAGCATCTTGTTTCCCTTATCGTTATGAAAAATGTTTGGATCGTGGACGATGATCGTTCCATCAGATGGGTATTAGAAAAAGCACTTCAAAAGGCAGATATTCCCTGCAAAACTTTTAGTGAAGCCGAGTCTGTGCTGCAGGCGATCAAGAAAGAACAGCCCGCCCTGATTTTGAGTGACATTCATATGCCGGGCAAAAGCGGCTTGGAAATGCTCGCCGAAATTAAGAAGTCCTACCCAAAACTTCCGATCATCATCATGACGGCCTATTCGGATCTGGACAGTGCCGTGGCAAGTTTCCAAGGCGGTGCGTTCGAATATCTTCCCAAACCTTTCGACATCGATAAAGCGATTGAACTCGTACGGCGTGCAACGGAAGAGAGTGAGGAAGAAGAACAGACTCCTGCTGAAGAGACTGCTTCCGAAATCATCGGTAAGGCGCCGGCCATGCAGGAAGTCTTCCGCGCTATCGGACGTTTGTCTCAAAGCAAGGCAACCGTCCTTTTGACCGGAGAATCCGGCGCCGGCAAGGAAGTTGTAGCCCGAGCGCTTCATAAACACAGCCCGCGCTCCAATGCCCCGTTTGTCGCGATCAATATGGCGGCAATTCCGAAAGACTTAATGGAAACCGAACTCTTCGGTCATGAGAAGGGGGCGTTTACCGGCGCCAGTGCGATTCGTCACGGACGCTTCGAACAAGCCGAAGGCGGCACGCTGTTTCTGGACGAAATCGGTGATATGCCTGCTGAACTCCAGACCAGGCTCCTGAGAGTATTGTCCGATGGTTATTACTATCGCGTCGGCGGACATCAGTCTCTAAAAGCCAACGTCAGAATCATTGCGGCAACGCACCAAAATCTCGAGGCGATGGTTCGGGAAAATCGGTTCCGCGAGGACTTGTATCACAGACTCAATGTCATTCGTCTGCGTTTGCCGCCCTTAAGGGAAAGACCCGAAGACATTCCGCTTTTGGTCAATCATTTTCTTCAGAAGTCAGCGGAGAATCTTGGTGTCGAACCCAAGCTCATGTCCGAAGAGGCGATGGAGTTTTTGAAGCGTTTCCCGTTTCCCGGCAATGTTCGTCAATTAGAAAATCTCTGCAATTGGCTTGTCGTGATGGCACCTTCCCAGCATATCCGAGTGACGGATCTTCCTGAGGAAGTTCGCAACGGTGAAGCGGAAAAAGTTCATAAAAACGGCGAGGTTTCGGGCAGCACACCTGCAGGCGGAAGCTGGGAGGAACTGCTCAAAGGAGAGGTCAAAGAGATGCTGAAAAATCAGTCTCCAGATCTTATGAAGCAGCTTGCCGATACCTTCGAAAGCATTGTGATCGGAACCGCACTTGAATATACGCACGGAAGGCGTGTCGACGCTGCAACAAGACTTGGCATCGGCCGAAATACAATTACACGCAAAATCGCCGAGCTCAAACTTGAAAGCGAAGACTGACGAGCTTGATAATATTTGCTCCTATGAAGATTGCTGATATTGAACAACAACTTATCCAAGCCGGCTGTAAAAGCGTTCACATCGAACGCTTTTGGCGCAATTGGTATTCCGGCAAACCTCTGAACCGCAGTAAGGTGCGCTTGCCTGCTGCTGCCGAGGCGATATTGCCTCAAATGGAGGAATACTTAGCCAATCAATTAACTGCTCAGGAAAAGGCAGAATCCGAGACCGGAACGCGCTGGGTTCTTAAAGCTTACGACGGTCAGCTGATCGAATGTGTTCTTCTTCCGCGAGAGGGCGTTTGTGTTTCTACGCAAGTCGGATGCGCAGTCGGGTGTGTCTTTTGTATGACCGGCAAAAGCGGTCTCATACGTCAGTTAACTGACTTGGAGGTTGCCGGTCAAGTTCAATACGCCATGAGGAATGCGCCTGTTAAGAAGGTAGTTTTGATGGGTATGGGCGAGCCTTCTCATAATCTTCGTTCCGTTTTTTCTGCGGTTGAACATATCGTTCGGTATTCCGGCATCGGATATAAAGAAGTTGTTATCTCTACCGTCGGCGATAAAAGACTCTTCAAAGCCTTAATGGAATCCCAAATCAAACCGGCTCTGGCAATTTCTCTGCACAGCGCAATGGATGAGAAGCGCAGAAGTCTGTTGCCCCGAGCTGCGGAGCTGACTGTCAAGGAAATATTAGAGTTCGGCGCAAAGTACGCAGAGGTTGGGAAATATCCGATCCAATATCAGTGGACTTTGATTAACGGCGTCAACGACGGAGTTGATGAAATTGAAGCGCTCGCTCCGCTGTGGTCGCGGCAGGCCATCCTCAACATGATTCCCGTCAACGCTGTTGAAGGCAGTCCCTATAAGCGCCCGTCGGCAGAGCAGATCGAAAGAATTAAGGAAGCATGCCGGGCTAACGGAATACTGCTTAAATTCCGTGATTCTGCAGCTCAAGATGTTGACGGAGGGTGCGGTCAGCTTCGCGCCAGAGCGCTAAAAAGAAAGCCGGCGATACAGCCGGCTCAGGAATTAAAGATCGAGCGTTAGTGTCACGGGTGCGTGATCACTCGGGCGCTCATTTCCTCTAACTTTCTTGTGGATTTCAACGCCAAGGTTCTTGCTGACAAGAGCCTTGGAAATCAAAATGTGATCGATGCGAAGGCCGCGATTCCTTCTGAAAGCCATCATTCGATAGTCCCACCAGGAATAGGATTTTTCCGGCTGTTCAAAAGCGCGGAAGGAATCCGTTAATCCGAGATCGATAAGACGCTGAAAAGCTTCTCTGGCCTTTGGTGTGCAAAGCACGGATTCGGCCCAGGATTCCGGATCCCAAACATCTCTGTCTTCCGGAGCGATATTAAAGTCGCCGAGCAAAACGAGGTTGGGGTATTGCTCTAACTGGCTCGGGAGCCATTCGGCTAAGGCTTCCAGCCAAGAAAGTTTATAAGGGAACTTTTCGCTCTCAACCGTTTCCCCGTTCGGGAAGTATCCGTTGATGACGCGGAGCCTTTCGCAGCCGACCCGCACCGTTGCGGCTAAGAGACGGCTCTGCGGATCTTCAAAACCGGGGATGTTGCGAACTTCCTCGTCCGGAAGAAAAGTCAGCGGATCACGAAGGATCGTGGCTACGCCGTTGTAGGTTTTCTGGCCGAATGCATCCAGCGTGTATCCGATTTCTTTGAAGGCGCTAGCGTCGATGTCTGCCTCCTGCATCTTGAGTTCCTGAAGACAGAGAATGCTGTTTTCAGTCTCCTTCAGGAAGTCTAAAACTTGCGGCTGACGAACCTTCAGGGAATTGACGTTCCAAGTAGTAATCGTGATGCTCATTTGGACTCCACAAGTCCGTATTGGCGGAGGAGGGCGTCGACCGAAGGTTTACGGCCGCGGAATGCAACGAAGCTTTCCATTGCAGGACGGCTGCCGCCGCGGGAGAGAACTTCGTCCAGCCATTTGTTTCCGACCACAGGATTGAAAATGCCTTTTTCCTGGAACAGCGAGAAGGCGTCTGCAGACAGTACTTCAGCCCACTTGTAGCTGTAGTAGCCTGCCGCATAGCCGCCTGCAAAGATGTGCGAGAAGGAGTTGGCAAAACGGTTGTATTCAGGCGGGAATGCGATAGCGACTTCTTTTCTGACTTCGTTCAAGATCTTGTTAACCGTGTCCTTTTCCGGATGGGTGTCCATATGAAGGAGCATGTCGAAGAGGGCAAATTCGATTTGACGAACGTTTGCCATTCCGGCGCCGTAGTTCTTGGCAGCTACCAGTTTGTCGAAGAGTTCGCGCGGCATAGTCTTGCCGGTTTTGACATGGTGCGTTATGGTCTGCATCACATCCCAATTCAAAACGAAGTTCTCCATGAATTGGCTCGGCATTTCAACCGCATCCCACTCCACACCGCTGATGCCGGAAACGGCCAATTCTGTCTGGCGAGTCAGCATATGATGAAGTCCGTGGCCGAATTCGTGGAAAATCGTTTCGACGTCTCTTAACGTCAGAAGGGAAGGATTGTCTCCGACCGGTGCGGCAAAGTTGCAGACGAGGTAGGCAATCGGTTTTTGAATTTTTCCGTTGACCTCTCGGCGGGAGATCTGATCGTTCATCCATGCGCCGCCTCTCTTTCCGCTGCGGGCATAAAGATCCATATAGAATCCGGCGATTTCTTTGCCTTCCTTGTCTTCAATGACAAAGAATTTGACGTCATCGTTCCAGACGGGCGCTTTCTTTTCTTTGATTTTGATCGAGAACATCTTCTCGACGAGTCCGAACATTCCTTTAAGAACAGCGGGTTCCGTGAAGTATTGCTTTACTTCATTTTCAGAGTAAGAGAACTTTGCTTCACGGAGTTTTTCACTGATGAAGGAAAGATCCCAAGTTTGGACGTCCTTGATGCCGAGTTGGTTCCTGCCGTAATCAATGAGCTCTTCCATTTCTTTTTCTGCTGCCGGTTTGGCTTTGGCAGCTAGCTCGCGCAGGAAAGAAACGACCTGTTCGGGAGACTCAGCCATTTTCCGAACCAAGGAAACTTCAGCGAAGTTTTTATAGCCCAAGAGGTGAGCATCTTCAACACGAAGTTCAAGCAGACGGTTGATGATCGGAAGATTGTCCTTGCCTGCCGGAGAGAAATCAGATGCACGGGTAACGTATGCGTGATACATCTTCTCGCGAAGATCTCTGTTTTCTGCGTACTGCATGATGGGCAGATAATTCGGCATATGCAGGGTGATTTTGTAGCCTTTGGCGCCTTCGGCAGCTGCCTGCTGAGCAAAAAGATGCAGTTCAGCTTCCGGCACCCCCTTGAGTTCATCGGTGTCTTCCGGAAGATACAGCGCAAATTCATTGGTGCAGTCAAGAAGATTTTCCGAGAACTTCTGAGAAAGTTCGGCTTCTTCTCGATTGATATCGGCCATCTTCTTCTTGCCCGGTTCATCCAGCTCAGCGCCGGCGAGAACAAAGCCTTCTAATTCTTTATTAATGACCCGCTGACGAGTTGCAGAGAATTTTTCGAAAGCTTTCTCGGCCTTCAAAGCTTTGTACTTCGCATAGAGTTTCTCATCCATGCCGAGTTCGCTAAATACTTCGGAAATCGGAGGAAGAAGTTCATTAATCGTTACTCTTAACTCAGGCGTGTCGGCAACACTGTTTAAATGCTCGACAACCGACCAAACATAGGAAAGGTTTTCGGAAGCATCTTCTATCGGTGTTACCAAAGTGTCCCAAGTCGGTTCTCTGTTCGAAGATTTAACCGCCTTTACTGTGTCTTTCAAGCGTTGAATCAATGTAAGGACAGCCGGCTTGAAGCTGTTCGGATCAAGTTTCGGAAAGTTGATCAGTTGAGATTTATCGTCGATGATGCTCAGAATGTTAATTAAATCAGACATGTATTGATTCCTACTGAGATATTTTTTGCAGACGCCTTTCATAGGCTTCTACCGTATTGGAAAGAAGCATTGCGATGGTCATGGGGCCGACACCACCGGGGACCGGTGAGATATACCCGGCGACTTTTGCAACTTCCTCGGTGTCGACGTCTCCGCAGAGTTTGCCCTCGGCATTGCGGTTCATTCCCACATCAATCACTGCGGCGCCGGGCTTGACCATATCGGCCGTGACGACTTTTTCTTTACCGACCGCAGCGACAATGACATCGGCCTGAAGAGCGAGCTCTTTCAAATTCTTGGTTTTGCTGTGGGCGACCGTGACAGTGGCATTTTTCTCCAGCAACATGATCGCCATCGGTTTCCCGACAATATTGCTTCTTCCGATGACTAAAGCATGGGCGCCGGTCAGGGGATAATCCACAGACTCCAGCATTTTGATGACGCCGTAGGGCGTGCAGCTGCGGAAACCGCCGATGCCGGTAACAACTGAACCGACGTTGGCAACGTGGAAACCATCGACGTCTTTATCCGCACGAATCGTCTCAATGACCTTTTGCTCGTTGATATGACGAGGCAAGGGCAGCTGGACTAAGATTCCGTCCACAGAATCGTCGGCATTGAGTTTCTCCAAAAGTGCTAATAACTCCGCTTCTGAAGTTTCAGCCGGCAGCTTTTCCAATTTAGAGGTAATGCCGACATCAGAGCATGCTTTGATCTTGTTGCGGACGTAGACCTGGCTCGCCGGGTTGTCACCGACGAGAATAACGGTCAGGCCGGGTGCTCTCGAGCTTAATTTGAATTGTTCTACCTTTTCTTTCAAACCGGTTCGAACAGACTGCGCCAGTGCTTTTCCATCAATTATTTTTGCGCTCATTGTTGTTAAAAGATAGTAACTAAGACCGAACCATTGTAAGGATATTCAGCTTGGCTAAACTTTTTAGTCACAAGAACGAGTAACAAAGATCGTCGAAAGAATAGGCGCACAAAAAAGAAAAGGAAGGCAGTGGGCCTTCCTTAGCGACGCTGTCTAAAAGACTATCTCATAGAACCGGAGTCTTTGACAGGAGGTCTGTTCGCATTCATTACGACGCGCATCAGGTCTGCGACGGTGCCGGAATTGGTCTTATCCATAATGGAAGCGCGATGAGCTTCAACGGTCTTAATGGAAATGCCCAAGTCTGCCGCGATTTGTTTATTCAGGCGTCCGCTCACAATTCTTTCGAGAACGTGCTGCTCTCTCGGAGTCAGTTTGCTCAGAAGAGCGTCGTTCAAGGAGCGCTGTTCAGCCTTGGCCTTGCGCTGACGGGCTTCCTGCAGCATTCTTTCGATTAAAGAGCGCAGAGCTGCTTGGTCGAAGGGTTTTTCGATGAAGTCGACCGCACCTTTCTTCAAGGTGGAGACTGCCATCGAAACGTCGCCGTGACCGGAGATAAAGATAATAGGAATGTCGCACTTACGGGCGATAAGGTGTTCCTGGACTTCCAAACCGCTCATGCCCGGCATTCTGACGTCAAGGACGAGAACGGCGATAGCGTTCGGATCGAATTTGGCAAGGAACATTTCACCGCTTTCGAAAAGTTCAACACGGTAGCTGGAAGCTTCCAGAAGCCACTTGAGAGAATCACGTACGGCTTCGTCGTCTTCAACGATATACACAACACCTGCGGTATCCGGAGATTCTTGAGTGTAGGGTTTCGAGGTCATCTGAATCATCATGTGCCTTTCTAATTAATTTCTTTTTACAAGCAATCCGTTATCTTAATCTAAAGGATGATAAGAATCGCTAACTGAGATACTTTGTATCACGTGAAGATATTATATATCTTAATCACACCCCTGGGTAGTACAGAAGTTGTATCTCCTTAATTAGATACACAATTAATTTTGTTTCTTGTTCTCGGAATCCTTGGTGAAGCAAATCTTCAAGTCGAAGAAGAAGACGGTGCCTCCGCCCTCATTATCCCTCACTCGGAGTCTGGAATTATGCGATTCTGCAATCGTCTGACAAGTACTCAGACCCAAGCCGAGACCGTTCTTCTTGGTAGAAAAGAAGGGTGTGAACAGACTAGCCTTCATGGTATCGCTGATACCGGGGCCGTGGTCGCCGACAGACAGTTCGACGTCCTTTGCACCGACTTTCGCGCTGACCGTAATCGTTTTGTCTTTGCTACCGTGCTCAAGAATAGCTTCTGCTGCGTTGCGAATCAGGTTCATCAGGATCTGCATGATCTGAACCGGGTCGCAGATCACATCAGGCACCACGGCCGGCAGTTCGTAGACGACGTGGACACCGGCATATTTCTTCTCGATCAAACGTCCGAGTTCCATCGTGTCAGAGAAGACGCTGTTCAGGGATACGCATTCCAATGTAGTCGGGCGACGTTTGGCAAATGCTCTGATGTTCTTAATAATTTTGTCGATACGTGCGGCCTGATTAGCAATTTTTCGGTAGATTTCAAGTACCTGAGTTTTGTTCACTTCAGGTGCTCGGTCAATCACTTCTAAGGCCGTATTGGCGTAAGCCGTAATCGCGGTGAGCGGCTGATTAATTTCGTGCGTGATCGTAGAGGCCATCTCGCCGAGCGTAATCAAGCGGGAAGAGTTTTCCATCTTGCTGGTCTGCTCTTCAAATTCCTGCTCATTGATTTTTCTCTTAGTGATGTCCAGAGCAGACTGAAGCGTGACGTGAGAGCCGCCCGGAAGTGTCACTCTGGCTTCCGCTACTGAGAACCAGCGGCCAAGGGAGTCGACCCAAACCTCTCCCTGACGATTGCCTTGAGGATCGAACGGTTCTTTAAATGCCTTGGAAATCTCTAAGTGGCCGTCAGCGGTGTTTCCGAGCTGTTCCGTGTAGTGGTTGTTGTGAATACCAAGCATGCTTCCGGTTGGTTTCTGCATCACAGCGGAAATACAAGACAAGACAGAGTTCAGAAGTCTTTCGTACGAAGCGATGGAGTCGTTCGTGAGGTTCATGGACTGAGCCTCGACGGTGTTGTCCTGGATCATATAAATCCAGCCGATGTGCTCGTTGTATGCCGAGTAGAAGGGCATCGCCAGCATCAGTGCTTCTAGCGTTTCGTCATTCCTACAGCGGATTGTCAGGTCAAAGCGATAAGGTTTACCGGGCTCTTCGTGGGGACGATCTTTTAGCAGCTGAGAAGGAAGTTCGGAGCTGTCTCCCCAGAAAGGATAAGGCGGTGTCTTGCCGAGGAGTTCCTCTTCGGAGTATCCCGTAATTTCTTCGGTTTGGCCGTTGGTGTAGACAATTTTGTTGTCCAAGTCAGTGATGACCAAAGCCAGGTTCATGGAATCTTCGATCGAGCGGCGGAGCTCCAGTTCCTTTAGAGCGCGTTCCAGATCGGATTGATTCCGGCGCATTTCACGGTTGAGGAAAAAGAGCGAGAGGAGCAGGAACAACATCAGAGCCCCCAGCCAGTAGATCAGCGGGCTGGCAAAGATCATCGGGCTTTCGAGTACGTTGCAGCCGTATAACTGAATGGAAGGCGGCAGCGGATCGGCTGCGCGTACGTAACTCGGGATGGTGTAGTCATCCGGCGGGTTGTAGGCAGCTCGGCCGGCAATTTCCTTTGTTCCGTGGAGGAAGGAGAACTCATAGTCGGAAAGAAGCGACTGTGGAGTGGAAACCTCCAAAAGTTTGTTCAGTGACAGTCTGGCGAGCAGGGCATATGTTTTCTCACCGATTGCAAACGGATAAATGATGACGACCGAGGGCGAAGAGATGTCGCCGGGCGTAAACCAGAAGGAAGAATAAGAGACTCGGTTAGAGAGGAAGGCATCTCCGATCGCATCGCGTACAACCTGAGGGTAGTCTAAATAGTTGTATTGACGAAGGTCACTTCTGCCGAGGCGGGGATTAACCACTGATTCCAGGCCCTTACCGCTTGGCTCAATGACGCGAAGCAGAATGACTTCCGGGCTCGACGAGATGATCTCTCTGCCGTACTTATTTACAACGGCAGAATTAATGCCGTCTAGTTCCATTTTTTCAATCATGCGGGCCATATTGGCGGAGATGCCGCGCATTCTCATTTCGATGTTATCAGCCACCTTTGCCGTGCTTTTCATCAGATTAGTTCTGAGAATAGTTTCGTTATTGGCTCGGACGTTGAAATAGAAAGCCGAGAAGATGACGACAATGAGAACCGCGATCGCCCAGATGAATGGCGTTGTACCGCTCGGAAGATTGGAATGACTTTTTATACCCGCAAAAGCCGACGAGAATCGGTCTAATAAGTCGTTGCTTTGCGATATATGCTTCTTATAAGTCATGGCAATCTTTCTATAAATTTATATTTGAGGCCTTCTATAGTGAAGCGCCTTTAGATTTGTTCATTAAAAGATACAAATCAGTAGTTCTTAATTATGCCACTCCTAGGAGCAAGCCTTGTGTTCTTACCAGGCTGAAAGTTTTAAGTTAGTTTCTAGGAATAGTCGCAAATTCAACTTCGCAAAGAGCGTCGCTAAAACTTGCGCGGATTTTTTCTCCCTCTTCATAGACTATTGACGAGCGGCTAAAAAAACAGACCCATCGAGGTTGCTGGTGGACTGGCCGTAGATGTACGAGTTCCGCCAGCACGTACCGGCGCTTCCTATTGCTTGAGTAGTAAAAACCACGCACACTTAGGTACACACCAAGTGTGCGGCAATTCTTTAAGACCTTACAAAAGGAGCATCTTTTTTATACTTGACTATCATCTTCAAGAGTGCCTCCCTGTAGGAAATATAAAATCCTTCCCTTAAGGCCTTTCTCATAATCACCATGATAGTCGTAGACTAAAAAATCAATGACTGCGGCCCTTTATTTCCAATTGCCTTTTCTTCACTATTTAAACCCGTACCACAATTGGAGGTACCACGGTTGAGTCTAGACCCAGTCGAGTATTAACCCATAGTTTTCAATTTTTTCTTTGAGTTTTGAGCATCAGAGTCTTCAATTCCAACTAAGAAGTCCAAAGTTTCTTTTGATCGACCGTTGTAAGAAAAAGCAACATCTGGTCTGGCTATAGCCATCAGTCGGCTAGAACGTGATATTCCACTCCTCAGGGAGGGAATATTTGTCAATTGTTCTAAAACTTCTAGAACTTTATTTTCTTTTCTTGAGAGTTCTTTGGAAGTTCTCTAGATGCAAAATCTCTCAATATCCACAAAACCCGCTTGCCATCTTCTTCAATGATATGCGTGTTGAGTGGCCAACGTTCTTGGCTACCTAATATCATGTAAGGATCAGAAGTGCCTGTAAGTTTATTAACTTCTTCTTTTGTGTAAGTTCCTTTGTGGTGAAGGAGTAGATCGTGCATTTCGCCGATTGTATCAAGTGCTACTTTGAGACCAAGACCTGACTCATGCTGTGATTTTGCTTCTTCGAGTAATCGACAATATTTAGAGAATGATTTTTTGCAATTCTAATGAATCTGTGAGCATTAAAGAAAGTGTTCTATTTTTAACTGGTTGTTTTGAGAGATTTTTGTCTATATTCATCCTTTGGCTTCTTTGTCTAACGTGTAAGTTCCTGTAACTATTGTCAGCGTCTTCAAAAAGGAAGGTTTGCTGCCATAGCCCTTCAAAATAATCGGAAATTTCATCTATCAAATCTGGGTTTTCAAGGAGAAGGAGAATCTCCTCGTTTTTTTGTAACTCTCCATTTGTGAAATTTGCACTTCCTAAGGAACCTCTGCACAAAAGGTGGGTGATGTGATATAATTAGCACACTCCTGAAAAGTGTGATTATGAAGATTAAAGCTCCTTC
>ERZ835762.86-NODE-86-length-122595-cov-9.176383_pt1 | contig 122595 bp, 94 predicted proteins | sample MGYA00519687_ERZ835762 | MGnify/ENA primary metagenome ERZ835762 (study PRJEB31850, sample SAMEA3708783) | human gut metagenome | biome: human gut; feature: human-associated habitat; material: faeces | place: China | collected 2014 ... | reverse complement strand
GGCAAAAATCCTATCGGCACAGCCGATTTGGAATGGATTTTTGCGCGTAACTGTGTATTGAACAGTTACGTAGAATGTTTTTAAGGTACTGAACGGTTATGCAGAAAGTGAGACAGGAGGAAAGGACCATGGCTCTGATTTATGCGGTAGAAGATGATAAAAATATTCTGGAAATTGAGATGTTCGCGCTAAAGAACAGCGGATATCAGGTGGAAGGATTTGAATGTGCCCGCGATTTTTATAAAAAGCTGGAAGAGAAGCAGCCGGACCTTGCCCTTTTGGACATTATGCTGCCGGATGAGGACGGACTGGAGATCGTTGCAAAGCTCCGCCGTCGTCCGGAGACGAAAAAGCTTCCAATCATCATGGTGACGGCAAAGAGTACCGAGATCGACAAGGTAAAGGGACTTGATGTCGGAGCTGATGACTACCTGACAAAGCCTTTTGGTGTCATGGAGCTGATCGCCAGAGTAAAGGCGGTGCTCAGAAGGACGATGGAGGAAGATAAATTCCTGACCTTGGGGGATATCTTCCTGGATGATGAGAAACATATGGTATACGTGAAGGATGTTCCGTGCAGCCTGACATTTAAGGAATATGAGCTCTTAAAGCTCCTGCTCCACAATGCGGGGATCGTAGTGACGCGAGAGATCATTTTAGAGCGCGTATGGGGAATCGACTTTGAAGGTGAGTCGAGAACGCTGGACATGCATATCCGGACGCTCAGACAGAAACTCGGTGAAGCGGGTTCCATGATCCGCACTGTGAGAAATGTGGGGTATATGATCGAATGAAACGGAAAATCCATATGGAACTTCTGGCCACGGCAGTGTTCGCAATTTTACTGACACTGCTGTGTGCCTTATTTGTTTTTTACGGGGTCTACCGGAAACAGGTCATCGGGGATCTGAAGGCTGATGCCCTCGTCATGAAAAACCTGCATATCTTCGACGATATTTCCGATCTGCACCCGGATGCCTACGACCTGAACCCGGATACGCTGCGCATCACGGTGGTGAATGCTAACGGGAGCGTTATTTTTGACAGCAACGCGGATTTTTCTGTGATGGATAACCATGAAGGCCGCCCGGAGATCCTCATGGCGGCGAAGTCCGGAGAAGGAAGCGGAACCCGCCGGTCCACAACGCTGGATAAAAATCTGTTCTACTATGCGATCCGGCTGGGTAACGGGCGGATCTTAAGGATCGCGAGGGAGGGCGACAATATTTTTGCCCTGACCCAGAACATGATGATGACGGTAGTCGGAGTATTTGTCCTTCTCTTTTTCTTCTGTATCATGATGGCTAATTACTTTACGAAGAACCTTGTGGCGCCGATCGAGCAGATGGCGGAGAATCTTTCGGAGCCGGGGACGCAGGCGGCCTATAAGGAGCTGGTACCGTTTATGAATAAGATCCGGCAGCAGCATGAGGATATCTTAAAGAGCTCCCAGGTCCGGCAGGAATTTACGGCGAACGTGTCCCATGAGCTCAAGACCCCGCTCACGGCGATCTCCGGCTATGCGGAACTGATCGAACACGGCATGTCCGGGGAGAATACGGAACGGTTTGCGTCGGAGATCCATAAAAACGCGGCGAGACTTCTGACCCTGATCAATGATATCATCCAGCTTTCCCAGCTTGACGGCGGAAAGAAAGATGTGGAGTATAGAGATCTGGATCTGTTTCCGCTGGCGAGAGAATGTGTGGACATGCTCCAGATGAATGCCCAGAAACAGAACGTGACGATCCGGGTCCAGGGCGGAGAAGCACCGGTTTTCGCGGATAAGCAGCTGATGGAGGAATTGATCTATAATCTTTGCGACAACGCGATCCGGTACAATAAAAAGGACGGAACTGTGACGGTGACGACCGGCATTGAGAACGGGCATACGTTCCTTTCTGTGAAAGACACCGGAATCGGTATCTCTGCGGAACATCAGGAGCGTGTATTTGAGCGATTCTACCGTGTGGATAAGAGCCGCTCGAAGGCGACGGGAGGAACCGGTCTGGGACTTGCGATCGTAAAGCACATCGTTGCCCAGCACGGGGCAAAATTGACCCTTGAGAGTGAGCAGGGCAAGGGAACGGAGATCCGCGTAGAGTTCTCGGAGGCGTTAAAGCAGCATGAGATTGAAACTGCAAAACAGCGTCAGGAGGTTCATGCGGAGCGGTCAGAAAATGGTTCGTCAGATTGAAGCAAAAGACAGATGATCTGCAGGTCATATGTGACAATATTTACAAAAATTACAAAATTTGCTGCTTTACTTCAAAAACACGTTGATACAGAAGGAAAACTGTGATAGTATGTAACACATAAGTGCAGTCCAGGCGGACAAACGTCCGTCTGGACACTCTGGAGAGTCTCCGTATGGAGCGCCGAAGGTGTAAGACCGGTTCATGTCCATGGTACCGGTCGATCTCTCAGGCAAAAGGACAGGGCATACAAATAACCACAATGGGGCAACTCCCCGTTGTATGCAAATGTTCTACTCTTTGGAGAGCTGATCAATATCAGCTCTTATTTTATTGCATGGAAATTCAGAGGGGATATTCCATGATGCCGGACAGCCGGAAATTTAAAGAAAAGGCTGGCGGCTATGATGATGAAAGAGGAGGATAATTAAAATGGACACACTGATGCAGCTTGTAACAAAGGGAAATGATTTTCTGTGGAGCTTTCTCCTGCTCGTTCTCTTATGCGGAACCGGACTTTACTATACGATCCGCCTGAGATTTATCCAGGTCAGAAAGTTCGGGGAGGGCGTCCGTCAGGTATTCGGGCATTTCAGCATGAACGGTGAAAAGCACGAAAAAGGCGAGATGACTCCGTTCCAGTCCATCGCGACAGCCATCGCAGCCCAGGTAGGTACAGGAAACCTTGCCGGAGCGGCGACAGCCCTCATCGGCGGAGGCCCGGGCGCGATCTTCTGGATGTGGATCAGTGCATTCCTCGGAATGGCGACGATCTACGGAGAGGCAGTTCTGGCACAGACATATAAGACAGAGGTAAACGGTGAGGTGACAGGAGGTCCTGTCTACTACATCAAGGCGGCGTTCAAGGGAACATTCGGAAAGGCGCTTTCCACTCTGTTCGCGGTATTTATTATTCTTGCGCTGGGCTTTATGGGAAATATGGTTCAGTCCAATTCTATCGGAGCAGCGTTTGTGGAAGCATTTCAGGTATTCCATGTGGAACTTTCACCGGTGATCGTCGGCATTGTCGTCGCAGTGATCGCAGCGGTGATCTTCCTTGGAGGAACAAAGAGTCTGGCAACGGTAGTTGAGAAGATCGTTCCGATCATGGCCGGCGTTTATATCGTCGGCAGCCTGGTCCTGATCTGCATGAACATCACGGCTCTTCCGGCAGCGTTCCTTTCCATTATCGAGGGCGCGTTTGCGCCGGAAGCAGTTCTCGGCGCAGGCGCTGGAATCACGGTGCGTGAGGCGATCCGCTATGGTGTTGCCCGCGGCCTCTTCTCAAACGAGGCAGGTATGGGATCCACCCCGCATGCCCACGCGAGAGCGAAGGCGGAATCTCCACATCATCAGGGGCTCTGTGCAATGGTCAGCGTGTTCATCGACACATTTATCGTCCTGAACCTGACGGTATTCTCTGTCCTCACAACAGGCGTTATGAGCACAGGAAAGGACGGCACCGCGCTCACTCAGGCGGCATTCATGAAGGGATTCGGCAGCGCGGGGATCATCTTCGTTGCAGTCTGCCTGTTCTTCTTCGCGTTCTCCACGATCTTAAGCTGGCATTTCTTCGGACTTGTGAATGTGAAGTATTTATTCGGCGAGAAGGCATCAAAGCTCTACTCCCTGATCGTTGTTGCCTGCATCGTGATCGGTTCCTGCCTGAAGCTGGAGCTTGTATGGTCCTTAGCGGACTTCTTCAACGGGCTTATGGTCATTCCGAATGTTCTGGCGCTTCTGGCGCTCAGCGGACTGGTAGCGCGGGCTTCGAAGGAGAGATAGGAAGTCCTGGCGTGAGCTGGATGGGAATACATATATAATAAATAGGATAGAATGGCGGCAGAACATGTATTGTGGGCATGGGCTGCCGCCTTTTGTTGTTTACGCGGAGCATGGGGAAGGAAGCTGTGAGGCGGATATTGGAGATCAGGCAAATTTTTCATGGCTGACCAGGTAAAAAATGAGGGTCTGAATTTGTGGAGAATGCCGATTGACAGGGCGAAGAAATTTCGATATAGTACGGGTATCTGAAATCGTTCTGGGAGGTCTGTCCCGGATAGCAGATAGTTCATGATGCGGGAAAGCATCGTCCTGGCGGCGGATCGCTGCAGGCCTCAGTGAGAAGATAAGATGGAAAGAAGTAAAGGACAGGCAGAAGGGTATTTTATGACAGCGGAGAGCAAAAAGTCTGGTATTGAAACGTGGGGATCTGCCGGAGAGGGGATGAAGTATGATGGTGTTACTGTGCGCGGGTAGGGATTTTCTGAACTGAAAAATCCGTACAATACAGTGGCGGTAGTGGATTTTTCCGATTTGGAATGCGAAGCATCAGCAAAATCAGTTGCTGTTTGCGCAAGGCGTGGACATTAACATGATGGTGGAGGAAAAGCCGGACGGAATGAGAAGAAACAGTTGACTTTTTACAGGGATTATATTATGATTAACAGGTACAGAACACTTGTTCGCATATGACGATTGCTTTGGCAGGACGGGAGGGAAAAATTCGGACTGCAAAGTTAGTAATTTGTGGATGTCCGGGGACGCGGGGAACGCTGCGGGGCCGGATCTTGGAGGAAGAATATGAATAAAGATGATAAATTAAAAGCCCTTGACGCGGCTCTCACACAGATTGAAAAAGCTTACGGAAAAGGCTCCGTTATGAAGCTCGGTGATTCCGGTGCGAATATGAATATCGAGACGGTTCCGACGGGTTCTCTAAGCCTTGATATCGCTCTCGGACTTGGCGGCCTTCCGAAAGGACGTGTCGTTGAGATCTACGGACCGGAGTCCAGTGGTAAAACAACGGTCGCTCTCCATATGGTAGCGGAAGTCCAGAAGCGCGGCGGGATCGCCGGATTTATCGACGCTGAACACGCTCTCGATCCGGTATACGCGAAGAATATCGGAGTTGATATCGACAATCTCTATATCTCCCAGCCGGATAACGGCGAGCAGGCCTTAGAGATCACAGAGACGATGGTGCGTTCCGGTGCCGTTGATATCGTGATCGTGGACTCTGTAGCGGCACTTGTTCCGAAGGCGGAGATCGACGGCGATATGGGCGATTCCCACGTCGGCTTACAGGCCCGCCTGATGTCCCAGGCCTTAAGAAAATTGACCGCCATCATCAGCAAGACAAACTGTATCGTGATCTTTATCAACCAGCTCCGTGAGAAGGTCGGCGTTATGTTCGGAAACCCGGAGACGACCACTGGTGGACGCGCCCTTAAGTTCTACTCTTCCGTTCGTCTTGACGTAAGAAGAACCGAGTCCTTAAAGCAGAGCGGCGAGGTGATCGGTAACCACGTCCGCGTAAAAGTTGTAAAGAATAAGATCGCTCCGCCATTTAAAGAGGCAGAGTTTGATATTATGTTCGGAAAAGGAATTTCCCGAGAGGGCGATGTCCTGGATCTGGCTGCTGACGCAAATATCGTCGAGAAGAGCGGTTCCTGGTACGCGTATAAGGGAGCGAAGATCGGTCAGGGACGCGAGAACGCGAAGACCTACCTTGCGCAGAATCCGCTGATCTGCGAGGAGATCGAGAACCAGGTGAGAGAGCTTCACGGACTGGAAGCGCAGCATGTTGCCCCGGGTGAGGCAGCTGCGGCACCGGCGGTTAATGAGGCTGAGACAGTTGACGAGTAATAAAAATAATGATGAAAAAGAGAACTGTCTGGCGGGTACGGAACTTTAGAAAGAAGCTTGAGACGGGAAGGCAGTTCTGACAGGAAAGCATAGATGAAAGAATGGCAGCAGGAAGAGCACCGGGAGCAGAAAATGTATGCCGGTGCGGATGGAGACGCGGTTCCGGAGGAGTTCCGGGAGGCGCGGAACAAAGGTCTCTACTATCTTCAGTTTTCCGGAAAAACAGAAAATGAAATGCGCAAGAAGCTGGCGGAACAGGGGTTTTCGCCAGCCTCTGTTGAAGATGCGCTTCTTTTTCTGAAACACTACCGGTATCTGGACGATGAGGACTACGCGAGGCGGTATGTGGAGAAAAACGACCACAAAAAGAGCATCCGCCAGATGAAATTTGACCTCCGCCAGAAAGGCGTCAGCGACGATCTGGTGGAGATGGTCTTTGAGGATATGGAGGTGGACGAGTCTGCCCAGATCCTCGGACTTTTGAGAAAGAAAAATTACGACCCGGAAGAACCGGATCCCGCGAAACGCCAGAAGATCTACGCATTTCTGGCGCGAAAAGGTTTTTCCTACGACGCGATCAACAGTGCGATGAAGCAGTGGGAATAGAGCTGTTTCCGGCCCCAAAGGACAGGATATGACAGGCTTCGTGGGGATGCACAGAAGTACCCGGAATGAGGGCATTATACTTGACATAATGCATAAAACAGTTTAAAATTGAAGTGTTGTAATTAGTACAATGAAAACTAAATAAAGGAGGTGCTCCTGTGTCACCAATAATCAGCGTTATTATAACAGCAATTATTGTGGCTCCTATTACCTGGGTCGTGGCTGTCGCTTACCGCAAGAACAGTTATGAAAGCAAGATCGGTAGCGCAGAGGAAAAATCCAGAGAAATAATAGATGAAGCATTGAAGGTCGCCGAGACGAAGAAGAAAGAAGCTCTCCTGGAAGCGAAGGAAGAGAATTTAAAAGCGAAAAACGAGCTTGAAAAGGAAACCAGAGAACGGAGAGCCGAGATCCAGCGTTATGAGCGCCGCGTACTGAGCAAAGAGGAAAACCTCGACAAAAAATCTGAGGCAATGGAGAGAAAAGAATCCAGTCTTGCCGCGAAGGAAGAGACTTTAAGAAAGCGTTCTTCCGAGGTCGAGGAATTATTTGCTAAGGAGCAGGAAGAACTGGAGAAGATCTCCGGACTTACCAGCGAGCAGGCGAAGGAATATCTTCTGAAATCCGTAGAGGAAGATGTAAAACACGACACCGCAAAGCTCATCAAGGAATTAGAAGCCAAAGCAAAGGAAGAAGCTGACAAGAAAGCCAAAGAATATGTGGTTACCGCCATCCAGAGATGTGCAGCTGACCATGTGGCTGAGACTACAGTTTCTGTCGTTCAGCTCCCGAGCGATGAGATGAAGGGCCGCATCATTGGACGTGAGGGACGTAATATCCGTACTCTCGAGACAATGACAGGTGTGGAACTCATTATCGATGATACACCGGAAGCTGTCGTATTATCCGGTTTTGATCCGGTAAGACGTGAAGTTGCAAGAATTGCTCTTGAAAGACTGATCGTGGATGGACGTATCCATCCGGCGAGAATCGAAGAGATGGTGGAGAAAGCGCAGAAGGAAGTTGAAAACATGATGCGCGAGGAAGGTGAAGCCGCGATCCTTGAGGTCGGCATTCACAATATCCATCCGGAGCTCGTCAAGCTCCTCGGCAAGATGAAATTCAGAACCAGCTATGGTCAGAATGCATTGAAGCATTCCATCGAGGTCGCACAGTTATCCGGTTTACTGGCAGCCGAAATTGGTGTTGACGTCAGAATAGCAAAGCGTGCCGGCTTATTACATGACATTGGAAAATCCGTTGACCATGAGATGGAAGGTTCCCATGTACAGCTCGGATCGGAACTCTGTAAGAAATACAAAGAGTCCCCGATCGTTATCAATGCTGTGGAATCCCACCATGGCGATGTTGAGCCGACGAACCTTATTTCCTGCATCGTTCAGGCAGCAGATACGATCTCCGCTGCAAGACCGGGCGCAAGAAGAGAAACGTTGGAGACATACACGAACCGCTTAAAGCAGCTTGAGGATATCACAAACTCCTTCAAGGGAGTAGACAAGTCCTTTGCAATCCAGGCGGGACGCGAAGTGCGCATTATGGTAGTACCGGAGCAGATCAGCGATGACGATATGGTTCTTCTCGCAAGAGATATATCCAAGAAGATCGAAGAGAGCCTGGAGTATCCGGGACAGATCAAAGTCAACGTGATCCGCGAGTCCAGAGTTACCGATTACGCGAAATAAAAATGAAAGCCGTTGCTGTGCAGAGAGAATCTGTATGGCAGCGGTTTTTTTAACAGGAAATTTAGAAGTCTCTGTGTTGCCGAAGCTTTTGCAATATGAGCAAAGATTGGTCTGCTGCAGATGAGAGATAACAGAGAATATAAAACAGGAGGTAATATTGATATGGCAAAGATTGGTTTTATCGGAATGGGAAACATGGGAACCGCTATCATGCGGGGACTTTTAAAGACATATAAGCCGGAAGAGCTGCTTTTCACAAGCGCCCATGAGGCGAAGATGCAGAAAATTACGGAGGAGACAGGTGTTGCCCATGTCTCAACAGCAACGGACTGCGCAGAGCAGGTAAAATACCTGGTGCTGGCAGTAAAGCCGCAGGTACTTCCGACAGTTTTTAAGGAATTAAACGGAAAGATCAGGAAAGATCAGGTTGTGATCTCCATCGCGGCCGGATATGCGATCGCGGATCTCCAGGCAGGTCTCGGAGACAGTGCGAGAATCGTCCGCTCCATGCCGAATACACCGGCTATGGTCGGCGAGGGAATGTCCGGGGTGAGCTACGATGAGGCGCTGTTTACCGATGAGGAAAAGGATGTCATCGACGGATTCTTTACTTCCTTCGGAAAGATGGAGAAAGTGGATGAGAAGCTGATGGATGTTGTTGGAAGCGCCAGCGGCTGCTCCCCGGCCTATGTGTACATGTTTATCGAGGCACTGGCTGACGGCTGCGTAAAGAACGGACTTCCGCGCCAGGCCGCCTATAAGATGGTTGCCCAGGCTGTTCTCGGAAGTGCGAAGATGGTCCTTGAGACCGGAAAACATCCGGGTGAATTAAAGGATATGGTATGCTCGCCGGGAGGAACCACTATCGAGGGACTTGCGGCCCTTGAGGAGAGCGGATTCCGCGGTGCGATCATTAAAGCGTGTGATGCAAACTTTGAGAAGAATAAAAAATTAAAAGGCTGATAATTACGTGAAAGACACGGAAATTTTTGTAGCAGAGTGAAAAATATAAAAAATAAGTTCTGAGCAGAGGAAAATACTGTAGGGAAATTCCGCAGAATAGAAAATCTGAAAGTAATTGTTTAGAATGTCTGTTAAGGCAGTTAGCAGATACATTCATGAAAGGAAAAGACTTTAGTATGGAAAAAACAACTCGTTTAAAACGTGATCTTGCATACACCGGAACGATCTTAAAGATCTACCGGGATACCGTTGTCGCGAACGGAATCGAGGAAGTGTATGACTATATCCACCACGATGGCGCGGCAGCCGTTCTCCCGGTGACAAAGGACGGAAAGATCCTCATGGTGCGTCAGTACCGGAACGCCTTAGACCGGTTCACGCTGGAAATTCCGGCAGGAAAACTTGATGCGCCGGATGAGCCGAAGATCGAGTGCGCGGCGAGAGAACTTGAGGAGGAGACAGGATTCCGCAGCGAAACCCTGGAATTCCTGATGACAGTCAACACGACAGTGGCTTTCTGCGATGAGCAGATCGGTGTCTATATCGCAAAAGACCTGATCCCGTCAAAGCAGCATCTCGATGCGGATGAGAGTATTGATGTGGAAGAGTGGGAAGTAAAGGATCTTCTTGAGATGATCTACACCGGCAAGATGACAGACGCGAAGACGATTGCGGCAATCCTTGCGTACGCTCAGAAAGAGGGAATTCGATAGAAAAAACGGCAGAAGCCAGTAAGCGGAAAGTGTCAGTGAGGATAGGGCTGGCTGCCTGCCTGTGGAAAGATTGCTGCAATTAGAAAAATCCTGGTAACTGTTCAGTAGGTCTGCGCACTTGCTGCGCTGACCGTAAGAAAACATAGGCTGGAAGGCAAAAATCCCATCAGCGAAGCTGATCTGGAATGGATTTTTGCACGTAACTATGAAGGTACTGAATAGTTATAAATCCTGTGGATAAAGTAGGCCTATATGCGCATACATTGTGAAAAAGGAACATGGACGGTATCGCTATGGCCGGAATTCACAGGCATCGGAGATTTTGGGACAATCAGATGTTCTGGCTGTCCTTTTTTTTATTCTTGGGGACCGTTCTGGGGACAGTTTTCTTCAATAAGATGAGCGCAGAGATGAAAAGCACACTTGAAAGCTGGTTCTCCGGGATCCTCACATCATCGGAGATCGTGTCGGCGGACCGGTATAGTCTGTTTGTGGGAGTATTGAAAAAACGGTTTGTGTGGATTTTATTGGGAATTCTGATCTGCCAGGCAGTTTTTGCCAGAATCCTGTTTTACGCGGGAGCAGTCTATCTGGCATTTACATCCGCAATCGCTGTCTGTGTGTTGACGATGCATGCGGGAATTTATGGGATCCTGCGCTTTTTCGGACTTGTATTTCCGCAGGGATTCTTTTATATACTGGCGGCTTACCTTTTATGGATCATGGTCGTGGAGCAGGCGGATGGAAAAGAGAAAATCAGGTTATGGATGATGGTAGTTTTTATGGTGCTTGGAATTATATCTGAGATATTCATAAATCCAAATTTCTCAGCGCTGATCTTCCAACTGTTTTAGAAAGGCATATCTGAAAATCGTAGATTTGAATTAGGACGTCAACGGAAGAGACAATATCTGACGAAAGGCGTTGATGGCGTGGTACGGTAGTCAGGATAATGGGGCGGAAAAGTGGAATTTTCCCAGGAAATACGCGGCTTTCAGCCCTTTTTTTTATAAAAAAATTTTGCGCATTTTGACAAGATATTGCCATTGTGGATATATACAGTTCCATATCTAGCGATTAGTTATGTAAAATAGTCTAAAATGGGATCCAAGTGGGAAAAATCCGTTTGATTTTGCCCTAAAATGGGACTATAATGTAGAAAAATACTGGTTTTGCCGGGAAAAACAGCGTATCGGGGGGATGGTGGAAAACTTAGGCCTATGTCCCCTGTTTCCCAAAGGCAGACATCGTGAAACTAAAAAACAGATAGAGTATAAACGTGTATAGACACAGGTGCTGAAAATTTCGAACAGGAAAATTTTGTGTAACTGTTCTGTGGATTTGCGCACTTACTGCGCTGACCAGGAGAAAACATAAGCTGGTGAAGCTGCTGAATAGTTATGATTTCGTATAGGATCGTGAAAAGCGCGGATAACTGTGTCTGGAAATGAACGGGGAAAAGGTATGAGAGAGGAAATTCAAACCTTCATAAATTATATGGAGGAAGAAAAACACGCGTCAAAAAATACAACGCTTTCTTATCAGAGAGATCTGTTAAAAATGGCAGATTATCTGGAGGAAAACGGAATCACAGACTGCGGGAAAGTGACAAAGACGGCGTTAAATTCCTATATCCTTTTCCTGGAGAAAGAAGGAAAAGCGGCGTCGACAGTCTCGAGAGCGCTGGCATCCACGAGATCGTTCTTTGGCTGGCTGTTTAAGGAAGGAAAGATCCGCCGTGATCCGGCAGATTCGATGCATGCGCCGAAGATCGAGAAAAAGGTGCCTGTGATCCTTACAGTTGACGAGGTGACGAAACTCCTGGAGCAGCCGTCCGGCGCGAATCCGAAGGAGATCCGCGATAAGGCAATGCTGGAACTCTTATACGCGACAGGGATCCGCGTGACGGAACTTGTGAATCTGAAGCTCTCCGATGTAAATATGTCTATCGGCTTTATCACCTGCCGCGATGAGCACAAGGAGCGGATGATTCCCTTTGGCCATGCGGCGAAGGACGCTCTTGCGAAATATCTGGAGTCTGCCCGTGAGACATTTTTAAAAGGAACACGATCGGAACTGCTGTTTACAAATTACAGCGGCAGAGCCATGAGCCGTCAGGGATTCTGGAAGATTATCAAATACTACGGGGACCGGGCAGGAATCGAGGAAGACATCACACCCCACACTCTGCGCCATTCTTTCGCGGCGCACCTCTTAAGCAATGGCGCTGACATGCGTGCCGTCCAGACCATGATGGGTCATTCCGACCTGGCATCCACCCAGATGTACACGGCATATGCCATGGACAGCGCGGTCAGAGAGGCGTACCAGGGGGCGCATCCAAGGAAGTAAATGTGAAAACTTAGGCTGGAAGGCAAAAATCCAATCGGCGAAGCCGATTTTGAATGGATTGGAGAAGGAAAAACGCTTACTGGTCATCAGTAGTTGTTTATAAAATATGAAAAGAGCACCTGCGTCTCCAATGTTTTGGAAAATGTCTTAAAACATTGGAGCGCAAAGATGCTCTTTTTTCTATTTTATATGTGTGGTTTTCAGCATACAGATTTAAAAGAAGCTTTTTACTGCCTTATTTCTGATCGATCCTCGCGAGGATACTTCTCGCAACAGAAAGTCCATTCGCGGATGCCTGCTGAAGTCCGCGGGTCACGGATGCACCGTCACCGATAGCGCGGAGACCGTGGATGTTTGTCTCGAAGTCCTTATCGACAACGACCTTGTTGGAGTAGAATTTAACCTCCACTCCGTAAAGCAGTGTCTCATCGCTGGCGATACCCGGAGTTACCTTGTCGAGGGCCTTTAACATCTCCTTGATGTCCACCATGATGCGGTGCGGGAGAACTAAGGAAAGGTCGCCCGGAACGGCATCCTTTAAGGTCGGGATGATGTTGTTTCTGCAGAGACGTTCCTCCGTGGTGCGGCGGCCTCTCTGGAAATCACCGAAGGTCTGGACCAGGATCTTTCCGTCGCATAGCATGTTGGACAGCTGGGCGATATGTTTGCCGTACTCGATCGGGGTCTTGAAGGGCTTTGTGAAGTTCTTGGAAACCAGGATCGCAAAGTTTGTGTTGTTTGTCTTATATTCTTTTGATTTATAAGCGTGACCATTTACGACAGCCAGGCCGTTCTCATAGTATTCGGTAGCAACCTCACCGGACGGGTTCGTACAGAATGTGCGGACCTTATCGTCGAAGGTCGGTGTGTAGTATACAAGCTTTGCCTCGTAGAGGTTCTTGTTGAGGAACTCCATGACCTCGTCGCGGACCTCAACACGGACGCCGATGTCGACGGTTCCTACTTCGGTATCGATTCCGTGGTCATCGCAGATGTGGGAGAACCAGTCGGAGCCTTCACGTCCGATGGCGGAGACGACCTCATCTGCGTAGTATGTCTCATCTTTATCGGTGATAACACCCCTTGCGGCACCGTCCTCGATGATGATATCCTTGACCATGGTGTTGAATTCCATGTGGATTCCGTTGGCGAGAAGGTGTTCCTGCAGTCTTGTGTAAATCTTATAGCCTTCCTCCGTTCCGAGGTGGCGGATCGGACACTCGATGAGCTTTAAGTTTGCATTGATGGCTTTCTTGCGGATCTTGCGGATCTCCTGCTGTTTGTCAACACCGTAGACGTTCTTATCAGCGCCGAACTGCAGATAGATATCGTCGGATTCCCGGATGAGTTCAGTTGCCTTGTCATATCCTAAGATCTCCGGCAGATTTCCGCCGACATCCGGGGAAAGGGAGAGCTTGCCGTCGGAGAAAGCTCCTGCTCCGGCGAAACCGGTGGTGATAGAACATGGTTTGCAGCCCACGCACACCTTTGTTTTTCTCTTCGGACAGACACGTTTCTCGATCGGTCTTCCTTTTTCAATCATTAAAATATTCAGTTCAGGTTTTTCTTTGATCAGCTCATACGCGCAGAAGATTCCGGACGGGCCCGCGCCGATGATGATCACGTCAAAATGTTCTCCGGATTTCATATCACAAGTCTCCTTTCGGGTGAGTGGATAATTTCTGTACACATCATTTCTATTCTACCATGGAAGTTTCAGCGATGCAAGCAAACGGCGGCAGATCAGTACAGAGTGATATAGAGTTAAGATGCTTTACATGGGCAGTCATTTTCTGCATGGAACATATCAACATTCCCCGCAAAGATTCCGTTTAGTCTGTAAAAAACAACGAAAAATATTGAAAATGGGTATTGACTTTAGGTAAAAATAGGATATAATCAACTCATAGGTTGTCTGACAAGTAAAAGAACAATCTTATCCGCCCAACAAGCAGAATAATAAAGAAGCAGGTAACGCGCGAGGATGAAAATAAAAACAGTCAATATTACGGATCAGGTCGTTGAGTATCTGAAGGAAAATATTGAATCCGGAAAATGGAACATCGGCGAAAAGATTCCGTCTGAAAACCAGATGGTTATGGAACTTGGAGTCAGCCGTTCCAGTATCCGATCGGCACTTCAATATCTGATCGGGATTGGTGTTCTGAAAAGCTATCAGGGAAAAGGAACGTTCCTGATCAACACTCAGGTTGAAAACTGGGACGAGGCAGAATACAAGATCACATCGGAAGATTGTATGGATATCTGCAAAGTACTGGAATTCAGAAAGATTCTGGAGCCGGGGGCATGCGTACTCGCAATGGAAAACTGCGATGAAAAAACAGTTGCCGCTCTGGAAGTTTATCTGGAACAGATGAAGGAATTTAAAGGAGACCGAGCGAAATTTGTCCGTGCAGACCTGAAATTTCATGAAGTTATCAGCCGGACCTCCGGCAATCCGCTTCTGGAAAAGAGTCTTCATAAAGTTTTTCTGGAATCCAGAAAGAACCATGAACAAATGAATGAGTTGTTCGGATATGAGACGGGACTTCACTACCACACGGAGATACTGGAAGCATTTAAAAATCATGATGCAGAAAGGGCTCGTGACGTAATGGAACAGCATCTTGGTGGTTCGATTGAGACATTGAAGATGTCTGGAAAGATCGAAGATCGTGAAGGCGGAACAGGAAAAAAATAAGCAATGAGTAAAACAGGGTGTCGGTTGCAGCGCAAAAGGCACCTTGATAATAAAACCAAACTTGTATGATGAGTAACAAGTTAAGAGACAATCAAGACAACTTGAAAATCTGCAAAATCAATAAACTGATTATGGCAACGTCTTATAAATAAAAGGATGAGGAGGAATATGGGATGTCAGTAAAGATTAGGGATATCCGGGTGATCTGTACGGCACCAGAAGGAATCAATCTTGTGGTCGTAAAGATCGAGACAAATCAGCCGGGGCTGTATGGACTTGGCTGCGCAACCTTTGCTTACCGCCATCTGACGGTAAAGCATCTGATTGAGGAGTATATGAAGCCGCTGCTTGTAGGGCGTCCGGTTGAAAATATCGAGGAGACCTGGCAGCTGATGCATCAGAACGGCTATTGGAGAAATGGCCCGATCGAGAATAACGCGATTTCCGGAATCGACATGGCGCTTTGGGATATCAAGGGAAAGATGGCAGGGATGCCGTTATACGAGTTGTTTGGAGGAAAAGTAAGGGAAGGAATTCCGGTCTACCGTCATGTGGACGGACGGGACATTAATGAGATCTGCGAGAATATTCAGATGTATCAGGAAATGGGGATTACCCACTTAAGATGCCAGTGCGGCGGTTACGGCGGACTTCCTTATGGACAGACACCTGAGACAGCACCAGAAGGCGCACATGATGGATTGTATCTCGATTCTAAGAAATACATCCGCGATACAATCCAGTTATTTGAACAGATTCGAGCGAAGATCGGTTACGATATGCAGCTTGTGCATGATGTCCATGAGCGGATTGCTCCGGCTGATGCGGTGGCGCTTGCGAAAGGTCTTGAACCGTTTGATCTTTTCTTTCTGGAAGATCCGGTTCCGTTAGAGCAGCTCTCCTGGCTTAGAAATTTAAGACAGCAGACGAGCATCCCGATCGCGCAGGGGGAACTGTTCAACAATCCGTATGAATGGAGAACCGTGATCGCAGAACAGCTCATCGATTTCATCCGTGTTCATATCAGCCAGGTTGGAGGAATTACACCGGCGAGAAAGCTTCAGATCTTTGCGGAGCAGTTTGGTGTTCGGACAGCATGGCACGGACCGGGGGATATGTCTCCGTTAGCCCATGCAGCAAATATCCACATCGACCTTGCGGCACAGAATTTCGGTGTTCAGGAATGGTCCGGGATCGAACCGCCGAACTTTGTGATTCAGGAATTAAAAGGACCGCACGGCGCGCTTCTTGATGTATTCCCAGGTATGCCGGAGTATCGGAAAGGCTATGTTTACGCGAATGATAAGCCAGGCCTGGGCGTCGATATCGATGAAACTGAGGCGGCAAAGTATCCGTGTGAAAACACCGTGACAACGTGGACACAGACAAGAGGACGTGACGGAGCACTTGTAACTCCGTAGATTTTCGGAAAAGGGAAAGGAGCTTAAAGAGGAATGAGCAAAAAGTCATCAGCTCTCGCAGCTGCAGGAATTCTCGCAGCAGCAGTTGTACTCAGCGGATTCAGCATCTACAAGGACAGTCATCAGAAGAACAGCACAGACGGAACGATCACGCTTCGAATGGCACAGACATCATCACAGGCAGGAGCCATCGGACAGTCGATGGAAGCATTTGCAGACAGGATTTACGATGAGACCGAAGGAAAATATAAGATCGAGACATACCATAACGGACAGCTCGGAGCTGAGATCGATACGATCGAGGGATGTCAGATGGGAACGATCGATATCGCAGTCGTCAACCAGTCCACGATCGGAAACTTCATCAACGATTTTCAGGCGCTGGACATTCCGTACCTGATCACATCGACCGAGCAGGCCGATGCCGTGTTCCTGGGGGATATCGGAACCCGTTTCCTCGACAAGCTTTCCGGCGTCCAGCTCTACGGACTGGGGATCTGGGAATCCGGTTTCCGCAACCTGACAAACAGCAAGCGGGATGTCAATTCGGTGGATGATGTCGCCGGACTGAAGATCCGTACCATGGAGAATCAGGTACATATCGCATTCTGGAAAGCAATGGGAGCAGATGCGACCCCGATGTCATGGGGCGAAGCTTACACAGCACTCCAGCAGGGTGCACTTGACGGACAGGAGAACCCGGCAACCGTTATCCTGACAAACAACGTCGCTCAGGTCAACAACCACCTTGCAATGACCGAGCATGCGTACTCGACCGTTTTCCTTGTCATGAGTCCTGAGACATGGGCATCCTTTGACGATGAGACAAAAGAAACCTTCAAACGTGTGATGGCTGAGTGCAGCATCGAGGAGAGAGAAATCAGTCGTAAGATGGATTCCGAGGCAGTCGCAGAGCTGGAAAAACAGGGAATGACCGTCACATATCCGGATAAGCAGCAGTTCATCGACAAGGCAGCAGACTTGTATGCGCAGTGGGAAGAACAGTATGGTGATATGATCTCTGAGATTCGGGCACTGTCAGTAAATAAGTAGGAGGTGCGTTATGGAAAAATTCGCGGCAGTCTTTAAAAAAGTACAGAAAATCAATAAAGCGATCATCGGCGCAGTCCTTTTACTGATGATCGGAGTTGTATTCTTACAGACATTTTGCAGATTTGTTATATTTAAGAGCCTGACATGGTCGGAGGAACTTTCCAGATATCTGTTTGTGGCATTGATCGTTCTTGGAATCAACCTCGCGGCGACAGATCACCTGTTTGTCCGCATTGAGCTGATCGACGGATACCTGAAGGGAAAGGCACAGTATGTTATGGATGTGATTCGGAAAGGAATCGCCATTTATGTTAGTTTGATTCTTATGTACAGCGGCTACGGGCTTATTGAGATCGGTGGATACCAGATCAGCCCGGCAATGGGAATTCCAATGAGCCTGCTTTACGGGATCATGTTTATCGGATTTATTATGAATTTCCTCGCATTGATCGTAGATACCTGGGAGGAATTTGGAAAAGAGAAGGAGGTAGGCTGATGCAGACTGCAGCTATTGCTTTGATCGTTGTCCTGCTTGTCGGCATGGCATGCGGACTTGAAATTACATGGGCATTGGGGTTATCATGCATTGTAGCGGTTCTTCTTGATCCGAAGCTTACATTTGTAGTGATCGCACAGAGAATTTTCGCAAACTCCAACAGCTTTTCCATGCTGGCGATCCCGGCATTCATGCTCGCCGGTGACGTTATGTCAAAGGGCGGACTTTCCAAACGTCTCGTTGCCTTTGCAGATTCCCTCGTCGGCTGGATCTCCGGCGGAATCTCCCTGGTATCTATCGTTGCCTGCACATTCTTTGCAGCAATTTCCGGTTCCTCTGTTGCTACAACAGCGGCCATCGGCGGACTGATGTACCCGGAGATGGTAAAGCGCGGCTATCCGGAATCTTATGCGGCAGCTGTTCAGGCGATCGGAGGAACACTTGGAATCGTAATTCCGCCGAGTATCGTGCTCGTTATTTACGGTAATATCACAGGAACAGACGTAGGCGCACTCTTAATGGCCGGTATTCTTCCAGGTGTTGTCTGCAGCATTTTTCTTTGCCTCTATGCTTACTACAAAGCAAAGAAATGCGGATTCCCGAAATCCGACAAGTTTTCCTTCAAGAGATTTCTTGTTTCCTTTAAAGACGCAGTATGGGCGCTGATCATGCCGGTCATCATTCTCGGAGGTATTTACGCCGGAATCTTTACACCGACAGAGTCCGCAGTTGTTGCCGTTGTTTATGGTCTGATCGTATGCCTCGCTGTTTATCGCGAGATCAGCATAAAGACGATCTGGGAGATCGTTGAGAATACAGCAGAAGGAACTGCAAACCTGATGATCCTTGTTGTGACAGCGCAGATGTTTGGCTGGCTGATCTCTTATTATCAGATCCCGCAGGCAGTGACGAACTTCATGCTCGCATTTGTCTCTAATAAATATATGTTCTGGGCGATCATCATCATCCTTCTGACGATCTGCGGCATGTTCCTGGAAGTTGGAGCAACAAACCTGATCCTCGGCCCGATCCTTGCGCCGATCGCTGTTGCATTTGGAATCGATCCGGTACAGTTCGGACTTGTCTTCGTATTTCTTCTTGCAATGGGACAGGCGACACCGCCTTTCGGAACCTGTATGTTTGTGGCATGCGGAATCAGCAAACAGTCCGTTGGTCAGGTGTCAAAGCATCTGGTTCCGTTCGTTGTAGTAGAGATCCTCTGCGGAATCTTATTTGCACTTGTTCCGGGAATTTCACTGCTGCTCCCGTCGATCATAGGGTAACATGGAATAAACCGGTTATAGATAAAACAAAGCTTTTCAGAAAAAGGAGAATGAATTATGGCTGAAATGATGAAAGAAGTCGTTGTTGTAGAACCGCATAAATATGAGGTGCGTGAGGTTGAGATTCCGGAACTTGCAAACGAGGATGAAGTCCTTATCCAGATGAAATCCGCAGGTGTATGCGGAAGTGACCATCACATCTGGCATGGCTCCAATCCGTGCTCTACATATCCGAGAATTCCGGGACATGAGAACGCCGGTGTGATCGCAAAGATCGGTAAAAACGTGAAAAATGTGAAGGTGGGTGACCATGTTATCGTGGATCTTCTCTCCTCCTGCGGAACCTGTTACCAGTGTACGCATGGAAGAAAGAACGTGTGCGAGCATGTAAAAGTAAGAGGTTCCGGAGCAGACGGCGGCTGGAGAGAGTATTTCACAGCGCCGGCAAAAGAAGTATACAAGATTTCCGATTCTGTCAAGTGGGAAGATGCGGCACTTGTTGAGCCGTTTGCAATCGGTTCCCACTGCACAGGACGCGGTCGTGTGGTCGAAGATGATGTTGTATTTATCCTTGGTACAGGAACGATCGGTTCCATTATTTTACAGACATGTAAGGCGAAGGGCTGCAAGACCGTGATTTGCTGTGATATCAGCGATTCTTCCCTTGAGCGCGCAAAAGAATACGGCGCTGACTATGTGATCAATTCCAAGACTCAGGATGTTGTTGCGGAGATCCAGAAGATCACAGACGGACATGGCTGCACCGTAGCGTTTGACTCTGCATGCTTCCCGGGTTCCCTGACAATGTGCCTGCAGCCGGGGATCCTCTGCAACGCGGGCCGTATGGTACCGATGGGATTCTGTACAGAAAAAGAGGGAATCACACAGGCGATGATCAATCAGAGAGAGCTTGACATCATTGGCTCCAGGATGTCTCAGGATGCGTTCGAGCCGACGATCGCAAGAATGGAAAAGGGTGAGTATATCACCGAGGGCATCGCAACAACATTCATCAAATTCAGCGAGATCGACAAGGTCTTCCATCTGATGGATCATCCGGACGAGTCCGCGAAAAAGATGGTAATTCTGTTTGATTAATAATAAAAAGGAGAGCATGATCATGGAATTATTTAACATAGCTGGAAAGAAAGCAATCGTAACAGGCGGAACAAGAGGACTTGGTTGTGGAATGGCAGAAGGTCTGATGGAGGCAGGATGTGAGGTCGTGATCGTCGGAACTTCCGACAAGGTCTATGATGTGGCAAAAGGATTCTGCGACCGCGGCTTCAAGTGCCACGGTGTAAAAGCAGATTTCAGCAAGCGGGAGCAGGTATATCAGGGATTCAATGACTGTGTGGCTGCACTTGGCGGCGATCTTGACATTATTGTAAACGCACATGGTATCCAGAGACGTCATAGTGCGGAAGTATTCCCGATCGAAGAGTGGGATGAAGTTCTCAATGTAAACTTAAATTCTGTATTCATTCTTTGTCAGGAAGCTGCAAAGATCATGTTGAAGAAGGGATATGGAAAGATCATCAACATCGCATCTATGGTATCCTGGTTTGGCGGACAGACTGTTCCAGCTTACACAGCAGCAAAGGGCGGCGTGACACAGCTCACCAAGGAACTCAGCAATGACTGGATTGCAAGAGGCGTCAACGTCAATGCGATCGCGCCGGGTTATATGGCAACAGAGATGAACTCCGCGCTGCTTGATCCGGAGAATCCAAGATATCAGCAGATCACCGAGCGTATTCCGGCAAATCGTTGGGGTACTGGCGATGACATGAAGGGTGCCTGCATCTTCCTCGCATCCCACGCCAGCGACTATCTGGGCGGAGCGATCATCCCGGTAGACGGCGGATATCTTGTAAAATAACATAGGTGCAAATGAAAATGCCGTCCGGAAAGTCCCCGGGCGGTATTTTTTTGCAGGCACGATCGTATCTATGAATTTGTCTAAAAATTAACGTTAAACAAAAGATTATTAAGCAAAACAAACAAAATGCTTGATTTGATTAATAATTGCGTGGTAAAATCGACAATATGTTAAGGAGCAAATTCAATAAGCCATAGAGGGGAAAGCAGACATGCCTGCGTGAGCAGGTGTGACCGATGAAAAAAGATTGCAGAGGAGAGGATCATATGAGCAGATTGGAAATCATGTCCCCGACCCGCGCGCGGATCGTGATGGAAGGACTTTATAAAGATCTGGAACGAAGAATCGAGTCGAGCCCGCCGGGGCTCTGTCCGGTTGATATGGCCAGAGCATTTCTGGAGCTGTGCCATGCGCAGACCTGCGGAAAGTGTGTGCCGTGCCGGATCGGTCTCGGACAATTGAACCAGCTGATCCGGGATGTGTTAAACGGAAAAGCGACGATGGACACGCTGGATCTTATGGAAAAGACAGCACTGTCGATCATGGATTCCGCCGATTGCGCCATCGGCTATGAGGCGGCGAACATGGTCTACAAGGGACTCATCGGCTACCGCGATGACTATGTGGAGCATATCAGGAACGGACGCTGTACCTGTACCTACAACCAGCCGGTTCCCTGTGTCGCGATCTGTCCTGCCCATGTGGACATTCCGGGCTATGTGGCGCTTGTGGAAGAAGGAAGATATGCTGATGCGATCCGCCTGATCCGCAAGGACAACCCGTTCCCAACGACCTGCGGCTTTATCTGTGAGCATCCCTGCGAGGCGAGATGCCGCCGGAATATGGTGGATGATGCGGTCAACATCAGAGGACTCAAGCGGTTTGCGGCGGACTACGCAGGCTTTGTGGATCCGCCGGAATGTGCTCCGTCAACGGGAAAGAAGGTCGCTGTCCTCGGCGGCGGTCCCGGTGGTTTAAGCGCAGCTTACTACTTACAGCTCATGGGACATCAGACTACCGTATATGAGATGCTTCCGAAGCTTGGCGGCATGCTCCGCTACGGAATCCCGAACTACCGTCTCCCAAAGGATCGGCTGGATGAGGATATCAACGCGATCTTAAAGACAGGAGTGGAAGTAAAACAGGGCTTAAAAATCGGCGTGGACATTACGATTCAGGAACTTCGGGAACAGTATGACGCGGTGCTCATCACCATCGGTGCCAGCACGGATAAAAAACTTGGACTTCCGGGCGAGGACGCGGACGGCGTGCTCTCCGCGGTACAGTTCTTAAGAAGTGTTGGAAAAGACGAGATCATCGATCTGACCGGAAAAGAAGTCGTTGTCATCGGCGGCGGAAACGTGTCCATGGATGCGGTCCGAACGGCGAAGAGACTGGGTGCGAAGAAAGTCAGCATTTTATATAGAAGACGAAGAAACGATATGACAGCGTTGCCGGGAGAGATCGAGGGCGCTGTCGCCGAAGGTATCGAGATCGTGACCTTAAAGGCCCCGGCGTCCCTGGATGTCGGCGAGGATCACAAGATTCACGGCATCTACGCGACCCCGCAGATGATCAGTGCGATCAAGGATGGACGTGCCAGCGTGAAGCCGACAGGCGAGCCGGATGTCTACATCCCATGCGACATCCTCATCAAGGCCATCGGACAGGATATCGAGTCCGGACATTTCGAGAAGGCCGGGATTCCGGTATCCCGCGGCAAGATCGTCACCTTAAAGAGCGGCGCTTTTGAGAACATGCCTGGCGTATTCGCGGGCGGCGACTGCTCCAGCGGTCCGGCTTCCGTCATTAAAGCCATCGCGGCGGCGAAGGTCGTTGCGGCGAACATCGATGAATACCTCGGCTACCACCACGAGATCACCAGCGGTGTGGAGATCCCGGAGGCGAGCCTGAAAGACAAGACCCCGTGCGGACGCGTGAACTTAACGGAACGTGATGCCTGCGAGCGTGTCTGCGATTTCAACGCAGTGGAGAACTGCATGACCGAGAAGGAGGCGAAGCAGGAAGCCGGACGGTGCCTGCGCTGCGACCATTTCGGATACGGAATCTTTAAAGGAGGCAGGAGTACATTATGGTAAATATGATCATCGACGGAAAACATGTTTCGGCAGAGGAAAATATCACGATCATGGAAGCTGCTGAGAGAAACGGGATCCCGATCCCGAAGCTCTGTTACTTAAAGGGGATCAACGAGATCGCGGCCTGCAGAGTCTGCGTCGTGGAGCTGGAAGGAAAAGAGAAGCTGATCACATCCTGCAACAATGTTGTGAAGGACGGCATGGTGATCTACACCAACAGCCCGAAGGTCAGAAATCATAGAAGAAATACGGTACAGTTATTATTATCCCAGCATGATAACCGGTGCGTTGTCTGTCCGAGAAACGGGAACTGCCAGTTACAGCAGGTTGCCTGCGACCTGAACATTCTGGACATTCCGTTCAGGCAGGAAACGGAATATCAGCCGTGGGATAAGGATTTCCCGCTGATCCGCAATTCCGCGAAGTGCATCAAGTGCATGCGCTGCGTGCAGGTCTGCGACAAGATCCAGGGACTGGGAATCTGGGATGTGGAGGGAACCGGCTCCAGAACGACCGTGAATGTGGCGGGACATAAGACGATCCGGGAAGCTGACTGTGCTCTCTGCGGTCAGTGTATCACCCACTGTCCGGTTGGCGCGCTCTCAGAGAGAGATGATACGGAGAAGGTCTGGGATGCAATCGAGAATAAGGATAAGATCGTGGTAGCTCAGGTTGCACCGGCGGTCCGCGCGGCCTGGGGCGAGGAACTCGGCCTGGCGGACGAGGACGCGCCGGTGGGCAAGATCTTTGATGCTTTAAAACGCATGGGCGTGAACTACGTCTTTGATACGGTATTCTCTGCAGATCTCACGATCATGGAGGAGAGCACGGAGTTTATAAAACGGTTTACGAGCGGCGAGCTGAAGGAGAGGCCGATGTTCACGTCCTGCTGCCCCGGCTGGGTGCGCTTCGCAAAGACACAGTTCCCGTATATGGTGAACTATCTCTCCACCGCAAAATCTCCGCAGCAGATGTTCGGCGCTGTCATGAAGACATATTTCGCAGAAAAGCTTGGTGTTTCTACGGATCAGATCTTTACGCTGTCCATTATGCCGTGTGTGGCAAAGAAAGGCGAGCGGGAGATGGATCTCTTCTACGGCGAGTATGCCGGACATGATGTGGATGCGGTGCTCACGACGCGGGAACTTGTGAAGATGATCCGCTCCGCCCATATCCGCCCGGATACCTTAGTGGAGATCCCTGGCGACAGCCCGATGCACGCGGGAACCGGCGCGGGCGTGATCTTCGGAGCGACCGGCGGCGTTATGGAGGCGGCTCTCCGCACCGCGTATTTTGCCTTAAAAGGCGAGAATCCTCCAGCAGACGCTTTTAAAGCGGTCCGCAGCGGAGATTTTCAGGAGAATGCCGGAGTTCAGGAAGCGGAATTTGCCATCGGTGACATCAAACTCCGCACAGCAGCGGTCAGCGGACTCGGAAACACGAGAAGACTTTTACAGCAGATCGAGCGCGGCGAGGTCCACTACGATTTCGTGGAAGTCATGGCCTGCCCGGGCGGCTGTGTCGGCGGAGGCGGACAGCCGATCCACGATGGTGAGGAGCTGGCGTTTGCGAGAGGCAGAAAGCTCTATGCGCTGGACGCAAAAGCTGATATCCGCTACTCTCATGAGAACCCGGATATCAGGGAGATCTACAGCGATTTCTTTGGAAAGCCGATGTCCCATAAGGCGCATATGCTGCTGCATACGGAGCATTGGAAAAATAATTAAAGTGTCAGTTAAATTACGGATACAGGAAAAGCACGCAGATGCAGGAAGCAGATGCGTGCTTTTATCTATTTTGCAAAGCGGATAAATAGTAAAAATAAGGTCCTCTGGTTTCACAAATCGGGATAAAAGGCGAAAGCCAGAGGACGTATATGTTTAAATCGCAGAATGAACAAAGATTTAGTTGATTGATGTTGATGTTCCCCACTCCTGCAGCGCTTTCGTCACCTTCGCATACTTTCTGTCCGGGACCGGAAGTACGGTTCCGTCGGTCAGGGTTATTTCGAAACGGTGGATGGACTGGACGAAAAGCGGGTTTACCATGAAGCTGGCGTGGACCCGCAGGAAAATGTCACTGTATTTTTTCTCAAGCTTTGAGATAGATTCCGTGGAATTGAACTCGCCGTTTAAGGTATGAAAGACCGTGTACGGGGAGCGGGATCCTGTCTCAATGTAAAGAATCGAATTCGCTGCCAGAAAATGACATACATGGTTCGATCCGGAAATCGTGATGCGGGGGCCGGTTGCAGGCGTGAGTGTCGTCGGGACTTTCATTTCATCATAATGGACCGGATAGATCTTATCACGGTCATCGTATGGAAAAGCGTTGGAGATATGGATGACAGCGGCTTTTGGAACCAGATGCTTTTTTCCATCGGGGCCGGTCACTTTTTTATCTCTCCAGGTGAAATGAAGCCTCTGGTCATGAACCGTCATTGCACCGTTTGGATAGTATGTATACACGAGATAGGTCAGAATGATCTCGCAGGCATGAGTTCCGCAGGAGATTGGTGTGGCGGAGATATTGCTCATCCGGAATGTCAGATGGTGTCTCCCTTCCTCCTGAGTGAAGGCGTTTAAGATATTTTCTTTTCCCTGCATCCACTGTCTCTCGGCAGGACCGATCCAGAGAAGATCGTCGTCGATGGCATCGAAGAACGGCTGCAGGCGGTTTTCGTAGTATTCGGTGATAATGTGTACGGATTGCTGGATCTGTGCGGAAATATTCATAGATTCCTCCAATGAGGGCATGGGTCAAAAATTTTCGATTCATTTTATCATGCCGGAATGAAAAAAACAATTGATTTCGTGTCGAAAATGAAAAGTGAAAAGATCGTGAATTATGGTGTATTTGATACATGAAATCCTGCATTTAAAACCGGAGAATTGAACACTATGGTTTTGAATGATAAAATTGTAGAAAAAACGAAAATAAAAGAAAACGAAACGAAATAAAATAAATGTTCTGTATTTTTACAACTCGTGCAGAAAAACGACATCTTGTGCAGGAGATGTTGACGAAGAATGTCGAACATGTAAAAATGAAAAAAGTCAGGACTTTCGGAATCGGACAGAAATATATTTGCGGGAAGGAGGATACAGGAATGAAGACAGCAGAGGTTCTGGATCAGACAGAAACATTTGAGACAGCAGGCTTTGATATTTTGAATCATGTCGGAAAGATCACACAGGTAGATATGCCGATGGAATACGGAAGAGTCTGTCTGGCAGAACAGGTCGGAAAACACGCAGCCCTATTTCTGGACTTCACACAGGAACTCGATACGGTAGAGGAATTTATCCTGTGGATCAACGAGAACTGTAAAAGACAAAGCATACCTGTAGAGATGAGAGATCTGTATGAACTTGCTTCTTCAGAGAAACTTCTTCCGGAAATCAAGCGTTACCTGACTGCGGAGATGGCTGTCAGGATCACGGAAGCGGCAGGTTTGGAAAAGCTGGTGTCGATTTCCGGGATCCGGTATCTGAATTCCCGTGAAGTGATGTTTTTCGGGGGACGTCTGATGGAAAAGCTTACGGAAAGAATGAAAGTTGTTGTCTGGCTGGACTCAAAAGGACAGGAAAATTTATCGGAAAACCGTTTGAGGGAAATGTTTTGTGGAGAGATCTTCCGGCTGCGGCCGGAAAGAATGCTCCTTCCGGAAAAAGACATCAGACAACTGGCCGATATCAGGCTCTCAGGCCGTTCTGCAGAAGAAAAAGATCATATTGCAGCTGAATTGAGAAGATATTTTGGCGGATTTCCGGCTGGAATATGCTATGCGTTGGATCTCATGGCAAACGGGGAGAAATGGATTCCGGTAGAAGATCTCTGCAGACTGAAGGGACATCCGGTCTATGGACAGTATGGGAGAAACTGTCTGACAAAGCGTTTTACGGAAAAAGGAATGAGTATTTTAAAAGCCCTCTCCGGGCGGGAAAAAATCGACGGAGACACAGCGAAAAGGACATTAGGGATTCCGTGGGTTGGGGAATACCTGAAGTTCTTAAAGGAAGAGGGAGTTCTCCTGTATGATCAGAAAGAGAAGTGTTATCTGTTTCCGGGGATGTTTCGGGATTATCTGCAGGTGCAGGGAGAAAATAAAACCATCTTTGAGTACAGAAATATGGAGGAAGATGAGCAGGAGACCAGCGCGGGAAAAGTCCGGATCAAAAGCTTTGGAAGCTTTCATGTCCAGTACCATGGTGAAGAACCGAAGTGGCGGACAAAAAAGACGAAAGAACTGTTTGCGTTTCTATTTAATAAACAGGGGGTTCCGGTGAGCCGTGACGTGATCATAGGAAGTCTTTGGCCGGAACTTGAGGAAGATAGAGCCAGAAAACTTTTTTATACAACCATGACGTATCTGCGAAAAAATCTGAAGGATACCGGGATACCGGAGCTGATCATATGCAGGAAAGGAATGTATTATCTGGATGTTGGAAAGACGGAATCAGATTATGCGTCAATCATGGCGATAAAGGGACAACTGGAGAATGAAAACTGGACGGAGCTCTGGAAAATGCCGGATATCAGAGAGCTTTATGGGGGTGCTTATCTGGAATTTTGTACAGAGGAGTGGACTTATGGGATCCGGGCTTATATGGGACGCATTGTACAGCAGTGTCTGAGATCTCTGGGCTCTTATAAAATGAGAATCGGGGAGACGGCGGAGGCCGCGGAATATCTGGAATTGTTCAGAAATGAGGACCCCTATTCGGAAGATATCGCAGCGATGCTGATCACGGCATACGGAAGACTTGGTGATTATAAAAACGCAAACCGTGTATATAAAGAATATGAAGACCTTTATCTGCGGGAGTTTGAAGAAAAGCCTGGTCCGGAAGTCAGAAAGGCGTTTGAGGGCTGCAGAAAGAAATGGTGATGGAATGACGGATCTGGAGAGACGGATCAGGCTGGTGCGGGAACGCTGTTCTCTGACAGCCTTTGGAGCATTTGCACTGGAGCTTTTATTACTTGCTGAGTGGGATCCTGATCTGAACGGGACCAACGGGATCTATCCTGATGAGCTGTTCCAGGCATGGGAAAAGAATGGACCGAATGCGGAAGATGGGGGAAAAACAGACCGGGTGGAGCTTGATAAGGAGATCCGCACGATTGCCGGAAGGAACGTGGAAGCAGCGTCTGGCCGGATCATTTACCGCATCAGGGAACAGGTTCTGAGATTTATTGAGCAGGAATTTCCACCGGATCCAGATGAGTTTTTTCTGGAGAGCTTTTCGAATTTTGAGAAAGCGGAGGAACCGGATCCGGAGCGGAGTGTATACAGGGATATGATCCGGGTCGAACAGAAAAAGAAAGAGCATTCAGACGGATGGATCCTCCTGAATCTGGCTGGAAAAGACGGGAGCGGGAGGCTGGAGAATGTAAAAGCGTTCTGTCGTGAGAAGAAAATGGGGCTGATCCTTCTCGATGGAAGCTCTTTGCTGGAACTCGGGCGGGAAAAATTCCGGAGTATGTTTGGAGAGCTCGGGGTGAATGCCCTTTTAAAGGAACGTGTGATCGCTGTAATCTGGGAAGATGCACTGGGGGAACGGGAACTGTTCCGGGTTCTGAGGGAGATGGGGCATGAATGGGACAGACTTCCTGTTTTAGTGATAATTATCACGGAAACGCCGCTGCGTCCGGTAATTCCGGGGTCAGCGCAGGTTCCCGCAGTGTTTGAGATCCGGGAACCGGATCCATTTGCCAGAAAAGACATGGGAATGCGGTACGCGAAAAAATGGCAGATTCCATTTGAAGACGGATTCGGGGAAATGTGGCAGAGATTCCGTTTCACTCCGGGGCAGTTCCAGAACGTGCTGGAACAGGCGAAGGATATGGCTTTTGCGCGCAATGCGGAAATTCCATCGAGGGAAGAACTGAGAATTGCATGCAGGAGGCAGGCAGAGTACCGTTTTCATGGGAAAGCAGTATTGATCCGTCCACAGTTTGTCTGGGAGGATCTGGTTCTTCCGGAGATGTCGAAGAAGCTCCTTCAGGACATCTGCAGCCGAAGCAGAAATCAGGAGCTGGTATATGGTACCTGGGAATTTTCAAGCAGATTTCCATATGGTCTTGGGACATCCATTCTATTTACAGGCAGCCCGGGGACCGGAAAAACGATGGCGGCTCAGGTCATGGCAAATGAACTGGATCTGGAGTTGTACCGCATCAATCTGTCAGCGGTGGTCAGTAAATATGTGGGAGAGACGGAAAAAAATCTCAACATGATTTTTGAAGAAGCGTCAAAAAGTCTCTGTATCCTGTTTTTTGACGAGGCAGATGCCCTGTTTGGAAAACGGACGGAGGTAAAAGACTCTCAGGACAAGTATCAGAATATGGAGGCGGCATTTCTCCTGCAGAAGATGGAGGATTACGACGGAATCAGCATTCTTGCCACAAACTACCAGCAGAATCTTGATGAGGCATTTAAGCGGAGAATCCAGTACGTGGTGGAATTTTCCATTCCGGATGCAGGGGAGCGGCTTGAAATGTGGAACCGGGTATTCCCTGAGGCATGTCCGGTCAGAGAGGATGTAGATCTGCAGTTTTTGGCAGACCAGTTCGAGCTGACGGGAAGCAATATCAAAAACATTGCCGTAAATTCCGCGTTCCTTGCGGCAGCGGACGGCAGGGAGATCGACATGAGCCACATTCTCCGGGCACTTCAAAATGAATTTCAAAAGAGCGGGAAACGGCTGACTGGCGCGGAGATGGGACAGTACGGTATGGTTTAGGAAAATATCTGGAGGAAATACCATGGAGTACGATTACAGGGAATACCGGAAAGATTCACAGGCTGTGCTAAGGGAGAAGAACAGCCGCAGAGAAAAGATGGATCACTTTCTGTCCTCCGAGGGACGAAAAAAGGAAGGACGGGAACCGGAAAAAAAGCTGGAAATCGGGAATTCTTACGGAACGTTTGAAATCGGGGTTTCGAAAGCAGCAGCGAAAAAGAACAGGGAAGATGTTCAGAAAGCTCCGGAAAAACTGGCAGTCATATCGGGACTCAGAAAAGATCGGAGAAAAGAACTCAGGGATTACGAATATGTCCGTGAAAATGGGGCTGTGCCGCTTCCGTTTCTGCAAAAGAGAGCGTTTGTGAATCCGCATGTGAAAGAAAAGAGCGCAGCAGCACTGAAACTGGATCAGGAAAAAACGGGAAGCAGGCTGACAGAGAGTCTTTCTTTGATGAGAAATCAGGGAAGGCTTGAGACGGTTCAGGAGATGCTGCCGTTTTTAGACAGTGAAAGAGAGAAAGAGGAACGGGCGCAGCTTCTGGAAGAACAGAGGACGGTGGGGAAACTCTCGACGGTGAAGAATCAGTATCTGGATCAGCTAAAGGAAAATGAACTTCACAAACAGAGGGAAAAGGGAAGATTTATTCAGTCGGTTGATAAGATCCTGAAGAATAGGAGTGAGGAATTGCGGGCAGAAAAACGGGTACATAACGGAAGTCTTGAGGAATATTTAAAGAAAGTATGGAAAAATGTTCTGACGAAAGATGCGGAGAAAGATGGGGATATAGAAAATAATGGCGAGAAGGAAGGATTTGTTTAGAAAATGTTTGGCAACTCCTGCTATGATATGAAAAACAAGTCGAATCATGACCGTTATGTGCGAGAAAGGAGAAATGAAGGTTATGGCTGAGTATTTATCACCCGGCGTATATGTTGAGGAGTTCGATTCCGGTTCAAAGCCGATGGAAGGCGTTGGAACCAGTACCGCAGGATTTATCGGATTAGCGGAGAGAGGGCCGGTCGAAGGCCTTCCGCAGCTCGTTACAAACTTTTCCGACTTTAAGAGAAAGTATGGTGGGTATTTATCCGAGAATGAATTTGGCGAATATCGTTTCCTTGCGTACGCAGTAGAACATTTCTTTATCAATGGAGGCGCAAGATGCTTTATCGCCCGTGTAGCGCCGGAAGACGCGAAATGTGCGGCAGCAGCTGTTCCGTCAGAGGATAGTGCTGTTCTGACACTTACCGCGAAGAACCCGGGTATGTGGGGAAATAACATCCGCGCGGTGATCGCTCCGGCGAGCAAGGCGAAGACGCAGATCCTCGAGATCGTTCAGAATGCGTCCGGAAAAAAATATGTTGTAAAGAACGGCGGAGGATTCAATCCGGGAGATGTTGTAAGTTTTTCTGACGGAGAAAAGCTTGTCTACAACCGTGTCGTAAAAAATCAGGACAATATTCTTGAGTTTGAAAAAGAGTTTGAAGAAGATGTTGTTGATAAGAATCTGGTTCCGAAGAAAGTGATCAGCACATGTGAATTCACTCTGGAAGTCAGATATGAGGATCAGACAGAGGTTTACGAGAATGTATCCTTTAATATCGATGCCCCGAACTATATTGAGAAAAAGACCGCGAAATCTGACCTGATCACTGCAGCGTGTGCAGCAGGAGGAGCGGAGATAAAATCCCCGTTTGACGAGCTTTCTGCTGAGGGGGATGCGGTCGTAAGCGTTTCCTTTGCCGGTGGAAGCAATGGTTCCGTATCTTCGATCACTGCAGCGGACTTTATCGGATATGACAACGGAGCCAGCAGAAGAAGCGGAATTCAGGCATTCCTGGATAATGACGTGGTGTCTATTCTGGCAGTTCCTGGTGTTACAGATCCGAATGTGCAGCTCACCTTAGTTGCCCACTGTGAAAATCTGGGCAGCAGATTCGCAGTCCTCGATATGCCGAGGGACGCGAGAAAAGTCGATGACATGATCGCACACAGGGAGATCTTTGACAGCAGCTATGCCGCTTTATATCATCCGTGGCTTCAGGTCTTTGATCCGCTCGATAAAAAGAATTTTGCGATTCCGCCGTCCGGTTCCATCATGGGAATCTATGCGAGAAGCGACAACAGCCGCGGTGTACACAAAGCGCCTGCAAACGAAGTAGTCCGTGCCTGCGTGGGACTGGACTGCCAGTTTAATAAGGGAGAACAGGATATTCTGAACCCGAAGGGAATCAACCTGATCCGCGCGTTCCCGGGAATGGGAATCCGCGTATGGGGTGCGAGAACCGTATCCAGCGATCCGTCCTGGAAGTACATCAATGTCCGCCGTCTCTTTATCTTCATTGAGGAGTCCATTAAGGCGAACACGAACTGGGCTGTATTTGAGCCGAACGATGAGGTGCTCTGGGTTCGCGTGAAACGTACGATCGACGTATTCCTGACCGGAATGTGGCGCGGTGGTTCCTTAGCGGGAAGTGTTCCGTCAGAGGCATTCTTCGTAAACATCGGACGCGACACAATGAGTCAGGACGATATCGACAATGGACGTCTTGTATGTGTGATCGGTGTTGCACCTGTGAAACCTGCTGAGTTCGTAATCTTCAGGATTTCTCAGAAAACGAGTGATTCAGGCTCTGCCGAGTAATTGAGAGGAGAGATAAGACATGGCAGGATATCCGCATGGGAAATTTAACTATAAAGTAGAGATTGACGGCCTGGAGGCCGGGGGATTCTCAGAGGTTACCGGTTTTGATGCGTCCATCGATGTGATCGAATACCGGGAGGGCGATATGACACAGACACCGCTCAAGATCCCGGGACTGAAAAAATATGGAAATATCACTCTGAAACAGGGGCTTGTAGACTCCATGGTACTTTATGAGTGGATGACAGCAGGACTCGAGGGCGATGTGGAGAGAAAAACACTTACGATCACGCTCTTAGATATCGCGGGAAGCCCGGCTGCTTCCTGGCAGATCATCAACGCATGGCCGGTAAAATATACAGCACCGGATTTCAACGCGACATCCTCTGAGGTTGCGATCGAGAGTCTTGAAATCGCCCATGAGGGAATGACAAGAGTCTCATAAATACATAGCGGGAAATGGTAACGGATCCGGTATGACGGAACGTTGCGGAACATAAATGTCGGCTGGACTGCAGAAGAAGAAGGAGAGAATCCGGAAATTTTGCGGTCCGGCTGAACCTGCAAGAAAGGGGAACCAGCAATATGGCATTTCAGACCGAGTTTACATTTACGCTCCCAAGGGGCTATATCGATGATACGGGAATGATCCACAGGGAAGGGACCATGCGTCTCGCGAATGCAGCGGACGAAATTCTTCCGTTGAAAGATCCGAGAGTTCAGCAGAATCCGGGATATCTTACGATCATTCTTCTTGCGAGAGTTATCACGAAACTTGGTTCTCTTCCGGCGGTGGATACGAGGACGGTAGAGAAATTATTTACGATGGATCTGGCGTATCTTCAGGATCTTTATGAGAGGATCAACACAATGGAGATGCCGACCTACACAGGAATCTGTCCGCACTGCGGAAAGGAGATCAGGATCCCGGTAAATTTTATGGAGGCAGGTCAATAGAGACGTATCCGGCAGACAAAATCTACAAGGAAGCGGCATTTCTGGCCTATTACCTCCACTGGTCCCATGATGACATTATGGAGATGAGCCATTTGGACCGGATCCGGTGGTGCAGCGAGGTGTCGGGAATCAACAGCCGACTGAATGATGAGCCGGAAAATGTATTTAAGATCTAAGACCTGCGGCTTTGCCTGAGAGGAGTTCATGAGAAGCTGCCGGTATCAGATCCGGCAGATGACAGGGGGGTAAATATGCTGGGACATGGATTAGGAAGCTGGGCAGATCTGTGTGATAATTTCTCCTTCCGCGTGTTTATTGATAATCAGGAATTTGGTTTTTCCAGGGTAATGAATCTGGAGCAGGATCAGGAGGTTGAAGAATTTCAGGTCGGTGGAATGAATTTTGCGCCCCATATCGCGGTATCGCCGAATAAAAAGGGCGGGCGTCTGATTCTGGAAAAGGGCAAATGTTTTTCTTCCGGTCAGAAGCAGATCAAAAACTGGAGAGCCGGTTACCGGATCAACAGCCTGATCGATGTGTTCATATATGACCGTTCCGGATCATTTGCCGGTTCCTATGGGATCAATGGCGGAGTGATCGTAAAGTGGGAGGTTTCAGGACTGGACGGGCTTGGAAATGAATTGCTGATCCAGAAGTTTGAGATTGCGCATGCCGGTGTGCAGATGGGAGACGCAAGGACAGGCGGAACGGGGGCTTCTTTCCGTGGATAATATAGAAGCAAAAACAGGATCGATCTATAAAAAAGCGTGGTGATCGGATGAGAGACAGGCTATGGAGGATACGGCAGACGCCGCAGAAATTCCATTATCTTGACTGGTGTGAAAAAATTAAAGAAAAATATTCTTCGAGAGAGGAATATGGGTTCGCCGGAGCGACACTGACATTTTTGCAGGGAGAGAAAGAATCTGAGCAAAAAAAGAGCGGTGAAGAGCGCCGGCTGATGTTGTTTTTTCAGAATCTCATTTTTTGCTGGCAAAATTCCATCGGAGTGAAGATATCTATCGGAAATGCGCGGATTCTGGAAGAGAGCGTCAGGACTGCGTTGGAACTCTCGATGAAAAATCTTTCCATGGAAGAAGAAAAACGGTTTTCGCGCGAGGTGAAGATTGCCAGGGATCTTCTGGCTGGAAAAGGGAGAACGGAAGCGGAAATGCGGGAGAGTCCGGTATTCTGCCGTTGGCAGGATGGATTCAGTTGGGAGGAGATCAGCGGGATCCGGGAAATACGGGAATACGCGAACAGCCAGAAAAAGACATTGGAGATCCGCCGGGAGACTGCACGGATCAGGAGCACGGGACTTACAGGACATTTGGAAGAACTGCAGGGAAGTGCGGAGAGGGGTGCAGAAAGAAGTACAGAAAGAAGTACGGAAAGAAATACAGAAAGAAGTACGGAAACAGCTTCAGGCAGAAGTACAGCAGAACTCCCGGAGAGCCGCATGGTGTATCTGGAACCGGGAGAAAGAAAAAAAGATTCTGCAATGGAATCCAGGGAAACCACGGAGGTCAAAAAAAATATTGACCGGCTCCGAAAAGAGACGGCGATACAGAGAGAAAAACTGACGGAAGCGGAGAAAAAGCTTCAGACAGAACGCGTCGAGGCAGAAGCACGGATCTTAGAGAGAGAGACAGATAGAGAGGGAACTGCAGTTAGAGAAGAAGAGACAGGCAGAGCGGGAACTGCAGTCAGAGAATCAGAGACAGACCGAGAGAAAACTGGGGTCAGGGAAGGAAAAGCAGGCAGAAGAACAGGGGCCAAAAATAGATAGACAGCAGTTAGAAAAACGGCAGCAGACAGAAGAGAAACGGTTGTCGGAGAGTCGGAAACAGTTGGAAAGAGAAGTGCTGTCAGAGAGTTCGGAACAGCCGGAAGGAGAACCACAGTCAGAGAAAGAAAGGCAGATAGAGTCGGAAATTCATCTGCAGGAACAGAAAGAAGAATTGCAGACTGAATTCCGAAAACAGATAGAAAAAGAACTCCATCGGGAAAGAGATTCCCAGAGAGAAGATTTGATCCGGAGGGAAGGACGGTTTCTACAATTTTCCGAAAATACAGATGAGTATGCAGAAACTGATATACAGGCGGAACCGGCGGGAAATGAACAGCTGGAGATGCCGGAGAGCCATCTTGTGTACCTGACACAGACGGAAAAACAGGAAGAGACACCAGGAGTGGGAGCTCTGAAAACGGAAGAAACCATTCTCCAGGCCAGCAGCCGGATACGGGAAGAAAAACGAGAGCTGGAAGATAGGACAAGGCAGTTCGAGTCGGAAAAAAAGCAGCTGGAAGAAAAGCTGTATAAGACAGAAAAGATCCTGCGGACCGAGAAACAGAGAGAGATAGACAATGTTCAGCGGATCGAGAAACAGCTGGAGACCGAGAGACTTCGACAGTCGGAAAAACTGCGTGAGTTGGAAAGATTTCAGCAGTCGGAAAAACTGCGTGAGTTGGAAAGATTTCAGCAGCCGGAAAAACTGCATGAACTGGAAAGACTTCAACAGAAAGAAAAAATTTCCGAATTAGAAAAACGATATCAGCTGGAGCAACATCAGACGGAACAACTACTGACACTGCAGCAGAAACAAGATACAGAAAAGCAGCAGGAGACTGAAAAAAGGCAGCAGGTCGAAAAACTACTGGAGATTGAAAGACAGCAGCAGATAGATCACCGGTCAGAACCAAAAAAAACTTACCAGTTTGAGAAAGTGTTGGAAACAGAGAAATTTCAGCAGGAGGTTGAAAAAGAGCGGCAGGAGAAAAAGAAACTTGAATCAGAGTTCATACAGCAGACAGGAAAAAAATCAGAACTGGAATTCCTGCAGCAGTTAGGAAAGAATTCGGAATCACAGTCTGAAATTGACCGGGAGAGCCAATGGGAAAAGCAACTGGAACTGGAACAAGCACCACTTCCGGAATTGCCGGAGGCACAGCTAATCTACAGGAATCAGGAAAATCAGTCAGGTTCTTTACCAATGGACAGATCGTCAGATCAGGATCAGACGCCCAGTCAGCGAGATCGTCTGGAGCAGTTTTTGCCGATGACGGCAGCCGGAAAATCAGCGCTGGTGGAACAAAAAATTATAAATGAGCGGACAAATGTTATTTTAAAAAGTCTGCTGTCTGAATTTCAGCCAAGTGCAAGGCAACCAGATACGATCATAAATCTTCTGACTTCTATAAATCGACCGGATAATAAAACAAAACTTCAGGTATTCATGAGCAGCCAGGAGAATCAGATGAAACTTCGGACGGTCATGAACGATCTGGGTAATGCAGAAAAAGTCCGGAGTCTTACAGAGTATCCGGAAAGTATAACGAAATTTCATACACTTATGAGCCTCCCGGAAAACGCGGCTAAATTTAAGACAGTTACCTCTCAAGCTGAGAATACAACAAAGTTTCGGACGATTATGAGTCGATCAGAAAGCGCAGCCGGATCTCAGTCAGGCGTGAATCCTATGTCAGGTGCGAATCCTATGTTGGCCGTAGCCAGCCGGATATCGGAATCAGGTGGATATCCATCAAATTCAGGATACTCGGAAATCCTGCCCGGCATCACAAGATTCCGCACGAGACGCGGTGCCCCGGGAAGTATCACGGAGATCCGCATGATATCGGGGATCCGGCCTGCTGTGCTGCAGATCCTCAAGACGGAAAATGACCGGTCGAGAGTCATCCAGAGCTTTGCTGGAACTGATCGCTTAAGAGTCATCCAGAGCTTTGCTGGAACTGATCGCTTAAGAAGCGCCCAGAACTTTGCAGGAATCGATCATTTAAGAGCAGCTCAGGATCTTGCTGGAATTCATCCGCTAAGAGTACTTCACAGATTTTCCGACATCAATCCGGCAAACAGTGTCCGGAACATGAATGAATCTGATCCGGAAATGATCCATATCCCGGATCTGGCCGGAGCCGTGAAAATCCAGTACGCAGATCATGGAAAGCACAGACAGGATCAGATAGCCTCAAATTCTGATGTCTTAGCAATGTCCGCAAAACTCACGCAGACAAGGGAAGAGACGAGGATCCTTAAACGGGATTCCGGATTTACAAGATCGACGCTCATAGAGCAGGAAAAGAAGATCAACGGACTTCGTCAGGAACTTCGCGAACAGATGCAGACAGTAAATGAAGAAGTAAAGCGCCTGATAAACACCCAAAAACAGGATGCATCCGTCCGGAATATGGCGGACCGTGTTATGAAGGAACTGCAGAAACAGTTCCGCACGGAGAAGATCCGCCGGGGCTATTAAAGCAGGAAAAATGACAAAGCAGGCAGAAGAACAAATACCGGTGCATATGAAGCACTGGAGCAGCTGCGGAATATCAGGGAAAGGAGCGGAACGATGGGATATGAGAAAGCGGTACTGATTCCCGAGGACGGGAAAAAGGAGATCAAGGTCCAGTTCAATCCGGCAGAGTACAACCTTTCCAGAAGTACAACCTACGCCGAAAAAAAGGTTCTGGGTCTGGATGACCCATTTACCCAGTATATCGCCGGGGAAGCTGAGACATTAAAGATTACGCTGATGTTTGATACATATATGCCTCCCGGAGAAAAAAACGCGGAGGAGAGTGGATCGGATGTGAGACTCCAGACAGAAAAAATCGCGAAGCTGATGGAACTGGATCCGAAAAAACACCGGCCGCCCAAAGTAACATTCCGCTATGGTTCCCTGATATTCAGCGGTGTGATCACGGAATTGAACCAGACATTTACGATGTTTCTGGCGAACGGAATGCCGGTCAGGGCAAAACTGGAAGTCACATTCCGCTCGATGGGAAAAGAAAATACCCATGTTCCGTTAGAATCCCCGGACAGGACGAAATGCCGGACGCTTTATGAAGGCCAGAGTCTGTGGGGGCTTGCTTACGAAGAATATGGCGATCCGGAAAAGTGGAAGGAGATCGCAAGGGAAAACCATATTACCAATCCGCTGCAGGTAAAACCGGGACAGGTGTTAAGACTGCCAGCCCTGTAAAACCGGACACAGGAGCAGAAAGATATCAGGGAAAGGAGGCGGCTTCATGGCTGATCTGATGACGGGAACCTATAGTACAGAAAATCTGCGGAGAGATAATGGCGGTTTTATGATACCGGATTTTTCCATTGAAGCAGATGGAAAACAGATCCGCCGGTCTTCAAAGAGCGGGACGCTTTTTATTGATTCCGTTCAACTGAAGCTCTCCGCCGATGCCTCCGGATCCCTGACATTTGATGTATTGAACGCCTATGATCTCGAAGCAAGGAAATTTTCGGATAAGGTAAAAGAAATGTTGAAACCGGGGAATGCGGTCAGCGCAAAGTTTGGGTATGCCGGAAATCTCGTGGAGATCTTCAGCGGATATATCCACAGCGTAAATTACGAGTACAATGACACTCCGACGATCTCTGTGACAGCGGTGGACATGATCCGGCTTATGCAGGACAACGAAGGCGGCGGACGGATCTATACCGGAAAATCTTATACGGAAATCTTTCAGGCGGTGATGAAACGCTACAGCTCCATCTGCCCTTCAAAAAACATAAAAGCAGATCCGCCGGCGGCAGTGGGGCAGACGCTGCAGATAGCGCAGAAAGGCAGCGATTACTCGTTCGTAAAGGATACGCTCTGCAGGTTAGAATGCCGGGAATTTTTCGTTCTGGCAGGAAAAGCGTATTTTATTGACGCATCCAGGAAAAAACAGTCCGTCGTGTCTCTGGAATGGGGACGGGATATCCTTTCTTTTTCCTGCGAGAGGAATTACATATATGAAACACTTCGGGTTCAGATGGTGGATCAGAACCGGCAGACGAAATCTCTGGAAAAGGAGATGACCTTTGAAGGACAACATCAGAAACGGGTGATCCCATCTCCCGGGATCAAGAATGTATCGATCGATTCAGAAGGAGATGCGGAGCGGGCGGTACTTCAGGTGAAAAAAGCGGTGGATGAAGAACGGCAGAAGGCAGTCCACTGCTCCGGAACCTGTATCGGAATCCCGCAGATCGTTCCGGGAAGAAGTCTGACGATCAGAAAACTGGATGCATGGATCGACGGGACGTACGAGATCCTGTCGGTGGAACACCGGATCGATGAGAATGGATATACAACACAGTTTGAGCTTGGCGGCTGATTATGGGGAAGGAGATAGAGCATGGATCTGTTTAAAGAAATTCTTGATACAAAAACATCGTCCTCATCCCCGCGATTCCGGATGCAGATGGCAGACCTTGCCACCGCGGTGGTGAAGGAAAACTGGGACAAAGAACATCCGGGCTGTGTCAAAGTGGAATATATTCTTGGTGCGGACGGTGCAAAGACATCCGACTGGATCCGGGTTCTTCACGGATATGCCGGAAAAGGATTCGGCTCCTACGCTCTGCCGGAGATCGGCAGTGAGGTCCTTGTGGGATTTATTATGGGAGATATGGAAAATGCGGTAGTTCTCGGCTGCCTGCACAACAGCGAAAACCCACTCCCGGAAAAGACTGCGAATGAAAAGAATACAGTCAAAGAAATCAGGACGAAGGGTGGCTACGAACTTACGATCTCAGAAGAAAAAGGGAAAGAAAAGCTCTCTGTGAAAACTCCCGGGGAGCAGATCCTGACGATCGATGATGAAAACCAGAAGATTGAAGTTCAGGATAAACAGGGAAAGGAAAAGATCTTAATTGATGGAAAAACGAATTCTGTCAGCATCACGGGGGATAAGAAGATCGAACTTGCAAGTAAAAGTGCGAAGCTTCTCCTTGACGGCGGTGCAAATAAGATCGAGCTCACTGCTTCGCAGATCAGCATCAACGGAAAACAGATGGCAGAGCTCAAGGGACAGTCGTTAAAGCTGGAGGGCACTTCTGTAGAGTTAAAAGCGAAGGGAACGATGAAAGCGGAAGCATCGGGAGTTGCCCAGCTCAAGGGAGCAATGGTAAAGATCAACTAAGGAGATGGAGGCGCAGGTATGGAAGAAAGAGAAAAGCGAGCGTTTTTGGGAACCGGCTTCCACTTTCCGTTGGAGATCGATGAGACCACGGGGCGGTTCCGGATGAGCAGTGAAGAGGAAAATATCAGAGAATCCATCAAGCTGATCCTGATGACAGGAAAAGGAGAGCGGGTCATGCGTCCGGAATTCGGCTGCGGTCTCAAACAGTATACCTATGAGACGATGGACTACGGAACGATGGTACAGATGGAGCGGGAGATCAAGACAGCGTTAGAACGCTGGGAACCGCGGATCGAGGATGTGGAAGCTTCTGTTTCGCCGGGGGAAGCACAGAACGCGCTGATGATCCAGATCGCGTTCCGGGTCAGGGCAACCAACAACCCGTATAATTATGTATTTCCTTTCTTTTTACAGGAAGGTTTTGAATAAATGACGAGAAGCAAGGAGGACGCTGTATGAAAATACCGGATATGAATGAAAAAAATACCAGGGCGTTTTTAGATAAAGTTAGAGAACGCGCGTCCTCCTACACCCCTGAGTGGCGTATGGATCTTGAAAATCCAGATGGCGGAACCGCGTTGGCATTATTGTTTGCGGGAATGTACGAGGATACGTTAAAAAAATATGCTCAGCTTCCGAGAAAAAGTATGCTGGATTTCTTTAACTGTGTGGGTACAGCTCTGGCACCTGCGCGGCCGGCCGGAGGATACGCGGTATTTGGACTTGTGAATCAGGAGGCAGATGGAACAGAGATCCGGAGAGGGACCGGACTTCTTGCCAGACCGGAGGAAGATCAGGAAGAAATCATATTTGAGACGAGAAACGATGTATATGTGACCCCATCGAGAATCTGTGACATGGTTCAGGTCATTCCGGAAAAAGACGGGATATACAGGATACACAGGGAAGAGGATCAGAAAGTACCAGGAAATTTTCCACTTTTTGAGGAATACGGAGAAAATGTTCAGGAACATACGCTTTATCTGGCCCACAATCATGTTTTCTACGTGAAAAGATCCGGAAGTATCCGTCTGACATTCAGAAAAAGCCGGAACCGGGAACCGGATGCCGCTGTTCTGAGAGCACTTGCGGATCCGGAGTCGGCATCAGTGGAGTATTCAGCAGGGGAACGGTTTGAGCCGTTTGCAAAGGTGGAAGCAGAACCGGAGACGGGAGAACTGATCCTTCATAAGGGAGAAAATCAGCCGGTAACAGAAAAATGTGAGCTGGACGGAACATACGCTTTCTGGATCAGGATCCGCTGCAGGAATGTGTCCCTGCTGTCGGAGCTGGAATTTGCAGATATCCGGGTGACCTCCCAGACTGAACGCAGTGTCCCGGATGTGACTTTGGCAGGCGGGATCGAACAGAGGGGGGAATATCTTCCCTTTGGTGAACAGATGGGACTTTATGAGGAAGTTTATTTCTCGTCGGAGCAGGCACTGTCCCAGAAAAACGCTCAGATCACCTTGTCGTTCCGGATGAATTTCCTCCGGATACCGTCGGAGACGTACGGACAGGATCGGAAGAGGGACTGGAAGCTTATCATGAAACGGACGGATTTTATTCCGGACCCGGAGTATGATATCGGGATCGACGAGGTGATCTGGGAGTATTATAACGGGAATGACTGGAGAAAACTTCCGGAGAGTGACAGATATTCCAAGGTGTTCCGGGCAGCTTCCGATCAACTGGAAAGAAAGACGGAGATCACATTCAACTGTCCGGGAGATCTGACACCGGTGCTCGTCGGGGCAGTAGAAGGAAGGTATATACGGGCAAGAATTTTAAAAATGAATAATCTGTATCGGTGGAACGGACAGTATATCACTCCGGTTTTAAGAGATACAGGATTTGAATACCGATATCATGAGCCGTTTCCGATGCCGGAGCTGATAGAACGGTTGAATAATATGAGATCCGACAGGATCTACCCGGAAGATCTTTTCCGGGCTGGAAAAGATCTGAAACCGTTTGTCCCGCTGGAGGAGGAAAGTGAGACGTTATATATAGGCTTTGACCAGCCGCTGCGGCAGTGGCCAATCCGTATCTTTTTCAAACTCCGGTCAGGCAGTCAGAATGGAAATCTCCTGAGGTACGAGTATTATAACGGAAAAACCTGGAAAGCACTGAACATGATCGACGGAACAGAAGGTTTCGGCCGGATCGGAATCGTTACATTGCTCGGAAATTCCGATTTTATGCCGGGAATCCTGTGGGAAAAAGAGAGGTTCTGGATCAGGATCAGGAAGACTGGAGATGAACGGAATACAGAAGCTTCGCAGCGCACGATGATCCAGGAGATATGGATGAATGCCACGGAGATCACGGCGGAGGAGACCATGGATCAGGAGGTCTTTTCCATAGAAGCAAACGAAAAAAATGCTGTGTTCCGTCTGGCAGCTGGAAATATTACAAAAGCGGAAGTATGGGTGCAGGAACACCGGGAATATTCCGAGGAGCAGCTTGCGAAGCTTCGGCAGGATTATGAAATCCGAACAGAAAAGACGGAGGACGGAACCGTGAGACATGTCTGGATCCGCTGGGAAGAACGGGAAAATTTCGCGTCCTCGACTGAGACAGACTGCCATTATATGCTCGATAAAAATGAGGGAATCTTACAGTTTTCTGATGGGATCCATGGAAGGATCCCGGATGACTGCGGTGAAGCTTCCATCCGGGTCAGATACCGGTGCGGAGGTGGAAAACGCGGAAATGTGCCGGCGGGAGCAGTAAACAGGTTCCGGGAGACCACCGGTTTTGTCAATCAGGTCATAAATCCAATGGACATGTCCGGAGGTGTGGATCGGGAAAATGTGGAGACAGCGATCCAGAGGCAGGGGTGGGCATTCCGCCACAGAGGACGTGCGGTGACTGCCGGAGATTATGAAGCATTGGCGATGGAAAGCAGCGGCAGCATCCTGAAAGCGAAATGTTTTCCGGGACAGGGGCGTGTGAATCTTGTCCTGCTGCTGCGGGAGCATAACCGGGAATTGGAAAATTTTGATCTGGTAAAACGGGAATGCCTTCAATACATGGAGGACAAGATTCCGGCGTCCCTTCTGGAAAACAGGAAATTCCGGATTCTGGAACCGCAGTTTATCCATATGGCGGTGAAGGCCGAGATCCGTGTGAGGGATATGAACCAGATTTTAGAGACGAGACAGAGGATTTTAAAAGCACTTCATCTGTTTCTGAACCCCATGGAGGGGAATTTTCAGGGAAATGGCTGGGAGATCGGAGTGGTCCCGAACCAGATCCAGATTTTAAATGAACTTCGGGGAGTTCAGGGCGTGGAGATTGTAACGTCGCTGAGACTGATCCTGCAGACGGAACAGAATGGAAGACTTGTGGAGCTTGATACGGAAGAGCTCGAAAAATTCCCGTATGCCGTGGCTGTAGAGGGAGAGCATCAGATCGATATAACAACGGGAGGTGGAGCAGATTGATTCCTACGATTCGGCTGGATGAGGAAAATTTTCAGGAAATCTTTGAGACGGCGAGAAAACGGATTCCGCTCCTGTACCCGGAATGGACAAATTTCAATGAAAATGATTCTGGAATTGCGCTTTTGGAATTGTTCTCATGGCTGAAGGAAGTTCAGGAATTTCATCTGAATCAGGTCGGACTGGAACATGAATCCGTATATTTAAAATTACTGGGCATCGAAAGAAAAGAAATCTGTCCGGCAAGGACAGTGGTAACCTGTTGTTCCGTGAAAGAGGAGACGGAGCTGCCGGAAGGTTTCCAGTTCCACGCAGGAGAGATCCCGTTCTGTTCTGTGGAAAGGACAAGGCTTTTTTCCGGAAAGCTTTGGCGGGTGCGTACAGGAAATACAGGAAGGCAGGGATATGTCTCGGAACGGGAGTGGGATGGATCCGATACGGGATGGAAACTTCCGGTTTTTACGGAGACACCGGAATACGGCAATTTTCTGGAAATGGAGTTTGCCGGAAAGATGACAGGGGGACAGACCTTTGGATTCTTCTTCCGCCTTCCGGAAGAACGGAGCGCAAAAAGAAATCCGGTTTCAGAAGAGTTTGAGCCGCTGGTGGGGATCCGGGCGGAGTGCAAAGATAACGGTTCAGACAGCTGGAAGATATGCGAACTTGTGCGGGATGATACACACGCATTCCTGTACAGCGGAATCATAAAGATCCGGATCCCGGATGAGATGGGAGAATCCGGCGCGGACAGGATCCGGTTTGTGTTTTCGGAAGGAGAATACGATGTAGTACCGGTACTCTCAGAGATCCTCTTAAATCCTGTGGAGCTCTGCCAGATGGAGCAGATCGGGGGGAGGATTCTGGGGGAGGGGACAGGATTCCCAAATCAGAGATTCCCGCTGGAGAGCGCCGGGACAATTCCGGCCTCAGTGGAACTGGAAGCAGAAGTTACTGAGCATCCGGGAATATTTGAAGCCTGGAGACGTGTCAGTGATTTTTCCGGATCAAAGCCGGAAGACAGACATTTTGTGGTTGACGGAGAGAGTGGAGATATCTGCTTTGGAGATGGAATCCACGGATTGCCGCCGGAAGGAATCATCCGTCTGATACGGCTTGGCAGGACAGAGGGAGTCGGCGGAAATGTAAAAAAAGGCCAGATCCATCCGGGGAGGTCAGAGGAAGAAAAGATCCATCTGTTTGAGGCGTGGAATTTTGAGGATGTAACAGGCGGAGCTGACAGGGAGTCCACGAAAAGCTGTTTTGAGAGATTTGAGGCAGAACTCGCGAAAAAGTATTCTGCGGTCACGAAAGCGGATTATGAGGAGCTTATAAAGCGCGCGCCGGGACTTCTCATCGAGCAGGTAAAGGTCGTGAGAGCAGATTGGGAACATAACCGGATCGTGGCGGCGGTAAAGCCCTGGTCAGAGAAAAAATGCCCGCAGCTGAGTGCCGGATACCGGAAGAACATCACGAAATTTATGGATAAGAAAAGGATTCTGGGAACGGATCTTCAGATCGCTGAACCGGAGTATATCCAGATCCGTGTCTATGCGGATCTGGAACTTGTCGCGTGGTACAGGGATACCGAGCAGGTGTTAAAAGGAAAGATCCGCCGGTATTTTGAAGAATTTTGTTCGGACTTTGGGAGTCCGGTGTTATACAGCGGACTTTACGGATTTCTCGATGGACTGCAGGGAATCCGAAGAATCCGGTCGCTTACAATCGATGCGGCTGGACAGGGGATTCTCAGGAATGTGAACGGGGATGTTTTTCTTCCTTCCGCGGGACTCGCGGTACTGGAACAGATCCAGCTCAGCGTATCCTACACAGGATAAAAAGGAAAGATGGGAGTACCAGATGGCAGAAGACAGGAAATACTTTATCTTTAATAAACCGATGGACTACCGGAGAGGAACGGTGGATAGAATGAATGCCGCAGACGGGATCCTGAGGCTGACCGGGGCGGAACCGGGCTGGTTTTTCTCAAGAGTTCTGGACAGCAGGGAAGAGGAGATGACCTGGCACCGCCTGAGAACTGTATGCGCGGAGAGAGACGGCGGATGGAACATGACTCTTTACAGCAGTGACAGCCGGTTTCTTGTATGGGGAGATAACAGCGCACCGGTGGACGAGGTTCTGGCGGATCCGGAACTCTCTCTGGAAGAGAAAAAACAGCGGATGAGCTCCTGCTTCGCGAAAGAGATCCGGGGAGAAGCGGATGTGCTGCTGTTTGACGTAAGAGGCAGATATCTCTGGTTTCTTCTTGAGGCCGGGGGCGCGGCGGGAGATTTTGACGGGATCACAGAGATCCGGATCGATTTTCCGAAACAGAGCTGGGTCTCCTGGCTGCCGGAGGTCTATCAGGGAAGTGGAAAGAACCGGGATTTTCTGGAGCGGTATCTCGGTGTATTCCAGAGCTTCTATGAAGAGCTGACGGAGAAGATCGGACGAAGCCCGGACCTCTTTGATCCAGACTGCGCGCAGGTGGACTTCCTTTCCTGGATGGCAGGCTGGCTGTCCATCGAGGACATTCCGGCCTGGAATGAAGAACAGTTGAGATATCTTTTAAAAAATGCCCTGCGGCTCTACCGGATTCGGGGAACTGTAGAATATCTGAAGGAAATGCTGACCTTATACAGGGACTGTGAGGTGTATGTGGTGGAACATTACCAGATGCAGGAGAGCGATCCGGAAAAGATCCGCAGATGGAAGAAACTGTATGGTGACAGCCCTTATACAGTGACAGTCCTGATCCATACGGGACAGAATGGAGGACAGAAGGAATACAGGACCTTCATGCAGATTGTGAGACATGCGGTTCCGGCACATATAGACTGCAGAATCGTTCTGCTGACTCCCTACATCTTTCTGGATCAGCACACGTATCTTGGCGTCAACAGCCGGCTTGGTGAATATCGTCCGATGCAGTTAGACGGATTGTCTGCCATGCATTTTTCACGGATCGGACAGTTGTAAGAGAAAGGAATACAGCCAATGAAGAACATGAAGTATTTTCCCTTTGAAAGAAATAAATATTTTTACGGCAAGCTTCTGACTGTGGATGACTTTGAAACAGAACAGAGATATATGAATGATAAAAGACGAGTACTGAACCGGTTTTTATATGGAACCGGAGTGGTATGTGGACTGAATGTAGTCCCGATCGATGACATGACAATTTCTGTGGAACCCGGACTTGCTCTGGATTTTTCCGGCCGGGAGATCGTTGTGGATACACCGGCAGTAAAAAAATTGTCCATGATCGATGGATTTGATTCTTTTATCAGGAGCGGTGACGAAAAGAAATATCTGTACCTCTGCATGGACTATAAGGAGACGGAGAGGGAACCGGTCCACAATGTGACCGGGGAGAGCGGGGTGGAGTATAACCGTTATCAGGAAGGCTACGAGCTTACAGTGACGGAGCGGGAGCCGTCCCAGACGGTGCTTTCCGATGCGGTATTTTATGAACATACATCAGTGATCTATATGGGGAAAGGCGTGAAGATCACCCAGACATGTCCGTCCTATGCGTCCTGCGGAGATACATTTGAACTTAAGATCCTGGTGGAAAATATGGGTCAGGGCCAGTCGATTCGCTTTTCCTACGATCTTGGACTCACATGTCTGGAATATGCCGGGGAAAACCATCTGACCGTCATGTTTGACGAGGAAAAGCATCAGAAGGAAGACAGATACGAGATCATTTACCGTGTGAAGGCGAGTTCTACAAAGAATGCGGAAGGAATCCTGGAACTCGCAAAGGGCAGTTTCCACCTTGCCTTTGGCGGAAGAGAGATGGAAGCAGCAGCCGCCGGAAAGCAGGCGGTGAAGCTGATCAGCGGAAAAGTCTCCGATGAAGTCAGAAAGAACTATTATCGGAGCGCGATGGAAGATATTCTTCGGAATAACTATCAGCAGAGCATTTATCTGGCAAAGATCTATGTGATCCGGGCAGGAGAGTCGTATCTTATTGATGCAGTGGAGCCGATGCCATTTGGGCAGTTTGTATACAATAATGTGCTGGCGGATGTGATGGGAAAGATAGGAAGAACAGAAGATTCCTTGATGGTAAAAGATCAGGCAGATTTTGGCAGCTCCCATGGAAAACAGATAGAAAAAAGTAAGAGCGAGGAGCCGGCAGTGACTACCGGTCATGTGATCTTTGATCTTGGGCTCGGCGGAAACACGGGACAGAGATTTTTTTCCGGGGATATTTCCCATGAGCTGGGGCTCGGAAATGTGACGATCATCCTTGGCTCCTGTACCGGTGTGCGGGATGAGGACAGCGTGATCTACGGTTCCCCGGAGATTTTCACGGATGAAGTACCGTTCCGCGCAGAGTTAGCTGCGAAGGCGGACGCAAAGACAGGAACCTTCCGGATCGGGCTGCGGCTTGTGGAGCCGACTATGAACCGGTATGTCAGGGTCAACTGGACAGCAATCCGGGATGCGAAGGAAAAGGTCCATGATGTGGAAGAGACGGCGCTTTTGATCCGCCCGGACATTCTGTATCTGAAGACCAGAGAGACATTCTTTCTGGAGCCGGAATTCAGAGGAATCGCCCCGACACCGGTGACATGGAGCATCAGAGAAGAAAATGGTGGAACCATCGAGCCAAACGGAAAATATACGGCTCCGAATGTGCCGGGAATCTTTGAAGTGAGTGCAGCCAGTACCAGATATGAAAACCTCCGGGCCTCCATCTATGTGGTGGTGCGCGATGGGGAGTAAAACGAAACTTTAAGAAATATGTGAAAAGGAGGAGCCATGCGGATACAGACATTGAACAGCGACTATGAGATTCTCCGGATGGCAGAATCCGGGGAACGGCTGGATGTCCTGATAGCAAGGGATGAAAAGCACCCGGAAAAGGGAAAATGCATGCTTGTGGTCCTGAAACAGGATGCGGACATCCATAAATTCCTGCCATTTCTCGCTGCGCAGCAGGAAAATGCTCCATGCGATGATTTTATGGGATATTTTCCGAGGGAGGGCAGGCTGTACATCGTATTTCGCTTTTATGATTATATGACACTTTCCGAACGGCTCTCATCGGATACAGGTTTTGAAGAACGGGTCATGATCGCCGGTAATATTCTGAGAAGGATCGTAATCCTGAATCTTCCAACGTATCTTCAGTATGAAGTACTGGGGGAAGGAAATATTCTGGCAGGAAAGAATGGGGATATCCGTTTTTCCTACGGATTTCATGAACTGGACCGGTTTGACAGTATTACAGACCGGGATGTCATAGAACGTCTGACCGGAGTTTTAAAGAAAATCTTTCCGGAGGAGCTGGAAAAACATTCCTGCCCGCCGTTAGAGCAGTTTTTTGAGAGAATAGAAAAGGAAAAATTTCCGGGAATTGCTGCTGTATTGAGAGAATATGACATTACCGCCCGGGCGGCGCTGACGCTTCAGGAGGCGGGAAAGATCAGACCGAAAAGCTTTGGTTTCCGGTTGTGGGAGAAGATAAAGAAACTTGTCCGCGGTTTGAAATACCTTCTTCTGGCACTTGTGATCGGAGCGCTCGTGGGATATCTGGTCTATACGATCCGCTATCCGTCAAAGAAGGCGGAGGAGGCAATGAATTATAAAGCAATCGGCACACTGACAATTGGGGAGACCGCAGGACAGGATGCCGGGGGACAGACGGGAGAGTAAAACATATGCGTTTTATAAATGATTTTGACTGGAAAAAGACGATGCAGTACGGGTGGCGCAGGATCCTTCGGGCACTCGTGCGCCCGTTTGCCGCTCTCCGCCTGAAGTTCCGCAGGCTGTCAAATCCGAACACGCTGGTAAATACAGTGGTCACTGATGTGCAGGCGGAGGTAAAAAAAGCGGTTTCAAAGAAGCCGGAGTCTTTAGAGGAATATCTTCCGGTCGGCAGATACTACGCGGCAAAGAAACTTTTGCTGGCGCTCCTGATCGCGGCGATCCTGCTTCCGATCCTGTATTTTAAATTTGTCCATCCAGCAGTCACAGCCCGTTTTCTATGGAAAACGATCCCGGTAAACACAGCGGAACAGTATGGATATACAGGGAAAGTGAAGCTTACGGATCCTAAGACCGGAGTGATCCTCTACAGAGGACCATTAGCAGACGGAAGAATTACGGGAACAGGCACCTTGTATGATTATGCCGGGAACATCCTTTATAAAGGGCAGTTCGAAAATGAGATGTATGAGGGGAGAGGAACGCTGTTTTACGGGAATGGAAACGTAAAATACACGGGAGAATTTTCACAGAATCAGTATCAGGGAAAGGGATCCCTTTATTTCGAAGATGAGACATTGGAATATGAAGGCGGATTTGCGGCTGGAAAGTACAGCGGAAGCGGAAGTCTTTACGATAAAGACGGCACATTGATCTATGAAGGAAGCTTTGAGACAGGACGATACAGCGGCGAGGGAACTCTTTATGGGGAGAAGGGAATGATCCTCTACGAGGGAAGCTTCGTAAAAGGACTCTATGAAGGTCAGGGAACCCTGTACCGCAATGGAAAAAAGGTCTATGTGGGTGCATTTGCGGGAGGAATCCCACAGGGCGAAGGAAAAGCGTATGGAAATTCCGGCCGGGCAGACAGTTGGGGTACCTATGCGGACGGTGAGTTCGTCGCGGGCCAGACGGTTCTCTACGATGAAAATGGAAAAATCCAATATCGCGGAGAGGTTTCAAACGGTCAGTATGAAGGAAAAGGCAGCCTATACGCAGACGGAGAGCTGATCTATGAAGGTGATTTTCATGAGAGCCTGTATGAGGGAAGTGGTACGCTCTACGAAGGAACGGAAGTTTTATATAAAGGAAATTTCCTCGGAGGTATTTACGAGGGAAAAGGAGAACTGTATCAGGACGGAATGCTTCTCTATGAGGGAGAATTCCACGAGGGTTTGTACGAGGGGAACGGAAGACTGTATGAACAGGAACACATGATCTATGACGGTGAGTGGAAAGCCGGAAAATATGACGGAGAGGGAAAAATCTATCAGGATGAAAAGCTTCTCTATGAGGGAACCTTTGCGGAAGGAATGAAAGAGGGAGAGGGAATTCTCTATGATCCGGAAACGGAAAGTGTGGTCTACGAAGGAAGCTTTCTGAAGGACCTCTATGACGGGACGGGAATCCTCTATGATACGGTAGCTGGAGCAATTCTTTATGAAGGAAATTTCTCGAAGGGAATTTATGACGGCGATGGCCGTCTTTATGATCCGGTGACGCAGAACCTGATCTATGAGGGAACATTCCTCAGAGGAAAACGCGAGGGAAGCGGAACGGAATACGATCCTGAGACGAAAGCACTGGTCTATGAGGGTGGATTTCGTGAAGATGTCCATGATGGGGACGGAACGGAATACGATAAAAATGGCGCAAAGACGTATGAGGGACGTTTCCAGTTAGGTTCCTATTCAGGATCTGGAGTGCTGTATGATGCGGCTACGGGTAAGGTGCTGGCGGAAGGAGAATTCCGGAACGGAGTGCTCTTAACACCAAAAGCAGAATTGGATGCAGCGAAGAACCCGACAGAGCCGGAGACAGCGGCGAAAGAACCGGAAACAGAGACAGCAGCAGTGGAAAGTGAAAGTGCCCCGGAGACGGCGGCGGAAGCAGGAAATACCGCAAAGGAAAATGAAACGGCGGCAGAGAGCACAGCTGCACAGATACCTGGAAGGGCGAAGAGAACGGGCATCGGTCCGGGCTATGAGGATTAAATAACAGCAGTTTCACAGACAGAGAGGAGCGGACGCAATGGGAAGATCCACATCGATCGCGGATGTCGGAATGTCGATCGTAAAACTTTTAAGGAGAGAGCTCGTTCCGGATACGCTGCAGAATCCGGATGCGGTGGGCCTTTGCAGTCCGACGGACCGGGGGGATTACATGGTGGGGATCCACCTGTATGATATCCGGGAGAGCGAGGAGCTGCGGGTCAACACGATGATCGCAAGAGGAACGGAAGAATTTCAGTATCCTCCAAGTTATGTAAACCTCTATTACATGATCACGGTGACTTCCACCGGTGATATCAAGTTTCGGTCCGGTGAGGAACATAAGATCCTCGGAAGGATCATCCAGATCCTCGCGGATCATCCGTGTCTGGACAGAGAGACTCTGGAGCCAAAAACAGTGAGAAAACAACTGGATGTGGAGATCAGTATGCAGAATCTGACGCTGGAAGACAAGATGAGAATCTACAGCGTACCAAATGCCGGTTATAAGCTGTCTCTGTTTTACAGGGCTGCTCCGGTGGAGATCGAATCTACGAGAAGCCGGAGAGCAGCGAGAGTTATGGATGTGGATTTCGGACTGGAGGAGAAGCAATGAATGGACGAGGAGAACATGTACGGCACAGGGTCTCCCTGGTACTGGAACTATGGGATGATTTCACGGATCGTCCGATATCAGATCCTTCTATCGTGATCACGGCCTCCGGGCTGATCAGACCACTCCGGAAGGAAGACGGGTTTTATGTGTTTGTAAACTGTCCGATGCCGGTGCATGTGGAGATCCGCTCAGAACGGTATGAGACGGAGGAATTTGATGCGGGAATGCAGGATGGAAAGGCTGTGATTCTGAAAAAAAGACTGCGGCCGGGAAAAAACTATCCGCTTCCGGCCGGGACGACCTGTGTGACCGGCTGTGCAGAACCGGGAACTGTGATCGAGGTTGCGGCGGAGGAGAGCAGCGGCCTGTGGCGGCTTTTTTCCGACTACCATTCAGAAAAGCTTCCTGAAAGTATGGAGCTTTTTAACCCGTACGAAAAACAACTGGAGGGACGCAGATTCTTTATATTGGACAAGGATGAAAAAAACGGTGAGTTTTTTGAAGTAAAACAGCAGGAAAGCCGTAGTGGAAAGATCGTGCTGGAAAAAGCACTGAAGCATTCTTACAAAAAAGCCGGAACGAAGATTTATGAGTGCAGCATGGCCCGGGCAGACAGGGACGGGAACTTTACGATTCCGTTAAAGATCAGAGCAAGGGATGAAAAAAAGATTTTATGCAGGATCCGTGAAGGAGAGAAGGTCCGGTCGGTGCAGATCTTCACAGGGCAGCAGAATAAGTGGAATCCGGCAGAATAGAGAAAGACCGGGAAAGGGGGAGACCGGATGGGGCGAGAGACAGATCAATATATGAACGCAGATGAATATGTACAGGAGCTGTTGATAAATGTCCGCAGCCTTGCCGGTGAGTACCTGAATTGGAAAAAACAATCTGTGTTTGCCGGGGAGGGAAGAATCCGGGATACGGAAGTGTCCCGGGAAGGCATTCTGGAGCTTTCACAGATCCTTCGAAGAGGAAAACATAGTTTTGAGGAGATGCACCGCAAAGCAGAACAGTCAGTCAGGAGACGGACGGTCATCCCGCTGGAATATCTGTTTCATATCAAAAAAGCCGGAAAATATCTGAAACACTGTGTCAGTCTGGCGTTGGCCGCGGAACTGGATCGAAACTCAGGAGAACTTTTTCAGGAGATTCCGGAGAATTACAAAAAGATATATCCAACCTTGGAACTTGGACTCTGTCTTTATACGGCAGACAGCAGGGTGAGAATCGAATGTATGCGGAACATGCTTGAGGAAAAAGAAACCTTCGATTTCTTTTTCGGTACAGGAAATTCCCGGGAGAGCAGAACAGAGATGAGACTGGATCCGAGAATCCTTCAGTTCCTCTTATCACCGGAAACAGAGCCTGAAAAGCTGGAAGGATTCTGCCGGCTCTATGACGGAAGTGATCTGGAGGAACAGCCGATGGTGATCCGGGAAGAACAGATGGAACGGACGGCTGCTCTTTTGGGAACGGTGTCTGAAGAAAAGAAGATCCTGTATCTCTTTGGACACCCGGGTTCCGGGAGACGTTTTATGATCCGTCATGCATGCAGAAAGCTTGGGAGATTCTGTCTGGAGGCAGATATCGGAAAACTTGATGGAAACGATCCCGGAAAGCTTTTAGATGAGATGATAAGGGAAACACAGATCCGCAGGGCGGTACTCTGCATACGAAACTTTCATCTCCTGTTTCAGAATGGAAAAATGTATCAGGCTCTTGGGGTTGTCGAAAAGATCCTTATGCATCTTCCGCAGGTGATCCTGCTGGCAGATCAGACATGGCCCTACAGCCGGGAAGAATTCCCGGCGCCGGTCACGGAACTGGAGATTTCGCCTCCGGATATTGGGGAGCGGATCACTCTGTGGGAGGAGGCGCTGAGACAGCACCCGGAGGCAATGCCGGAAACATTTCAAACAGAACATGCACGGCTCGAGATCCTTGCCGGAAAATTCACATTCCACCCGGGCCAGATCATGTCTGCCGCCGCTGAGACGTCACGGTCGGTACAGTGGACAGGAAAACGGGCAGAGGAGGAGGATCTGTACCGCGCATGCAGGCATCAGGTAAGCCACCGGCTCGGGGAACGGGCCATGCAGATCGAACCTGCATATGGCTGGGATGACCTGATCCTTCCGCCGGACAGAAAGCAGATGTTAAGAAATGCCTGCGATCAGATCGAATACAGCCATCAGGTATACGGAAAGTGGGGATTTGCCTCAAAAATGGTCTACGGAAAAGGCGTATCCATGCTGTTCTACGGGCCGCCAGGGACAGGAAAGACAATGGGAGCGCAGGTTCTGGCGCGGGAACTCCATCTGGAGCTTTATAAGGCAGATCTCTCCAGTGTCATGTCAAAGTACATCGGTGAGACAGAAAAAAACCTTGGGGAGATCTTTGAAGAGGTGAAAAAGAGCCAGAGCATTCTGTTTTTTGATGAAGCAGATGCATTGTTTGGAAAAAGGTCAGAGGTAAAGGATGCCCAGGATAAATACGCGAACGCCGAGACTGCCTATCTTCTTCAGAAGATGGAAGAATATGAGGGGATCGTGATCCTTGCGACAAACTATATTCAGAATTTTGACGAGGCGTTTAAGAGAAGGATCCGCTTTATGATCGAATTTCCGCTTCCGGATGCAAAAAGGCGTCTGAAAATCTGGAGTCAGGTATATCCGAGGCAGACTCCGGTCAGTGAGGACGTGGATTTCGAATTTCTGGCAGGACAGTTTGAACTTTCGGGAAGCAGCATCAAGAACATTGCTGTCTCAGCTGCATTCCGGGCCGCGGCAGCAGGAACAGAAGTTGAGATGGAGCAGATCCTGAACTGTCTGAAAGAAGAGATGAAAAAGTCAGGAAAAAACCTTCAGCGGGAAGATTTTGGACCATATTACAGCCTGATGAACCGAGAGGAGGATACGAGCCATGCCATTATTTAAAAAGAAGAAAAAAGAAGATCCTGTCCGCACAGCGAAAAAAGCAGAGTTTTCCGGAAAGGCAAAGGAAGCTTTGCAGGAAAAGGATACAGCACCTTCCCAGATAGAACAGGAGACCACACAGCCGGTAAAGAAAAATCAGACAGACTGGTACACGGATATGAAGGAGCGCAGTGAACGGGCCCGTGAATACTCGAACCGGTTTGCGTTTACAGAGGAATCGCTTTCTTCTGTCTACAGTATAAAAAAGCTGGATAAGATCCGACAGGCATCAAATGTGAAATTTTATGAAATGTCCCTTTTAGAGGAAGGAACGGTTAACTGTCATGAACGGATGATGGAAGATACTGGAAATGAGGAAAAAAAGGCGGAGGCGCAGGAATATTATGAGTCGGCGATGTCCAGAATCGACACGGCAAAACGACTGTACAGCGAACTGCTGACCTCGGTCGAAAAGAGAAAAGAGGAGATCGAAAAAGATCCGAAGCTTGCGAAGAAGAACAGTCTGATTGATCGTTTCCGGACAATGAGAAAAGATAAGCCAATGCTACAGCTGATCCGGCGGGTTCGCTTATTTGAGGACAATCCGGGCTATCAGGAAAAAGCAGATGGATTCTTTGGAAAGATGAAGGAGGAGCTGACAAGTCTGAGCGAGTCCCTGCTCAGCGATGAGGATAAAGAATCGCTGAAAACAGGAATGGAGGCGAAAGAGCAGGCCGGAGAGATCAGGGAAAATGTGGAGGAGGTAGCGAAGGCAATCTCAGATGCCAAGGATGAGTCAGAACCTATGGAGGGAGTTTTCGGCATGATGAAGGACGCGGCGATGCTGGTGAAAGATGCGATCTTCTTCATCAAGGACTTAAATAAGAGCAGCAGCGAAAACATCCTTGACAAGTTCGTTGGAATCGTGACAAAAGGCGCTTCCATTCTGGCCAGCGCGGCGGGAAAGATTGCGGAACTACTCTCGACTTTCCCGTTTATCGGGGCGATCATCGGTTTGATTAAAAATGGAATCACATTTTTCAGCGAGGGCTACAAATTTGTCATGAGCCAGCGGAGAATCTCAAAACTCAGGAAACAGAAAAAACTCCTGAAGGAGCGGATGTTAAAACGAAAGAAAAAGTATGCGAACGATCCGGAGCTGAAGGGGCTGTACAGCTTCGTCGGAGAAGACAAAAGCGGAGCGGTGAAGCTTGATGCAAAGAAACTGGGAAAAAGAGAGAAACGCGGTCTGATCGGAGGAGGCAGTGACGCCAGAGATACGATGAGACAGGCGGCAGATTCAAAAAAAGACGGCGGAAAGCATCTTTATTACATGGCAAAAGAAGCAGAGTCGGTGGAACAGTACGATGAGCTGAAGGAAGTGATCTATAAGAACAAAAACAAGAAAAAAGATGCGACGATCGCGCTGGCCCAGCAGGGTGTGGATGTAGCGGCCAATATCGCAAAATTCTTCCCGGGAACCGGTGATATCGTTTCTGCGTCGATCAAGCTTGGAAACAGCATTGTCAGCGGCGGAAAGTTTGTGGGAAGTAAGGCCTTTGAGTATGGGAAAAGCATCTTCGGACATGCCAGATCAAAGGAGAACAAGAAGGTATTCCGGAATAAATACGCGGAACATATTTACGACAATATGGCGGAAGTCTCCGGTTATCTGGATGGGGAAGGAAAGATCGACCTCAATAAAGCTGATCCAGGCAGCATCCGGAAAGCGGCGGAGAGCTATGATTACGCAGAAAATATGCTGGTAGGAATGGGAGCTGACATGCCGGCACTGATCGGGGCTCCGAGCAAGGAAAAACTGATTGAAGCGATGGCAGAGGCCTTCGGAGCCGGAGAGTAAAGAGGAGCGGGAATCAATGAAACAAGATTTAAAACTGCGGGATCTGAGGAGTTTGCAAGAGCTCCTGGACGATCTGGAGTGGGAGACAGAACTGATCGGAGAGGAAACAGACTATCCATCTCTGGCAGCGGTCCTTCCTGTGGAGGAAGACTGCGACGAGAGAGCGGTGTTTACATATATCGATCTCCCGGATGAGGATTCCGAATTTACAAAGTATCTTCAGATCTATCTTCAGATCCCATTAAAAATAGACAGGATCCCGGCGGGTGAGCTGATCGTTTTTGTGAATCAACTGAATATGCTGACACTGATAGGCAGCTTTTCCTATGTGCCGGGGGCAGGTGGGCATGAGGCAAGAGTTGATTACCGCTATGTGATGGCGATGGAAAAGGAAGCTCTCCCTGATGAAGGCGTCGTGGGGGAGATCCTGTTAAATCTCGTCAAATATGCGCAGATGGCAGAGGGACTTCTGGCAAGCCGGATCGAGGGAACTCCGACCGAGGTCATCATGGCGGCTGTCGGACATGAACTGGAAGCCGGGTGGAGGTAAGAAATGGGATTTTGTGTACTTGGAGGTGCTATGTGTACCTGCTCATTTGGAATGGCACCGTCCACTCTTATGGTGACGCCGGAAAAAAGGACGGTATCGTCCATGCCGGTGGCGACGATCATGGATCACGTGCCGATGAAAAATATTATGCCCTTCGGAATGTGTCAGTCCATGGCGAATCCGGCTGTGGCAGCGGCGACGGCTGCGGCATTCGGAGTCTTAACTCCGATGCCATGCATTCCGGTGATCCCGGCGCCGTGGTCACCGGGGTCACCGACAGTTCTCGTCGGAAATACGCCGGCGTTGAACCAGAGTTCGAAGACCATCTGCGCTTATGGCGGCGTGATCCAGATCACGAACCCGGGAACGACAAACATACAGATACCTTAAAACTTAGGAAGTGAGCAGATTATGAAAAAACGGATCTTTGGCCTTCGGGCAAAATTTGCAGTGTTGTTTCTGCTTTTTGCCGTGATCATCATGTTTTCGGTGGGCGCAGTGACATACCGTACATACCGCAGCTCCATGATGAAACGGTACGCCAGTGAAGCAGTGACGATCGCAAAGCTTGCGGCATCTTATCTGGACGGAGACGAGCTGGTCCGATACAGCATTACACGGGAAAGAGATGAAGAATATGACCGGCTGGAAGCAATTCTGGACAATATCAAGGAACAGTCCGGAGTGCTGTATCTCTATGTAGTGAAGCCGGTGTCCGAGGATTCAACGGTTTATCTGTTTGATGCGGCGGCGGCAAACGAGACAAATTATCTGGCAAAGCTTGGAGACCGGGGTGACTGGAATGAGAACTTTAAGCTGGCAAAGGAAGCGATGGCCACCGGAGAGCCAAACAGCGATCTGGAGCCGACCATGACTCAGTTAGGATATCTGGCATCGGCATATGTGCCGGTAAAAGATCATACGGGAACACCGGTAGCTGTCGTTGGCGTGGACTTTACGATGGATGAGATCCAGACCTTCTTAAAGTACAGCCTCAAGAATCTGCTGGTTATGATGGCACTGCTGATAACGGGATGTTTTCTGGTACTCCTCGTACTCGTGAACAGCAGTATTATCTCACCGGTGCGTATCCTGAAAAACGGTGTAGAAAAGATGGCAGACGGGGAACTCGGTGTACAGGTACCAATTAAGAGCTGGGATGAGATTGGGGAGATATCGGAAGTATTCAACAGAATGTCCTTTAACATCGGATCCCATATTCAGGAGATCATGGATCTGAATGATGGTTATTATAAGTTTGTTCCGTCAGCAATCTTTGAGATTTTGGGGAAAAAGAGCATTAAAGAGATCAATCTTGGGGATAACCGCACGGTTCCCCTTGAGGTTCTGCGGATGCAGATCAACAATTTTGAAGAAAAAACGAGACAGATGGACGCCGGGAAACTGTTTGGTTTTTTGAACCGTGTGTATCAGCTCAGTGTGCCGGTTATTATGGAAAAGGACGGCGTAGTAGATTCCTACTTTAACGGAGGACTCAGCGCAATCTATACAAAAGTCGGCAAGAATGCCCTGGACAGTGCCATCAGTATCTGCCAGAAGCTAAATGAAGAAAAAAAAGCAGGACGTATGCCTGAATTTGCGGACATAGAGCTGGCGTTTGCCATCTCCATTGGGAGCCAGATGGTAGGAATTGTCGGACATGACCGGAGACTTTCAGAGGTTACGTTGTCGGAACAGATCTCCATGGTCGATTATCTGAGAAAGGTTGCCGGAAAATATAAGGCAAGAATTCTTGTGACAGGAACGGCAGTCGGCCGGATCCCGAATTTTGACAGCCGATATCACGCGAGGATCCTCGGAATGATCCATGTCAGCGCAACGGATTCCCTGGAGAAGATCTATGATGTTTATGATGGGGACGATGAGGCTTTGCGGGAGATCAAGGAATATACAAAACAGAGCTTCGAGGACGGTGTGAAGCATTTTATGGCAAAACGCTTTTATGAGGCGAGAAGATGTTTTGTTGAGGTATTAAAGGTTTCCCAGGGTGATTACGCGGCGAGGGAATACCTGTATCTTTGCAACAAGTATTATATGAAGGAGGATACATCGGAGATCAACGTGTATATCGAGGATTTCTGATGGAAGAAAGAGAATGTCGGGATATTGTGTGTTTACAAATTCCGTAAAAAAAGAATATGAAAAACGGGCCAGAAGAATGGGCGGGATTTTTCCGTCCACGATATCCGTGGAAAGTATTCTGGCGTGGCAGGATGTCTGTGCAGCGGAATACCGAATCGAAGAGGATTATCTCTGTATCAGAATCTATGACCGGATAGAGAAGAAATCCTATCTCTATATGCCTCTGGGAATGTATAGTGGAGAATCGTTTCAGAGACTGATAGACAAGCTGTATGGGGAGAACCGGAAAAACGGAGAGGAACTCCTGTTTCGGGATGTCAGGGAGGAAGAGATATTCTGGTATCGCGGACTTTCCGGATACCGGGTCAGGATTTCATCGAATGAAGCCTACAGCGATTATATCTATCGGCGGGAGGAACTGGAACAGGCCTTTGAAAAGCCGGGAGAGCGCTACAATAAACGATATTTTATCAGAAATTATCAGCCATCTGTCCGGCATACAGAGATCCTGGATGTTTCGTCCTGCAGGGATATCGTGAACCGGGCATTCTGCCGTTATCATCAGTGTCCATCCTGTACAAATGGATGCCTGAAAGATACGATAGCAAATTTTCTGGAGGCATCAGATCCGAAAGGTACGCATGGGATCATTGTGAGCTCGAACGGAGAGGACATCGGTTACGCGGCGGGGATCATACAGGGGGATACCTTTGTATTCCTGTTTAAAAAGAACTGCCGGGGTTACCGGGGGTTAGATGAGTACCTGCAGACAGAATTGCTGAAAGAGCTTCCGGAACATGTGAGGTATATCAATTATACTGAGGATATGGGAGTGGAAGGACTCAGAAACTACAAGAGGAGACTGGCACCATATTATCTGAAAACGAGATATCAGGTGTCGGTGGAAAGGATGGGATGAATATGAAAAAAAGATGGAAAGCCGGAATCCTTCTCCTGCTGGTTCTGATGACTGTAGTGTGGTGGAATCGGAAACTGCTGGAGATCAATCCGTTTCACCCAGTGATGGCGGATACTGTATACCGTGTGATCGCTTGTGAAGATCAATCCCTTTTGGTGGCGGACAAGTCAGGAAACAGGATCTACCGGATCAATCAGGACCGGCAGATCGAGTTTGTTTTAAATGGAACGAGAAGCCAGAATGGATTTTATGATGCGAAGCAGATGTATTCTGGAGAGGATGGCAGCATCTATCTTCTGGATGTCCGGCGTACCGGAAGCCGGAAGATGGAGCAGGAACGGATCTTAAAGTACGACAGAAACGGGAAGATGGTTCAGGTCGTGTCTGATATCCGGTACGACGAAAACGAGCGCGTCTACAAGAATATGATCAACAGGATCGATGGACTGGATGGAAAAATCGTCTGGTTCCAGTTTACCGGAGATGGATTTTCCATTATGAGTCAGGACGGTGAGCTGCGCCATTTTCCATATGAAGAGGCAGAACAGTATCTTGTGGACTTTGCCATCAACCCGGCAACCGGTTTCTGTGCGTATCTGACAAAATCAGGAGAAATCTATGAGGAACAGGAGAACGGCTCATTCCGGAAAGTTTATTCAGCGGACGATAGTAATCTCCAGATTCCATGGTATATAGATTACTCCCTGGATGGAAAATTATATTTCGCGGACATCGGTACCAGAGGAATTTACCGGGTGGAGAATGAGACGGATGCAGTTCTTGTCATGAATACAACAGGAAGTGCAGCTCCACAGGAACTGAGTGAGGATGAACTAAGAGAAAGTCCGATCTATTATAATTTTGATATGGGAGATCGTCTGGCAACCACGGATACGTACGGTGTGATTGTCGGAGATCTGGGAGCAGAAGCAGAATATCTGACGGAGTTCCCACTGACAGGAGCTTTAAAGATGCAGGTCTGCGCTGTATGGGCTGGCGCTGCGATCTGCGTTCTGGGCTGTGCGGTCCTGTTCATCTATGGCATTTACCGTGTATTCAGGAGTAAAGACCAGTTTATACATATTGTGGCGGGAATGCTGGCGGGAACAGCAATCCTCACAGCACTCTTTACCATGATCGTTCTGAAAGACTGGACGGCCCGTATGACGGAGGAAATTACAGGAAGAACGACCAGTGTTTCCGGTCTTGCTGCCCAGCTGATCCCGGGGGATAAACTTGAAAGGATCCATTCGATTCAGGATTATGAGGGCGAGGACTATCAGACGATCCGTTCCATCGCACGGTCGATCTTTGCCTCCGGGAACATGCAGATCAATGATCTCTACTGCGTGATCTACCGGATCCAGGATGGAATGATCACCTCCACATACTCCATTGAGGATTACGTCGGAGCAATTTACCCGTATGACTGGCCGTTTGAGGGATCGGACGAGCAGCATATTCTTGAGACGAACGAACAAATGACATATATGGGACTTTCCAGCAGCGAAGGAAGTTTCATATTTACAAATTCCCCGATCCTGAACTCTAACGGTGAGGCTGTGGGAATCATGGAAGTCGGAACAGATCTGTATAACTTCCAGCAGGACAACTGGAAAATGGTCCGGGAGGTCATGACGAGTGCGGCGGTTCTGGCGGTTACCATGATCCTCATTGTGTCGGAACTTCTGATCTTTGGACAGGGGCAGGAAAAGAGGAGAGCGGCTCTGGCGGCAGGCGGCGATAAGACCTGTATTCCAGCCTCCATGCTGCGGATTCAGGTATTTCTGATCTTTTTCGTCACCAATATTCCGAAGGCATTCCTGCCGATCTATATTATGAAACAGGCGGAGACGGAGTCTGTATTCGGATTGTCGCCGGCGTTTCTTGTCTCGATCGCATTGTCGGCTGAGGTATTATTTGGTGCATTGACATCCTTCGGAGGTTCCGCGGTCCTTCGCAGCATCGGAAGAAGAAAAACGGCTCTGTTTGGAAGCATTCTATTTGTTGCCGGACTCTGCATGCGTGCGGTGGTTCCGACGATCACCTCATTTATTATCGGAAATGGTGTGATGGGAGCAGGATGGGGATTCCTTCTTCTGATCATTCAGGTCATGATCGCGGAGAAAGATCCGGAGGAAAAGAGCGAGGGATTTACCGGATATACGGCGGCATCCTTGAGCGGAGTGAACTGCGGCGTTGTATTCGGCGCGTTTCTGATCAACTGGATGAATTACCGGTCTGCTCTCATGATCGTTGGAATCATGAGCATTCTGTCCCTTTTATTCAGTGCGCTGTATATTTTTGATGGCAGTGGGGAGAAGAAAATCTCCGGTATTCTGGAGACGGAAGCGGCAGCATCAGCGGAAAACCTTCAGGGAAGTATGTCCACCGCTAAGTTCCTTTTGTCACCTCATGTACTTCTCTACTTTATCGGAATCGTGATCCCGGTCGTTGCGGGTGGATATTTCCTGGCGTATCTCTATCCGCTCCTCGGAGAGGAACTTGGCATGTCAGAGACGAATATCGGATACTCTTACCTGATCAATGGAATCTGTATTATCTGCCTCGGCAATTTCCTGACGAAGCAGTTGACACACAGAATCGGTCAGAAAGGATCTCTGGCCCTTGCGGCAGTCTTATATGCCGGTGCCTTCCTGCTCTATGCGGTATGGCCGGGAATTCCGACATTGATCGTTCTGCTGATCCTTCTGGGAGTTTCGGACAGCTATGGACTTCCGGCACAGTCCACTTACTATACGGATATGAAGGAAGTACAGCGTTATGGATATGATAAGGCAATGGGTGTCTACAGCCTGTTCGAGAATATGTCTCAGGTATTCGGATCGTTCATCTTTGGTATTATTTATGTAAATGGAGTCACATGGGGACTTACGATCGCCGGAGCCGTGATCCTTGCGGCGGCAGTGATCTTCGTTATCTTTGGTGAAAAGGTTGGCTCTGGGGAGGTTTCCGGATCATGATAAAATTTGAAACACTTACAGGGGAGAGGCTGATCGAATTAAAATCATACTTTTCCCTGAGACCTACCGGCTGTGCAGAGTCACATCTGGCATATCATCTGCTGTGGCGTCCATATTATGAGACAAAATATTTTGCGGATGAGCGGGGTATCCTCTGGCTTCAGAAGATCGACTATGATGATCAGGCGACGATGCTTCCAGTCTGTAAAATCGAGTATATGCGGGAGAATTTTCGCCGGCTTCAGGATCATTTTACAGAAATCGGCGTTAAGATGCATATGTATCTGGTGGATGAGGAAGCACTTGCGGCAATCGATCCCGATCCATCCCGCTATGAGGTCGTGGAGGACAGGGACAGTTTTGACTATATTTATTCCGGGGATGAGATGCGTCTGCTTCCCGGGCGGAAATATTCGAAAATGAAAAACAGGATCTCAAGATTTCTGCGGGATTACGGGGAGAAGACGGAGTTTGTTCTTCTGGGCCCGGAAGACGAACCCGAGATTCTGGAGTTCCTCGACCGCTGGTCATCGAAAAAGGAGAGTGATGATGCGTTAAATCGTCTGGAGAGTGAGGAGACCGGAATCCGGGAAGCGATCCGGCTCTGCAGGGAGGCAGATATCACGATCGCAGGTGTCCGGGTAGGCGGGATTCTGGAAGCCTTTTCTATGGGAACGGAATGCCGGAAGATGGACATGACGGTGACCCATGTGGAAAAAGCAAACACGGAGCTCCGCGGATTATATAACTATCTGGAGAAAGAGTTTCTGCTTCATTCCTATCCGAAGACCGGCTTTGTGAACCGGGAAGACGATATGGGACTCGAGAATCTGAGACGGACCAAGGAGAGTATGCACCCGGTCCGGATGGAGCGGAAATATACGATCCTGGAGAAAGAATAAACGTTACTGTTCACGCTTTGCGCAAACAGTAACTGATTTTGCCGATGCTTCGCATTCCGAATCGGCAAAATCCACTACCACCACTGTATTGTACGGAACTTTCAGTTCAGAAAATTCCTACCCGTGTACAGTAACAAATAAACTCTGGATATGTATTCAGCAAAAAAGTATTGAATTAACGGTTAAAATATAGTAAGGTATTGGTAGATGCATTCCATGACGCGGAATACATAAGGAAGGAGCGCAAAAGCGCAAATTCCGCACGTTTCGGACGGTACATCAGGGGGTATCTGCCGGAGTATGAAAAACGAGTATAGGATATAAAAGAATCTGCCGCTAACGGCTGTGATCATGGACTGAATGGGTGTCATGACGGAGCTGCTGGCGGCAGATTCTTGTCATAACTGCCCCTTGCATCGGACGTTCAAAACTGATAAAATGTAGAAATCAGGGGACTTTGGAAAAAGGCCCCTTAAATGCGTTGCGGTTTGAAAAATCAGATTCCGCATTGACCGCGGAAGGGAATACCTGGCGGCCAGCGGAAATTCGAAAAGGAGATAAAAATGTTAATTATTGCAGGTCTCGGAAACCCGGGAAAGGAATATGAAAATACAAGACATAATGCGGGCTTTATGGTCATGGATGCCCTCGCGGAGAAGATCGGGGCGGATATCTCAGAGAAGAAGCACAAGGCGCTCTGTGGGAAAGGCGTCATCGGCGGGGAGAAGGTCATTCTCATGAAGCCGCAGACATATATGAATTCCAGCGGGGAGAGCATCCGCGCAGCGGCAGATTATTATAAGGTAGATCCGGAGGATATCCTGATCGTGTATGACGATATCAGCCTTGCACCGGGACAGTTAAGAATCCGCGCCAAGGGAAGCGCGGGCGGACATAACGGAATCAAGAGTATTATTGCGCATCTTGGAACACAGGAATTTCCGCGGGTGAAGGTCGGAGTCGGCGAGAAGCCGTCCCGGATGGATCTTGCTGATTATGTGCTGGGGCATTTCTCAAAGGAAGAACAGGCGACGATGGATGACGCGGTGAAGGAAGCGGCGGACGCGGTGTGCGAGATCGTGAACGTGGGGATCGCGCAGGCGATGAATGACCATAACCGCAAAAAGGAAGAGAAATAGTATTCTACAGGTAAAATCCGGCATGGATCATTGTTGAGTAGGACGCTACAAGATATTTACTTGATAATTAAAATTATTTCAAAAAAATCTGCAATTCGAAATATTCAGAGCTAACAAAAAACAGGAGGAACCATGGCTGAAGTTTTTGCAAATCCGCTCGTAGATCTGGCGGAGTATACTGATATGAAGCAGGATCTGGACCAGGGGAAAGGCCCGGTCCAGATCAGCGGCGTGACGGATTCCCAGAAAGTCCATGTGATGCATGAACTCTCAAAGGACAATCCGTGGCGGCTCGTTGTGACCTATGACGATACCCGCGCGAAGGAGATATTCGATGATTTCAGCTATTTTGAGCCGAATACCTGGCTGTATCCGGCAAGGGATCTTCTGTTTTACAGCTCGGATATCCACGGAAATCTTCTGACAAGACAGAGAATGCAGGTTTTTAAGCATTTGTTGGAAGATGAAGGCGGAGTTGTTGTGACAACGGTGGATGGTCTGATGGACCATCTTCTGCCGCTTTCCATGATCAAAGAAAGCTGCCTGAATATCATGGTGGGGCAGACGCTTGATATGGAGGAGATCAAGCATCTTCTCACCGGCATGGGCTATGAGCGCATGGGACAGGTGGATGGCATGGGACAGTTTTCTGTCCGTGGAGGAATTTTAGATGTGTTCCCACTGACGGAGGAGGTTCCGGTCCGGATCGAGCTCTGGGGCGACGAGGTGGATTCCATCCGTTCCTTTGATGCCGAGAGCCAGCGGTCGATCCAGCAGATGGACGAAGTTACGATCTATCCGGCGGCGGAGCTGATCCTCACGAAGGAACATATCGAAGAGGGAATTTTGTGCCTGGAAGCCGACGAGAAAAAGCAGGAAAAAGCGTTCCGGGACCAGAAAAAGCCGGAGGAGGCCCAGCGGATCCGGCGGGCTGTCGGGGAGCTTGTAGAATCCTTAAAGGAGGGCTTTGATGTCCAGACGCTGGACGCGTATATTCGGTATTTCTGTCAGGATACGGTTTCATTTCTTGACTATATGAAAGAAGTGGGCGCTAAGGTCACTTTGGTGTCTTCTGGGGCAGCCGGAAAAACAGCCGAAAAGAAACCGGCATCTGGTCTCGCGTTGATTTTAGACGAGCCCCAGCGCATGAAGGAAAAAGCCGAGACCGTTGAGACGGAGTTCCGCGAGAGCATGTCCCACCGTCTGGAGCAGGGCTATATTCTGCCGGGGCAGGCGGACCTCTTATTCGCTTCAAAGACAGTGCTGGCGGAGTGCCATACGCCTCACTCGATCTTCATGACAGGTCTCGACCAGCGTCTTCCGGGAATGACTGTAAAGGCGAAATACAGCCTGACCGGAAAGAACTTAAACTCCTATCAGAACAGCTTCGAGATCCTGATCAAGGATCTCACAAAATGGAAAAAGGACGGTTACCGCGTTGTTCTCCTTTCCGCGTCAAGAACCAGGGCGAGTCGCCTTGCGGGGGATTTAAGAGAGTATGATCTCCGTGCCTTCTGCCCGGAGGATGCGGGGCGCCCGGTGGCTCCGGGGGAGATCCTGGTCACTTACGGAAAGCTCCATAAGGGCTTTGAATACCCGCTGATCAAATTTGTCGTCATCACCGAGGGCGATATGTTTGGCGTGGAAAAACGGAAGAAGAAGCGGAAAAAGTACAATTACGAGGGAAAGAAGATCAGCAGCTTCTCCGAACTTTCTGTCGGCGACTACGTGGTGCATGAGAGCCATGGTCTCGGCATCTACAAGGGAATCGAGAAGATCGAGCAGGATCATGTCATCAAGGACTATATCAAGGTCGAGTACGGTGACGGCGGAAACCTCTATCTTCCGGCGACCCGTCTGGAGGGAATTCAGAAGTATGCCGGGGCTGACGCAAAGGTCCCGAAGTTAAATAAGCTTGGCGGGACTGAGTGGACGAAGACGAAGACAAAGGTCCGCACGGCAGTCCGGGAGATCGCAAAGGAGCTTGTGGAGCTCTATGCGGCGCGTCAGGACGCGGAGGGATTTCAGTACGGACCGGATACGGTGTGGCAGAAGGAATTCGAGGAGATGTTCCCCTATGATGAGACGGACGACCAGCTTACCGCCATCGATGATACGAAGCGGGACATGGAGAGCAAGAAGATCATGGACCGCCTGATCTGCGGAGATGTGGGCTACGGAAAGACGGAGATCGCGCTCCGGGCAGCTTTTAAAGCCGTACAGGAAGAAAAGCAGGTGGTCTATCTGGTCCCGACAACGATCCTCGCGCAGCAGATCTACAATACCTTTGTCCAGAGAATGAAGGATTTTCCGGTGCGGGTGGACATGATGTCGCGCTTCCGGACACCGGGAGAGATGAAGAAGACAGTAGAAGGACTGAAAAAGGGGTATGTGGATATTATTGTCGGCACACACAGAGTCCTGTCAAAGGATGTACAGTTTAAGAACCTTGGACTTCTGATCGTCGATGAGGAGCAGCGGTTCGGTGTGACCCACAAAGAGAAGATCAAGCAGATGAAGCAGAACGTGGACGTTCTGACCCTGACAGCGACGCCGATCCCGCGGACTCTGCATATGAGCCTTATCGGGATCCGTGACATGAGTGTTCTCGAGGAGCCGCCGGTGGACCGTGTTCCGATCCAGACCTATGTCATGGAGTACAACGACGAGATGATCCGTGAGGCGATCCACAGAGAATTAGGGCGCGGCGGGCAGGTGTACTATGTATACAACCGTGTCAATAACATCGACGAGGTGGCAAACCATGTGGCGTCTCTCGTGCCCGACGCAAATGTGGCTTTTGCCCATGGACAGATGAATGAGCATCAGCTCGAGAAGATCATGCTGGATTTCATCAACGGCGATATTGATGTTCTCGTGTCTACAACGATCATCGAGACGGGGCTGGATATCCCGAATGCCAACACGATGATCATTCAGGACGCGGATCGTCTTGGCCTTTCCCAGCTCTACCAGATCCGGGGGCGGATCGGACGGTCGAACCGTACCTCCTATGCGTTCCTGATGTATAAACGGGATAAGATGTTAAAGGAGGATGCGGAAAAACGTCTTCAGGCGATCCGGGAGTTCACAGAGCTGGGATCCGGGATCAAGATCGCGATGCGTGACCTTGAGATCCGCGGCGCGGGAAATATCCTCGGAGCGGAACAGCATGGACACATGGAGGCAGTCGGATATGATCTTTACTGCAAGATGCTCAACGAGGCGGTCATTGCCTTAAAGGGCGGACAGGAGGAGGAGGAAACCTTTGAGACCGTGGTGGATTGCGATATCGACGCATTTATTCCGGACGGATATATCAAGAATGAGTATCTGAAGCTTGATGTATACAAGAGAATTTCCGCCATCGAGACGGACGACGAGTATATGGATATGCAGGATGAGCTGATCGACCGCTTTGGCGATATTCCGAAATCTGTGGATAATCTGCTCCGGGTTGCGGAGTTAAAGGCGATGGCGCACCGGGCGTATGTGACCGAGGTGGACATCAACACCCAGGAGATCCGCATCGAACTCTACCCAAAGGCAAAGCTCGATGTCACCGGGATCCCGGCGCTTATTGCCGAGTATAAGACTGCGTTACGCTTTGCCCAGGGAGAGAAGCCGGTGCTGTTCTATCAGGATAAAGGAAAGAAGCATAAGGATTGCGAGCCGATGATGGAGAAGGCGAAGGAATTGCTGGGGAAGCTTGGGGAACTGGCTGAGAGCAAGAAATGAGTATATGAAAAATGGGGGATGAAGACTAAAGAATGACGATAAAGAAACCTAAGTTATCTTTGGATGAGCAAATTGAACACTTGAAGGATAAAGGTATTCTGTTTAACATTATGGATGAGAGTGATGCTAAGAAATATTTAGAACAAAATAATAATTATTTTAAGCTCACAGCGTACAGAAAAAACTATAACAAACATCCAGATGGGAAGAATAAAGGAAAATATATAAATCTTGAATTTGCGTATCTGGTAGATATGGCAATTATAGACATGAGGCTTCGATATCAAATCGTTCATATGGCACTTGATATCGAGCATCATGCAAAACTCCAGCTTTTGAGAAAACTGGATGAGTATGATGAGGATGGCTATCAAATCGTACAGGATTATATTAATTCTTTGACGGAAAGACAGAAAAAGATATATGACGGTGAAATCGAGAGATGCAGAAGGAGCATTTATTGTAGTGGTATTATTGAAAAGTATGATGATGCTTATCCTGTATGGGCGTTTGTAGAAATCATAACGTTGGGAAGATTTGTTGATTTCTATGGGTTTTGTGCAAAAAGATTTGCGGATAGGGACATGATGGATAATTACTATAATTTGTTAACATGTAAAAAGATTAGAAATGCATCTGCACACAATAACTGTATTCTTAATGATTTAAAAGCTAGAACTTCGACGAATGTAACCAATGCATCGATTACCGCCAAACTTATGACCATTCAAGGCATGAATATGAATTTTCGTAAAAATCGCATGAGTAATGCAAGGATTCAGCAAATAGTAATATTGTTCTATCGTAACTGTTCAATAGGTCTGCGCACTTGCTGCGCTGACCGTAAGAAAACATAGGCTGGAAGGCAAAAATCCCATCAGCGAAGCTGATCTGGAATGGATTTTTGCACGTAACTATGAAGGTACTGAATAGTTACGTTCTATCTACATAAAACAATGGTTGAGAGTGATGGAATACGGAAAGTAGCAGAGGACGAGCTTCAGAAATTAATGGGACGAGTTAATAAACATCAGGAGTATTATCTATCAAATTCAATGATTAGTAGTACATTTAATTTTCTCAAATTAGTGGTTGACAATTGGTTCAAGACAGCATAAAATATAGATACATGGAAAAAGTTTAACTTTTGCGGAGCGGCATTGTGGATACGATGTTTGCTCCGCTTTTCTTTTTAGAAAATGTGTTTTGCGGTAAAAAGAGGTACAAATTTGGATGAAATAGCGTTAAAATTATGTGATATACAGGGGAGATTATTTGAGCTATCAGCGAATCAGAAGTATGATAGTATAAAATTCATTCGTGTGTTTATGAATTCAGATGTGTCAAGAGCGCTTGACTCAAAATATAATCGTATGCAATGGGCAGGGGAAGAATATCTCTTGGAGGAAGTTGTGGATAATGCTGGCAATAAAGTGTCGGTTGGCGGAGAAGTATTTTCAAAAGATGTCCTGTATTGGATTGGCTACATTTATCGTTATTGGCATTACTACAGCGGTGAGGATAGCAAAAAGATATACAAACAAGCACCGGTCGAAGTTATGAAACGAAATTATATGATGTTTCATACGATGGATCCGGTTCTCGCGATTGAGGATTTGAAGAAAATTTATAATCAGAAAAAATAAGAGAAACACGTACTGACTGGAGTTGGATAGAGCTCAATTTTAGACAGTACGTGTTTTACTTATATGAACAGCGAGAAAAAGGAATATGAAAATCACAGTGATTTGAGAAACAAATTGTGATTTCTGAAGTTTTAGAGAAAAGTGCAGGTATAGATCAGAGAGTCTGTATGCAGAAAACTTATTTCGAACACCCCAGAATTTCTTCTGCCCGCTTCACCGTGTCTGCAGTCGGCGGATCCACATCTTTTAAGGTGTAGGGGATTCCAAGGGACTCCCATTTGTAGATGCCGAGTGTATGGTACGGAAGAACTTCCACTTTTTTTACATTGGACAGCGTATCTAAAAACGCACGGATGCCGTGAAGATTCTCATTGTCATCGGTCACGCCGGGGACGAGGACGTGGCGGATCCACATGGGTTTGCCGATCTCATTCAGGTATCTGGCGAAAGCCAGGATATTTTCGTTGGTATGGCCGGTGAGAGCGCGGTGCTTTTCCGGATCGATGTGTTTTAAGTCCAGCATGACAAGATCGGTATTTTCCATGAGATCGGTGAGCTTTGAGAAAAATGGATTTTCTCTTGTAAACGGCTGTCCCGCGGTGTCAAGCACTGTGCCGACGCCGTTTTCCTTTGCAAGACGGAAAAGTTCATTCATGAAATCGATCTGTAAGAGCGGTTCGCCTCCACTGACCGTGATGCCGCCCTCTTTGCCCCAGTAGCGCTTGTAGCGGAGCGCCTGTCTGATCAGGGCAGAGGGGGTCATTTCTTTATAATTACAGACGGAAGAAGGCGCTGCGCTGTCAGAAGCTGTATTTTGGACAGTGTTCGCATGAGCTTGAGCTGCGTTTTCGGAGATCTGTTGCTCAGAAACGGCATCAGCGTTCGCTAATTTCCATGTATCCGGATTATGACAATACCGGCACCGCATATGGCAGCCCTGAAGGAATGTCACAAAGCGGACGCCGGGTCCGTCTACGGAACCAAAACTGTCGATGGAGTGAATGTAGCCTGTTGTTTCCATATAAAAGTTTCCCTTCTCCCGGAATCTGCCGGGGATAAAAATAAAGGTAAAATGAGCAGTGCGGTGCAAAAGCGCAAACACTAAAACCTCAATGCCAAGACAGAAAAAAACTTCATAATTTAGACTCAGCCGGGAATAAACAACATTCCCGGCTGATTTTAAATGGATAAATTTACATTGCCTCGTGGCAGGTTCTTGCGATGACGTCAAGCTGCTGCTCTCTTGTCAGGTCGATAAACTTAACCGCATAACCGGAAACACGGATCGTGAAGTTTGCATACTCCGGTTTCTCCGGATGTTCCATCGCGTCTTTTAACTTATCAAGACCGAAGACATTCACGTTGAGGTGATGAGCGCCCTGGTCAAAGTATCCGTCGAGAACATGAACGAGGTTGTTCTTTCTCTCATCCTCAGAATGTCCGAGAGCACCCGGAGCGATCGTCTCAGTGTTGGAGATTCCGTCGAGAGCGTACTCATACGGAAGCTTTGCAACGGAGTTCAAGGAAGCAAGAAGACCATTCTGCTCAGCGCCGTAGGACGGAGTTGCGCCCGGTGCGAACGGTGTGAACGCTGCACGGCCGTCCGGGAGAGCGCCTGTTGCCTTACCATAAACCACATTGGATGTGATCGTAAGGATCGAAGTAGTCGGTTCGGAATTTCTGTAGGTGTGGTACTTCTTAACCTTCTTTAAGAATGTCTTTAACAGCCAAACCGCGATATCATCCGCACGGTCATCATCGTTTCCGTAACGCGGGAAATCACCCTCTGTTACGAAGCTTGTCGCCATACCGTTCTCGTCGCGGACAACCTTTACCTTTGCGTACTTGATCGCAGAGAGGGAGTCTACCACGTGGGAGAAGCCTGCGATACCGGTTGCGAAGGTACGCCGTACATCGGTATCGATGAGAGCCATCTCGGCTGCCTCATAGTAATATTTATCGTGCATATACTGGATCAGGTTCAGGATGTTTACATAGATTCCTGCCAGCCAGTCCATCATCAGGTCATACTTATGCATCACCTCGTCATAATCAAGATACTCGGAGGTGATCGGTGCGTACTCCGGACCAGCCTGCATCGGCTTTCCGTCCTTTGTCTTGTACTTCTCGTCTTTACCGCCGTTGATCGCGTAGAGCAGGCACTTCGCAAGGTTTGCACGTGCTCCGAAGAACTGCATCTCCTTACCTGTCTGGGTAGCGGATACGCAGCAGCAGATGCTGTAGTCATCGCCCCATACCGGACGCATCACATCATCATTCTCATACTGGATTGAGGATGTGTCAACGGAGATCTTTGCCGCGTACTTTTTGAAATTCTCCGGGAGACGGGAGGAGTAAAGTACAGTCAGGTTCGGCTCCGGGGACGGTCCCATGTTCTCTAAAGTATGGAGGAAACGGAAGTCTGTCTTTGTTACCATGTGACGCCCATCCTGTCCGAGACCTGCAACTTCCAGTGTCGCCCAAACCGGATCACCGGAGAAGAGCTGGTTGTAGGACGGAATTCTCGCGAACTTCACCATGCGGAATTTCATGGTCATATGGTCGATCAGCTCCTGTGCCTGGGACTCGGTAAGTGTACCTTCCTCGAGGTCACGGTTTACGTAGATATCGATAAAGGTAGAGATACGTCCAACGCTCATAGCTGCGCCGTTCTGAGTCTTAACAGCGGCAAGATAGCCGAAATAAAGCCACTGGATTGCCTCTTTTGCGTTTGTTGCCGGAGCGGAAATGTCATAGCCGTAGATCTTTGCCATCTCTTTCATGCCCTTTAAGGCACGGATCTGCTCTGCGATCTCCTCTCTCTGGCGGATGATCTCATCGTACATCGCACCGTTTCCGCAGAGATCCAGGTCTTTCTTCTTTTCTTCGATCAGGAAGTCGATACCGTAGAGGGCCACACGGCGGTAGTCGCCGACGATACGTCCACGTCCGTAGGTATCCGGAAGACCGGTTACGATGTGGCAGTGGCGGGCAGCCTTCATCTCCGGTGTGTAGGCATCAAAAACAGCCTGGTTGTGAGTTTTGTGGTATTCAGTGAAGATCTTGTGGAACTTCTCATTTACCTTATATCCGTAAGTTTCGGCAGCTTCCTCCGCCATCTTGATTCCGCCGAAAGGCATGAATGCACGTTTTAACGGTTTGTCTGTCTGGAGTCCGACGATGGTCTCGAGGTCTTTTAAGCTCTCGTCGATATAGCCCGGGCCGTAGGAAGTCAGGCTGGACACGATCTCAGTCTCGCACTCTAAGACACCGCCTTTTTTGCGTTCCTCTTTCTGGAGCTCCTGAAGACGTCCCCAGAGTTTATCGGTAGCTTCGGTCGGAGCTGCAAGGAAATCCTCGGTTCCGTCGTACTGGGTATAGTTATTCTGGATGAATTCGCGGACATTGACCTCGTCGGTCCATTTTGCGCCCTGGAATCCTCTCCAGGCTTTTTTGAAAACATCAGCGTTTCCGTTTCTGGTATTCTGTTCAGACATGGTGGTTCCTCCTTGTTTCCATTACTATTACATATTGTTAAAAAGGGATCATTCTGAAATCTTCGGTTGTGAAGAAATGCTTCGCCATTATAACAGATCGTGACAGGAAAAAACAATACTCTAAATGAGAATCATTATCAAAATCTGTCATATGGGAAATTTTCTCTTTAGGGAGATCTCAGCTGTTACAGAATCACAGCACGGCGCAGAATGCGCCATCAGACAAAAGGGCAAAAAAACAGCCCACGGTCTGCGCTATGATTGCCCAGACGGTCGGCTTTCTTCGATCATACTTCACGTGGTTTATCCACTTATCCGTCAGTCATATGATCGGTATAAGCTATATATACCAGATGTTGTGGGGGAAGTCAAGTGGAAATAAAAGGTCTGACCAAAAACGCAAAGGGCAGTAATTCATATGGGTTGACGGAAATGTCCCATGCGGGGTACAATGAAATTATATTACTTTCGGGGGAAACAGGGGGGAATTGCGGATGCTGAGAGTACTGATCGCCGACGACGAGAGCAAGGTGTGCCAGCTGATCGAGAAGCTTGTGGACTGGGATGCGCTTGGGATGGAGGTTGTCGCAGTTGCCGAGAACGGGATCGAGGCGTTGGGAAAAATAAAAGAATTTCACCCGGATATCGTGATCACGGATATCCGGATGCCGGGATATGACGGGCTGGACCTGATCCGGCTGGGAAAAGAGGAAGCTCCGGAGGCAGAGTTTGTGATCATTAGCGGTTACCGCCATTTTGAATACGCGCAGATGGCGATCCGGTACGGGGTGAACGCGTATCTCTTAAAACCGATAAAAAAGGACGAGCTGACGGAGACATTAAAACGCCTCAGCACCCGTTTCCGGGTGCAGACGGAGCAGCTGAGCCAGGAGGAGAAGACCAGACTGGCGATCAGAAGCGATGAGAAGAACCTGAGACAGGCCTTTTTACAGGATCTTGTGGGGAGAAGAAATAAGGAGACCCTGTCGCAGCCGCTTTTGGAGATCAACCGGGAATTTCACTATCGTTTTGAGCCGGGGGAATTCTGCATCGCCATCTTAAAACTGGACGGTCGTGTCTGCGACGAGGAGCAGAATGTCCAGTTTATGGCGGAGAAAGTCCAGTCTGCGGCGGAAAGATTTTTAAAAGACTATGTCATGGAGACAGAGAATACGGAGCTCAACGGATTCCATTTCTTTCTGCTGAACTATGACGCAGAGGACCGGATGCAGATCCGGAGACAGATGAAAGCCCTGCTCTCGGAGATTCGGGTCCAGGGGGATATTTTAAAGAACCTGTCGGTGACACTGGCACTCGGAGAGGGCGTGGGAAGTCTCCCGGAGATCGGCAGTTCCTTGAAAAATGCCAGACTCCTCATCGAGGAGCGGCTGCTCGCAGGAACGGGAAAGCTGATGGAAGGAAAGATCGAAAGCGGGGAGTCCTTCGCGGACAGTGAGATCTTCGCGAAATTTAATGACCGGATCGCCCACACGCTCGAGAGTCTGGATTCCTTTGCAGTGCGGGAAGAACTGATCTATCTGAAAACGAAAATGCTGGCTGAAAAGGAGATCAGCGGTCATGAGATCCTTCAGATGACGAAGGAGATCTGCAACCAGTACCTGTTTTTTATGAAAAAGTACCGCCTTCCGGTGGAAGAGAACTTTATGGAGAACTTCAGCGTCAGTGCCGACAACTGTGCAGATGCGGCGGAGCTTTTCGATTATCTGACGAGACGGATCACGACTTCCTATGAGAAGGCAGCAAGGTTAAAGCGGCAGGATGAAAACCGCCCGATCCGCGTGGTGAAAAAGTATGTGGAAGAACATTTTGGAGAGCCGCTGACGCTGGAAGAACTCAGTCAGGTTGTGGATCTCTCCCCGACATACCTTAGCACGATCTTTAAAAAGGATACGGGGATGACGTTTCTGGAATACCTCTCGAAGGTTCGCATGGACATGGCAAAAAAGCTCTTAAAGGAGACAAATGACACGGTGGCCGATATCTGCGGGAAGGTCGGTTACAGCGATGTGCGGTATTTCACGAAGACCTTTACAAAATATGCGGGTTTAAAGCCCAAGGAATACAGAAAGCTGTACTCATGATGGAGAAGAAATATACCGATGAGAAAAATTACCTGTCCGTCCGGATCAAATGGTGTGCACTTCTCGCAGCCGGGCTGATCGGGGCATTCCTCGTGAGAATGTGGGTGGTGTGCATCCGGGAAATGCAGTCCCTGATGGTCCCGGCTGTATTTACGGCGCTTTCCGCTGCTCTGGCGGTGATCGTCTACCGGACGGTGCTGATCCCATACCGGGAGACTCGGAAGATCTATGAGCAGTTTGTCATGGGCTATGTCATGGAGGACCTTTTTAAGGTCCGCTATCCGTTTTCACCGGAGAGTGAGCAGGCAGTCCTGCGCCTGAACGAGATCATCGACCGGAACAACCTGATCGCGATCTCGAAGAAACAGGCGGAGTATCTGGCGCTTCAGAACCAGATCAATCCCCATTTCCTCTACAACACGCTGGAGGGGATCCGGAGTGAGGCGCTGATCGCGGGGCTGGACAGCATCGCGGAGATGACGGAGGCGCTGGCGACCTTCTTCCGCTACACGATCTCAAACCTGGAAAATCTCGTGACGCTGGAGGACGAACTTGCCAATATCGAGAATTATTACTATATTCAACAGTTCCGATTCGGTTCCAAACTGGACCTGAAGATCCAGTATGACCGGGATCCGGACGACGATTTCACGGAGATGGATTTTCTGCAGTGCAAACTTCCGAAGCTGACATTGCAGCCGATCGTGGAAAATTCCATCTACCACGGGATCGAGCGAAAGATCGGAAAAGGTCATCTTGTGATCCGGATCAGTGCGAGTGAGGAACGGCTCTACATCAGAATTTCCGATGATGGACGCGGAATGACGGACGAAAAACTGAAGGAACTGAATGAAAAACTGCGCCGTCTTGATGTGGAGACAGATGTCCCGGAAAAAGAGGAGGAGAAGAAGCCGGCCCGCGGCGGGATCGCGGTGGTGAACGTGAACAGGCGGATCAGGCTCCTCTTCGGCGAGGAGTACGGAATCCATGTCTACAGCAAAGAGGGGATCGGAACTGATGTCATAGTGGAGCTTCCGCTGGTGCGCGACGGGGATCGTCAGGGAGGATGGCGATGAGAAAAGAACTTCTTCGAATATCGCATGTCGATCTTGAACGGGACGGAGAGCTGCTCTTGGATGATCTGGAATTCCAGATGTTTGCCGGGGAGATCGTTGGCCTAGTGGCTCGGAACCGGAAAGGCCAGAAAGAGATGGTGGATCTGATCTGCCGGAACGATCCGATCAGCCTGGGATCCGTGTGGTATGACGGAAACGTTGTAAATAGCTACGCCTACAGCAGCGGCGAGTCCAACAAGGTGGCGCTGATCGAGCAGAAGAGCCATCTCGTGCAGGGACTCAGCGTTGTGGACAACCTTTTTATCCTGCGGGAAGGTTTCCGGAAATATTTTATCAATGAGCAGGTGATCTTTAGCCAGGCGGTCCGCTTTTTTGAGGAAAAAGGGCTGAAAGTGGACCTGGAAAAGAGAGTGGAGAACCTGACAGAGCTTGAGAGATGCTTTGTGGAGCTCGGAAAGGCGCTGCTTTCGGGCTGTCATCTCATTATCGTGGATAACCCGGCGAACTATTTGAGCCAGTATGAGCTCTTCGAGTTCCAGCAGATGTTAAAGAAGATCCGGAAAGAGGGGATCTCCGTGCTCTATGTGGGAAACCACCACCAGGAGCTCTTTAAGATCGCGGACCGGACCGCACTTTTTTCGGACGGTCACATCTACAAGGTCTTTGAGCGGGATGAGATGACGGACGAAAAGATGGCACCGTACATCTCAGAATGGAAGATCATGTCCACGGAGAATGATCAGGATGCCGAGGATGACGGGATCCTGCACTTTCACACCGTGGGAGTCGGAAATTTAAATGGTCTTCGCTTCATCCTGCACCGCGGTGAGTGTATGACGATCCTCGACAAGGAGAATAAGATCGCAGGGGACATGATGGATCTGATGACCGGGAAGAAGCGGTGCAGATCAGGATGGATCACAGTGGAACATGTGACCTACACGCAGAAAAAAGCGGCGGATTATCTCGATGAGGGGATCGCCGTGATCCCGGCGGACGGGGTAAACCGGCTGCTGTTTCTGGATGGGAGCTACATGGAGAACCTGACATTTCTCCTAGACCGAAAACTCAAAAAAAGCCTGATTCCGGGGAAGATCTATAGGAGCATCCATTCAGAATATCTGCCGCTCGTGGGGCCGGTGATCGACGCGCCCTGTGTGCGCGATATTCCGCAGGAAGACCAGTTTGCCCTGCTCTATCATAAGATGAATCTTCTGCGTCCGCGGATCATGGTCTGCATCCAGCCGCTCGCAAAGGGCGACATGTTCTGCCGCATGAGAATTTTAAATGTGCTGCGCCAGATCCAGAAACAGGGGACGGCGATACTCATGATCACCGCGAGTATCTCCGATACGCTTGATATCTCGGACCGACTGCTCGTCGTGGAGCAGGGGAAGGTGGCGGCAGTGTATGAGAAGAGTGAGTTTAAGAGAATTGTGAGGTAGGATTGGAGCTGCCCCGTCCTGTTGTATACATCAAAATATTGTCCCCCATAACCGTAGGATTGTCCTCTGTTACGGGGGACATTTTTCATGTAAGATGGAACTAACAGGGGAGGTCTATATGAACGAGTATATAGGAATCGATATCGGCGGGACGAAAACAGCCATCGTTCGTGGAGACGAGAACGGAACGATCCTTGAAAAGAAGCGATTCGCGACGACAACGAAGGGAGAAACTCTGGAAATGATCTTTCAGAGCGTTGCGGATCTGAAAACAGATCAGACGAAAGCGATCGGCGTCAGCTGCGGCGGACCGTTAAACAGCAGGACGGGTGTGATCCTGGGACCTCCGAATCTTCCGGGATGGGACGAAGTTCCGATTACGGATATGCTGACGGAGCGGTTCGGACTTCCGGCATATTTAAGAAATGATGCGGATGCCTGTGCCGTGGCGGAATGGCAGTTCGGAGCCGGAAAAGGCGCGGAGAACATGATCTTTCTTACCTTCGGGACCGGGATCGGCGCGGGGCTGATCTTAAACGGAAAGCTCTACGAAGGAACATGCGGGCTGGCCGGGGAGATCGGTCATGTACGGCTTTTTGAGGATGGACACGTTGGCTACGGAAAGTCCGGCTCGTACGAAGGATATGTGAGCGGCGGCGGGATCGCCCAGTACGGAAAAGGAACCGCGGCGGAGCTAGGAAAACGGGCGGAAGAAGGAGATCCGGAGACGTTGCAGATCTGGGCGCAGACAGGAGAACATCTTGGAAGCATGCTGGCGATCCTGATCGACCTTTTAAATCCGGAGGTGATCGTCATCGGAAGTATTTTCGTCCGGGCGGAGAAGTATCTGAGAGCTTCCATGGAAGAAAAGATCCGGAAAGAAGCACTGAAACCGGGCGTAGAGATCTGCCGGATCGTTCCGGCGGGACTCGGGGAATCAATCGGAGATATCGCGGCACTCTGTGTCGCCATGAACCTGTAAAAAATGAAAATGCCGGGATTTGCGGAGAAACCACAAAAAGAATGTAACTGTCCGGAATCCCTGCAGTTACAGGAAAAACATTAGAAATATAGCCACAAAAGGATGTGCAGGGCATATTTTCGCACACATAAAACGACCCGGTAGACCGGATCAAACGAGAAACCAAAACTGGAAAGTGGGGGAGAAGATGGGCGAAGTAATTGTTTCAATGAAAGACATCGTCAAGACATTCCCGGGCGTCAAAGCCCTGGATCATGTAAATTTCGAACTCCGGTCGGGAGAGGTCATGGCGCTTCTCGGGGAGAACGGAGCAGGAAAATCTACACTGATGAAGATCTTAAGCGGTGTTTATACAAAAGACAGCGGAACGATGACCATATTCGGAACGGAATATGACAATCTGACGCCGAAGCAGGCACAGGACGTCGGCGTTGCGATCATCCACCAGGAGTTAAACATGTGCCGCCACTTATCGGTCGCGGAAAACATGTTCCTCGGAAGAGAGAAGGTCAACGGGATCGTCTTAAATGACCGGGAGATGGAGGCAGAGGCGGCAAAGATCCTCGGCGATCTGAAGATCGACATCGACCCGAGACAGACCGTCGGCGATCTTCCGGTATCCAAACAGCAGATGGTCGAGATCGCGAAGGCACTTTCGATCCACGCGAAGATCCTGATCATGGATGAGCCGACTTCTTCCCTGACAGCAAAAGAGATCGAGGAGCTCTTCCGGATCATCCGCCAGTTAAAGGCAGACGGCTGCGGAATCGTCTATATTTCCCATCGTCTGGAGGAGCTGAAGGCCATCGTGGACCGGGTGACGATTATGCGTGACGGTCAGTATATCACAGACGGAAATTTCGCAGATATGACGATGGAACAGATCATCGCAAACATGGTCGGCCGTGAGATCAAGGAACAGTTCCCGAGAGTCTCCTGCCCGAAAGGAAAGAAGATCTTCGAGGTGAAAAACTTAAATGCCGGACATCTCGTCCGCGACATCAATTTCTCCCTCTATGAGGGCGAGATCGTCGGATTCGCGGGACTGATGGGAGCGGGACGTACCGAGACAACGAGAGCGATCTTCGGAGTTGACCCGAAGACCAGAGGGGAGATCTGGCTGGACGGAAAAGAAGTGAAGATCACCTGTCCGATGGACGCGATCAAAGCCGGGATCGTACTGGCGCCGGAGGACCGGAAAAAAGACGGTCTCTGCACGAAACTCAGCATCCGTCATAACCTGGCACTCCCGAACCTGGACCTCATCTGCAGCAAGCTCGGCGTGATCAGCAGTAAAAAGGAGGACGACCTCTGCGAGAAGGCGGTGAAGGACCTCCTGATCAAGACCCCGACGGTGGAGGTCAACGCGGGCAATCTTTCCGGAGGAAACCAGCAGAAAGTGGTTGTCGGAAAGTGGCTGGCGAGAAATTCCAGAGTCGTGATCTTCGATGAGCCGACACGAGGCATCGATGTAGGCGCGAAGGTCGAGATCTACAACCTGATGAACCAGTTAAAGAAACAGGGCATTGCCGTTATGTTCGTCTCCTCGGAGATGCCGGAAGTCCTGGGAATCGCGGACCGCGTCATCGTCATGTGCGACGGAAAGATCACCGGCGAAGTCATGGCGAAGGAGACAAGCCAGAATGAGGTTCTGAAGTTCGCTACCGAATTTGAGAAGAAACAACAGGTTAGCTGAGGGAGGACAGGAGAATGAATGAAAAGAAGCAGAGTACAGTAAAGCGGATCCTGGGGACACGCGGAATGGGCGCGGTCATCACGGCATTCGCGGGACTGATCATCATCTATGTAGCATTCGGTCTCATCGACCGTAAAGTATTTGCAGGACAGAACGTCATGAACCTTCTGCGTTCCATGTCAAAGTACCTTCTGATCGGCGTCGGACAGAGCTATCTTCTGATCACCGGAAACATCGATCTCTCGATCGGTTCCATGGTCGGAATGAGCGCCATGATCTCGGCAACCCTGATGGCGATGGGCGTCAATCCGTTCGTTGCGATGGCGGTTGCGATGGCGTGCTGCCTGGTTACCGGAGTGATCAACGGAATGTTAGTCGGAAAGTTCAAGCTTCCGCCGTTCATCGCTACCCTGGGTACCATGTTCGTGACACGAGGCGTTGCCTACATGGTCAATAACAACCGAAACACGGATGCCATCGCCACCGGTATCGGAAAGGAAGCAGGGGATAAGTTCCAGAACGTCTTCTACTATGGAAAGACACTTGGTGTTTACAACACCTTCTGGATCGCTCTCGTGATCTTTCTGATCTTCTTCTTCCTGCTCTCAAAGACCCGCACAGGAAGACATATTTACGCGATCGGCTCCAACGTGGATGCTGCGAAACTGTCCGGTGTGAATGTTGTAAATACAACAATTAAGGCATATCTGGTAAGTGCTGTCTGCGCGTGTGTCGTTGGTTATATCCTCTGCGCACAGGCAGGAATGGGCAACATGGAAGCAGGAAACATGTACGAGATGTACGGCGTTGCGGCCGGCGTTATCGGCGGCATCTCCCCGCTCGGCGGAACAGGACTTCTGCTCGGAACCTTTGCTGGTGCGGCTGTATGGCAGACACTGGAGAATGGTCTGAACATGATCGGTGCACAGGTCGGCATCCAGAGACTTGTCATCGGTATCATCGTTGTATTCTCTGTACTTCTTGATGTTGTCGTTCGTTCCGGAAACTTCGGAAAGAAAGCATCCAAATAAGACAGAGAAAAAACTGTTTTGTGTCTGCGGCATTTTGCAGCAACAGTCGGTCCGCGGTCCTGCATGAGAATAAGCAGGATGCTGGTCCGGAAATATCGTTACATGGATATCTAACTCCCATGATATACGGGAGTTACATATAAGAAAATCTTAAGGAGGATTTTTATGAAAAAGAGATTGTTCGCACTGTTAAGCTGTGCAGCCCTTGCGGCAGCCAGCATCACCGGCTGTTCCAGCCAGAAACCTGCAGAATCCGCAGCTGCGTCTGCAGAGGCAGAGTCCACCACAGGTGCTCCGTCCAAAGAAGTCGGCGATTATAAGATCGCGCTGATCACCATGGACTCCATCGACCAGCACTGGGTAACCTTAAACGAGGGTGCTCAGGAAGAGGCGAAAGAGCTCGGCGTGACAGTAAGCTTCATGTCCCCGAACACAAAGGATGACGCTCAGCAGATCGAGTGCGTAAATAACGCAGTCGCAGGCGGCTATCAGGCGATCATCGTAGCGGCAAACGGCCCGGACGCGATCTCTTCCGCACTGAAGGAAGCAAAGGACGCGGGCATTAAGATCGTATACGTTGATTCCCCGGCAAATGTGGAGGCAGAGGCAACCTTCTCTACCGATAACGAGGCAGCTGGTGAGACAGCCGGTAAAGAGATGCTCAAAGCTCTTGAAGAGTCCGGCATCACATCCGGTAAGATCGGTATTGTAAATGTAAACGCAGCAACAGACTCCACAGTCAAGAGAGAAGCCGGATTCCGTAAGGCATTCGAAGGAAAAGGCTTTGAGCTCATGGAGACCCAGTACGGCGAAGGTGACGCAGCGAAGTCCCAGACCATCGCTGAGAACTACATCACACAGGGTGTTGTCGGCATCTTCGGCTGCAACGAGGGGTCCACGACCGGTACCGGTAATGCCATCAAGGCATCCGGCAATACAGGCATCATCGGTGTTGGTTTCGATAAATCCGACGCGATCATGAACCTTATCAATGACGGATATCTTCTCTGCACAATGGCTCAGAACCCGGATCTCATGGGTAGAGACGGTGTTGAGGCAGCTGTCCGTGCGCTTCAGGGTGAGACATTTGGCGGTCTTGTAACGGATACAGGCGTTTCTGTCATCAAGGCAGGCAACACTGAGGATGCAGCAGGAACAACTGACGTGACAGCAACAAAGGACTGGAAGATCGCGCTGATCACCATGGACTCCATCGACCAGCACTGGGTAACTTTAAATGAGGGCGCTCAAGCAGAGGCAAAGGCACTTGGCGTAACCGTAAGCTTCATGTCCCCGAACACAAAGGATGATGCTCAGCAGATCGAGTGTGTGAACAACGCAGTCGCAGGCGGCTATGAGGCAATTATCGTAGCGGCAAACGGCCCGGACGCGATCTCTTCCGCATTAAAGGAAGCCGCTTCCACAGGCGTGAAGATCGTGTATGTTGACTCTCCGGCAAACGTAGAGGCAGAGGCAACCTTCTCCACAGACAACGAGGCAGCTGGTAAGACAGCAGGCGATGAGATGATCAAGGCTCTCGAGGCAGCAGGCATCACATCCGGTAAGATCGGTATCGTAAACGTAAACGCAGCAACAGATTCCACAGTCAAGAGAGAAGCTGGTTTCCGCTCCGCATTTGAAGGAAAAGGTTACGAGCTTATGGAGACTCAGTACGGCGAAGGTGATGCAGCGAAGTCCCAGACCATCGCTGAAAACTACATCACACAGGGCGTTGTCGGCATCTTCGGCTGCAACGAAGGTTCCACGACTGGTACCGGTAATGCGATTAAGGCATCCGGAAAGACAGATATCGTAGGCGTTGGCTTCGATAAATCCGATGCGATCATGAACCTCATCAATGACGGATATCTCCTCTGCACAATGGCTCAGAACCCTGATGTTATGGGTAAAGAGGGCGTAAAGGCAGCAGTGAGAGCGTTAGAGGGCGAAGAACTCGGCGGCGCTGTCAGCGATACAGGCGTATCTGTTCTGAAAAAGAACTGATGTAACTGTGTACGGAACAGTTACGAACTGATAAAGAATTTCAATGGTTACAGTTCGTGCAGCGCATGAATGATGGCCCTGAATGAAAGAAAAGGTGCCGGGCAGGAAAATAAACTGGAAACCGGCACGAAAATGAATTAAAATAACGGTAGCTTCCGCGCGACGGACAGTTACTGAACCATGTAACGCAATGGAACGCCGGGCCGAAAGGATCGGCGTTCCTGCATATAAGGGACAGGAGGACATTTGTATGAAACGCAGTGAGATCAACGCGGCTTTAAAAGAGATGGAACAGATGATTAGGGAGTATCGCTTCGCGATCCCGCCATTCTGCAATTTCACACCGGAAGAGTGGAAGGAAAAAGGCCATGATTACGATGAGATCCGCGACAACATGTTAGGATGGGATATCACGGACTACGGTCTCGGGGACTTCGATAAGGTCGGGTTTTCCCTGATCACGATCCGCAACGGCAACCTGAAGATGAAGGACAAATACACAAAGACATATGCGGAAAAACTCCTGTACATCAAAGAGGGGCAGTATTCCCCGATGCACTTCCACTGGTCCAAGATGGAGGATATCATCAACCGTGGCGGCGGAAATGTTCTGATCCGTGTATACAATTCCACGAAGGATGAGGATCTCGATAAAGTGAACGATGTCCATGTCCATGTTGACGGAAGAGAAATGGTTGTTCCGGCGGGCACTCAGGTGCGCCTGACTCCCGGTGAGAGCATTTCCATCTACCCGTACATGTACCATGATTTCGAGGTGGAAGAGGGAACCGGTCCGGTCCTTTTGGGAGAAGTCAGCCAGTGCAACGACGATAACGTGGATAACCGTTTCTACGAGAAGATGGGAAGATTCCCGGAGATCGAGGAGGATGAAGCACCGTATCGTCTGCTGTGCAACGAATATCCGGAGGCAAAATAGATGGTAGATCAGAGAACACTGATGGCGGTCTGCGGTCATATGGATCAGGTCGCCGGAGTCCGTCAGATGAAATTTCAGGACGGGCGGGCAGCGGGACTTCGCTGTGCGATGATCCATAATGGACCGCTGGAGCTTCCGCTGATGCTCGATAAATGCCTGGACCCGGCCTGGATCCGGTATAAGGGGATCAACTTAAGTCTCCTCGCAAAGCCGGGACTTCAGGGGCGGAATCCCTACGATACCGCGGGGGACGAGGCGGTGCGCTCCATCATGGGCGGCGCGATGTTCACCTGCGGTCTTGGAAACGTCCACGGAAACCGGGTGGTGGACGGTGTGGAATATCCGGTTCACGGACGGATGAGAACAACTCCCGCGGAAAAGATCTCCATGGACGCGTTCTGGGAGAACGGGGAGTATAAGATTTTGGTGTCCGGGGAGATGCGGGAGGCACAGATCTTTGGTGAAAACCTGATACTCAGACGAACGATTGAGACGACTTACGGCAGCCGGGAGATCGTATTCACGGACGAGATCGAAAATCAGGGCTTTGAGAACCAGCCGCTCTGCTTTCTCTATCACTGCAATGCCGGATATCCGTTTCTGGTGCCGGGGCTGCGGGTCGTGATGCCATCGATCTTCTGCAGCCCGAGAGATGCGGACGCAAAGGCGGGCGAGGCGGACTGGAATGTGATGGATGAGCCGAGGGACCATGCACCGGAGCAGGTATTCCAGCATGAGCTGGCAGCAGATCATAATGGAAATACGTTTGCGGCGTTTGTGAATGACGAGCTTCAGATCGGGCTCTGTATCCGTTTTGAAAAATCGGCGATCCCCTACCTGACCCAGTGGAAGAGCCTGGCATCCGGGGACTTCGCGATGGCACTGGAGCCGACAAACTGTGGGTTTGATGGCCGCGCCGGGGCGACGGAGATCCTGAAACCCTTCGAGAAACATATAAACCGTATCCGATTCCAGATCCTGGACGGAAAAGACGAAATTGAATTACTGGAACATGAGTGCAGGGAGGTATTGGAATGTACGATGTGATCGCTCTTGGTGAGCTTCTGATCGATTTTGCGGCAAAGGAGACGGATGTGGATGGATATCCGACTATGAAGGCGAATCCGGGCGGTGCACCGGGAAATTTCCTTGCAGCGTTAAATAAATATGGAATGAAGACGGCATTTCTCGGAAAAGTCGGGGATGACGCTTTTGGCAAACTGCTGGTAAAGACGTTTGAGAAAGCCGGAATTGAGACAAAGGGGATATTGACAGATCCGTCTGTGTTTACGACACTGGCATTTGTGACTTTTTCGCCGGAAGGTGACCGTTCCTTCAGCTTCGCGAGAAAACCGGGAGCGGATACAAGACTGAGCTTTGAGGAGATCGATCTTACCATGATCGATGAGGCATCGGTTTTTCATTTCGGAACCCTGAGTCTTACGGATGATCCGGTGCGCACGGCGACGAAAAAGTGTGTGGAGTATGCGAAAGAGCATGGAAAGCTCATCACCTTTGACCCGAATTTAAGACTTCCGCTCTGGGAGACAACGGACGCGGCGAAAGAGCAGATCTTATGGGGGCTGGCCCATGCGGATGTTGTGAAGATCAGCGATGAGGAGGTGGAATTCCTCTGGGGGGTCACGGACGAGAAGGAGGCGGCAGAGAAGCTGCTCGACGAGTTTGGAATCCGCCTCGCTATGGTCACTATGGGACCGAAAGGGGCATATCTTGCAAATCAGAATGGCGCCGCCTACGCGAAGTGCCCCAAGGTAAAGCCCATCGATACGACGGGAGCCGGGGATATCTTCGGAGGAAGCGCGGTGTCCAGACTGTTAAAGACAGGAAAAGCGCCGGAAGAGCTCAGCACGGAAGAACTTGGATTTATCGGTCAGTTCGCCTGCACGGCGGCAAGCATCTCCACGACACAGTCGGGCGGGATCCCGAGTATTCCGGAGGAAGCGGCGGTTCTGGACCGGATGTAAAGAAAGACAAATTCGGCTTTTTATTGAAATTCTGCTGTACACATCTTCGAAATCCCGATATAATTCAAATGTCAGGGCAGCAGGTCCAGACGGGTAGGCTGCAATGACGGTATTATGAAGATCGATCGATTATCTGGAGGGTGTTATGACAGACACAAAGGACAAGAAGAGAGAAAAACTTGGAATTCTCTGCTGCACGGCGGGGGCGACGAGCTGGGGACTTTCAGGAACCTGCAGTGAGGCGCTGTTTTCCCAGTACCCGGTAGATACGACATGGGTGACGGCGGTGAGAATGACATCAGCGGGGATCATATTGCTGTTTCTTGCGTTTGCGAAGCACAGTCTGAATCTGAAGGAACTTGGAAAAGACAAAAAAGGGCTTATAGAGATCGTTCTGTTTGCCATTGCGGGTCTGGCGCTCTGCCAGTACGCGTACCTCAGTGCCATCAAATGGACGAATTCCGGAACGGCGACGGTGATCCAGAATCTGTCCATCGTATTTATCGCAGTCTATGTCTGCATGACTACAAGGACAGCACCGGATAAACGGACCGTATTCTGCATTTTTCTGGCGCTGTTTGGTGTCTGGCTTCTTGCCACTGGCGGAAAGCCCGGAAACATGGAACTCACACCGAGGGGCCTCTTCTGGGGACTCATGGCTGGAATCGGCGCGGCAAGCTATTCCCTGCTTTCCAGAGCACCGGTAAAACACCGCGGAAGTATCCCTGTGTCCGGAATGGGGATGTTCATCGGCGGGATCGCTCTGTCCCTGATCGCCCAGAGCTGGAGGATCCCGGCAAGTCTGGACGGACGGGCGATGCTCTATATGGCGGTGATCGTCCTGCTTGGGACTGTCGGTGCGTTTACGTTATTCCTCCAGGGGATCGCTCTGGTAGGCCCCGTAAAAGCGGCACTCCTGTCCTGCATGGAACCTTTGACTGCGGCAACCTTGTCTGTCGTCTGGCTGCACTCCAGCTTTTCTCCGACAGATCTGATCGGGTTTGCGTGTATTCTTGCAACGGTAGTGCTGATGAGATAGAAAAAAATTACGGGCTTTTCCCGGATAGCTGTGTAGTCCTGTTATCGCGGACGTTGAGGATCAGGACAGCAGACAGCCGGAACATTTTACATGTTTTAACCGTATTTCCCCACCTTTATTTTGCCAGATTTTTACTTTACAATTCCTATAAAAAAATGTTATACTGCTGTGTGCGGAAAAAGATATCTGTGCGCAGCAGTTTCCTTTTTTCGCAGAGAATATTTAAAACCAAGAAATTTTACGGAGGTGAATTGCATGGATAGTTGCGATAGTACAGGGCGAAGTACGAAATGCGGTGTGGCATACAGAGAGACGCAGGATGCGGCTATCGGTGCGATGATGTAATCCTCTGATAGCTGGATTCCATATTGAGATGTCTCGAGAACACCGCAAGGGAACGGCCTGTCCATCACAGCGATGTATGGTTGGACCCCGCCAGGAATGATCCTGGGCGGTGTTCTTTTTGTTGCCGAAATTCAGGCAATTCGATCAGGAGGCGCGAAGATACGCACAGTCCTGATGATAAAAAGTAACTGGACGGATAAAGGACAGTTACAACGGAAAAGGAGGCAGAAATGGAAACAGAAGTTTTAAAAGAACAACACTATGTGGAAGAACTGGTCGAGATCATCCGCAGCGGACTTCCGAAAGAGGAGCTGATCGACCGGTTATCCGATTATCATGATAACGATATCGCGGATGCCCTCACGAAGTTGACACCGGATGAGAGACGGGAATTATACCCGCTGATCGGTGTGGAGCGCGTTGCGGAGATCTTCGCATATTTGGATGATGCGGAGCCATATTTAAAAGAACTCCCGATCGAGAGTGCTGCAAAGATCGTCTCCGAGATGGACTCCGACGATGCGGTCGATGTCCTCGAAGAGATGGATGCGACGACGAAACACAAGATCGTCGGCATGCTGGATAAGGAAGCAAGCGATGACGTCAGACTCCTGTTCTCATACGATGATGATGAGATCGGTAGCCGCATGACGACCAACTTCATCATGATCCACAACCACCTGACGATCCGCCAGGCGATGCGCGAACTGGTCGAGCAGGCGGGAGAGAACGACAATATCTCCACGATCTATGTGATTGATGAGGAAGATAAGTTTTACGGCGCGATCGATCTGAAAGATCTGATCATTGCGAGAGAGTATACAGATCTTGAGGATATTATCAGTCACTCCTACCCGTATGTTATGGACCATGAAAAGGTCAGCGACTGTATCGATAAGATCAGGGATTACGCCGAGGATTCCATCCCGGTACTGCAGGAAGACGGAACGATCGCTGGTATCATCACATCCCAGGATATCGTTGAGGCCGTGGATGATGAGATGGGCGAAGATTACGCGAAATTAGCCGGTTTGACTGCGGAGGAGGATCTGAACGAGAAGCTGGCGGAGAGCGTGAAAAAGAGACTTCCGTGGCTGGTCATTCTGTTATTCCTGGGCATGGTAGTATCTTCCGTTGTGGGCGCTTTTGAGTCTGTCGTTGCCGTGATCCCGATCGTCATGTGTTTCCAGTCCCTGATCCTCGACATGGCAGGAAACGTCGGAACACAGTCTCTGGCTGTTACGATCCGTGTGCTTATGGATGAGGAACTGACCGCAAAGCAGAAGCTTATGCTTGTTGTGAAAGAGATGAAGATCGGCTTCGTGAACGGACTGTTTCTTGGAGTTATGGCGTGGCTTTTCCTCGGAATCTATATCTGCGTGATCAAGGGATATCCGATCCACCATGCGCTGCTTGTCTCCGGCTGTGTCGGAATCGCGCTTGTGACAGCGATGGTGATCTCCAGTATGGTCGGCACACTGATCCCGATGTTCTTCAAGAAGATCAATGTAGACCCGGCGGTTGCGTCCGGCCCGCTGATCACGACAGTGAACGACCTTGTCGCAATTGTGGTTTATTATGGACTGGCGATGCTGTTTCTGGTTGATCTGCTGCACGTGACGGGCTGATGAAAAAGAGATCTGATTCAGCTGCGAATATTTATAGAAAAATGGGCCATCCTAGAAGTATCGGGTGGTCCATTTTTTTGACAACTTTTTTCAACTGTCTGTTTTGAGATGCTGTCCACTTGAAATGAAAAATCGAGTATGATAAAATTATAACAGTTAGTCAATTCTAACTAAATGTGAATAAGTCATGTCGGGACTCTTCTGCCTGACCCGGGCAGAAGAATGTCCGTCATGGGATACCCGAAAGGAGTTTATGATGATGAATTATCTGGAAATTGAGAAAGTCATTGGAAGGGAGATCCTGGATTCCCGTGGAAATCCCACGGTTGAGGCGGAAGTATATCTGGCAGACGGGACGATCGGGAGAGGAACCGCGCCGAGCGGGGCATCCACCGGTGAGTTCGAGGCGCTGGAACTGAGAGACGGTGATAAATCCCGCTATGGCGGAAAAGGCGTGACAAAGGCGGTTGAAAATATCAATACGATCATCAACGAGACACTGACAGGAATGGATGCGTCCGATATTTATGCGGTTGACCGGGCGATGATCAAGGCGGACGGAACAAAGGACAAGTCAAAGCTCGGCGCAAACGCGATCCTTGCAGTATCGATCGCATGTGCGCGTGCAGCATCGATCTCATTGGATCTCCCGCTGTACAGATTCCTCGGAGGGATCAACGGAAATCGTCTTCCGGTCCCGATGATGAACATCGTGAACGGTGGCTGTCATGCACTTTCTTCCGGACTTGATGTTCAGGAATTCATGGTCATGCCGGTCGGTGCTCCGTCCTTTAAGGAGGCGCTGAGATGGTGTGCGGAGGTCTTCCATGCGCTGGCTGCGATCTTAAAAGAGCGCGGACTTGCGACATCGGTCGGCGATGAGGGCGGCTTTGCTCCGGCGTTAAAGTCCGATGAGGAAGCAATCGAGACGATCCTTGGGGCGGTAAAGAAAGCTGGATATGAGCCTGGACGCGACTTCCGGATCGCGATGGACGCTGCTTCTTCTGAGTGGAAGACCGGAAAAGTCGGCGAGTACAAGCTCCCGAAGGCGGGAACTGTTTACACATCCGGGCAGCTCATCGAGCACTGGAAGAAGCTTGTGGAGAAGTATCCGATCGTATCCATCGAGGATGCCCTGGATGAGGAAGACTGGGAAGGCTGGAAGAAGCTGACGGCAGAACTTGGAGATAAAGTACAGCTGGTCGGCGACGACCTCTTTGTGACGAACACGGAACGACTTTCCAAAGGGATCAAACTCGGCTGCGGAAATTCCATCCTGATCAAGCTGAACCAGATCGGTTCCGTTTCCGAGACACTGGAGGCGATCAAGATGGCACACCGCGCCGGTTACACCGCAATCGCGTCCCATCGCTCCGGTGAGACCGAGGATACAACGATTGCCGATCTGGCTGTTGCCCTCAATACCTGCCAGATCAAGACAGGTGCTCCGTCAAGATCTGAGCGTGTTGCGAAGTATAACCAGCTTTTAAGAATCGAGGAAGAACTCGGCGAGAGCGCAGTATATCCGGGAATGGATGCGTTTCATGTAGAGTAAGGAAATAGCGGAAGATATGTCTGATCCGGGCGATCCGCCCGAAATTTCATTTCATAAATTGCACAGGGAGCTCCCCGGTGGCTGATGAGGCTGCTGGGGAGCTTTTTTGCTTTGATGAAAAAAAGACACGATTATTTGAAAAATTAACACAATATTTTCACAGGGTTTTCACAAAATATCTTTAAGCTATAAAAATGTTACAGTTCAGCCATTACATCTTCTTGTTTTCATATTCATGAAAACAAGAAGCTTGGTGGTTCCACCATATGCTGATTTGGATGAAAAAGTGCTTATGCAAGCAAGCTTGCAACACACTTTCTCATTCAAACCAGCGCATGGCTGAACTGTAACATAAAAATAACAGGATCAGGAGATAAGATCATTGCCCTGTGAATATATTGAACATATTGGGCGTCAGAGACGCCTGTTTGGAATTGACCGGAGAAATGCGCGGACGTGAGAGCATGAAAGTGCGTCATGATCCGGGTTCAGAAACATGGAACATAATGATGTGGGAAAAGGAGAAGAGAGCATGGTGAGAGTTGGAAGAAGAATTGGGTTATTCTTAGCGGCGGCGCTGGTATTGTCCGGATGCAGCAATCATGCGGCAGAAAACGGAAGCAGCGCGGCGCAGACGGAAACGGAGACGAGTCAGGCGGAGACTGAGCGGGCCGGCGGGACAGCAGTGACATCGCTGCCGCAGATCGACGCTACAAAGTGGAAATATAATTCAGATGATAAAGTTTACTGGCAGACAGGGATTTCTTACTGTGCAGATCCGGCGGATGAGGAATATGAAATGCTGGGAATCTTTGTGCCGGCGGCATATATGAACGCGAAGGATAACGGGGACGGAACCTTTACATGTACGATCAACAGCCAGGCGGCAGTCAAAGGATACACGGCGGATTCCGCGCCGATCGTGATCCCGGTCAACACGCCGGGATATTCCGCGATGACAGCTCCGACGGATTATGTGGCGGACTCGGCGTCTTACACGGCTGCCGGATTTATCTATGTGGCAGCAGGATGCCGCGGACGTGACGCCGGTGCACCGGCGGGAGTGACGGATCTGAAGGCTGCGATCCGGTATATCCGCTACAACGACGGTGTGATCCCGGGTGATGTGGACCGGGTATTTTCCTTCGGCATGAGCGGCGGAGGAGCCCAGAGCGCACTTTTGGGAGCAACCGGCGACAGCGAAGATTATGAGCCGTATCTGACCGCGATCGGAGCGGTTTCCGGTGTCAGCGACGCAGTGACAGGTTCCATGTGCTGGTGCCCGATCACGGAGCTGGACTATGCGGATGAGGCGTATGAGTGGAATCTTGGAAATACGAGAACAGACCTCACGGAGCAGGAACAGACGCTGTCGAACGGAATGGCAGAGGCATTTGCACAGTATATCAATGATCTGGGACTCAAGGATTCTTCGGGAAATGTGCTGACATTGACGGAGTCTGAGGAGGGAATCTATCAGTCTGGCACATATTATGAGTATCTGAAAGGTGTGGTGGAGACATCACTGAATAATTTTCTGGAAGATACCACGTTCCCGTATACGGTGGAGACGAAAAAAGGACGCCAGGGCGGCGGCAGAGGTCAGGGCGGACAGAAGCCGGATGGAGCGTTGCAGGGCGGAAACGGAATACCTGATGACATGCAGAAGGGCGATGCTCCGGCAGACGGAAAACAGAGCGGCAGACCAGACGGAAATGCTGGCCAGGGCGATCCTGACTTTTACGCTATGGACGGTGTTGACCGGAATCTCTCTACCGGAGGCGTGACACTTTCCGGCACCTATGAGACAGCACAGGATTACATCGATTCTTTGAATGCGGATGGAACATGGATCAACTATGACAGTGCAGCCAACACGGCAACGATTACCAGCATCGCGGATTTCACAAACGCATGCAAACGTGCCTCTAAGGGAATCGGCGCATTTGATGCCCTGGATGAGAGCCAAGCGGAGAATACCTTATTCGGATACGGCGCTGGAACGACATCCCACTTTGACGCTACACTGGCAGACCTCTTAAAGAATGACGAGACCTACGGCGCGGCATTCACGGAAGCAATGGAGAAGACAGATTCTGAGGGAAAGACGGTGACTGAGAGGGGAAATATGTACAATCCGCTTTATTACCTCTCAGGCTACTATGATGGTTATCAGAAATCTACGGTTGCCGATTACTGGCGTATCCGCACCGGAATCGCCCAGAGCGACACATCCCTCACGACAGAAGTAAATCTGGCGCTGGCGCTGAAAAATTATGGCGTGGATGTGGATTTTGCAACGATCTGGGGGGAAGGTCATACGATGGCAGAGAGTACCGGGGACTCTGTGACGAACTTTATTGAGTGGGTTAATAAGTGCTTGAAATAAAAGTTTTAGATTAGGATATGATCAAAAAGACTGATATGTCAAACCATTATGATGGAATGAGATATCGGTCTTTTATTTTCCCAGACATGCATCAGGTAGACGCTGCCAGTGGAAGGTTCTGCATGTGATTAACAAATCAGAGCCTAAGCCAGAGGAGGGGTGTTAGTTATAAAAGCCGCGATGAAATTTTGTGCATTAGAGATCCACCGGCAATCATGGATACGACATACAGCAGATTTCCCCAGAAGATACCAGCTGTACACGCGATCTCGTGGAAAACCGGCTGCGAGGACGGATGAAATGGGGATATGTAGAACATGTCAGTGTCAGCGGTGGGACCTGCGGCGATGTTGATCACACAGGCGATCAGGCAGCATAGGAAAAAGAACGGAAGAATATCCATATAATCCCGCCGTTCACGTCCGGCGATGCCTGACATACAGGATAAAAGTCCAAGGAAGAGCAGAATAAAATGCCAGAGGAAGCCATGGAGCGTCATCGTCCAGTACGGATGCATGAGTCCTGGCGGCACAGCCAGGGCCATGATTCCACCCAGCAGCCCGAAATCCTGAAGGAAGGTGGCAGCGCGGCGAAGTGTTTTTTCGGAGTGAAGGAGCGGTGCAGCAAGACAGATGTACATGGGAATGCTGCAGAGCTGGAATGGAAAATACCACCAGTCGAAATGCCCGTGAAATTCGATGACATATAAAAATGCCTGCTTATAGAGCTCCATGAGTGCGAGAAGTACTCCACAGGAAAAGAGAATATGTCGGAAATACGGTTCAGGCGATGCCATGGACCGTATTTTTCGGCCGAAAAACCGCGCAAAAGAGACCGCAAACCCTGCCCCAAAGACGGTCAGCAGAATGTGAAAGGCAGAATAAGGCACCGGGGGTGTCATCGGCCATGCGGTCATGCGCAGGATGGACTGGAGAAAAGTGTACATATAAGGACCTTCTTTCAAAAGGATAGTTTTGAAAAACGCGCACCGCATTCTCGTTACTTCAGTGATGAGTTAGGTGCGCTACTTATTTACTAAGACTTCCCACACCGATACGGTGTGTTGAGGCTTGAAAAATGGCTGCTTACACATGTTTGGGCGGGGATCAGGGTTAAAATCCTCCTGCAAGCAGGCTTGTGTCGGGCTTCGGACCTTTTGCCCCTGACATCACAAATATTAATGCGAAATGAGAGATCTGTCAAACCTCACGGACGTTCGACTTGATTTTGGATTCTTTGATAGTCTGTCTGGAAATGTCATATTTTATATGATAAGATAAAAGAAAACTGTGGGGAGTGCGTATGGTGACAGGCAGCGGAGAAAAACGATTTCATGACCAGATATCATGGCTGATGTTTTTGTTCAGCATATTTGTGATATGGGTCCACTCTTATAATGTGGATCTGTTTTCCGGTGGGGCGCGGGATGGGATATGGAGTCTTGCGGACCGGATCGAAAATTTCGTGTCGGTGGGACTGGGACAAATCGCCGTTCCTGGCTTTTTTCTGCTGTCCTCCTACCTGTTTTTCCGGAATTTTTCCTGGGGGAAGCTGACCGGAAAATGGAAGAGCCGGATCTTCAGCGTCCTGATCCCCTATGTAGTCTGGAATATCATCTACTATCTGGGCTATATGGCAGCATCCCGGTTTTTCGCCATTCGATCCGTGGTCGGACGTGACATCATTCCATTTTCCGTGCAGGAGATCTGGCGGGCGGTGTCACAGTATGCGTATGCGCCGATCTTCTGGTATCTTTATCAGCTGATCTTCCTGATCATCGTGTCACCGCTGATCTACGCACTTGTTAAGAATCGGGCGATCGGTCTTTTATGGATCGTGGGACTTGTATTTGCAGTTCATCTCCATCTGGATATGCGCCATCCGAATACGGACGCCCTGCTTTACTATTCGGTTGCTGCATACTTTGCAGTCCATCGGCGCGGGCTGGTGGAGAGAAGTATGGAGGAAGAAGCAGCCGGGTGGAAGGAAGATCATGGAACGAAAGAAAAGAAAGCTGCTCCAGAGGACAAAGATGGAAATACAGCCAGTGTCATACCGGACCATGTGAGAAGGCGCTGTTTTGCAGAAGGCCTGGCGGGAGTCATGATCTCTGTATTCTGTTACCGGAGGATGATGGCACCTGAAGCGGCCGTCCTCTGGACCTGCTTTTATCGTATGGCTGTGCCGATGACGTGCTGGGCCTTCGCCTGCGGAGTGCGTCTTCCGAAGATCCGTCCATGGATGCGCCAGAGCATGTTCCTTTATGCGATCCATTATATCGTTGTACGATTCGTAAACAAAGGAATAGCTGTTGCGGCAAGACAGCTTGCCGGATCTGTATCCGCTGCGGGAATCGCGTTGATTGTTTATTTCCTGCTTCCTGCGATCGCCGTGATGGTTTCTTACATCCTCGCCAAATTCCTTGTCCGCTTCCTGCCGGGAGTGTGGAGAGTGCTGTCGGGAGGGCGGAAGTTGGAAGGATAGGGGGGAATAAGAAATGCAGAAAATCCGTTACTGTCGGCGTACCGCATGAACAGCAGCATGTAAAATTCAAGTGTTCTTTTTTGTAAAAAATGCTAATAGTATTTCGATAAGAAATCCATTATACTATCAGTGAAAGAGCTAATCTTTCCTTCGCGGATGAGACGAGTGACGGTTCCGACTCGTCGGTAAAATAAAAAGTGACCGAACAATGAGACGAGTGACGGTTCTGACTCGTCGGTAAAATAAAAAATGACCGAGCGAAGAATCTTTGAGGGAGGAGAAATCCTCCCTTTTCTATACCAGTCTATTTTTCTTAGGGGATTCTTACCATGAGTACATCAACTAAATTTTATATAAAGAAATTAAGCAAAAAATTCTATCAGAGGTATTCACCTAAAATATATGAGGAAATTTTGAGCAAAGAGGATAGACCATATTCATGTCTTCTTGTTAAACAATATGGATACTTGATATGTGTACCATTTCGGACTGAAATACGTCATAAATATGCGTATCATTTCCAGGCATCGAAAAGATCGGGAAAGCACCATTCTGGGCTGGATTTTACAAAGGCGGTAATTGTCACCAATCAAGAATTTATAAATGAAGGTATCGTTGTTGTTGATCAGGACGAATACAAAGAAGTTATATATAATATTGAAAAGATAGTAGATTCTGTGATAAAATTTGTTGATGATTATGTCGAACATATAAAAGGAATAAAAAAGCTTCATGAAAGAGAATTTGAGCGTCGATATCATTTTTCATCATTAAAGTACTTTGAGAGAGAATTGGGACTCAGTCAGAAAAAAGAATTGGAGGAAGAGGGTATGCTGAGAGATAACGTAAAAAAATACTATCTGGAACAGGATTACAATTGTGCGGAGACGATCTTAAGATGTATTGACGAGGAATACGGGATCGGTCTTACGGAAGACGATTTCAAGCTGGTCAGTGCGTTTGGCGGCGGAATGGGATGCGGATCATCCTGCGGCGCATTATGCGGTGCGATGGCAGCGCTGGGACGGCTGACGGTAAATACCCGTGCCCATGCGACCGATGGTTTTAAGGATACATGCGCAGATCTCGTGGAGGCATTCCGCAATAAGCTTGGAAATACAGATTGCTCAGAGCTGGTGAAAGTCTATAAGAAGGACGATGTGCGCTGTCTGGAGACGGTCTGTCTGGCGGCAGATGTATTTGAGGAGTTCTATAATACGTATATTGCAGAAAATAAGATTGGGAAAATTAAAGAAATGTGAACGGACGGAATAGGTTACTGCACACGGGTAGGAATTTTCTGAACTGAAAATTCCGTACAATACAGTGGTGGTAGTGGATTTTGCCGATTCGGAATGCGAAGCATCGGTAAAATCAGTTACTGTTTGCGCAAGGCGTGTACAGTAACCGGAATAGAACTGATATACTGTGAGAATTGTTCAGAGACTTGCAACATCAAAAACCATGTAGTATAATATATACGGTTAGTAAGAACTAACTTATATATTTTAAACATTTATAGTCCTAATAGATCAATACATGGTGAAAAAATGACATTACAACAACTGAAATACTACTGCATGGTCTGCGAATGCCACAGCATCACGCAGGCCGCGAAAAAATTTTTTGTGACGCAGCCAGCGGTTACGGCTGCGATCCGTGAACTGGAGAAGGAGTATGCGGTCCGCCTGGTGGATAAGGAAGGGAAAAGTATCCGGCTCACGAAGGCGGGGGAAGGATTTTACCAATATGCGTCCCAGATGCTGGATCACGCGAAGGAATTCGATGACCAGGTACATAATATGGTAAAACATACGAGAAATCTGCGGATCGGTCTGACAAAATCTGCGGGTTCTGCCGCCTACATGGAGTATTTTTCGAATGAGGCCGAAAAGTATCAGAATGTGGAGATAAAGGTGACCGTGGATTCTACATCAGAACTGATCGAGAAACTGCGGGACAAGAAGCTGGATGCCGTTCTGGTCCTGAATCACGGTGGAGCTCCAATGGAAAATGATTTGAAATGGGCGGAACTTAAGACTACAGAAATGCTGTACTGTGTCTCGAAAAACCATGCGCTGGCACATGAAGAGCGGATCACAGTACCGATGATTGCGAAAGAAAAGATGGTATCCACAAAACACGACCATTACAAAACAGAGGCATTACGGCAGATATTCTTACAGGCAGGTTATGAGGAGGGGCCGCAGGTCTCATGGAGATACGACCAGCAAAGCACGGCGCTTCAGATGATCGCCGCAAATATGGCGACAGGATACTTTCCGGCGGAGGCGATCCGTCAGAATGATGGAATCGTTGGGAAACAGTTGGAAGGCGATAAGCCTGTTCCAATCTGCATTGCCTGGACAAAAGACAGCTGGAAGCAGGAAGAAGTGCAGCAGTTTATAAAAGAGATCATGAAATTTTACGGGGCGGTCCGATAGCGGGCCGCCTATTTTGATGCACACTCGCACGAAGATGTAGATTGTCGCAAGCGCCCGCGCTCGGCGTGAGAATGTGCCGGGGCTCATTTTTAATGTATCATAGCTTTTATTTATAAATGAACAATTTTATTTATTTTACAAAATTCGAAAAATAATGTATAGTTAGTGATATCTAATTAGTGGTGACTAACCAATGAGCCATGTGTAAGGAGACAACAATGGATCGAGGAATTCTGGAAAATAATAAAAGACCGGCGATGTTCATCATGACCATCGCTCTGATCGTCCTGTTTCTGGTACTGATCTGTGTAGGACGATATCCGATCAGTCCGTTTCGGGCATTCGAAATTATAGGGAGATCGTTCATCGGAAAGACTGATGGAATGGATGTATACGAGTCAAGTGTTATACTGAGTATCCGCCTTCCGAGAATCCTTATGGGAATTCTGGTGGGGGCAGGGCTTTCTGTTTCCGGCGCGATTTATCAGGCCGTTTTCGGGAATCCACTCGTAAGCCCGGATATTCTCGGAGTCTCTTCGGGAGCTGGATTTGGCGCGGCGTTAGCGATCCTGTTATCGTGTGGCATGGCTGCTACACAGGTGATCGCACTCGGCTGCGGCCTTCTGGCAGTGGTGATCGTTCTGAACCTATCACGCATCAAGAGGCGCAGCGAACTGTTCGTGCTGGTGCTGTCGGGCGTTATTGTGAAGTCCATGTTTGATGCGCTGGTTTCCTTTATCAAGTACATTGCGGATCCGGAAGACAAGCTTCCGACGATCACCATGTGGCTGATGGGAAGTCTGGCAAATGTTTCATACAGGGATGTCCTGCTCTGCGCAGCAATTGAGATTCCGTGTCTGGCAGTGGCCATGATCCTTCGTTGGAAGATGAACCTGCTTTCACTGGATCAGGAGGAAGCCAGATCCCTGGGAATCAACGTCAAAAAGCTTCGCCTCGCCGTGATCCTGATTGCAACGATCATGACTGCGGTCACCGTGTCCGTCTGCGGTATCATTGGATGGATCGGTCTGGTGATTCCCCATATTGCACGACTTCTGATCGGAAATGACCACCGGACATTGATTCCGGCAAGTGTGCTTATGGGTTCAATCTACCTGCTGTTGATCGATACGGCAGCCAGAGCGGCCACAGCGGGAGAGGTTCCGCTGTCCATCCTGACAGCAATGGTCGGCGCTCCGTTTTTTGCCGTGATCCTCAGAAAGACGTCAGGAGGCAGGGAATGATACTGGGAGTAAAGAATGGAAGTTTTTCTTATGGGAAAAGGGAAATATTGAGGAATATCTCGTTTGACTTGGAAGAGCAGAAGATTATGACGATCTTAGGTCCGAACGGCGTGGGAAAAACGACTCTTTTAAAATGCATCATGGGTTTTTTGCCATGGAACGGGGGAGAGGCGCGGATCCTTGAGAGGAATTTAAAAGCATATTCCGATAGAGAACTCTGGAGACAGATCAGCTATGTGCCGCAGGCAAAACGGAGCGCATTTTCCTATGGAGTTCTGGAAATGGTCGTCATGGGGCTCGACAAAGAGAACAGTTTCTTCTATACTCCGAAAAAAGATCAGTTTGACAAGGCAAATGAGATGCTAAAGGAACTGGGCGTCGGAAAACTTGCAGGGAGGTACTGCAACGAACTTTCCGGCGGCGAGCTGCAGATGGTAATGCTTGCGCGGGCATTGGTCTCAGGACCGAAACTTCTGATCTTAGATGAGCCGGAGTCAAATCTGGACATGAAGAACCAGCTGCGGGTTTTGGACGCGATCTCGTATATCAATCAGGAAAAGAATACGGCCTGCGTCATCAACACACATTTCCCGGCTCATGCGCTGCAACTGTCAGACAAGACGCTGTTGCTGGGGCAAAATTACCGGCAGAAGTTCGGAGACACGGCGGAGATCATTACCGAAAACAATGTGGAAGAATTCTTCCAGACGCATGCCAGAATTCTGGATTTTTCAGCTGAAGGAAGAACCTACCGAACGATCGCACCTTACCGGATCGCAGACAATGACCGGAAAGAGGAGAAAGAGAGAGGAGAAAAATGAAGTATACGGTTTTAGGACGTTCAGGAATTTCCGTGTCCAGAATTTCCATGGGGACCCATCATCTGAATGATCCGGCAGATATGGACAAACATGTTCAGAACTTTTTATATGCCTATAAAAAAGGAATCAATTTTTTTGAGACATCCGTCACCTACGGGGAAGGATATTCGGAACTGATCCTGGGAGAGGCGGTGAAAGAAATGAAAAAGGGAGAACGCCCGTTCTTTATCATGTCAAAGACACATGCAGGAGATCATGAAACATTTAGACGGGATCTGGAAAATTCCCTGAAACGGCTTGGTGTGGACAGCATCGATGCGTTTACCTGCCTCTGGGGCGTTAAAAGCGGCGTAGAATGGAGCGGCGCGAAGGCATATGGAGTACTCAAAGAGATGGAGAGGGCCAGAGAAGAGGGATTGATAAAACATATCGCGATCTCCGCGCATATGAAAAATCAGGAACTCGAACCGATCGTAAAAGAGTATCCCTTTGACTACAGTGTGCAGGGGTTCAATGTGGTCAACAGCGCGTACCGGGCGGACGGACTGAAAGCAACATGGGAAAGCGGGGCGGGAACCATAGCCATGAATCCGCTGGCAACGGGAGATATTCTGAAATATTCCCATATTTTTGACGCGATACGGATCCGGGAAGATCAGAGTCTTGTGCAGGCGGCTTACAGCTATGTGCTGTCGATCCCATGGGTACATTCCGTTCTGGGAACCTTTAATTCAAAGGAACAGATCGATGAGGCATTGTCTGTTCTGGAAGAAGCGCCTTACAGTGAAGCGGAACTGAAAAAAGTGCAGACATGTCTGAAAGAGAGAATCAGAGGTACTTCTCTTAAAGAGCGGATCGACACTGGAAAAGGATTGCGCCAGAGACCGTATATCCTGCGGGAAGAGGCGGCAGATCTGATGGAGGTTTATCCTTTAAGTGTTTAAATTTCAGTTTAGAAAACAAACGGAGGAATAAAGACATGAGAAAAATGATGGGCTTAGTTTTAGCAGGAGCTGCTGCATTTGCGCTGACTGCCTGCAGCGGAAACAATGCCAGTCAGAGTACAGAAGCGGCTGCGACAACAGTTCCTGGGACGCAGACAGAAGCGGCAGCTGAGACGGAGAGCGGAAGCTATACAGTCACAGATGTGCGCGGAAAGGAGATCGAATTTGATGTGGTTCCGGAGCGTGTTGCCACAGTCGGCAAGCCGTTCCCGTCCATCTACTATGCGATCGAGGGCGCAACGGACAATATCGTCGGCTGCAACCCATCTTCCATCACAGCGTACAATGAAAGCGTGCTGAAGGACATGTACCCGCAGCTGGAAAATGCAGAGACAGACTGGTGCACAAAGGATTCCACCGTAAATGTTGAGGAACTCCTGAAACTGCGCCCAGATGTTGTATTCATCTATTCGACGAATGACAAGGAAATCGAGAAGATGGAAAACGCGGGACTTAAAGTTGTGGCACTTCGAAGCGCGGAATTGGACAGTGTAAAAGAAAATCTTCAGATCATGGCAGCTGTTTGCCAGAAAGAAGAGCGCGGAGAGCAGCTGGTGCAGTATATTGACGAGGGAATCGAGGAGGTTACCTCACGCCTTGCCGATGTGTCAGAAGAGGACAAACCGACAGTCGTTGAGCTTTACAGTGATATGAATGTGTCCGTAAAACAGTATGACCACTGGATGATCCCGAGCGGAGCGAAAAATCCGGCGGAAGACCTGACAGGAAAGATGGCCGAGGTCGACATGGAGCAGATGCTTTTATGGAATCCGGATATCATCTATATTGGAAACCATTCAGATCTGATGCCATCGGATCTTTTGGAAAACAAACAGACCGGAAGAGACTGGTCCGTTATCAATGCAGTGAAGAATCATCAGGTCTATAAAATCCCGATCGGCGCTTACCGTTGGGATCCGGCAGGTGTGGAGACACCGCTCATGGTCAAGTGGGCCGCAAAGATCCAGTATCCGGATATTTTCGCCGATATGGACATGAAAGAGGAAGTGAAGGAATTCTTCGAGTTTGTTTATCAGTATGAGTTGACAGATGAACAGGTTTCTGAAATTCTGGACAACAGACAGGAATAATACATGAGAAATCTTAAGAAAAAGGAGAAATAAAAATGGAAAAAATTATAGTACTTGAAAAGGGACAGAAACTTGAATTCAGCTTTGAGGACCTGTTAAAGTATCACGGAGTAGGATATCCGGGCGGTGTAGCACACGCGTTTCAGGTCATGCAGAGAGCGTTTCCGCAGCTTGATGACGGAAAACTTCTGGAGCGCAGGGAGATCGAGCTCGTCACCGCATTTCCGGGTCCTGGAGGGCTGGATGCTTTCGAGATGGTGACCCGCTGCGTTACTGGCGGACGGATCCATGTAGACAAAGATCTGCCGGAGGCAGCAGGCATTCTGGAAAGCCCCCATGGAAGATATTATTTCCGGTTCAGCTACAGAGGAAAGACGGTGGTTGTCACCATTCGCCCGGGCTTTGTACGTCAGGATTTCATTGAGATGGCAAGAAAACCAAACCGCACCGAGGAAGAAGAAGTGATTCTGGCACAGATGAAGCGGGATATGGCAAAACGTCTTCTTGATGCAAAGCCGGAAGAGGTTTATGACGCAGTGATCTTATAGGAAACAAAGGCTGGCTGCCGGTGGAATAATCCGCTCGCGGTCGGCCTTAACTTGTTTTACGGGGAGATAATGGGGAAAAAGCAGGGCGATGTGAGAACTCTTGTGGATAACCTGCAAAAATCATGAAAAACCGCGGAAAATATACTTGCATTAGCAATATGGATATGCTATAATTATGAAGCTGTTCTGGCGGAACAGGACATATGGCTGTAAAGCTGTATTATTTTTTATTAACGTAACGTGACTGTCAGTCATGTACCAAAAATTTTAAAGAGGTGAAAATCATGAAACAGGGAATCCACCCAAATTACTATCAGGCCAAGGTCGTTTGCAACTGCGGTAATGAATTTGTAACTGGTTCTACCAAGAAAGACATTCACGTAGAAATCTGTTCCAAATGCCATTCATTCTATACTGGTCAGCAGAAGGCTGCTTCCGCTCGCGGACGTATCGAGATGTTCAACCGTAAGTATGGTATGAAAACAGACAAATAAGGTTTGATTAGTGAAAGGTTGAGCTTTTGGATAACTCTGAAAACTCAGCCTTTTTTGTCATACAGGGAATCAAGGAGAAAAAATCAACGCAAGCTTGCTTGCAGGGGATTTTTTCTCTTTGATTCCCGCACAAACATGAACAAGCAGCCATTTTTCGTAAGAAAAATGAGCGGATTATGAATGTTTGTGGAGAATCGCGGGAGCACGAAGTGCGGAGCGATTCTGGTATGACACTATGAGACATATATGGAGGTAAAATCTTGAAATATTCCGGTATCGGGGGACAGGCAGTATTAGAGGGTATCATGATGAAGAACAAGGACAATTACGCCACGGCTGTCAGAAAGCCGGACGGCGAGATCGTTGTCAAGAAAGATACCTATGTGAGCATGACAGAAAAAGTAAAGTTTTTCTCCCTGCCGTTTGTGAGAGGAATCTTTAGTTTCGCGGACTCCATGATCCTGGGAATGCGTTCCCTGACATGGTCGGCAAGCTTCTTTGAGGACGATGAGGAGGACGAGGAGCCGGGGAAGTTCGAGAAATTTTTGATCGATACATTTGGTGAAAAAGTAGATAATGTCGTTATGTCGGCGGTGATGGTATTCTCCATCTTTATGGCGATTGCGATCTTTATGGTACTCCCGCTTTTGATCGCGGGAATCTTCCGGAAATTTATCCACTCTGAGACTGTGATGGCGATTCTTGAAGGCTGTATCCGAATTGCGATTTTCATCACCTACATTAAGGTGATCTCACGGATGGATGACATCAAGCGGACGTTCATGTACCACGGATCGGAACATAAATGCATCAATTGCTTAGAGCATGGCCTTGTGCTCAACGTGGAGAATGTAAGAAAAAGCTCCAAAGAGCATAAGCGCTGCGGAACGAGCTTTCTTCTGATCGTTATGGTGATCAGCATCCTGTTCTTCATGGTGGTCCGTGTAGATACGATCTGGCTTCGGATCGTCAGCCGGATCGTCCTGATCCCGGTGATCGCGGGTGTCTCCTATGAGGTGCTCCGCCTTGCAGGAACCAGCAATTCGAAGATCATGGACATCGTCAGCCGTCCGGGCATGTGGATGCAGGGACTTACGACAAAGGAGCCGGATGACTCGATGATCGAGGTAGCGATTGTCGCGGTCGAGGCTGTGTTTGACTGGAAGAAATATCTGGAAGAAAATTTCCCGGAGCAGTATCCGGCAGGATATTTTGAGAGAGAAGATCAGACAGGGAAGAACGCGCAGGAGATAACGGCATGAGCGAGATGAAGAACGCTGTCGGGGCTGGAACAGGTCGGTCTGGAGATGATCTATGCGCGGGAAATAGTGTGCGTGAATTTAAGATCTGGGCAGATGTCCTAAACTACGGAAAAAAGATCTTAAAGAATGCGGGGATTGTGGAGGCGGATCTTGACGCCTGGTATCTGTTTGAGCAGAGCTTCGGGATCTCCAGGGCGCAGTATTTTCTTTGCGCAAGGGAGAACATTGTCGGAAGCACGGCACAGAAAATGACTGCTCAAGAGCAGACTGGTAATTCTTTGGAGAGCAAAAACGCGCTGGACTGTGTAGAACTGTGGCTGAAAGAGAAACTGTCAGCGTATGAGAACGCACTGAAAAAACGCGTAGCCCGCATTCCGCTGCAGCAGATCATAGGACAACAGGAGTTCATGGGACTTTCGTTCTTTGTCAATGAGCATGTACTGATCCCGAGGCAGGATACGGAGACGCTGGTGGAGCTTGTGCTGCAGGAGCAGAAGGATAAGGATATTTCGATCCTTGATATGTGTACTGGATCCGGCTGTATTGCGGTGAGCTTGAAGAAGCTTGGCGGATATGCGCATGTGGAAGGCGCGGATATCTCAGAGGAAGCGCTGAAGGTTGCAAGAAAAAATGCAGCAGAGATCCTCAAAAAACATCCGGAAACGCTGACTGATGCGTTTGAACAGAACAAGGCCGTTCCGGAAGAGAATTGTCTGATGGCGTCTGGCCATCAGAAGCAATATGACGATTCTGAACAATGTATGATGTTGAATGCGGGCGTGAGCTTCCGCCACAGTGACATGTTCAGCGCTTTTCCGGAGACAGAACCGTTCGATGTGATCGTCTCTAACCCACCCTACATCCCCAGCGCAGTTATCGAAGAGCTGGAACCGGAAGTACGGGATCATGAACCCCGGGGAGCTCTTGACGGGACCGCGGACGGACTTTATTTTTACAGAATTCTGGCAGAAGAATGTGCCAAACATCTGACGCCGGGAGGACATGTGTATTTTGAAATCGGATATGACCAGGGGATGGCGGTGAAGGAACTGCTGGATAACCATGGTTTTAAGGATACAAGAGTGATTCAGGATCTGGCAGGAAAAGACCGCGTCGTGTGCGGCGCCTGGCAGACCGCAGGCGTATGAGGAGGTTTTATAGATGTTTGACCGTTTGGATGACATGTTACGGCATTACGAAGAACTGATGCTGGAATTAAATAACCCGTCGGTGGCGGAAGACCAGAGAAAATTCCGCAAGCTGATGAAGGAGCAGGCAGACCTGGCGCCGATCGTTGACGCCTACAAGCAGTATAAGCAGGCGAAACAGGATGTCGAGGACAGCCTGGCGCTTCTCGACGAGGAGAGCGACGAGGAGATGAAGGAGCTGGCAAAAGAAGAACTCGCCGACGCGAAGAAGAGGATCGAGGAGCTGGAACAGGAGTTAAAGATCCTGCTTCTCCCGAAGGATCCGAATGATGAGAAAAACGTAATCGTTGAGATCCGTGCCGGTGCAGGCGGAGATGAGGCGGCGTTATTCGCTTCCGAGTTATACCGCATGTATGTGCACTATGCGGAGAGCCAGCATTGGAAGACAGAGATGATCAACGTCAGTGAGAGTGGAATCGGTGGAATGAAGGAAGTGGAGTTCATGATCACGGGACATGGCGCTTACTCCAAGTTAAAATATGAGAGCGGCGTTCACCGTGTACAGCGTGTCCCGGAGACAGAGTCCGGCGGAAGGATTCATACGTCCACTGCGACGGTTGCGATCATGCCGGAGGCAGAAGAGTTTGATGTTGTGATCGATGACAAAGATATTCGTATCGATGTCATGCGTGCGTCCGGTAACGGCGGACAGTGTGTCAACACCACTGACTCCGCGGTACGTTTAACTCACATTCCGACAGGAATCGTGATCTACAGCCAGACAGAAAAATCCCAGCTGCAGAATAAGGAAAAAGCCTTCCGCTTACTGCGTTCCAAGTTATATGATATGGAGCTTGAGAGACGTCAGAATGAGGAAGCGGCAGAGCGCCGCAGCCAGATTGGTACCGGTGACCGCTCCGAGAAGATCCGTACCTACAACTTCCCACAGGGACGTGTGACAGACCACAGGATCAAACTGACACTCTATAAGATCGATGCGATCATGGATGGCGATATTCAGGAACTGATCGACAGCCTGATCGCAGCTGACCAGGCGGCGAAGCTTGCAAAAATGAATGAGAACTAATTAAAAAATACCTTCGAGGATCAAAAATGATCTTTGAAGGTATTTTTTACCTCAGTCGAGAAGACTCCCACCTCTTCAGGTGGTGAGTCATAACAGATTAGTCTCAGTGGGAGTTAGGTCTCCGACTGAGAGAGACGCTCCGCGAGGATGCGCAGTGATTCTGTAAAGAATATGTCAGCTTGCTCTGACCAGAATTACGTGTCAAGTCTCATGGACGTTCGACTTGAAAAATGGGAAATTCCAAGAAATTCCCTATTTCACAAAAGGCACATTCTCTTTATGAGAAAATAATCTTCTGCCACCGCCCGCTCCTGTACCTGCAGACGAAGAAGATTCCGCGGACAAGCCAGTCGATGGTCATAGCAACCCAGACACCGAAGATTCCCATATGGAACACCATGGTCAGCAGGTAGCTGAAACCAAACCGGAACACCCACATGGAGATGATGGAGAGCACCATGGTGACCTTCACATCCGCCGCGGCGCGCAGCGTATTCGGCAGCGTGAAGGACAGCGGCCAGATCGTCACAACGCAGGCAGCATGATACAGGATAATATCGTTTGCATACTGGGCGGCCTCGTCGGAGAGATTGTAGACCGACAGGATAAACGGCAGCGCCAGGATCACGATGAGGTTTGATGCGATCAGGCAGAGATACTCCACGCGCATCATATGCTTTGTGTAATATTTTACCTGCTCGAAATCTCCCGCGCCGACGCACTGGGCGCAGACCGTGAGAAGTGCAAAGCCGAAGGACATGCCGGGCAGGATCGCAAAGTTCGCGATATTATTGCCGACCGCGTTCGCTGCCAGGGATGCGGTTCCGAGACCGGAGACGAGACTTAAAACGGCGATCTTTCCAAGCTGGAACATGCTGTTCTCCAGGCCGTTCGGAATTCCGATATAGAGGATCTTTTTCAGCACATTCCACTTGATCTTAAACGGGTATGGGTGCAAAATGTGAAGTTCATGTTTCTGGTTGTTTAACAAAATAAGAATCACCACGCAGGCAACACCTCGGGACACGACCGTCGGGATCGCAACGCCCTCGACACCGCGGTGGAATCCGAAGATTAAAAGTGCGTTTCCGAATACATTGATGGAGTTCATGAGTAGTGAGGTCTTCATGGCGATATTGGAATTTCCCATAGCACGGAAGATCGCGGCTCCCGCGTTGTACATGGCGATCATCGGGATGGAAGACAGAACGATCAGCAGGTAGGTACGACTGTCCTTCATGACTTCCGGCTCGATCTTTCCGAATACATGGTACAGGATCACGTTCTGTCCGAGGTAGCCGAGAATCATAATAAAGATCGAGAACAGGAATGTGAAGTTAAAAAGCTGGGCGGTCGCTTCGCAGCCGGTTTTCGGATCTTTTCTTCCAAGATACTGTCCGGCAATCACCGCACCGCCGGTGGCGAGAGCCGTGAAGATATTGATGATGAGAAGCATGACCGTGTCGACCAGGGAAACACCAGAGACGGCTGCCTCCCCGACCCGGGCGACCATGATGGAGTCGGAAAGACCGACGGCGACCTGTAGAAACTGATCCACGATCAGGGGGATGATCAGGCGCACCAGGTCGTTCCGGCTGAAAAGACGATTATTCATATGTAGATACATCCTCCAGAAAAAAATATAATATAGGTTCTAACATATTTTTATAAGATTTGCAATTGGGAAAAGTTCCGGTTTTTAAGTATGGTCCTGTGGTATGATTTCAGCGAATTTTCTTAAACAAAGGGATAGTCTATAAGAATATTTAAGAATAGAACTGCAAAGGGAAATGAATGTCGAAGAAGGTGCAAGGGCAGTTAAGAAAAGAGTCAGAAGGAAAAACAGATGTCTGCAGAGGGAAACGGACAGCGAACATCATAGGTATGATGTGAAATATGGGGAAATTATAAAAAATCCACAAAAATCTTCATGGTTTTTAAGAGAATTATAAGAGGAAGTACCTTTAAAAGAAAAGGCATTTATGCTATAATGACCCCAGTATAGGGCGTAGTGTGCCCAAAAACAGATGAGAAAAGGAGAGCATATGAAAGGAATCATACTTGCCGGCGGAAGCGGCACAAGACTGTATCCGCTCACTAAGGTAACTTCCAAACAGCTTTTACCAATTTATGATAAACCAATGATCTATTATCCGTTATCCGTGCTGATGAACGCAGGAATCAGAGATATCCTCATCATCTCCACACCGGACGATACCCCGAGATTCGAGGCACTGTTAGGTGACGGAAAGCAGTTCGGCGTGAACTTATCCTACGCCGTACAGCCGAGCCCGGACGGACTTGCCCAGGCCTTCATCATCGGTGAAAAATTCATCAATGGTGACTCTGTTGCGATGATCTTAGGAGATAATATCTTCCACGGACAGGGCTTAAAGAAGCGTCTCCGCGCAGCCGCAGAGAAGGAGAAAGGCGCAACCGTATTCGGCTACTATGTCGATGATCCGGAGCGTTTCGGTATCGTTGAGTTCGATGAGACTGGAAAAGCGATCTCCATCGAAGAGAAGCCGGAAAAACCGAAGTCCAATTACTGCGTGACCGGTCTTTACTTCTACGATAACCGCGTTGTCGAGTATGCGAAGAACTTAAAGCCGTCCGCAAGAGGCGAGCTTGAGATCACAGATTTAAACCGCATCTACCTTGAGAACGGCGAGCTGGATGTAACACTTTTAGGACAGGGCTTTACATGGCTTGACACCGGTACCCACGAGTCCTTAGTTGAGGCCACAAACTTCGTTAAGACCATCGAGACCCACCAGCACAGAAAGATCGCGTGTCTGGAAGAGATCGCCTACACGAATGGCTGGATCTCCAAGGAAGAAGTTATGGCCGCATACGAGATCTATAAGAAGAACCAGTACGGCCAGTACTTAAAGGATGTCATCGACGGAAAATATATCGACAAACTGCCGGGACACGCAGATAAGTAAAGAGAAAAAACAGCAGGATTTCAGCGCACTCACGCCCAAACACAAAGCGCTTGAGTGAAAGCTTCTGAACTGATACAGGAAAGGATGGAACATGAGCTGAGTGTATTCCTGTAGGGAAATTTTGCAGTCAGGATCATGTTCATGAAGGAGAAATAAACACATGAAAATCATCGTAACAGGCGGCGCCGGATTTATCGGCGGCAACTTCATCCACCATATGGTAAACAAATACCCGGAGTACCAGATCGTAAACCTCGATCTCTTAACATACGCCGGAAACCTTGAGACATTAAAACCGGTCGAGAACAAGCCGAACTACAAGTTCGTAAAGGGTGATATCGCAGACCGCAAATTCGTATTCGACCTCTTCGAGAAAGAGAAACCGGATATCGTCGTAAACTTCGCAGCGGAGAGCCATGTAGACCGTTCCGTTGTAGATCCGGAGAGTTTTGTCCGGACAAACGTAATGGGAACCACAACGCTGCTTGACGCATGCCGCACCTACGGGATCAAGCGTTACCATCAGGTTTCCACCGATGAGGTTTACGGAGATCTTCCGCTGGACCGCCCGGACCTCTTCTTCACAGAGGAGACACCGCTCCACACCTCCAGCCCGTACTCTTCCTCCAAGGCAAGCGCTGACCTTTTCGTTCTCGCTTACCACAGAACCTACGGACTCCCGGTGACGATCTCCCGCTGCTCCAACAACTACGGCCCGTACCACTTCCCGGAGAAGCTAATCCCGCTGATGATCAGCCGTGCTCTCGCTGACGAGGCGCTTCCGGTATACGGAACAGGCGAGAATGTCCGCGACTGGCTCCATGTTTCCGACCACTGTGAGGCCATCGACCTGATCATTCACAACGGACGTGTCGGTGAGGTTTATAACGTCGGCGGACACAATGAGAGAACAAACCTTGAGGTCGTTAAGACGATCTTAAAGGCATTAAATAAGCCGGAGAGCCTCATTAAATTCGTAACAGACCGCCCGGGCCACGACAGACGTTACGCCATCGACCCGACAAAGCTTGAGACAGAGCTTGGCTGGAAGCCGAAATACAACTTTGATACCGGTATCCAGCAGACGATCCAGTGGTATCTGGACAACGAAGACTGGTGGAAGCACATCTTAAGCGGTGAGTACAGCAATTACTTTGATAATATGTACGGCGACCGCCTCGGTAAGGATTTAAAGTAAGGCACTTTCAGGTGAAAGGAATAACGCGAACATGAGAGTTTTAGTAACAGGCGTAAAAGGCCAGCTTGGTCATGACGTTGTAAATGAGATGGAAAAACGCGGTCTGACTCCGATCGGAGTCGATCTTGCGGAGATGGATATTACCGATAAAGAGGCATGTGACCGTGTGATCACGGAGGCAAATGTCGAGGCGGTCATCCACTGTGCCGCTTATACAGCAGTTGACGCAGCGGAGGACAATGTGGATGTTTGCATGAAGGTCAACGCAGGCGGGACAAGAAATATCGCGGAAGTCTGCAAAAAGCTCGGCATTAAGATGATGTACATCAGCACGGACTATGTGTTCGACGGACAGGGAACCCGCCCGTGGGAGCCGGATGACGAGAGACATCCACTGAATGTCTATGGACAGTCCAAATATGAGGGAGAGCTTGCAGTCGAGGAGCTGGTAGAGAAATTCTTTACCGTCCGCATCGCCTGGGTATTCGGCGTAAACGGCAAGAACTTTATCAAGACCATGCTGCGGATCGGAAAGGAGCGTGGAGCTGCATCTGTCGTTGATGACCAGATCGGGTCCCCGACCTACACCTACGATCTCGCAAGACTCCTTGTTGATATGATCCAGACCGACAAATACGGCAGATACCATGCGACCAACGAGGGACTCTGCTCCTGGTATGAGTTCGCGTGCGAGATCTTCCGCGCAGCCGGCATGGATGTCAAGGTGACACCGGTGCATTCCGATGAGTATCCGGCAGCAAAGGCAAAACGCCCGATGAACAGCCGGATGAGCAAGGAAAAGCTTACAGAGAACGGCTTCGAGCGTCTTCCGGAGTGGAAGGACGCGGTTGCGAGATATCTGAAGGAGATCACCTGGTAGAAGGGTTCACTGCCTGAAAGAGGTGGAGCCTTACCGGACTGGGATAAAGATCAGGATTTGGCGGCGAAGGACCGGTCCTGCTTATAAAAAGACATACGGCTGTCGGTGAAGACATGTTCTCCGGCAGCCTGTTTTATCAGAGAAAACAGGATCTGCGAAGTCCTGTCAGCAGCGTATCAATGCCGGACAGTTTGGTGCAGATGCGCATAATCTATGAAGAGACAGAAAACCGCGGACTCTATAGAGAATGAGGATATTGTTTTATGGAAATGTCCGATTCTCTATAAGGTTCGCGGTATATGGAGGAAATTGAGGAATGGGAAAATATTTTGGTACCGACGGCTTCCGCGGCGAGGCAAACGTCGATCTTACCGTGGAACACGCGTATAAAGTCGGAAGATTTCTCGGCTGGTATTATGGAAAACAGGCCAAGGGAGACCACTGCAGAGTTGTGATCGGAAAAGACACGAGACGCTCCAGCTATATGTTTGAGTACTCCCTTGCGGCGGGACTCACGGCATCCGGCGCTGACACTTATCTTTTACATGTAACAACAACTCCGAGTGTGTCCCATGTGATCCGCACGGAAGATTTTGACTGTGGGATTATGATCTCCGCCAGCCACAATCCGTACTATGACAATGGAATCAAGGTCATGAACGGCAACGGCGAGAAGCTCGAGGAGAGTGTGATCACAGAGATCGAGAAGTACTTAGACGGAGAGATGGAAGAGATCCCGCTTGCAAAGAGAGAAAATATCGGAAGAACGCAGGATTTTGCAGCAGGAAGAAACCGCTATATCGGTTACCTGATCTCCATCGCTACGAGATCCTTTAAGGGTAAGAAGGTTGGCCTCGACTGCTCCAACGGAAGCGCTTCCTCCGTTGCGAAGAGCGTATTTGATGCCCTCGGCGCTGACACATACGTCATCAATGACAAGCCTGACGGACTGAACATCAACCGTGACTGCGGTTCCACCCATATTGAAAACCTTCAGAAATTCGTGAAGGAGAAAGGTCTCGATGTGGGCTTTGCCTATGATGGTGACGCGGACCGCTGCCTGGCTGTGGATGAGAACGGAAACGTCGTGGACGGCGACCTGATCCTCTACATCTGTGGAAAGTACATGAAGGAGCAGGGACTTCTGCGCAATAACAAGATCGTCACGACGGTTATGTCAAACCTCGGTCTCTACAAGGCGCTCGACCGCGAGGAAATTGGCTACGAGAAGACGGCTGTCGGCGACAAATATGTATACGAGAACATGTCCAGGACCGGAAACTGCCTCGGTGGCGAGCAGTCCGGACATATCATTTTCAGCAAGTACGCGACTACCGGAGACGGAATCCTGACGTCCTTAAAGATCATGGAGGTTATGCTGGAGAAGAAGGAGACGCTCGGAAAGCTTGCTTCTGAGGTTACGATCCTTCCGCAGCTCTTAAAAAATGTCCGCGTGGCAGACAAGACGGCGGCATTAAATGACCCGGATGTGCAGGCAGCAGGAAAAGCTGTTGATGAAGCACTTGGAAATGACGGCAGGCTTCTTCTCCGCCAGAGCGGAACAGAGCCGCTGATCCGCGTTATGGTCGAGGCGGAGACACCGGAGATCTGCGAGAAGTATGTGGATCAGGTGATCGATGTATTGAAGAAAAAAGGTCATGTGACAGAAGGCTGATTGCTTGAAATATAAAAGATGAACGATGAGGCAGTGAAAAAATTCGCTGCCTCATTTTATATACGGTTACAGTCTCAGAAAGGCTTGGGAGGTGTATAGTGACTTCATAGTTACTTTTCATGGGTAAGAATTTTCTGAACTGAAAATTCCGTATGATATCGTTATGACCGCGGATTTTGCCGATACGGAATGCGAAGCATCGGCAAAATCCTGTTACAATGTGCGGGCATGGAGTGCCCGTGTACTGTAACACTTCATATCTCCTATATCTAAATGTTATGGCATAGATTCTTGCGATTCCATTTTCACAGTGATATAATGAAAAAACGGAAAAGGACGGTCAAAAACGCGACCGTCGATTGAATTTCACAAAAAAAGGACTGATGAAAATGGGGTTAGACCTAAAAGCGTAACATTGTTTATAATTGAGAAGTACAGCGTGGTTTACCGACTCCGTGGCCTGCGACTATGAAGCTGGAGGGAAACTGCAGTGCCTGGAAAGACTGCATGATTACAAAAATTCATGAAATGCAGGAATGAAAATGACTTTTATCAGAAAAGCGGAGGAAAGAAACTATGATGAATTATAAGAGATATCAGAGAGTACCGGTCATGAATTACCCGGAGAGGGAGTGGCCGAATAAAGAGATCCAGAAAGCGCCGATCTGGTGCAGCGTGGATCTACGTGACGGCAATCAGGCACTTGTAGAGCCGATGGTCGTTGAAGAGAAGATCGAAATGTTCAATATGCTGGTGCAGATGGGCTTCAAGGAGATCGAGATCGGTTTCCCGGCCGCTTCCCAGATCGAATTTGACTTTTTAAGACAGCTCGTTGAACGCAGGCTGATCCCGGACGATGTGACGGTCCAGGTTCTGACCCAGTGCCGTGATCACCTGTTAAAGAGAACCTTCGAGTCCATTCAGGGAATCCCGAAGGCAGTTGTACATATTTACAACTCTACATCCACCTTACAGCGTGATGTTGTATTCCATATGGACCGAGAGGAGATCAAGCAGATCGCGATCGATGGCGTCGATATGGTAAAGAAGTACATGGAAGATTATGACGGAAAAGTGATTCTGGAGTATTCCCCGGAGAGCTTTACCGGAACAGAGATGGATTACGCCCTTGATATTTGCAACGCGGTCCAGAGAGCATGGGGTCCGACACCGGACAATAAGATGATCATCAACCTTCCGTCCACTGTTGAGATGACGACACCGAACGTATTCGCAGACCAGATCGAGTGGATGAGCAAACATCTGGAGAACCGCGAGAGCATCGTTTTAAGCGTTCATCCGCATAATGACCGCGGAACAGGCGTCGCTGCTGCAGAACTTGCAATGCTTGCAGGCGCTGACCGCGTTGAGGGAACCCTGTTCGGAAACGGTGAGCGTACCGGCAACGTGGATATCCTGACCATCGCCTACAATATGTTCTCCCAGGGAATCGACCCAGAGCTTGAGATCGGCGACATCAAGAAGATCGCGGAAGTATACGAGCGCTGCACAAAGATGCATATCGATCCGCGTCATCCGTACGCTGGAAAGCTGGTATTTACTGCATTCTCCGGCTCCCATCAGGATGCTATCAACAAGGGAATGCATGCGCTTATGGAAAGAAAGAGCGAGATCTGGCAGGTTCCGTATCTGCCGATCGATCCGTCCGATATCGGCAGAGAGTACGAGCCGGTGGTCCGTATCAACAGCCAGTCCGGAAAGGGCGGTGTTGCCTTCGTTATGGACAGCTTCTTTGGATTCAAGCTTCCGCGCGGCATGCACAAGGAGTTTGCGGATGTGATCCAGAAGATCGCAGAGAAGCAGGGTGAGGTTGCACCGGAGCAGATCATGGAAGTGTTCCGCGAGGAATATCTCGATCGCAAGGAACCATACCATTTCCGCAAGTGCAAGATCACGGATTTCGAGTCTGGCGACCAGTTCACAACAGTTTCAGTCGTTACATACTCCGATCACGGCGAGACAAAACAGTTTGAAGGTGTCGGAAACGGCCCGATTGATGCTGTGAAACGCGGACTGGAGGAGGAGCTTGGTATCTCAATCAAGGTTCTCGATTACAGCGAGCATGCGCTGACATCCGGTTCCGGGGCTCAGGCGGCTTCCTATATCCACCTGATGGATCAGAAGACCGGCAAGGTGACATACGGTGTCGGCATCAGCTCCAACATCACGAGAGCATCCTTAAGAGGTATCTTCAGTGCAGTTAACCGTCTGTTTGGAGATGCAGAGTAAAATAAAAATGTCGGATATACGTTCAGTGCTGCGGTAAGACATAGGGAGAAACTGCAGTGTCCGGCGGCAAATCATAAGAAAATTTTAAATGCGGCAGAAATGGGAATGCAATCCTGTTTTTGCCGCATTTTTGCGTCATATTTTTAATGAAATGTAAGGAAAAAGAGAAGAGTTTTTAGGAAGTTTTCTGTATAATACAAGTACAAACAAAAAACGAAAGACATCGAATGGAGATATCGAAAACAAATAGCCACCGTGGGAACGATGAAAAGGAAGCCGGTGGGAAAGTGAAAAAGTATATTCCGGAAACGGAAATATTTAGAAGAGGAGGGTTTCTATGAAGAAGAGATATTTTGCAGGTGCAGCAGTTGCAGCGATGATTTTAACCGCAGGAATGGCGATGACCTCCTTTGCGGACTGGTCGCAGCAGAATGGAAAATGGTATTACTACAATGACAACAATGGACGCCTTGTTCGGAATGACTGGGTATGCTCCAAGGATGCATGGTATTATATGGATTACAATGGAGTGATGCAGACAAACAGCCTGATCGATGATACCTATTATGTAAACGAGAATGGCGTCATGATCACAAACACATGGAAGTACATCAACAACAGCCGCTGGAACGAGAGCGGATGGAGATATTTTGGAGCGAACGGAAAGGCGTACACAAACGGCTGGAAACAGATCAATGACGTGTGGTATCACTTTACGGATTCCGTTTTGGATATCGGCTGGGTGGAGATCGATGGTAAGATCTATCATTTAGAAGATTCCGGAGCCATGACGACGGGATGGAGAAAACTGGCGGACAGAGAGGATGACTGGGGTGAGTACTGGTACTATTTTAATTCCAGTGGAAAGCTGATCTATGATGGTGAGCTGAAGATCTCCGGTGAGACCTATATCTTTGACCACAGCGGAAGAATGCTGACTGGCTGGGTAAATGAGTCTGATTACACATCTACAGGACGTGACGACCTCTCCAACAGCGATGTCAATGCCCTTCGCTACTTCCGCAGCGGCGGACAGCAGATGAACGGCTGGAGATATATGGCATCCCCGGATGACGCTGAGGAAAACTGGTACTACTTTAAAGATGGCCGCGCATACTCCACATCCTATAAAACAACGGAGGCCTGCGGATACGGAATAGCAAAGATCAAGGGCGAGACCTACTGCTTTGATAAAAAGGGCCGCATGAAGACAGGTCTTGTGGAGCTGAGCGACGGCAGAAAGTTCTACTTTGACAGTGACGGAAAGATGAAGACCGGGCGGATCGTGATCAACGACGATAACCATGACAACGAAGTATTCTACTTCACAACTTCCGGCAGTATCGGAACGAGAGGCGACGGATTCACGGGTGTGAAGGACGGAAGTCTCTACGAGAACGGACGCCTTGTGAGTGCGGAAGAAGGAATGAAGTACGAGAAAGTCACCGTTGACGGAAAGACATATGTGGTCAACGAATCCGGTAAGGTAAAGACCAGCGGAACCGTGACAGATGCGGACGGCGTGAAATATAAGATCACGAAGGATCAGAACGGTGGATATAATGTAGAAGTTTCCTGGTAGGAATGGATACAAAAAGCTTGATTATATAAAGGATGATGACGGCGATGTTTTTATTGAATTGAAAAGAAAGTGTGTCTATTACATTATCTCATATGATTAGGAGGGAATGAATAGCTATGAAGAAAGCAAATTTTTTTATTTATCATCTTTGACAGTTATTTTGTTTAATATATTCTTTATTGGTTTTATTCTGAAATACGGACATAAAGAATATATCCCTCCGGCAGGAGTCATTACATATGAATATTGGAACGAGCTGGTAAAAAATCCAGAATTAGTCGATGAAGTACTGGCAAGTAATGTTGCGAATATTTCAAGCGTATCATGCATTATATTTGTGCTTGAAATTCTATATGCACTGGCTGTTTACGATAGTTTAAGAAGTAGAGACGGACGATGGATACTACTCATAGTTCCTATAGCTTTTATCTCATACAAGATATGTCGACAGCTTTTCATAACGTATATCCCGGTGTACCATATGTTTATGCTGCTTCTACCGACTGAATTTGTATCAATAGTTCTGGAAGTCTTAAATTTATATGCGTATAGAAGATCTCGTAGCAGGGAAATGCTGAAAAACAGTACACACAGATAATGTAGAATTTCATAGAAACCCATAAAGAGAGACCCCGGCGGGCAGCTGCCGGGGTCTTTCGCGTTTTTTGGGGAAAAGACAGATGGATATGCCGATTGAAACGGTCTGCGCAGATGAAAAGTGGTAAAATATGAAACGAACAAATGTTTGCATATAAAATGGAATTGTGGTATACTGACCGTAACACGGGACAGTAACCGGAATCCATGGAAAACGTATAGTCCCGGAACTCTGTGAGAATGATAAAGCAAAAGCAGACATGGCAAAGAGGAGAAACACAATGCCGAAGCAATATATAAAAATACGAGGTGCCAACGAGCACAACTTAAAAAATATTTCCCTGGATATCCCGAGAAATGAGCTGGTAGTCCTGACCGGACTTTCCGGATCGGGAAAATCTTCTCTGGCATTTGATACGATCTACGCGGAGGGACAGAGACGCTATATGGAGTCTCTGTCCTCCTATGCGCGTCAGTTCTTAGGCCAGATGGAAAAACCGGATGTTGAGAGCATCGAGGGACTTTCCCCGGCGATCTCCATCGACCAGAAATCCACGAACCGCAACCCGCGTTCCACCGTAGGAACTGTGACGGAGATATACGACTATATGCGTCTTCTGTACGCGAGGATCGGTATCCCCCACTGCCCGAAGTGCGGCAGGGAGATCCGGAAACAGACCGTGGACCAGATGGTGGACCAGATCATGACACTGCCGGAGCGGACGAAAATCCAGCTTTTAGCGCCAATGGTCCGTGGAAGAAAAGGACGTCATGAGAAGGTTCTGGAACAGGCGAAACGCAGCGGTTATGTCCGCGTGATGATCGATGGAAATCTCCACGAGCTGTCTGAGGAGATCACGCTGGAGAAGAATGTCAAGCACAATATCGAGATCGTTGTGGACCGTCTCGTTGTGAAGCCGGGGATCGAGAAACGTCTGACGGACTCCATCGAGACGGTGATGAAGCTGTCAGATGGTCTGATGATCGTGGATGTAGCTGGCGGCGAGCCGATCAACTTCAGCCAGAGCTTTTCCTGCCCGGACTGCGGGATCAGCATCGAGGAGGTGGAGCCGCGAAGCTTCTCCTTCAATAACCCGTTCGGCGCCTGCCCGGACTGTTTCGGTCTGGGATATAAGATGAAATTTGATGAAGATCTGATGATCCCGGATAAGTCCTTGAGTATCAATGAGGGAGCAATCGTCGTTCTCGGCTGGCAGTCCTGCGCGAAGCCGGGAAGCTTTTCAAGGGCGATCTTAGATGCCCTGGCGGCAGAGTATCACTTTGATCTTGATACTCCGTTCAAAGATTATCCGAAGGAGATCCATGATATCCTGATCTACGGAACCGGCGGAAAGGAAGTAAAGGTCCACTATACAGGACAGAGGGGAACCGGTGTTTATGACGTGGCCTTTGAGGGTCTGATCGAGAACGTAAACCGCCGTTACCGGGAGACATTCTCCCAGGCCAGCAAGGCAGAGTACGAGAGCTTTATGCGGATCACACCGTGTACCACCTGTCATGGACAGCGTTTAAAGCAGTCTTCTCTGGCGGTGACGGTAGGTGGGCTGAATATTTACGAGGCTACGAATATGTCTATCGTAAAATTCAGGGAGTTTATCGATGATCTGAAGCTATCCGAGATGCAGAAGATGATCGGTGAACAGATTTTGAAGGAAATCCGGGCGAGGATCAGCTTCCTGATCGACGTGGGACTGGATTATCTGTCCTTATCCCGGGCGACCGGTACCCTTTCCGGCGGCGAGGCACAGCGGATCCGTCTGGCGACCCAGATCGGCTCCGGACTTGTGGGGGTTGCCTATATCCTCGATGAGCCGAGTATCGGACTGCACCAGAGAGATAACGATAAGCTGTTGAAAACTCTGGAACACCTGCGGGATCTCGGAAACAGTGTGATCGTCGTGGAACACGATGAGGATACGATGCGGGCGGCAGACTGTATCGTGGATATCGGTCCGGGGGCCGGGGAACACGGTGGAAATGTGGTCGCTGTGGGAACGGCAGCCCAGATCATGAAGTGTAAAGAATCGATCACCGGTGCGTATTTGAGCGGACGGATCAAAATTCCGGTGCCGAAGGAGAGAAGAAGCCCAACGGGCTGGATCAAAATCCGCGGCGCGAGGGAGAATAACCTGAAAAATATCGATGTGGATGTGCCACTTGGAATTATGACCTGCGTGACCGGTGTGTCGGGATCGGGAAAGAGCTCCCTGATCAACGAGATCCTCTATAAGGCGCTGGCGAAAAAGCTGAACCGTGCCCGGACGATCCCGGGAGATCACGACGGAATCGATGGTGTGGAACAGCTGGATAAGATCATCGCCATCGACCAGTCCCCGATCGGAAGAACGCCGAGATCAAACCCGGCGACCTACACTGGTGTGTTTGACCTGATCCGTGATCTTTTTGCAGCGACCACCGATGCGAAGGCGAAGGGATACTCAAAGGGACGGTTCAGCTTCAACGTGAAGGGCGGTCGATGCGAGGCCTGCAGCGGTGACGGAATCATCAAGATCGAAATGCATTTCCTTCCGGATGTCTATGTGCCCTGCGAGGTCTGCGGCGGAAAGCGGTACAACCGTGAGACTCTGGAAGTGAAGTATAAGGGAAAGAGCATTTACGATGTGCTGAATATGACCGTGGAGGAGGCGCTAAAGTTCTTTGAGAATGTGCCGTCTATCGCGAGAAAGATTGCGACATTGAACGATGTGGGACTTTCCTATATCCGTCTCGGACAGCCCTCAACGGAGCTTTCCGGCGGCGAGGCGCAGCGGATCAAGCTCGCCACAGAGCTTTCCAGACGCGGAACCGGAAAAACGATCTATATTCTTGATGAGCCGACGACAGGACTCCACTTTGCGGATGTCCATAAGCTGGTGGAGATCTTAAGAAAGCTTTCCGAAGGTGGAAATACGGTGGTTGTGATCGAGCACAATCTGGATGTGATCAAGACCGCGGATTATATTATCGACATGGGACCGGAAGGCGGAGACCGCGGCGGTACCGTGATCGCGAAAGGAACACCGGAGGAGATCGTGAAGGTTCCGGAGTCTTATACGGGGCAGTATGTCAAGAGGTATCTTGAGAACGGAGATGCCGGTTCAGATGAGTAAAGGTTACTTTTCATGGGTAGGAATTTTCTGAACTGAAAATTCCGTATGATACCGTTA